>Ga0070741_10004210_pt1 | contig 33920 bp, 33 predicted proteins | sample Coa_R1_4_FD_66440 | JGI IMG/M metagenome (GOLD analysis project Ga0070741, IMG submission 66440) | Surface soil microbial communities from Centralia Pennsylvania, which are recovering from an underground coalmine fire - Coalmine... | ecosystem: Environmental > Terrestrial > Soil > Unclassified ... | reverse complement strand
GAGGCGCATCAGCCGCCGCGCCAGCGGCGGGTCGACGTTGCCGGTCGGCTCGTCGGCTAGCAGGATTTCCGGCCGGCCGATCAGGGCCCGGGCAATCGCCGCGCGCTGCTTCTCCCCGCCCGAAAGGACGGCGGGCACGGTATGCATGCGGTCGCCCAGACCCACCCAGCGGAGCAATTCGACCACGTCGGCGCGATAGCTCGCCTCGTCCTTGCCCAGTACGCGCAGCGGGAGCGCGATGTTCTCGAAGGTGGTGAGATGGTCGAGAAGCCGGAAGTCCTGGAAGACGACGCCGATCCGGCGGCGGAGCGCCGGCAGATCCTGGCGGGGGAGCATGGCGACATCGCGGTCGAAAATCGTGATCAGCCCGCGGGTCGGGCGCAGCTGCAGGAAGAGAAGGCGGATAAGCGTGGTCTTTCCGGCGCCCGACGGACCGGTCAGGAACTGAAACGATTTCGGCGCGATCTGAAAGGAGAGGTCGCGCAGGATTTCGGGGCCCATGCCGTAGCGGAGCCCGACGTTCTCGAATCGGATCAAACTGTCCCGCCTAACCTCCGGCTCAGCCGCCCGTCCCATCTGGCAGAAGCGCGATTAACGGCCTGTTAACGATCACGACCACTAGATCAAGGCGAGCGCGGGGCGCATGCCCGCGAGTTCTGGGGCATCATGGTTTCCGGGAAGTTAACCCTTTCCGCCCAGAATGCCGGCCTGGCCATGATGGAGGGCGAGGTTGGCGACCTATTGTCCGCAATGCTCGGCGCCGGGGCTCTTCGCCGCCGAGACCGTCGGGGAGGCCGGGCGGTTCGTCCGCTGCGTTCGCTGCGGCACCGTCTGGCTCGCCCGAAGATTTGCCAATGACGTCTATGGCCGTCCGGAAGGGCGCGCGCTTGCCGTCGCCGCGCGGCCGCGGACCATCATCGAAGGCGAAGTAATCGAAGCAGCCCCGCTGCGGGCGCGCCAGCACCGGACGACGCCGCCTCCGCCGCCGGCCTCCAAGGGCCCCGGCCGTACTCTCCGCTTCGATGATCCGCCGCCCCCGCGGACCTCGAACCGCCGGCTCGCCGCCCTGGGGCTGGTCCTCACCGTCATCGTCATCGTCGGCCTGGCGATCCCGATCATCGCGGCGATTCCCGGCTTTGCCGGGCTGTTCCAGGCGGACAATGGCGGCCTGGTCATCGAGAACGTCGCCAGTGCGGCGCTGCAGCGCGGCGGCGTCGATACGATCATTGTCCAGGGCACGGTCGTCAATCGCGGCCGGAGCGCGGCGCCGGTGCCTGCCCTCCGGATCTCGCTCCGCACGAACCAGGGCGGGGAAGCCTATTCCTGGGACGTTCAGCCGGCGAAGCTGGTCCTCGGCCCGGACGAATCGGTGAGCTTCCGCTCGGCGCTCGCCAATCCGGCTCCCGACGCCGAACAGGTTGCGGTAGACTTCGCCGGTCCGAAGCCATTAGCCGTGAGCATGCGTTAGGTGCCGATTGTCCGCGGCAGGTCCATCCGGGTTCTCTTCGACGCGGAGACGATCGCCAGGCGCAACACAGAAATGGCGCGCGAAATCGCGGGCGCCGGCTACCACGACCTGCTCGTCATCTCGATCCTCAAAGGCAGCTTCGTCTTCGCGGCGGACCTGATCCGCGCGCTCTACACGGCCGATCTCGCGCCCGAAGTCGAATTCCTGACGCTGTCGAGCTACAGGACCGCGACCGTTTCGTCGGGCGAGGTGTCGATTGTCCGCGACATCGACAACGACGTGAAGGACCGGGACGTCCTCATCGTCGACGACATCCTCGAGTCCGGGCGAACCCTCGCCTACGCCAAGGAGATGATGCTCTCCAGAGGAGCGCGCCGCGTCGGGGTCGCCGTTCTCCTCGAAAAGCCGGGCAAGCGCGCTCCGGGGGTCAGGATCGAAGCCGACCATGTCGGCTTCGTCTGCCCGGACCTTTTCGTCGTCGGCTACGGCATGGATGTCGCCCATGCCTTCCGCGAACTGCCCTTCGTCGGCGTCGTCGAGGACTAGCCTCAGCCGTTGGCGATGTACTGTCCGCCGTTGGCGGTGAGGACTGCCCCGGTCATGAACGCGGCCTCGTCGGAGACGAGGTAGGTGACGAGGCCGGCGATCTCCTCCGCGCGGCCGAGACGTCCAACCGGGATCTGCGCCAGCGTCGCCTTCAACGCCTCGGGCGACATCGCCGCGACCATGTCGGTGTCGATATAGCCGGGGCAGATGCAATTGACGGTGATGCCCTTCCGCGCGCTTTCCTGGGCGAGCGCCTTGGTGAAGCCGATGACGCCCGCCTTTGCGGCCGAGTAATTGGCCTGCCCGATCTGGCCCTTCTGGCCGTTGATCGAGGAGATGTTGACGATGCGCCCGCGGCCGCGCTCGCGCATGCCTTCGATGACCGGCCGGGTCATCGTGAACATGGAATCGAGGTTGGTGCGGAGAACCGCCGCCCACTGGTCGAAGGTCATCTTGTGAAACATCGAGTCGGCGGTGATGCCGGCATTGTTGACGAGCACCTCGACCGGCCCGAGCTCGGCCTCGACCCGCTTCACGCCAGCATCGCAGGCCGGGGCTTCGGCGACACTCCACTTGTAGACCGCGACACCGGTCTCGGCCTTGAAGCGCTCCGCCGCGGCATCGTTGCCGTGATAGACGGCGGCGACGCTGTAGCCGGCGTTCTTCAGCCCGCGGGCGATGGCTGCACCGATGCCGCGCGTTCCTCCCGTGACGATGGCGACTTTCGCCATGCTTCCCCTCCCCATCTGGAACCGGCGCCGGTTCATCCGGCGCTTCATTTTCTGCGATGCGTCGTCCGGCGACCGGGTTCAGCGTTCGACGCACATGGCGATGCCCATGCCGCCCCCGATGCACAGCGTGGCGAGACCCTTGTGGACATCCCGGCGCTTCATCTCATGGAGCAGGGTTACGAGGATGCGCGCGCCCGAGGCGCCGATCGGGTGCCCGATCGCGATGGCGCCGCCATTGACGTTGACGATGTCCGGGTTCCAGCCCATGTCCTTGTTGACGGCGCAGGCCTGGGCGGCAAAGGCCTCGTTAGCCTCGATAAGGTCGAGGTCGTCGATCTTCCACCCGGCCTTCTGCAGCGCCTTCCGCGATGCCGGGATCGGGCCGGTTCCCATCACCGCCGGGTCGACGCCGGCGGTCGCCCACGAAACGATCCGCGCCAGCGGCGTGACGCCGCGCCGGCTCGCCTCCTTGGCGGTCATGATAACCGCTGCGGCAGCGCCGTCGTTGAGGCCGGAAGCATTGGCGGCGGTGACGGTGCCGTCCTTGACGAAGGCCGGGCGGAGCTTCGACACCGAGTCCATCGTCGTGCCGGGACGGATGTGCTCGTCCTCGCTGACGACGATATCGCCCTTCCGGGTCTTGACGGTGAAGGGGACGATCTCCTCCTTGAACCTGCCGCCCTTCTGCGCGGCTTCCGCCTTGTTCTGCGAGGCGACGGCAAAACGATCCTGCGCCTCGCGGGTTATCTGGAACTCGCGGGCGACGTTCTCCGCGGTATTGCCCATGTGGTAGCCGTTGAAGGCGTCCCACAATCCGTCCTTGATCATGGTGTCGACCATCGCGTAGTCGCCCATCTTCACGCCGCCGCGAAGGTGTGCGGCGTGCGGCGCCATCGACATCGATTCCTGACCGCCCGCGACGATGATCGAGGCGTCGCCGGAACTGATCTGCTGCATGCCGAGGGCAACGGCGCGAAGCCCGGAGCCGCAGAGCTGGTTCATGCCCCAGGCGGTCTTCTCCTTCGGCACGCCGGCCTTGATCGCCGCCTGGCGGGCCGGGTTCTGACCCTGCGCCGCGGTCAGAATCTGGCCGAGGATGACTTCGTCCACCTCGCCGGGTTCGGTCCTGGCGCGCTTCAGGACATCCGCAACGACGGCGGCGCCGAGGTCGTGCGCGGGCACTGCGCCGAATGCGCCGTTGAAAGTGCCGACGGCCGTCCGGCCGGCGGCAGCGATGACGATATCCTCGGAAGCCATGCGCTCTATCTCCTGTCGGACGGCGGCGGCACGTCCTATCCGCGCCAGATATGGGAAGTCCTGACCGTGCTTGCACGGCCTGTCAATCGCCCGCGGCCGCCGGTTCCGCACCGCCGCGAGGCGCGTGGGCATTGCACAAAATATTGGCGGGTTTGGACAAAAGCCCCTATCGTGGGACGGAGTAGTCCCGCGTAGGGCCGGCGGGCGGCACCGGCTGGTTTGTGGAAGTGAAGTCGTCAGATGGCCAAGGACAAGGCGCCGACCACAATCAAGAAGTACGCCAACCGCAGGCTCTACAACACGGGCACGTCGACCTACGTGACCCTGGAAGACCTCGCGCAAATGGTGAAGAACCAGGAAGACTTCGTCGTCTATGACGCAAAGTCCGGCGAGGACATTACGCGGTCCGTGCTGACCCAGATCATCTTCGAGCAGGAGGGCAAGGGGACCAGCCTTCTTCCCATAACCTTCCTGCGTCAGCTGATCAGCTTCTACGGCGACTCGATGCAGAACCTGATCCCGACATATCTCGACTTCTCGATCGACTCGCTGGTGCGGGAACAGGAGAAGTACCGGGCGCAGATGGCCAACGCTTTCGGGCCGGGCGCCTTCGCGCAGGGACCGCTCGGCGCGATCGGCGAGCAGGTGCGGCGCAACACCGAAATGTTCGAGCAGGCGATGAAGATGTTCCTGCCGTTCAGCGCGGCGCGCCAGCGCGGCGAGACGCCGCCGCCGGCGGCGGCGCCGGAACCCGAGGCGCCTCAGAATTCCGAAAAGGACATCGAGGCCCTGCGCCGCCAGCTCGACGACGTCCAGAAGCGCCTCGACAAGATGGCCAAGAGCTAGGCCGCCGTCGACGGAGAAGCGGCAACGGGCGCAGGCAATACGGTTGTCGCCGGCCCGGTCAGGCTGCCCTGCAGGTAGTCGACGCCCCACCCGGCGAGGATCGCCGCGGTCTCCTCATTCTGCACTTTCTCCGCAACCGTCTTGATGTCGAAGTTGCGCGCCAGATCGATGAGGGTGCGGGCGAAGACCTGATCGTCCTGGTTGGTGGCGAGATCCTCGACGAAAGCGCCGTCGATCTTGACCAGGTCGACATCGAGCTCGCGCAGGCTGCGGAACGAGGAAAAACCGGCGCCGAAATCGTCGATCGCCACGCGGCAGCCGAGGTCGTGCAGCAAGGCGACGAAGCGCGAGGCTTCCTCGAGGTTGCGCATCACGGCGGTCTCGGTGATCTCGATGATCAGGCGGCCGGCAAAATCATGCCCGCGGACGCAGGCGGAAAGCCGGCCGAGCCATTCGCTGTCGGAGACCGTTTCGGCCGAAACGTTGAACGCGAAGGACGCCGTGCTGCCGGCGAGCGCCGCGGCGATGAGGTCGACCGCATGGCGGTCGATGAGGCGGATAAGGCCGAGGCGTTCGGAGAGGGCGATGAAGTCCGCCGCGCTCTTGCTTTCGCCGTTCGGCCGGTTGAGACGGAGGAGCGCCTCGTGAAAGACGGGCGCGCGGCTGGTGACGTCGACCACCGGTTGGAAGGCGAGCCCGAACCGCCGCTCGGTCAGCGCCGCGACCAGTTCGCTCGACATCTCGGCATTGTCACGCCGGCGTTCCTGGCGGCCGGCGGAATGGACATAGCCGGCGAACTGGCCGGAGCCGCGCAGGCGGGCGAAGTGCAGCGCCTCCTGGGCCCTCGCCATGGCTTCGTTGATCGTGCGGCCGTAGCGCGGCATGGCGACGCCGCCGATCGAGACCGTCAGCGCGACCGAGCCGGCGCCGGTGACGATGACCTCGTCGCGAACGGCCGCGTGGAAGCGCTCGGCCGCGGCGTGCATGCTGCTCTCGTCGCAGTTCATCAGGATGAGGCCGAGCTTGTTGCCGGAATAGCGTCCGATGGCGTCGCCTTCGCGGAGCGCCGCGCCGATACGCCGGGCGACCGCGGCAAAGACCTGATCGGCGACGTCGAACCCATAGGCCTCGTTGATCGCGCGGAAATTGTCGATGGCGACGATCATGAAGGCGATCGAAGTGCGAAAGCGCTTGGTGGCGGAGATCGCCTGCGACAGGGTTTCGAGGAGATGCGAGCGGTTGGAGTAGCCGGTCAGCTCATCGTAGCGGGAGAGGAATGCCAGCCGCTGATCGCGTTCGTAGCGGTCGTTGATGACCCGCAGCACGCCGTGCGCACGGGCAGGGCGGCCGTCGGCCCCGGCGTACCAGCGGCCGATGTCCTCGATCCACAGCCGCTCGCGATTGCCCGGTGCGTCGGTGCGGAGCGAGTATTGAACCTCGTAGGGGACGCCCTGCCCGGTGTCGCGGCTGGTACCGTTGAGGACGGCGTCGTGACGGCTTGTCAGATTCGCCGGGTCGAGCAGGCTGGCGAAGGCGCGGCCGGTGGCGATCCGGTCGAAGCCGGAAATCTTGAGGACTTCCGGCGCGTTCGAACTCCAGCGGAGCGCATCCTCGGGGATCGCCCAGTCGTAAACCACTTCGCCCACCGCGGTCAGGATCTCGCGCGCGCCGACAAGCTCCCGACCGGTGAAAATCCCCGGCAGATCGGGGCCTACCAACTCTACGGGCATCTCGAAAAAGATCTCGGAATTCATCGCCACGAGAGTGGCCCGACCAGCGTTAAGGAAGCCCGAAACGCGATGCGGCGTAACGGTAAATGACGATTAACCGTTACGGAGGGGTGTCGATCGTGCGGCTGTAGGAGATGTCCCGTGCCGCGGTCTTGATGGTGATCGAAAAGCCGGCAATGACGTCGAAGGCCGACATCGCCATCAGCATGAAGAAGACCGAGTGGGCCGCGATGCCGACGAGGATGAAAACGAGCAGGTAGACGATGAAGACGATCGTCGAGAGGATGTGGTTGGTGATCGCCCGCGAGGAAGAATTGGTCGACTTGAGGACTTCGAGGAACAGGCAGACCAGGCCGCCGATCAGCATCAGGTCGCCGAGCGAGAAGGTCCACTGACGGCCGCCCACGAGGGTCAGACCGAAAATCTCGGTCGACCAGAAATTCGATCCTGCCGCGTCGAAGATCCAACCAAGGATCAGATAAACGACCATCGGAATGATCGTCAGCGGAATGATGAAAAGCGCCGGCATCGCCCGTTCCCCACGTAGTCTTCGGTCGAGACGGCGCGATCATACATGAAAGCGGGGCCGCCCGAACACACGCTGCCGGAAAAAGCAAAGGGCCGGCAAAAGCCGGCCCTCAACCTGTTGCCCGGCGGCTGAAATTCACGCCTCGGTCTTCGGCTCCAGGACCTGGCGGCCGCGGTACATGCCTGACTTGAGATCGATGTGGTGCGGGCGGCGGAGCTCGCCGGAGTCCTTGTCCTCGACATAGGTCGGGGTCTTCAGGGCATCGGCGGAGCGCCGGAAACCGCGCTTCATGCGCGAGGTCTTGCGTTTCGGAACAGCCATTGTCGTTTCCCGGGATTGGAAGTTGCGGGCTTATAAGGCGGTTCAGGGCTTGAGGCAATCGGCGTAGCCGCCGGCCATCCGCGCCCGGCTGGAAACCGTGCCGGCGCGGTAGCGGAGGAAGCGGTCGGGCCTCGCCGGGTTTCGCTCGATCGGATTGGGCAACGCGGCGACCAGCAGGGCCGCCTGGACGGGAGTGATGTCCCTGGCGGAGCGCTTGAAATAGGCCTGCGAGGCCGCTTCGGCGCCGAATATGCCGGGACCCCACTGCACCACGTTGAGGTAGATTTCCATGGTCCGGCGCTTCCCCCAGACGAGGTCGGCATAGAGGGCGATCGGAATCTCGAGCGCCTTCCTGAGGTAGGTGAGCGGCTGGCTCCACAGGAACAGGTTCTTGACGGTCTGCATGGTTACCGTGCTGGCGCCGCGGTTGGGGCCGCGGGACCGGTCGAGGACCTTGGCAAGCTCGGTGAAATCGACGCCGTGGTGCTCGCAGAAGCGCCCGTCCTCCGCCATGATCACCGCGGCAGGCAGGGCGGGCGCAATCCTGTCGAGCGAGACCCACGTCCGCTGCACCGGACCGAATATCCAGGACGCGATCATCAGCGTCGATACCGGCGCCACGACGAGATAGGCCGGAACCAGAACGAGGGGGATCGCCGCCAGCACCAGAAGCGTGCGGACGAGCAGCCGCGCCCAGCGCCGCTTCGACCGCGGCGCCGCACGCATTTCGCCCTCTGCGGCCGGCGCGGACATGCGCCAGCGTTAACCGGCAATTTCGCCGGGCGCAATTGAAGCGCGCTTGACCATCGGTGCGACTGGCGGCAAGCGAGGGCGATGAACGCCAGGTTCGATCAGCGGCTTGCCGAGGCGGCGGCATCGGTCGATGCCGTCACTGCGACGGCGATTGCGGGGCCGGAGGCGGCGCGGCGCCCGCCGCGCCTGGTCGAGGCGATGCGGTACGCCGCGCTCTCGCCCGGCAAGCGGCTGCGTCCGTTCCTGGTCATCGAGACGGCGCGGCTCTTCGGCGTGAGCGGACCGGCGGTCCTGCGGGCCGCATCCGCGATCGAGTGCGTACATGCCTACAGCCTCGTCCACGATGACCTGCCGGCGATGGACGACGACGATTTCCGGCGCGGGCGGCCGACGGTGCACCGCGCGTTCGACGAAGCGACCGCCATTCTCGCAGGCGACGCGCTCCTGACGCTGGCCTTCGAGATGCTCGCCACGATCGACGCGCCCGCCGACGCGCGGCTGGCGCTGGTGCGCGAACTCGCGCAGGCATCCGGCGCCGACGGCATGGTCGGGGGGCAGCAGCGGGACCTGGAGGCGGAGAAGCGGCAGCGCGCCGCGGCGGAGATCCGTCAGCTGCAAGCGATGAAGACCGGTGCGCTCCTCGAGTTCTCCGTCACTGCCGGCGCGATGCTCGGCAGGGCACCGGAGGCAGAGCGGCAGCATCTTGCCCGCTATGGGCGGGCGATCGGTGCGGCATTCCAGGTCGCCGACGATATCCTCGACGTGACGTCAACCCCCGCCGCCCTCGGCAAGGCCACCGCGAAAGACCAGAAACGCGGCAAGGCGACGCTCATCGCCGTCCTCGGCCTTGAACGAGCCAGGGCCGTTCTCGACGGGCTGGTCGAGGAGGCCGTCCAATCGCTTCGGCCCTTCGGCGAGAGGGCGGCGGTTCTCGGCGATGCGGCCCGCTTCATCGCGGCGCCGCGCGCCTGATCAGAAGCGCTCGAGCAGCCGTTCCAGATAATCGCGCTCGATCACAGGACGGTTGGGTTCGCCGAGCTTCCGCCGGATCGCGTCGAGGATTTCGCGGGCTCGCTGTACGTCGATCTCGTCCGGAACCTTGACCGTATTGCCGAGGTCGGGGCCGGTCGTACGCTGCGGCCGGCCTAGGGGATCCTCGTTCGGGAAACTGTCGCCGCCGCGGATGCCGCCGCCCTGACCGTTCCGGTTGGCGAATTGCTGCGCCATGCCTTGCGCGCCCTGGCGCAGGGCATCGAGCGCCTGGCCCTGGTCGCCGACCGCATCGCCCGGCGCGCCCTTGCCGAGCTTGCCGGCAGCGCGGCCCATCGCCTCGCCGGCCTGCCCGAGCTTGCCGTTCGGGTCCATGCCCATGCCCTGCATCTTGTCCATCAGGTCCTTCAGGGCCTGCTGCAGCGACTGCTGGCCGGCCTGAAGGTCCTTCAGCATCTGCTGAAGCTCGCTTTCGCTGAGCGGCTTTCCGTCCTCGCCCATGCCGCGGTCGGAGCGGTAGGTGCGATCCATCAGCTGCTGCTGCTTCTGGATCATGTCGGCGAGGTCGTTGAGGCTCTCCATCATCTGGTCGCCGTTGTTGCCCATCATCGGCTGCCCGTTCTGAAGGTTCTCCATCATGTTCTGCAGCTCGCTGAGCAGCTGGCGGGCGGCATCGCGGGCACCGTTCTTCGCCAGGTTCTCGATCCGGTCGAGCATCCGTTCGAGGTCCTCGGGGCGGATGTTCCTGACGTTGGCATTGGGAGGCAGGCTCGACATCTGCGGGTTGCGGCGCGCCTGATCGGCCATGGCCTGCATGAAGCGCTGCATCGCCTCGCGGAGCTGCTGGGTCAGCTTCTCGATCTCGGCGTCGCTGGCATTGTTTTCGAGCGCCTGGCGCAAGGCTTCCTGCGCGGCGCGGAGGTCCTGCGCCGCCACCGACATGTCGCCGTCCTCGATGGCGAGGGCGATGGTCCAGAGGTAGTCGACGACGCCCTTCAGGTCTTCGTCGCCGGCAGCGTTGAGGAGCCGGTAATAGGCGCTGCGGAGCGCCAGATAGTGACGCGTGTTCGGAATCCCGATCTCCGGCGCCGAGGTGAGGGCGTCGAGGGCGTCGGCTACGGCGGGAGCGGCATTGGCGTCGAGGGCGAGGCTGGTGCGCTGCTCGACGACGGCGCGGGCGAGGGGATCGGTGAACCGGCGCGCCGGCAAAGTCACCTCAACCGGCTCGCTTCGCCCTTCCTGTCCGGCCTCATCCTTGGCGAAAAGGGTGATCCTGACCTTGCCGCCCGCCCAGGGATGGGAAGTGAGGTCGCGGATGGTCTCGGCGCTGCCGTCGCGCGTACGCAATTGCGGCAGCGACAGCGGGATCTGCGGCGCGGGAATGAGCGGGCGGGCCGTGGCGCTGGCAGTTGCGGGGGCCGAGGGAACCATTTCGGCGCCGGCGGATATCACGCCGTAATCGTCGCCGAGCGTGTAGGAAAGCGCGAGCGCGCCGCTGACGGTCGGGCCCGGCGGCTTGGCGAAGGCGATGTGCGGCGCCGCGTCCGGCTCGACGGTGAAGCGCCAGGAAAGGACTTCGCGGTCGCCTTTCCTGACCGACACCGAAGCGGCCTGCGTCAACTTCACGCGCCGTTCGAGGAGGGCCTCGGCGCCCGCGGCCGGGGCTCCGGCAGGCGGCGCGGCCTCGGCCGGGTGCTCCGTCTCGCCTTCGCGGCTGAGGACCGCCAGATCGTTCGCGCCGCTCGTGCGCACGGTAACCACGCTGCCGGCAGGGACGGACAATTCCGTGCCAGGCGGCCGGGCCGAGTCGCCGGTGAGGAAGATCGGCGGGCGGCCGGTATAGGCGGGCGGCGTAACCCAGGCGTCGATCCGCGCCACCGTGACGCTCGCCGGCTCGCCGCCCTGGAAGGCTTCGGCGATCCGCTCGCGCCGTTCCGGCCCGGCGGCGAGGAACGCGACAACGAACAGGACCGCGACGAGGAAGCGAAGCGCGAGGGGATCGCGCCGAACGAGGCCGGGCGAGGGGACGCCGGTCTTCAGCCGGTCGAGCGCGGCGAGCAGGCGGTGGCGGTGCGCGGCCCACAAGGCTTCCGCGACGCTGTCGCGCGCGCCGACGCCGATGCGGTCGCCGAACGCGGTTGCCGGCCGGTGCTCGACGCCGGTAGCGGTCTCGACCCGGGCGAGGGCGGCGTTCCGCGTCGGCGCGGCCAGCCAGCGGACGCGCCAGAAGCACAAGCCGAGGCCGACCGCGAAGGCGAGGAGGATCGCATAGCGGACCGGATCGGAGACGACCCGCCAGAGGCCGAACCACGAAACGATGGCAAAGAGCGCGGCAAGGCCGATGAAGGGCGACGCCACCGGCCAGAAGCTCTCCCAAAACAGGACCAGGCGGGCCCGGGAGACCGCGTGATCGATGCGCTCGCGGGCAAGCCGTTCCGGCGTGGTGACGCGGGGGGAATCCCTGCCGCTATCGTTCATCGGCGCAGTGCTACCTTTCGCCCCCCCAAAAATCTAACAGGACGATGACAGCAAAGCGAGGCAGGTTAAAGGCCGGATTCCTTCACGATCAGGCGAGCCAGGGCGCGATCCGATCGGCGCCGATCAGGTCCTCATAGGTCTGGCGCGGGCGGACCAGCGCCCAATCTCCGCCGTTGACCAGTACCTCGGGCAGGAGCGGCCGGGTGTTGTAGGTCGATGCCTGGACGGCGCCGTAGGCGCCGGCGGTCATGACCGCGATGAGGTCGCCGGCGGCCAGCGGCGGCAGGAGCCGGTTCTGGGCGAGATAGTCGCCGGTCTCGCAGACGCCGCCGACGACATCGGCGGTCTGCAGGGTCGCGTGACGCGGCGGCCGCACGACCGGGCGGATATCGTGGTGGGCATCGTAGAGCGTCGGCCGGATGAGGTCGTTCATCGCGGCATCGACGATGACGAAGACCTTTGCCGCGCCCTTCTTCACGTAGATGACGCGGCTGACCAGGATGCCGGCATTGCCGACAAGGAGCCGGCCGGGCTCGAAGAGGATGCGGGCGCCCAGATTGCCGAGCCGCCGGCGCACGATTTCGGCATAGGCGACCGGGTCGGGCGGCGGCGGATCGTCGAGCCGGTACGGGATGCCCAGCCCGCCTCCGGCATCGATATGGTCGATGGTGTGCCCGTCCTCGCGGAGCGCGCGGGTGAGGTCGGCCAGGCGCTCGTAGGCGGCGTCGAAAGGGGCGAGGTCGGTGATCTGGCTGCCGATATGCATGTCGACGCCGGTGACGCGGATACCCGGCATCCGCGCCGCCTCGGCATAGACTTCGCGGGCGCGCTCGAAATGGATGCCGAACTTGTTCTCGGCCTTGCCGGTTGTGATCTTGGCGTGGGTCCTGGCGTCGACGTCGGGGTTGACCCGGACGGAGATCGCGGCGGTCCTGCCCTTCTGGACCGCGATCTCGGAAATCAGCGCCAGTTCCGGCTCCGATTCGACGTTGAAGCAGAGGATGCCCGTGTCGAGGGCAAGGGCGATTTCGCGCGCCAGCTTGCCGACGCCGGCAAAGACGATGCGCTCGGGCGGGCATCCGGCGGCGAGCGCCCGCCGAAGCTCTCCTTCGGAAACCACATCGAGGCCGGCGCCTTCCCTGACGAAGGTGCGCACGACGGACTGGTTCGAATTGGCCTTCAGCGCGTAGCAGACGAGGGTGTCGAGGCCGGCAAAGGCCTCGCGGAAGACGCGGAAATGGCGGACCAGGGTCGCGGTCGAGTAGCAATAGAAGGGCGTCCCGACGGCCTCGGCGAGCGAAGGCAGCGGTACATCCTCGGCGTAAAGCACGCCGTCGCGGTACTCGAAATGGTTCACGGCCTGCGGCGGCTAGAGGAGCGGATCGAGCACGAAGTGGCGGTCGGGCTTCTTCACCGTCGGGTCCGCGGTTGCCGGGTCGCTCGGGTCCGGCTTGGTGACCGCAGCACCCGGCGGGGGCTCCAGCGGGCCTTTGCGGCCGCAGGCCGACAGCGTCAGCGCGGCCAGGACCAACCCGCAGACGGCAGCCTTGTACAGGATCGGGCGGTCAGTCAGCGCCACGGGCCACTCCCCTCAGAAACGACCGGCGGTTCGCGCCGCCGCGCGCATATTAGCGGATTTGCCGCCGCATGCATCAAGTTCGGCACGCTCATTTGCCGTTCTGCTTCCGCAGGCGCGAAATCCAGCGCCTGGCCTCGCGGCGGACATTGGCCGGCGCGGTGCCGCCCTGGCTGCTCCGCGAGCGGACGGAGTTGGCCACCGTCAGGACCGAGAAGACATCGTCGGTGATTCCGGGCTCGGCCGACTGCATCTCGGCAAGCGTCAGCCGGTGCAGCGGGACGCGCCGTTCCTCGGCCATCGCGACGATCCGGCTGGTAATCCCGTGGGCATCGCGGAAGGGGATGGCGAGTTCGCGGACAAGCCAATCGGCGAGGTCGGTCGCAGTCGAATAGGCGGCGCCGGCGGCTCTCCGCATGGCGGTCCGGTCGGGCGTGAGGTCGCGCACCATGCCGGCCATGGCGGCGATCGAGAGCATCAGGGATTCGAAGGCGTCGAAGGCCGGCTGCTTGTCTTCCTGCATGTCCTTGGAATAGGCGAGCGGCAGTCCCTTCATGACGATGAGCAGCCCGGTCAGGGCGCCGACGATGCGGCCGACCTTGGCGCGCACCAGTTCGGCGGCGTCGGGGTTCCGCTTCTGCGGCATGATCGAAGAGCCGGTGGTGAAGCGGTCCGATAGCTTGACGAAGCCGAACATGGGCGTCGACCAGAGGACGATCTCCTCAGCCAGACGCGAGAGATGGACGGCGGCGATCGCGGCGGCCGACATCGTCTCCAGCGCGAAGTCGCGGTCGGAGACGCCGTCGAGCGAATTTGCCATCGGACGGGAGAAGCCGAGTTCTTCGGCGGTGAAGGCGCGGTCGATCGGGAACGACGTGCCGGCAAGGGCAGCCGAGCCGAGCGGGCTTTCGTTGAGGCGCTTCCGGGCGTCGGCGAAGCGGCCGCGGTCGCGGGCGAGCATCTCGACATAGGCAAGCAGGTGATGGCCGAAGGTCACCGGCTGGGCCGGCTGAAGATGGGTGAAGCCCGGCATGACGGTCGCGGCCTCGGCGAGGGCCTTCTCGGCCAAGGCCGCCTGCAGGTCGGCGAGCGCCTCGTCGACATCGTCGACGGCATCGCGAATCCACAGCCGGAAATCGGTCGCAACCTGGTCGTTCCGCGAACGGGCGGTGTGCAGGCGGCCGCCGGCCGGGCCGACGAGCTGCTTCAGCCGCGCCTCGACATGGGTGTGGATGTCCTCGAGCGCACGGTCGAAGGCGAACCTGTCCGCTTCGATTTCTCGCAGGATCGTGTCTAGACCGGCCACGATCTTTTCGGCATCGTCCGCCGCGATGATGCCCTGCCTGCCGAGCATCCGGGCGTGAGCCCTGGAGGCGGCAATGTCCTGGCGGAAGAGCCGGCGATCGAAGCCGATCGAGGCGTTGATCTCTTCCATGATGGCGGCCGGGCCATCCTTGAAATGGCCTCCCCACAGGCGGTTGGGCATCAGGGAGCTCCGAAGAGGATTGCCGAATGAATGACACGCGGCCGAAGACCCGGCGCACCTGGCTGCTGCTGGGGTTAGCCGCAGTCGCCGGGGCGATCGCCGGTCTGGCCGGGGTATATTTCATGGAGTCCGGCACTGGCAACGGCAACGCGCTTGCCGATTGCGCTCCGGCGGTGGCAACGGCATCCCGTCTGGCGCCGTTGGCGCATGGCGACGCCGCCGCATTTCAGGTCGCGACCGGCCCGGAAAAGCTCGCCGACCTCGCCTTCAACGGGCCGGACGGCAAGCCGCTCACCGTATCCGCCTTCGCCGGCAAGACCGTCCTCCTCAATGTCTGGGCGACGTGGTGCGTGCCGTGCCGCCTCGAAATGCCGGCGCTCGACCGGCTCGAGGCCGCCGAGGGCAAGGCCAGCTTCCAGGTGGTTGCGGTCAACATCGACCAGAACGGCGTCGACCGGGCCAGGGCCTTCCTCGCCGAGATCGGCATCAAGGATCTCGCCTTCTACTCGGACGCGTCGATGGGACTGTTCACGCAATTGCGCGGCCGCGGACTGGTGCTCGGCCTGCCGACGACATTCCTGATCGACGGCAGGGGCTGCAAGGTCGGCGCCGTGGCGGGGCCGATGCAATGGGATTCCAGGGATGCCCGCGCGCTGATCGAGGCGTCGCGGCAGGGCTGACCGGCTCAGGCAGCTTCGGAAGCCATGGCCGGAATTGCCGGTTCGGCGACCCAGCGCTCCGCCACCTCAACCCGGTTTCGGCCCTCGGCCTTGGCCTTGTAGAGGGCCCTGTCTGCGGCAACCATCAGGGTGTCGACGGTGCTCAGCCCGCTTGCCGTGGCGACGCCGGCGCTCACCGTGGCGTTGAGCGGGCGCCCGTCGATCTCCCGCGACGCTTCGGCGAAGGCCGAACGGATGCGCTCGGCAACGACGTAGGCCGCGGCCTTGGCCGAGCCCGGCAGAAGCACGACGAACTCCTCGCCGCCGGGGCGGCCGATGAAGTCGGTGGCGCGCAACGAACGGCGGGCGAGATCGGCAAAACTCTTCAGCACGCGGTCGCCGGCACCGTGGCCGAAGGTGTCGTTGACCTGCTTGAACCAGTCGAGGTCGAAGACGATGACCGAGAAGTCGGAATTGTCGCGGGCGCAGCGGTCGAGGAGCGAGTGCGCGGCCTCCATGAGTGCTCCGCGACTGGCGACGCCGGTGAGCGAGTCGATGCGGGCCGCGGCCATGTATTGCTGCTCGGTCCGCTCCTTGGCCATGGCGACGGCGAAGATCGCGGTCCCGACGACGAAGAACAGCGTCTCGAACTGGATGAGGCCGAACCAGCTGCCGAGCGTCGGCGGGCCGAAGGTCGGGAGATCGCCGTTGGCGGACTCGACCGTGCCGGTAAGGAAGAACAGGCCGTGCAGGAAAAGGAGGACGATCAAGGGCCAGCGCGATTGCAGGCGCTCGTCGCGGCCGCGCCAGAACTCGCTCGACGCGGCGAAGAAGTAGAAGGCCGCGACCGCGAGGTTGAGCGCCATCTGCGTCTGCGGCGACTGCCGGATATCGGGGAGCGCAAAGGCAAGCAGCCAGACGAAGGCGCCGGCCGCCACGCTGCTGATCTGCGGCCGCCGGCCGTTGCAGGAGCGGGCCGCCGCCCAGATCAAGGCCGGGCTGACGTTGAGAAGCAGGATGCCGAGGACGGTCGAGGGAACGCCGAAGACCGGGTTTCGCGAGGCGACCAGCGGCACCGCCATGGCCAGCGTAAGGTTGCCGGCAGCCCACCACAGCATGCCGACCGCCGCGCGGTTCTGCAGCCAGGCGAAGAAGAGGAAGACGCCGCTGATGGCAGTCACGAAACTGCCGGCGACCATGAGAGTCGGTAGATCGAGTTGCATTTGCGCGCCGCCCACCCCCCGAACGAATACGGCTCGGCAGATCGCGGGGCAGTCTAGGGGAGGGCTCCTGAATTCCGGTTATGCCGGCAAAGCCAATCCTAAGCTTTGCGGAAAACGAAAATTAACCGGTCAGGCGACGCGGATGACTGCCGGAGCGGGCTCCGCTTCGCGCCCGATCTCGATCCGGTTGCCGCCGAGATGCTTGGCCAGGTAGAGCGCGGTGTCGGCCTTCTCGATCAGCCGGTCGAGATCGATGCCCTCGCCCGACCCCGCCACGCCGCCGCTGACCAGGGTCGGCACCGGGCGGCCGTTCAGGACGAGCGCCAGGTTGGCGAAGGCCGCCCGGATGCGGTCGGCCATGACGTAGGCCGCCTCGGGGCTGACGCCGGGCATGGCGACCGCGAATTCCTCGCCGCCGAGCCGGCCCATGATGTCGGACCGGCGAAGCCTTGCCATAGCGGTCTGCCCGAAAAGATTGAGGACGTGATCGCCGACGGCGTGGCCGAAGGTGTCATTGACCTGCTTGAACCGGTCGAGGTCGAAGATGACCAGCGACATGGGCACATGCTCCGCGGCGCAGGCGCTAAGCGCCGGGCCGGCGCTCTCGAAGAAGGCGCGGCGAGAGGCGACGCCGGTCAGCATGTCGACGCGGGCCGCGGTCTTGTGGCGCTGCTCGCTTTCCTCGCGGACCATCGCGACGAGGAAGATCGACGACCCGAGGGCGAAGATGAGCTGCTCGAAATGGACGGCGCTGAAGACGATACCGAACGGAATGAGGCCGGTGGCGGGCAGGAATGAGGCTGCCGCTTCGACCGAACCGGCTACGAACAATGCGGCATGGATGGCGATGAAGGCGAGGAGCAGCCAACGCGCCCGCAAGCGGGCCGTTCGCCGCCGCACAAGTTCCGCGCCGGCGGCCGCGAAATAGACGGCGCTGAGGAAAAGACTGGCGCCCATGTTCAGCGCCGCATCGTGGGTGACCAGGCTCGCCGCGATCAGGCACGCCGGGCCCGCCGCCATCGCCAGGAATTGCGGCCTCCGCCCCTGGAACGTCCGCGTCGCAGTCCACAGGAATGTCGGACCGATGGCGAGCGCGATGGCGGCGGCAACGTTGCCGAGCCCGCCCGGTTCCCCGGCGAACAGGAAGAGCAGGAGGATGCCGGCGGCAATCAGCAGATTGCCGGCCGACCACCAGAGGAAGGTGAGCGCACGGCGGTCGGCAAGCCACGCGAGGACCAGGAGGAGGCTCGACATGCCGGTGGTGAAGGCACCGGCAGCCATCAAGGTGGCGACGTCGAGGTGCATCAGCTGTCCGCGTGAAAGGCTCCGCGCGTGGATACGCGGGCTTGGCAAAGATAGGCCTGCCGCCCTTCCAGCCAGTTAGCCCGTCGAGCGAATCGGCGGGGCGCCGGTTAAGGCGCGCTTAACCAGAAAGGCCGGCCTAGCGGGTGGGGACCGGGGTTTCGCCGCGGTAGTCGTAAAAGCCGCGGCCGCTCTTCCGGCCGAGCCAGCCGGCCTCGACATATTTCACCAGGAGCGGGCAGGGGCGGTATTTCGAGTCCGCGAGGCCGTCGTGGAGCGTCTGCATCACCGACAGGCACGTATCGAGGCCGATGAAATCGGCAAGCTGGAGCGGACCCATCGGGTGATGGGCGCCGAGCCGCATCGCCGTATCGATGGCCTCGACCGACCCCACGCCCTCGTAGAGCGTGTAGATCGCCTCGTTGATCATGGGCAGCAGGATGCGGTTGACGATGAAGGCGGGAAAGTCCTCCGCCGTGATCACCGTCTTCTTCATCGCCGAGACGAAGTCCCTGGCGGTCTGGAAAGTGTCGGCGTCGGTGGCGATCCCGCGGATCAACTCGACCAGCTCCATGACCGGCACCGGGTTCATGAAGTGGATGCCGATGAACTTCTCCGGCCGGTCGGTGGCCGCGGCGAGCCGGGTGATCGACAGGGAGGAAGTGTTGCTGGCGAGAATCGCGTCGGGCTTGAGGATCGGACAGATGGTCGAGAAGATCTGGCGCTTGACGGTCTCGTTCTCGGTGGCCGATTCGATGACGATGTCGGCGTCATAGAGCGCCTCAGCGGCCGGCGCCGGAACGATCCGGGCAAGGGCGGCCTTGCGTTCGGCCTCGGTGATCTTTGCCGAGGAGACCTGGCGCGCCATGTTGCCGTTGATGGTCGCCAGGCTCGACTTGATGCGGTCGCCGGAGACGTCGTTGAGGACGACGTCGAAACCGGCGAGCGCGGCGACGTGGGCGATGCCGCTGCCCATCTGGCCCGCGCCGACAACGCCGACTTTCTTGATCGCTTGTTTCATCTATGAACGGATTTGTTGCACTTGCGAACGGTTATGCGCCTGCCGTGGCGCGCTGCGCAAGGCCAAGCGGCCGGCAGGCTAGAGCGCCTTCGCCAATTCGGGAAGTATCTGGAAAAGGTCACCCACCAGACCGAAGTCGGCGACCTGAAAGATCGGCGCCTCGGGATCCTTGTTGATCGCGACGATTACCTTCGCGTCCTTCATGCCGGCAAGATGCTGAATGGCGCCGGAGATGCCGCAGGCAATGTAGAGGTCGGGCGCGACCACCTTGCCAGTCTGCCCGACCTGGAAGTCGTTCGGCGCATAACCGGCATCGACGGCGGCGCGCGACGCGCCGATCGCGGCGCCGAGCTTGTCGGCAATCGGTTCGAGATACTTCCGGAAGTTCTCGGCCGACTGGAAGGCGCGGCCGCCGGAAATGACGATGCGTGCGGCGGTCAGCTCCGGCCGCTCGCTCCGCGCGAGTTCCGCACCGACGAAGGTCGAGAGGTTCGACGAGGGCGAGGACGGAACCGGCTCGATCGGGGCGACGGCCGATCCGGCCGGGGTTGCCTTAAAGGCGGCGGGCCGCACCGTGACGATCTTCTTCACGTCGGTCGCCTGAACCGTCTGGATGGCGTTGCCGGCGTAGATCGGGCGCTCGAACGTATCCGGCGACACGACCTTGATGATATCGGAGACCTGCATCACGTCGAGGAGGGCCGCGACCCGCGGCATGACGTTCTTGCCGAGCGCCGTCGCCGGCGCGACGATCGTTTCGTAGGGACCGGAGAGCGCGACGAGGAGCGCGGCCAGCGGCTCGGCCAGGTGATGCGCATAGTCATCGCTGTCGGCGACGAGAACCTCGCTCACCCCGGCGAGCCTGGCGGCCTGCGCGGCGGCGGGTCCGCAATCCTTGCCGGCGACGAGGATGTGGAGATCGCCGCCGAGGGCGAGCGCGGCGGTGAGGGCGCGGGCGGTGCCGTCCTTCAGCGTCCGGTTGTCGTGATCGGCGAGAAGCAGGATCGCGCTCATATCACCCCTGCTTCCTTCAGCCTGCCGACCAGTTCACCGACCGACGCGACCTTGACGCCACCCCGGCGGGCGCCGGGCTCGGCAGTCTTCAGGACCTTCAGGCGCGGCGATACGTCGACGCCGAGGTCCGCCGGCGTCTTCTCGTCGATCGGCTTCTTCTTCGCCTTCATGATGTTGGGAAGCGAGGCGTAGCGGGGCTCGTTGAGGCGGAGATCGGTTGTGACGATCGCCGGCATGCGGAGCCGGATCGTCTCATGGCCGCCGTCGACCTCGCGGGTGACCAGCGCCTTGTCGCCTTCGATCACAAGCTTCGAGGCGAAGGTGCCCTGCGACCAGCCGAGGAGCGCCGACAGCATCTGGCCGGTCTGGTTGGCGTCGTCGTCGATCGCCTGCTTGCCGAGTATGGCGAGGCCCGGCTGTTCGAGCGCGACGATTGCCTTCAGGACCTTGGCGACGGCGAGCGGCTCCGGCACCGCGTCGGTCTTCACCCAGATACCGCGGTCGGCGCCCATGGCGAGGCCGGTGCGGATGGTCTCGGCGGTGCCGGCCGGGCCGACGGAGACGAGAACCACCTCGCTCGCCTTGCCGGCTTCCTTCTGGCGGAGCGCTTCCTCGACGGCAATCTCGTCGAACGGGTTCATCGCCATCTTGACGTTCTGAAGGTCGATGCCGCTGCCGTCGGGCTTGACGCGGACCTTGACGTTGAAATCGACCACCCGCTTGACGGGCACCAGGATCTTCATCGCGACGGAATTTCCCCAGAAAGAGCGGCGAAGCTAGTGGCGGCCCCACGGACCGTCAACGTAGCCGGTGGGCTCCGTCTCGCGGCGATCCGGTCCGCCGGCGGCGATAACCGGGGCCGCTGCGGGCGGCGGGGTCATCGGGACAGGCGGCGGCGGATGATAGAAGAGCCGCACGCCCTTCCGCCGGAGGACCACGACGAGAACCGCGCCGGCCGCCAATCCGCCGATATGCACCCACCAGGCGATGATATTGTCGCCGCTGTCGTCGACCACGACCAGCGAATAGACTTGGAACAGGATCCAGAAGCCGAGGACGAGGAAGGCGTTCAGCCGGAGCGGAATGCGGCCGAGGATGAGTATCCAGACTTTGGCGAACGGGTAGAGGATGAAATAGGCCGCGACGATGCCGGCAACCGCGCCGGACGCGCCGATCACCGGGGCGATCGAGACCGGGTCCGACCAGATGTAGGCGAAACCGCCGGCAAGCGCGCAGAGGACGTAGAAGACGAGAAATCGGAAATGTCCGAGCGAGTCCTCGATATTGTCGGCGAAGACCCAGAGGAACACCATGTTGCCGAGGATGTGCCAGAAATCGCCGTGCAGAAACGCGTAGGTGAAAAGCGTGGCCCAGTCGGGGAGTGGCTGGACCCAGCAGCTCTGGGCGCTGTGAACGAGGCGTTCGCCGACGCCGAAGAACGGGGCGCAGGACGAAAGAAACGCCTGGTAGATTTCCGGGCGCAGGTCGTGGCCGTTGAATGCCGCGGGGATGAGGCCGTAGCCCAGCACCGACCCGCGGTCGGCATCCTCCCAGCCGCCATGCTGGAAGACGAAGAAGATGACGACGTTGACGAGGATCAGCGACCAGGAGACCCACGGCCGCCTGATGTAGTTGTACGGGTTACCGTCGTAGATCGGAATAAAGGCCAACCCGCTCCGTCCCAGCCAGCGGCTTCACCGGTTCTCCCCGGGTATCCATAGCACGTCCGCCGCGCCGGAATCGTTGGCAAAACGCGCCGCGACGAAGAGCAGGTCCGACATCCGGTTGATGTAGCGGAGGGCCTCCGGGTTGACCGACTCGCCGGCGGCGAGCGCGACCAGGTCGCGCTCGGCCCGGCGGGTGACGGTACGGGCGAGATGAAGCGCCGCGGCGAGGCGCGAGCCGCCGGGGAGGACGAACGAAGCAAGCGGCTTCAGGCCCTGGTTGAGCAGGTCGATCTCCGATTCCAGGCGGACAACCTGCGCGGCGCTGACCCTCAGGCGCTCGCGCGGCGCGGGCCCGGCCTCCGCGACGGCAAGATCGGCGCCGAGGTCGAAAAGGTCGTTCTGGATGCGGGCGAGCATCGCGTCGATGTCGCCGGTCGCTTCGAGCCGCGCCAGACCCAACGCCGCGTTTGCCTCATCGACCGCGCCGATGGCGGCGAAGCGGAGGTCCGACTTGCGGCGCCGCTCGCCGGTCGCCAGCGCAGCGGTGCCGTCATCGCCGGTGCGGGTGTAGATCTTGTTGAGGACCACCATGCCGCCGGTTCCGGTCTAACGGCGGGCGAAATAGAGCGCGGTCATCATCGCGACGATGGCGACGAACTGCAGGATCACGCGCCAGCGCATCAGCGTCTGCGAGCGGTTCGGCGAGGAACCGCGCAGCATGTTGACGATGCCGAGGACGAGGACGACCGCGACCGCGACAATGGCGATGCCGGTGACACCCTGAAAGAAGCTCGACATGACCGGTTCGATCGCCTTTCTCTCTCCGGCCGGTCATATAGCGGGTGAAGCCCTGCGGGGCCACCCGCGTGCTTGCCGCAACCAGCCGAACGCGCAATTCTGCCACGGCAAAGCCGGGGGCGGATAAATGCGCGGACTGCAGGGCAAGAACGTGCTGGTCACCGGCGGCGCGACCGGCATCGGCAGGGCCGTCTCGCTCCGCTTCGCAAAGGAAAAGGCCAACGTCGCCGTCAACTTCGTCGGCGATCCGGAACCCGCGGACGTACTCCTCGAAGAGCTGCAGCTCGCCCATCCCGACGGCCGCCATTTCCTGCTGCCCGCCGATGTCTCCAACGAGGACGAGGTCGATTCGCTTTTTGCATCGGCGATTCAGGAATTCGGGGCCCTCGACGTGCTTATCGCCAATGCCGGGATCAAGATCGTCGCCGAGCCGCACGAGATGCTGATCGCCGACTACGACAGGCTGATGGCGGTGAACCAGCGCGGGGCTTTCCTCTGCGCCCAGGCCGCGATCCAGCACTTCCTCGACGCCCGCCGGCCGGGCGCGATCGTCACCACCTCCTCGGTCGAAGGCATCTTTCCGGTGGAAGAGCAGGCGGTCGCCTACATCATGTCGAAGTTCAGCCTCGACGGGATGACGCGCGCACTGGCGCTCCGCTACGCGCGCGAGGGCATCCGGGTGAACGCGGTGGCCCCGGGGGCGACGCGCACGCCCATGAACGCCGACTTCGAAACCAACCCCGACAACGAGCGGGCGGTGGCAAAGGCGATCCCGATCCGCCGGATCGGTGAGCCGGAGGAGATCGCCGCCGGGATCGCCTTCCTCGCCTCCGACGACGCCAGCTACATCCACGGCCATACGCTGGTGGTGGATGGCGGCTTCATCTGCGGGCGGATCATCTAGGGAACGCGGCGGGAGAGCCAGTCGGCGACCCGCACCGGCAGGATCCGTTTCAGGTACCAGGCAACCTGCGCCGGCAGCGTGACGCGGTAGCGCGGCGCCGGATTGGCGCTCTCGACGGCAAGGAGCAGGCGCGCCAGCACCGCTTCCGGCCCGACCCGGAACGGGTTCGGCTCGATGGTCCCGCGGCGCGCCAGCTGGTCCGCGTAGTCGTCGCGGTGGTGCGAGCCGGTGACGTCGAGCTTCTCCTCGATACCGGACAGGGCGTTCTCGACGAAGCGGGTGCGGACCGGGCCGGGCTCGATGAGGACGACGCGGATGCCGCTGCCGAAGAGTTCGAGGCGGAGCGTGTCGGCGATCGCCTCGACGGCATATTTGGAGGCGGCATAGGCGCCGCGATGGCGTACCGACATGTAGCCGAGCACGGAGGAGCAGAAGACGATGCGGCCGTGGCCCTGCCGGCGCATGACCGGAATGAGGCGCCGGGTAAGGTCGTGCCAGCCGAAGACATTGACCTCGAACTGTTCGCGGAAGAGGGCGGTCGGCAGGTCCTCCAGCGCGCCCGGCTGGGCGTAGCCGCCATTGTTGAAGAGGGCATCGAGCGTGCCGCCGGTGAGGGCGAGCACCGCCGAGACGGCAGCGGCGATGCTCTGCCCGTCGGCATAGTCGAGGCGCAGCGCTTCGAGGCCCTCGGCCTTCAGCCGGGCGACGTCCTCCTCTTTCCGGGCCGTCGCGAAGACGCGCCAGCCGCGCTGCTTCATGCCGTGCGCGGCGTGGTAGCCGATCCCGGACGAGCAGCCGGTGATGAGGATGGTGCGGGACATCATGCGATTGTGCTAAGAAAGCGCGCTACCATTGAGTGAACCCGGAGAACAGCCTCATGATCCGTTGGGCTCTCGTTGCGGTCTTCTTCTGGCTGCTCGCTCCGCCCTACCAACAGTCTCGGGCCGACGACGAGGCGCTATGCCAGTCCGCCGCCAAAGCCTACGGCGCCTCGGGCGCACCGGCCGACTTAGACACTCTGCGCGAATGCCTGTCACCAACTCAAATCGCTGTCCCAGGCTGGAATTTTGGCAATCCGGTCCCTGGCCCGGCCCAAACTTATCGCCGACCAGATATCGGCGCCCTGAAAGAGTTCTTCAAAGATAAGAATGTAGCATCAGGAGGCAAATTCCTATACGTGCTTCCTGATGGAATGGTAATTGTGGGGAAGAGACTCAAAGGAATTGATTTTAAGGTCGATAACGCGTTTGCGCTTACAGCGCCTATATCGATAGATCCACCAAAATGACAATCTTTACAGTTTTCGGTCTTGAAGCTGTTGGGTCTGCAATTGCCCAGCTGTTGACTGTCGGAGCGATCGCGGCGGTACTTACCTTTATGACTCTGGGCGGCATCACCCTGTCAGGTGTGGTCTATCAGCGCGGCGCAGCCGTTACTCTTTTCACCGTTGCGTTTGTAGGCATCGCGGTCGGTTATCTCGGAGGCCTGAGTAGGTCCAGTGTTGTAGGCGACCTCGTGCCGGCAATCCTTACTCTGATCGGTGGCATCAGTGTTTATCTATTCGGCCTGAAGCGACGTGAAAGCCCCTTGGTTAGCTTCTCAGCACTGGCGTTCCTTGTGGCATTCTTCATCAGTTATACTTACGCTTCGATCCTTAGAACGGACGATGAGGCTTTTGAATTCTGCAAAGCTAAAATCTCAGATACTGCGATCCTTGCCGATCCAAAAGCCATGGAAGTCTTTAAGGGACTCTTTTCGCCCTATTGCCCTACTATCATTGCACGGCACACCGCTCGCTAGGTCGATAGCAGGATCATACGCAGTCGTCTGATCAGTTAGTGGAGATCGCGGATCGGGTTCATTCGGCGCGCCTGAACAACAGCTCAGAGAAAGTCGTTTTCACTCTCCCCTCGCGAAGGGCGTGGCGCGTTTGCTGACGTTCTGGCATCGATGCAGTGGGTGCAGAGGGGGGACGCATGCCGAGCAATATCGAGACCGCGCGAGCGGCGAAGCTGAGGCCGATCGGCGAAATCGCCGGCAAACTCGGCATCCCGGCCGATGCGGTCTTCGCTTACGGGCCGCACAAGGCGAAGATCGCGCTCGACTACCTCAACCGGCTGGAGCGGCCGGACGGAAAACTGATCCTCGTCACCGCGATCTCGCCGACGCCGGCGGGCGAAGGCAAGACCACGACGACGGTCGGCCTCGGCGATGCGCTCAACCGGATCGGCAAGCGGGCGGTGATCTGCCTCCGCGAGCCGTCGCTCGGGCCGTGCTTCGGCCACAAGGGCGGCGCGGCCGGCGGCGGCAAGTCGCAGCTGGTGCCGATGGAGGACATCAACCTCCACTTCACCGGCGACTTTCACGCCATCGCGGCCGCCAACAACCTGCTCGCAGCGATCGTCGACAACCACGTCTACTGGGGGAACGAGTTGGGCATCGACCTGCGCCGGATCAGCTGGCGGCGGGTCGTCGACATGAACGACCGTGCGCTCCGCCAGATCGTGTCGTCGCTGGGCGGGGTCGCCAACGGCTTCCCGCGCGAGGACGGGTTCGACATCGTCGTCGCCTCGGAGGTGATGGCGATCTTCTGTCTGGCGACCAGCCTCGACGACCTCTGCGAGCGGCTCGGCCGGATCGTCGTCGCCCAGACCCGCGACAAGCGGCCGGTAACGGCCAGGGACCTCAAGGCCGACGGGGCGATGGCGGTGCTCCTGCGCGATGCGCTGGCGCCCAACCTCGTCCAGAGCATCGAGGGCAGTCCCGCCTTCGTTCACGGCGGGCCCTTCGCCAATATCGCGCATGGCTGCAACTCGGTGATCGCGACGAAGAGCGGGCTGAAGCTCGGCGACTACGTGGTGACCGAGGCCGGCTTCGGCGCCGATCTCGGGGCGGAGAAGTTCTTCGACATCAAATGCCGCATGGCGGGCCTGCGGCCCTCCGCCGCGGTGATCGTGGCGACCGTGCGGGCGCTGAAGATGCACGGCGGCGTCGACAAGGATGCGCTCACCGCCGAAAACGCGGCCGCGGTGAGGAAGGGGGCGGCCAACCTCGTCCGCCACATCCGCAACGTGAAGCGATTCGGCGTGCCGTCGGTGGTCGCGGTCAACCGCTTCGCCAGCGACACGGCGGCGGAGCTTGCCGAGGTGGTCGCGGCCGCGGCCGCGGAGGGGATCGAGGCGATCGTCTGCAACCATTTCGACGACGGGTCGGCGGGGAGCGAGGAACTGGCGCGCCGCGTCGTCGCGCTCGCCGAGGCGCCGTCGCAGTTCGCGCCGCTCTACAAGGACGACCTGCCGCTCTTCGACAAGGTGAAGGCGATCGCGACCACCCTCTACGGCGCCAGCGACGTGATCGCCGACAAGCCGGTGCGCGACCAGCTTCACGCCTGGGAGGCAGCGGGCTACGGGCGCTTTCCGGTCTGCATGGCGAAGACCCAGTACTCCTTCTCCACCGACCCGGCGCTCCGCGGGGCGCCGTCCAACCACGTCGTGCCGATCCGCGAAGTCCGGCTCTCGGCGGGCGCCGGGTTCGTGGTCGTGATCTGCGGGGAGATCATGACCATGCCGGGCCTCCCCAAGGTGCCGGCGGCGAACGCCATCCACCTCGACCGGGAAGGACAGGTGGTCGGGCTGTTCTGAGTCTAGGCCCGCCGCGAGGGGCGGGGACAAAGCGGGGGCCGCGCCCGTGCCCGCCACCTGCTACAATCGGCCGCCCATGCCGCCCGACGCGTCCTCCCCCGCCCTCCTCGATTTCCCGCCGACCCATGCCGGCGCCCGCATCGGCCTCCTCGGCGGCACTTTCGACCCGCCGCATCTCGGCCACCTGCAGTTGAGCCAGGTCGCGCTCACCAAGCTGAAGCTCGACCGGGTCTGGTGGCTGATCTCGCCCGGCAACCCGCTGAAACCGGACAGCCCCACGCTCACCATGGCGCAGCGGCTGGAACGCGCCCACGAACTCATCGCCAGGCAGCGCATCTCGGCCAGCGCCGCCGAGGAGAAGCTGACCAGCGCCTATACCTACGACACCATCCGCACCGTCCGGGACCGCTACCCGAAGGTCCATTTCGTCTGGCTGATGGGGCTCGACAACCTCGCCCAGTTCCATCTCTGGCACCGCTGGCAGGACATCGCCGCCGCCGTCCCAATCGCCGTCTTCAACCGGCCGGGCATCGAATTCTCCGAGGAATGGCCGGCGGTCAGAGCGATGGCGGCGGCCCGGCGGGACGCCAGGGCGGCCAAGAGCCTCGCCGCCATGCCTCCCCCGGCCTGGGTCTTCCTGCCGCTTCCCAGGGTCGATCTGTCCTCGACCGCGATCCGGGCCCGCCGCGGTTTGGCCGCAACGTCTTGAAAGCTTCACCGTCCCGCGCCTATCTTTCCTCTGCGCCGGCCATCCGGCCGGCCAAGCGGTGAAAGGAAATCGCACACTGACCACAGCACTGCGCAGTGCGGGAACACGGCATCGTGCTCCCCGTCTGGCGGCTGCCCGCCGTGACATCGCCGCGGCGGAGGCCCTGAAAACGGTCCTCGCGAGCCTTGAAGAATCGAAGGCCGAAGACCTTGTCTCCATCGACATCACCGGCAAGACGACGTTCGGCGACTACATGGTCGTAGCCTCCGGGCGCTCGAATCGTCATGTCGGCGCCATGGCCGACCGGCTGCTTGAGGACCTGAAGGACAAGGGCGTCCGCGACGTCCGGGTCGAGGGCCTGAAAGCCGCCGACTGGGTCCTGGTCGACGCCGGCGACGTGATCGTCCATCTCTTCCGACCGGAAGTCCGCACCTTCTACAACCTCGAGAAGATGTGGCGGGCCGATCATCCGGCGGCGCCGGTAGCCGTCTGACCGGCCCGCCGAGGGCCGGTCCGTGCGAATCACGATTGCCGCGGTCGGCCGGCTGAAAGCCGGGCCGGAACGCGAGCTGTTCGAGCGCTATCTCGACCGCGCCAACGATGCCGGCCGGAAACTCGCCCTGTCCTTCGATCTCCGCGAAACCCCGGAAAGCCGGGCGGGCAGCGCCGTCGCCCGGAAGGACCAGGAAGCGGCCGCGCTTCTCGGCCTCATTCCGGCCGAGGCGGTCCAGATCGCCCTCGACGAAAAGGGCGTCAGTCTCGACAGTCCGGCCTTTGCGGCGCGCCTCGCCGCCTGGCGCGACGGCGGCAAGGAGCGGATCGCCTTCATCATCGGCGGCGCCGACGGCCTGGCGGATTCCCTCCTCGCCAAGGCTTCGATGAAACTCGCCTTCGGCCGGCAGACCTGGCCGCACCAGCTCGTCCGCCTGATGCTCGCCGAGCAGCTCTACCGCGCCGTGACCATCCTCTCCGGCCACCCCTACCATCGCGAATAGTCCGGAGAAGTCCGACAGGGCGCGACTCCGCGTTCCCGCGCCGCCCGGCGCGGGGTTGGTGAAGGCTGGGGCCTCGCCCCCAGGGGCGAGGGTGGCGGGCGCTCACCGAGCGCCGGTCGGGTAGTCCGAATTGGGGCGCCAGACGAGCACCCGCCGCGGCGATTTTGAGCTCCCGCATCCCGCTCTCCGAGCGGCGCAGCGTGCGCCGCCTTTACGGTGGGCAGAACCCACAGCCGGTCGTAGTGCCGGCGGGCGGGCCTTTGCGGATGCTTCCCGACGGCGGTGCTGCGAACACCGCCGGCAGGCGCCGATCCCCGCTCCGCCGTCAGGCCGCCACCGGTCGGCGCCCTCGCTTCGAGCGGGAACGGGGTGATTCTACGCGCGGTTCGGCGGGCGGGGATAAGCGGCGGGGATGTCACCGGTGCGACAGCCGCACCATCGGTGAGGCGGGAGGCGCTCCCGCCCGCTCTACCGCCTCCGGCGGTCCCCCTCCCTCGCTTTTGCGGGGGAGGTTGCAGCGCCTCTTCCGGCGGGCTCGGCGGGCTCGTGCGACGGTCGGCGCCCGCCGGCAGAAATCCAGCCGGCGCGCCGTGTTGCGAGTCATGTGGGCCTATGCTAACGAACCCGCGAAATTCCGGGGCGCGGGGCGCCGCCAGGCGGCGTCAAATCCGGAAAGACAATCCGTTCAAGGCCTTGCATCGCCGGGGCCGGGGTCGGCCGGAAGAGCCTCCGTGTGCCGCGGAGGATGGACAGGGAACCAGGATCACTTGGCGGACACGTCCTCACAGGGTGCAGGTGTGGCGGAGCGCTACGCGACCGCCCTTTTCGAACTCGCCAACGACCAGAAGCAGCTCGACGCCGTCGCCAAAGACCTCGGCCGCGTCAACGAACTCGTCGATGAGAGCGCCGACCTTCGGCAGCTCCTGCGCAGCCCGGTCTATTCCGCCGACGACCAGGTGCGGGCCATCGGCGCGCTCCTCGACCGCGCCGGGATCGGCGGCCTCGCCGGCAATTTCATCCGCGTCGCGGCAAGCAACCGCCGCCTCTTCGCGGTCCCTGCCATGATCACCGCCTACCGCCGGCAACTCGCCAAGCAGCGCGGCGAGGTTTCGGCCGAGGTGACGAGCGCCGAGCCGCTCACCGAGAAGCAGGTCGCCGACCTCAAGGCGGCGCTCAAGGCTTCGCTCGGCAAGGACGTGACGCTCGCCGCGCGGGTCGATGCCGGTCTCATCGGCGGCCTCATCGTCAAGGTCGGCAGCCGCATGATCGACGGGTCGCTCCGCACCAAGCTCAATTCACTGAAACTCGCCATGAAAGAGGTCGCCTGATGGATATCCGGGCCGCAGAAATTTCCGCGATCCTCAAGGAGCAGATCAAGAATTTCGGCCGTGAAGCCGAGGTCTCCGAGGTCGGCCAGGTGCTCTCGGTCGGCGACGGCATTGCCCGCATCCACGGCCTCGACAACGTCCAGGCCGGCGAGATGGTCGAGTTCCCCGGCGGCATCCGCGGCATGGCGCTGAACCTCGAAACCGACAATGTCGGCGTCGTCATCTTCGGCAATGACCGCGACATCAAGGAAGGCGACACGGTCAAGCGCACCGGCGCCATCGTCGACGTGCCGGTCGGCAAGGGGCTGCTCGGCCGCGTCGTCGACTCGCTCGGCAACCCGATCGACGGCAAGGGGCCGATCAAGAGCGACCAGCGCAAGCGCGTCGACGTGAAGGCACCCGGCATCATCCCGCGCCGCTCGGTGCACGAACCGATGCAGACCGGCCTCAAGGCGATCGACGCGCTCATCCCGATCGGCCGCGGCCAGCGCGAGCTGATCATCGGCGACCGCCAGACCGGCAAGACGGCGGTCGCGCTCGACGCCATCCTCAACCAGAAATCGATCAACGCCTCGGGCGACGAATCGCAGAAGCTCTACTGCGTCTATGTCGCGATCGGGCAGAAGCGCTCGACCGTGGCGCAGTTCGTCAAGGTGCTCGAGGAAAATGGCGCGCTCGAATATTCCATCGTCGTCGCGGCGACCGCCTCGGACCCGGCGCCGATGCAGTTCCTCGCCCCGATGGCCGGCTGCACGATGGGCGAGTTCTTCCGCGACAACGGCATGCACGCGCTCATCATCTACGACGACCTGTCGAAGCAGGCGGTCGCCTACCGCCAGATGTCGCTGCTGCTCCGCCGGCCGCCCGGCCGCGAGGCCTATCCGGGCGACGTGTTCTACCTGCACTCGCGGCTCCTGGAACGCGCGGCCAAGCTCAACAAGGACAATGGGGCAGGCTCGCTGACGGCGCTGCCGGTCATCGAGACGCAGGCCAACGACGTCTCGGCCTATATCCCGACCAACGTGATTTCGATCACCGACGGGCAGATCTTCCTCGAGACGGACCTCTTCTACCAGGGCATCCGGCCGGCGGTGAACGTCGGCATCTCCGTGTCGCGCGTCGGCTCGGCGGCGCAGATCAAGGCGATGAAGCAGGTCGCCGGCACCATCAAAGGCGAACTCGCGCAATACCGCGAAATGGCGGCCTTCGCCCAGTTCGGCTCGGACCTCGACCCGGCGACGCAGCGGCTGCTCAACCGCGGCGCCCGGCTGACCGAGCTTCTCAAGCAGCCGCAGTTCTCGCCGCTCAAGGTCGAGGAGCAGGTGGCGGTGATCTTCGCCGGGGTGAACGGCTACCTCGACAAGCTGCCGGTCAACAAGGTCGGCGAGTTCGAGCGCGGGTTCCTGACGCTTCTGCGCTCCGAGCACGGCGCGCTGCTTTCGGCGATCCGCGACAAGCGGGAGCTGACCGACGACATCCGCAAGGAACTGCGGAGCGCTGCGGACGCCTTCGCCAAGGTGTTTGCCTAGCCGTGATGCGCGCTCTCGTCCCGCATCCCCACCCACCACGCTCCGCGTGGTCCCCTCTCCCCGTTCCGGGGAGGGATGGCGCCCTCGATTTGCCGGCCGGCCTCGATCGCGGGCGTGGCCTTCGCGCCCTCGCGGAGTAGTCGATGCCCTCGCTCAAGACACTCCGCAACCGCATCGCCTCGGTAAAGGCGACGCAGAAGATCACGAAGGCGATGCAGATGGTCGCCGCGTCGAAGCTGCGGCGGGCGCAGGCGGCGGCGGAAGCGGCCCGTCCCTATGCGGCGCGGATGGCGGGCGTCCTCGCCAGCCTCGCCGCCGGCGCGCAGGGCAGCAGCGACGCGCCGCGCCTCCTCATCGGCACGGGCCAGGACAAGACGCACCTCCTCGTGGTCGCCACCGGCGACCGCGGCCTCTCGGGCGCGTTCAACTCGTCGATCGCGCGGCTCGCCCGCGACCATGCCCGCCGGCTCATGCAGGAGGGCAAGGAGGTCAAGTTCCTCTGCGTCGGCCGCAAGGGGTACGACGCGCTCCGCCGGCTCTTCCCGCGCCAGATCCTCGAAGTGATCGAGCTGAGGAGCGTCAGGCAGATCGGCTTCGTCAACGCCGAGGAAATCGGGCGGAAGGTCCTCGCGCTTTTCAACGAGGGCCAGTTCGACGTCGCCACGCTCTTCTACGCGGAGTTCCGCTCGGTGATCGCGCAGGTGCCGACGGCGCGCCAGCTCATCCCGGCGGAAGTCGGCGGCGGCGAAGCGGCGGGCGCCGGCGGCGGTGCCTCCTACGAATACGAGCCGGACGAGGAGACGATCCTCGCCGACCTGCTGCCGCGCAACCTCAACATCCAGATATTCCGCGCGCTCCTCGAAAACGTCGCCTCGGAGCAGGGCGCCAAGATGACGGCGATGGACAACGCGACGCGGAACGCCGGCGACATGATCGAGCGCTATACGCTGCAGTATAACCGCAGCCGCCAGGCGCAGATCACCAAGGAACTGATCGAGATCATTTCGGGCGCCGAGGCGCTCTGACCGTAAATTCGAGCGAAGGAATCATCATGGCCATACAGACCAATGCCAGGGGCATTACCGGACGCATCACGCAGGTCACCGGCGCCGTCGTCGACGTGCAGTTCCAGGACCAGCTGCCGGCGATCCTGAACGCGCTCGAGACGAACAATAACGGCTCCCGGCTCGTCCTCGAAGTGGCGCAGCACCTCGGCGAGAACACGGTGCGCACCATCGCCATGGACACGACCGACGGGCTGGTGCGCGGCCAGGAAGTCACCGACACGGCCGAGCCGATCGCGGTGCCGGTCGGCCCGGAGACGCTCGGCCGGATCATGAACGTCATCGGCGAGCCGGTCGACGAGGCCGGGCCGGTCAAGACCCAGCAGCGCCGTGCCATCCACCAGCCGGCGCCGTCCTTCGTCGAGCAGTCGACCGAGGCCCAGATCCTGGTCACCGGGATCAAGGTCGTCGACCTGCTCGCGCCTTACGCCCGCGGCGGCAAGATCGGCCTCTTCGGCGGCGCCGGCGTCGGCAAGACCGTCATCATCCAGGAACTGATCAACAATATCGCCAAGGCGCATGGCGGCTATTCGGTCTTCGCCGGGGTCGGCGAGCGCACGCGCGAGGGCAACGACCTCTATCACGAGTTCATCGAATCGGGCGTCAACAAGAAGGGCGGCGGCGAAGGCTCGAAATGCGCGCTGGTCTTCGGCCAGATGAACGAGCCGCCGGGCGCCCGCGCCCGCGTCGGCCTCACCGGCCTCACGGTTGCCGAATACTTCCGCGACCAGGGCCAGGACGTGCTCTTCTTCGTCGACAACATCTTCCGCTTCACGCAGGCCGGCTCGGAAGTGTCGGCGCTGCTCGGCCGCATCCCCTCGGCGGTGGGCTACCAGCCGACGCTCGCCACCGATATGGGCGCGCTGCAGGAGCGCATCACCACTACTCAGAAGGGCTCGATCACCTCGGTGCAGGCGATCTACGTGCCGGCCGACGACCTCACCGACCCGGCCCCGGCGACCTCGTTCGCGCACCTTGACGCGACCACCGTGCTGTCGCGCTCGATCGCCGAGAAGGGCATCTACCCGGCGGTCGACCCGCTCGACTCGTCCTCGCGCATGCTGTCGGCGGCGGTGGTCGGCGAGGAGCACTACAACGTTGCCCGCCAGGTGCAGCAGGTGCTGCAGCGCTACAAGCAGCTGCAGGACATCATCGCCATCCTCGGGATGGACGAACTGTCGGAAGAGGACAAGCTGACGGTCGCCCGCGCCCGCAAGGTAGAGCGCTTCCTCAGCCAGCCCTTCCACGTCGCCGAAGTCTTCACCGGCTCGCCCGGCGTGTTTGTCGAACTCGCCGACACGATCCGCGGCTTCAAGGGCCTCGTCGCCGGCGAATACGACCACCTGCCGGAGCCG
>Ga0070741_10004209_pt1 | contig 33923 bp, 30 predicted proteins | sample Coa_R1_4_FD_66440 | JGI IMG/M metagenome (GOLD analysis project Ga0070741, IMG submission 66440) | Surface soil microbial communities from Centralia Pennsylvania, which are recovering from an underground coalmine fire - Coalmine... | ecosystem: Environmental > Terrestrial > Soil > Unclassified ... | reverse complement strand
GGGGTGACAGGGCTGCCGGCAACGTTTCTTTAAGTTTAACCGCCGTTAATGGGTCTATCTGCGACAATACCGGGCTTTGCGTTCGCTCCGGGCCCATTTGTTGACGGTCCTGTAGTCCCATGATATCCCACGATTTCCCAGTATGGGACACCTTGTGCGCGCCTCGCGTTCCTGCGTCGGGCGGCGCGGTGAGCGTGGGAGCGAGGCTTGGCAGCGCTCCCGCGTGCGTCCAGGCGGTATGGGGTTCGGGGTATGGACCGCTTCGTGGCGAATTTCACGCTGCGGCTCGACTCCAAGGGGCGCGTGTCGATCCCCGGTGCGTTTCGCGCAGTGCTCGCCCGCGACGGCTTCGAGGGTCTTTATTGCTATCCGGCGCTGGACCGTCCTGCGATCGATGCAGGGGGCAGCGCGTTAATGGCAGAGATAGAGGCCCTGATCGGGCGTTTCGCGGCTTATTCGGACGAGCGCGAGCGGTTGGCCCTGGCGCTCTACGGGACGAGCGAGACGCTCAAGGTGGATGGAGAAGGTCGGGTGGTGTTGAGCGACAGCCTCAAGCGTCATGCAGGCATTACGGATGCAGTGTCGTTTGTCGGTCTGGGTCAGAAGTTTCAGATCTGGGAACCCGGGCGTTTCAGGAAAGAGCTCGCGGAGGCCACCCGAAGGGTGCGCGTGCTCAAAGGCGATCTGAGTTCCCAGGCGGCGCGCAAGGCGCCTGGAGCACGGGAATGATGGCGGGTGGCGACGGCCCGGCTGTCGCTGGCGGACCAGCCCTCCACATTCCCGTGCTCGGTCCTCAGGCAGTCGGCTTTCTCAACGTTCGCGACGGCGGCGTCTACATCGACGGTACGTTCGGCGCCGGCGGCTACACGCGCGCGATCCTGGCGGCCGCCCGCTGCAACGTCATCGCCATCGACCGCGACCAGTCTGCGATCGCCATGGGCGCGGATCTTGTCGAAGAGGCCGGCGGCCGCCTGGCGCTGATCGAGGACCGCTTCTCCAACCTCGAAGCGATCGCGCACGATGCCGGACATGACTCGGTCGACGGCATTGTTCTCGATCTCGGTGTCTCCTCCATGCAGCTCGATCGCAGGGAACGCGGTTTTTCGTTCCGCCACGACGCGCCGCTCGACATGCGCATGGGCGGGGAAGGTGCCAGCGCGGCCGATGTTGTCGCCACGGCCAGTGAACGCGATCTCGCTGGCATCATCTTCACGCTTGGCGAGGAACGCCGCTCGCGTGCGATCGCACGTGCCATCGTCAACGCGCGGGCGATTGCGCCGATTGCAACGACGCATGAGCTTGCCCAGATCGTGGCAACCGTCATTCGCCCGCGCGCCGGCGACATTCACCCGGCGACGCGCACGTTTCAGGCATTGCGCATATTTGTGAACGACGAGCTGGGTGAACTTGCCGCCGCGTTGCAGGCGGCGGAACGGTGTCTCAAGCCCGGCGGGCGGCTGGTGGTCGTCTCCTTTCATTCGCTTGAGGACCGCATCGTCAAGATGTTTCTGACGGACCGCGCCGAGACGCACGGCGTTTCCCGCCATGCGCCCGAGACGCGGCGTCCCGCGCCGAGCTTTCAGATCCTTACCAGGCGTCCGTTGACGGCGGATGCGGACGAAGTGGCCGCCAACCCGCGGTCGCGATCGGCAAAGCTGCGGGCCGCGGAACGAACCCAGGCCCCGGTGCGGCGCGGCTTCCCGGCGCGCCTGCTGCCGCACCTGCCTTCGCTCTCCGCAGTGGTGGAGGGGCGGTAGATGATGCGTCTTCTCAATATTCTGGTAATTGGCGCCCTGATCCTGGCGGCGTCCTATGTCTACAAGATCAAGTTCGATTCCACGCTTCAGGCCGAGCGCGTCGCCAAGCTGCGCGGGGAACTGCGCCATGAACGCAATGCAATTGCCGTCCTGCGGGCGGAATGGGCGAGGCTCGACACGCCGAGCCGCATCCAGGGCCTTGCCGACCGTCATCTCTCCCTGCGGCGGATCGAGCCCACGCAATTCGATACGCTCGACCGCCTGCCTGATCGCCCGCCGCCTGGATCCGATCCGATCGGCGCGATGCTCGCGCCGGCCGCACCCGACGTGACCGGCAGCATTCCGCCGCCGGCCGTCGCACGGTGAGCGTGATGCGCGCGGGCGGCAATGTCCCGGAAAGCGCGTGGCAGCGGGCCCTCCGCTCCTTGCTGTATGGCCGCGACGTCGATCGCGACGTGAAGGCAAAGGCGCGGCTCGGACTTGCCATCGTCGCCTTCGTCGGCATTTTTTCGGTGATCGCGTTTCGTCTGGTGATGTTTGCAACGGTCAGTGAAAACCACAACGGCCGCCGCAGCGTCTCACAGGACGCGGTTGCCACCGCGCGACCCGACATCCTCGACCGTAACGGCGAAATCCTTGCGACCGACATCAAGACACCTTCGTTGTTCGCCGAGCCTCGCAAGATCATCGATGTCGACGAGGCGGTGGAGTTGCTTACCGCCGTAATGCCGGATCTTGATGCCAACGAGGTGCGCGAGCGGCTGTCGTCGAAACGCGGCTTCGTGTGGCTCAAGCGGGAGATCACTCCTGCACAGCAAAAAGAGATCCACCGCCTCGGCATCCCGGGCATCGGCTTCCTGACCGAGAACAAGCGCGTGTATCCGAATGGCCCGATCGTCTCGCATGAGATCGGCTACGTGAACATCGACAATCAGGGAATCGCCGGTATCGAGAAGTGGCTCGACGGGCAGGGACTCGCCGCCCTGCACATGGCGGGGCTCGCAACCGACAGGCTGCAACGGCCGGTGGATCTCGCGGTCGATCTGCGCGTGCAATACGCGCTGCGCGCGGAGCTTGCCGCAGCGCGCGAGAAGTACAAGGCCAAGGCTTCCGCCGGTATCATTGCCGACGTGAACACCGGCGAGATCGTCGCGATGGTGTCCGAACCGGACTTCGACCCCAACAATCCGCGCATCGCGAACGATCCAGACCATCTCAACCGCCTGACGACCGGCGTGTACGAGATGGGTTCAACATTCAAAGCGCTTACGATGGCCATGGCGCTCGACAGCGGCCGCATCACATTGTCGTCGTCGTTCGATGCGCGGATGCCGTTGCGCTACGGCAAGTATGAAATTCACGATTATCACGCGCAGCGGCGCGTGCTGACGGTGCCGGAAATCTTCACCTATTCGTCGAACATCGGTACCGCGCGAATGGCGCTCTCGCTCGGCGTCGATTATCACAGGGCGTTCCTGAAGAAGCTCGGCCAGCTCGACCGATTGCGGACCGAGCTGCCGGAGAGTGCCGAACCGCTGGTCCCCAGGCATTGGGGCGAACTCAATACGGTCACGATCGCGTTCGGGCACGGCCTTTCCGTGGCTCCGCTGCAGGCGGTTATGGGCATTTCCGCCCTGGTCAACGGCGGCAAGATGATCCCGCCAACCTTCCTCAAACGCAGCCAGGCGGAAGCCGACCGCCTCGCCAAGCGCGTCATAAAGCCCGAAACAGCCGAGAAAATGCGCTATCTGATGCGGTTGAACGTGGAAAAGGGCACGGCGACCCGGGCAAATGTAATGGGCTACTATGTGGGCGGAAAGACCGGGACCTCGGAGAAGGTGGTCGGCGGGCGGTACTCAAAGACCAAAGTCTTGACCAGTTTCACCGCCATCCTGCCGGCCGACAAGCCCCGTTATCTGCTGCTGATCATGCTGGACGAACCGCAAGGATTGCCCGAAACCCACGGCTTCAGCACATCGGGCTGGAATGCCGTGCCGGTGGGCGCCAACATCATCGAGCGCGTTGCGCCGCTGCTCAACATCTTGCCGCGCTTCGATTTGCCGAAAGCCGACCAGCTGCTGTTGGTGAGCGCGAAGGAGACGCGGTGAAGCTGCGCGATCTTCTGCCCGAAGCGGCGATCGATGCGCGCCATGCTGCGATCGACGTCGCGGGACTCTCATCCGACAGTCGCAAGATCAAACCGGGTTATGTTTTTGTCGCAATTGCGGGCGCCAGAGCCGACGGCGCGCACTTCGCGAGGCAGGCGATCGCGGCCGGCGCGGTCGCCGTCGTCGCCGAACAGCGTCCGCAAGGCCTGGCGGACTCGATCGCGTTTGTGCCAGTCGGTAACGCGCGCCGTGCATTGGCGCTCGCTGCGGCGAAATTCTACGCGCGCCAGCCGCAAACCATTGCCGCCGTCACCGGCACCAGCGGCAAGACTTCAGTGGCCGCGTTCACGCGGCAGATCTGGAGCACGCTTGGGTTTCGATCGGCCAGCATCGGGACGGTCGGTGTCGTGTCGCCGAAAGGCGCGAGCTACGGATCGTTGACCACGCCCGACCCGGTCGAGTTGCACCACACACTCGACGATCTGTCGGGTGAAGGTGTCACGCATCTCGCACTTGAGGCCTCCTCGCACGGCCTCGATCAGCACCGGCTTGACGGTGTGCGCATTGCGGCCGGCGGTTTCACCAATCTTTCGCGCGACCATCTCGACTATCATCCGACGATCGAGTCCTATCTCGCCGCCAAGCTCCGCCTGTTCGAGGATCTGATCGTCGACGGCGGCACCGCCGTGGTCGGAGTTGACGACTGCTATGCGGGGCAGGTGCTCGAAGCCGCCCGCAGGCGCCCGCTGAAGGTCATGACGGTCGGCGTGGGCGGCGAGGACATCAGGCTGGCCGGCGGGACGATAGAGGGGTTCGCTCAGGTCGTGGACATCGTGCACGGCGGACGCACCTACAAAGTCAGACTTCCGCTTGTCGGCGCGTTCCAGGTGCAGAATGCCGGGCTTGCGGCGGGTCTCGTCCTTGCGACCGGGGCGGAGCCTGCGCGCGTTTTCGCCGCGCTCGAGCACCTCACCGGCGCCAAGGGCCGGCTGGAGCTCGTCGGCAACCGCGGCGGCGCGCCGATCTTCATCGACTATGCGCACAAGCCGGACGCGCTCAAGAAGGCTCTCGAGAGCCTGCGTCCCTACACCAGGGGGACGCTCACCGTGGTATTCGGCGCCGGCGGCGACCGCGATGCCGGCAAGCGCCCGATCATGGGGCGTGTTGCGGCGGAAGGCGCGGACCGGGTCATCGTGACCGATGACAATCCGCGCAGCGAGAATCCTGCGCAGATCCGTGCGGCCATTCTCGCCGCCGCGCCGGGCGCGGTCGAAATTGCCGATCGCGGCGAGGCGATCCGCCGGGCAATCGCCGAGCTCAAGGCCGGGGACGTCCTGTTGATTGCCGGCAAGGGTCATGAAACGGGCCAGATCGTCGGCGACCGGATCCTGCCGTTCTCCGATCATGAGGCGGTGGCGAACGCATTGCAGGGCAGGGTGGCATGAGTGCGCTCTGGACCGTTGATGGGATGGCAGCAGCCATGCATGCCGAGCGGGCGGGCAATTTGCCGGCCGAGACGCGGGGTATTTCCATCGACAGCCGTACGTTGTCGAAGGGCGAGGCCTTCTTCGCGATAAAAGGCGACAGTCGTGACGGTCACGACTTCGTCGAGAACGCACTGAATGCCGGCGCCGGCCTCGCCGTCGTCGCGAAGAGCGAATGCCGCCGTTTTCCAGGCGCGCCTCTGCTCGCCGTCGACGATGTCCTGGAAGGCCTGCGTGCCTTGGCACGCGCATCGCGCGCCCGCATCGGCGGCAAGATCGTCGCCGTCACCGGCTCGGTCGGCAAGACCACAACCAAGGAGGCGTTGCGGCTTGCGCTTTCGGCGGACGGCGAAACGCATGCATCGGTCGCCTCCTACAACAATCACTGGGGCGTTCCGCTGTCGCTGGCGCGCTGCCCGGCAACCGCGAAATATGCAGTGTTCGAGATCGGGATGAATCATGCGGGCGAGATAACGCCGCTTGCGAAACTCGTGCGGCCGCACGTCGCGGTCATAACGGCGATAGAACCGGTGCATCTGGAATACTTCGGCACGCTGGAGAAGATCGCCGAAGCCAAGGCGGAGATCTTCACGGGAGTCGAGCCTGCGGGCGCTGCCGTCCTCAACCGTGACAACGCGCAGTTTGCACAGCTCGAGACGGCGGCGCGCACGGCGGGCATAAAGCGGATCGTGTCCTTCGGCGAGCATGCCAGGGCCGATGCGCGCCTCGTGCGTCTGTCGCTGCAGCCCGACTCCTCGACGATCGAGGCGCGTGTCCTCGGGCAGTCCGTCACCTACAAGGTCGGGACGCCGGGCCGCCACATTGCACTTGATTCCCTTGCGGTGCTGGCGGCCGCCGCGCTCTCCGGCGCCGACCTTGCGCTCGCGGCGATCGCGCTCGGCAACCTGAGGCCGCCGAGCGGGCGCGGAACACGCAGCGTGCTGACGGTCCCGGGCGGCAGCGCCCTTCTGATCGACGAAAGCTACAATGCGAACCCCGCCTCCATGGCAGCGGCGATCGCGCTGCTCGGCCAGGCTCCCGTCGGTCAGCGCGGCCGACGCATAGCGGTGCTGGGCGACATGCTCGAGCTCGGCCCGCAAGGCGGCGAATTGCACCGCGCCCTCGCAAATGTGATCGCCGAAGCCGGCATCGATCTCGTGTTTTGCGCGGGGCCGCTCATGCATCAATTGTGGGAGGCTCTTCCCTCGCGCGCCCGGGGCGGCTATGCCGAGACGGCGGCGGAATTGGAGCCGGCCGTGATCGAGGCCATCCGTGCCGGCGATGCGGTGATGGTGAAGGGGTCCCTCGGTTCTAAGATGGGGCCGATCGTCAAGTCATTGGAGAAGCAGTTTCCCAGACAGATTGCGCTCGAGAGTACGCGAGGCTGAAGAGTCACCCCGATGTTCTATTGGTTTACCGAGCTGTCCGACAAAATCTCGTTCTTCAACGTTTTCCGTTACATCACCTTCCGGACCGGAGGCGCCATCGTCACCGCTCTCGTTTTTGTTTTCCTGTTCGGCGGTCCGATCATCGACCTTCTGCGCCTCAAGCAGGGCAAGGGTCAGCCGATCCGCAGCGACGGCCCGCCCTCGCATCTGGTGACCAAGAAAGGCACGCCGACAATGGGCGGGCTGATGATACTGTCCGGGCTGCTGGTGTCGACGTTGCTCTGGGCCAATCCGAAAAGCCCGTACGTATGGGTCGTGCTGGGCGTCACCCTCGCGTTCGGCATCATTGGCTTCTACGACGACTATCTCAAGGTGACGAAGCAGACGCACGCCGGATTTTCCGGACGCACCCGGCTGCTCGTGGAGGCCGCTGTCGCGGTGGTGGGCTGCATCGCCCTTGCGCATCTTGGCCGCGGTGCGATTTCGACATCGCTGGTGTTTCCGTTCTTCAAGGATCTGGTGATCAACCTCGGCTGGGGTTTTGTCCTGTTCGGCGCGTTCGTCATCGTGGCGTCCGGCAATGCCGTCAATCTCACCGACGGTCTCGACGGCCTGGCGATCGTACCGGTCATGATCGCGGCGGCGACCTTCGGCCTCATCTCGTACCTTGCGGGCAATGCCGTGTTCGCGGAGTACCTGCAGATCCACTACGTGGCCGGCACCGGCGAGCTCGCGGTGCTTTGCGGGGCAGTGATCGGCGCCAGCTTGGGCTTTCTCTGGTTTAACGCACCGCCTGCGTCGATCTTCATGGGCGACACGGGATCGCTGGCGCTCGGCGGATTGCTGGGCGCGGTTGCGGTTGCCATCAAGCACGAAATCGTCCTGGCCATCGTCGGCGGACTGTTCGTGCTCGAGGCGGTATCGGTCATCGTCCAGGTCGTATCGTTCAAGCTGACCGGCAAGCGCGTCTTCAAGATGGCCCCGATCCACCACCATTATGAACAGCTCGGCTGGACCGAGCCGCAGATCGTCATCCGCTTCTGGATCGTTGCGGTCGTATTGGCGCTGGCCGGGCTGGCGACACTGAAGTTGAGATGATTTCCGTTACCACGTTTGCCGGACGGCAGGTTGCGGTCTTCGGCCTCGGCAGCTCCGGCGTTCTCGCTGCCCGCGCGCTGATTGACGGCGGGGCCGACGTCACCGCGTTCGACGACGATGCAGGGAAAATAGCGCAGGCGCAGGCTGCAGGGATAAAGACGCAGAACCTGCGCAGCATCGACTGGGGAAAGGTCGCGGCGCTGGTGCTCGCGCCCGGCGTGCCGCTGACGCACCCGCAGCCGCACTGGACGGTCGGTCTGGCGCGCAAGGCCGATGTCGAGGTGATCGGCGACATCGAGCTGTTCTGCCGCGAGCGCGCGAGATCCGGAATCAAATGTCCGCTCGTGGCGGTCACCGGCACCAACGGCAAATCGACGACCACCGCTCTCGTCGCGCACCTGCTCAGGAGTGCGGGAATCGATGCCCAGATGGGCGGCAATATCGGCGTGCCCGCGCTGTCGCTTGCGGCTTTCGCGGCCGGGCGCGCCTACGTCCTCGAGGTGTCCTCGTACCAGATTGATCTTGCGCCTTCGCTCGATCCCACCGTCGGCATTCTCCTTAATGTCACGGAAGATCATCTTGATCGGCACGGGACAATGGAGCGCTACGCCGGAATCAAGGAGCGGCTCGCAGCCGGCGTGGAAAAGGGCGGCACCGCCGTCATCGATATCGACGACGCCTACACGCGCGCGGCAGCCGAACGAATCGAACGCGCCGGGAAGAAGGTCGTTCGCGTCTCGGTCGAGTCGCCGCTGCGCGACGGATATTTTGCGCAGGGAAGCAAGATCATGCATGCGGTCGCCGGCACAGCCAGCGCAGTCGCCGAGCTTGCAGGCATCAGCGCGTTGCGCGGCACGCACAACGCGCAGAACGCCGCCTGTGCGGTGGCGGCGTGCGTTGCGCTCGGCATCGACCTGCCGGCAATTCAAAAGGGTCTGGCCGGTTTTCCCGGCCTTGCTCACCGCATGCAGCAGGTTGGCAGCAAGGGCAACGTGCTCTTCGTCAACGACTCCAAAGCGACCAACGCCGACTCTGCCGCAAAGGCGCTCGCAAGCTTCAGGGATATTTTCTGGATCGCCGGTGGAAAGCCGAAAACGGGCGGCATCGGCAGCCTTGCCGAATTTTTTCCGCGCATCCGGAAAGCCTATCTCATCGGCGAAGCCGCGAACGAATTCGCGCGGACGCTGGACGGACGGGTGCCTTACGAGATTACCAAGGTGCTTTCCGCCGCGGTTGCCGCCGCCACCCGCGATGCGGAGGCGTCGGCCCTGAAGGAACCGGTTGTGCTGCTGTCGCCGGCCTGCGCCTCGTTCGACCAGTATCCGAATTTTGAAGTCCGTGGCAAAGCCTTTACCGATGCCGTGCTGGCGATACCCGGCGTCAGCGCGACCGTTAATGCTTCCTAAACCGCGAGGCGTCAGCTTGACCGCGACGGGGACTCAAGGATGCTTTCGCGCGCGCAACGCACGCCGATCGGCGAATGGTGGTGGACGGTCGACCGGCTGACGCTCGCCGCGATCGGCGCGCTGATGCTGGCCGGCGTGGTTCTGTCGCTTGCGGCGAGCCCGCCCGTCGCAGGCCGGCTCGGCCTTGATCCGTTCTATTTCGTCAACCGCCACATTTTCTTTCTTCTGCCGTCCATCGCGGTGATGCTCGGCGTATCCTTCCTCAACCCGCGTCAGATCCGCCGCCTGTCACTTTTCGTGTTTGTGGTGAGCCTGATCCTGGTGGCGGCGACTCCGATGTTCGGCCCGGAGATCAAGGGCGCGCGGCGCTGGCTGGTCCTTGCCGGCGTGAGCATTCAGCCGTCGGAGTTCCTCAAGCCTGCCTTCGTCGTGATCGTTGCCTGGCTGTTCGGCGAGTCGGCGAAACGCCCCGACATGCCGGCAAATACATTCTCGCTGGCGCTCCTGCTGATGGTGGTAGCGCTGTTGGTCCTGCAGCCGGACTTCGGCCAGACGATGCTGATCGCGCTGGTGTGGAGCGCGCTCTTCTTCATGGCCGGGATGCGCGTCGTCTGGGTGTTCGGCCTCGCCGGCCTCGCCGGCGTCGGGCTGCTCAGCGCCTACTACACGGTGCCGCACGTCGCGCGCCGGATTCAGCGCTTCATTGATCCGGCGTCAGGCGACACATTCAACATCGATATCGCGACGGAAAGCTTCATGCGTGGGGGCTGGTTCGGCCAGGGGCCGGGCGAGGGGACAGTGAAGCGTCTTCTGCCGGAAAGTCACACAGATTTCGTGTTTGCGGTGGCCGCAGAGGAATTCGGCGTTGCCCTCTGCCTCGTGATCGTTGCCCTGTTTGCATTCATCGTCGTGCGCATGCTGCTGCGCGCCATGCGCAACCATGAGCCCTTCACGCGTTTTGCGGCCTCGGGCCTTACGATCCTTTTTGCGACACAGTCCGCGATCAACATGGCCGTGAACTTGCATCTTATGCCGGCCAAAGGCATGACCTTGCCGTTCATTTCATATGGCGGTTCCTCGATGATCTCGATCGCGTACGCGATGGGCATGCTGCTGGCGCTGACACGCGAGCAGCCGCGCGCGGTGATGATTTCGCCCGACCTGGCGGTGGCCGGGAGCAGGATCTGATGCCGGCGAGCGGCGCGCCGCTCGTCCTGCTCGCGGCCGGCGGCACCGGCGGTCATCTGTTTCCGGCGGAGGCGCTTGCGATCGCCCTCGACAAGCGCCACGTGACCGTCGACCTCGCCACCGACGCCCGCGCGGCGCACTTCAAGTTCCCGGCGCGCGGCATGCATATCATTCCAAGCGCCACGCTGCGCGGGCGTGACCCGCTGTCGCTGGCAAGAACGGCGACGTTGCTGGCCCTGGGCAGTGCCAGGGCATGGTTGCTGCTCGGCCGCATCAGGCCGAAGGTGGTCGTTGGCTTTGGCGGCTACCCGACGGTTCCGCCGCTTCTCGCGGCAAGCTGGCGGGGGATTCCGACAGTGCTGCACGAGCAGAACGGCGTCATGGGCCGCGCGAATGCCTTTCTCGCCCCGCGCGTGACGGCGATCGCCACCGGATTTCGCGCGCTCAGGAACCTCAACCGCCACTGGCAAGGCAAGATAACGTTCACCGGCAATCCACTGCGGCCGCAGGTCATTGCGGCCGGCAGTGTCCCCTATGCTGCACCGGAGGATGGGAAGCTTCGCCTGCTCGTATTCGGTGGCAGCCAGGGCGCAAGCGTGATGTCCGAGATCGTGCCGGCTGCCGTCGGATTGCTGGACGCCGGCCTTGGCACGCGGCTGACGGTCACCCAGCAATGCCGCGCCGAGGATATCGAGGCCGTGCGCGCGACTTACGCCCGGCTCGGCGTCGCCGCCGAAGTCTCCACGTTCTTTTCCGATCTTCCGGCGCGAATGGCGAACGCGCACCTGGTGGTCTCGCGCTCGGGCGCATCGACCGTCGCCGAGCTGGCGGCGATCGGCCGGCCCGCGATATTGGTGCCGCTGCCGCATGCGCTCGACCAGGATCAGTTCGCCAACGCCGGTGTGCTCGATGCCGCCGGGGGAGCAATCCGCATAGAACAGCGGGACTTCACGGCCGAGCGGCTCGCCCGCGAGATCACGGCGCTGGCAAAGGACCCGGCGCGGCTCGCGAAGATGGCCCAGGCAGCCAGATCCTGCGGCACGACCGATGCCGCCGAGAGGCTGGCCGACCTGGTAATAAAGGTGGCGGGAATTTGAATTTCTGTCCACGCCGGTCTTGTTTCGGCCTTGCATGTCCTGCATGACATGGCGGAACCGCGGGCGCCCGGGGCCGGGCGCGGCCGCGGGAAGGCTGAGGACGGTTTTATGAAGCTGCCGCGCGACATCGGGCCGGTGCACTTTGTCGGCATCGGCGGTATTGGCATGAGCGGCATTGCCGAGGTGCTGGTCAATCTCGGTTACAGCGTGACCGGATCCGACGTCGCCGACAGCGCCAACGTCAAGCGCCTGCGCGACAAGGGCGTCAGGATCGCGATCGGGCACAAGGCTGAGAATATCGACGGCGCCGATGTCGTGGTCGTCTCGTCCGCGATCAAGCGCGACAATCCGGAGCTTGTCGCCGCGCGCGGCAACCGCCTGGCGGTGGTGCGGCGCGCCGAAATGCTCGCCGAGCTCATGCGGCTGAAGAGCTGCGTGGCGATCGCCGGCACGCACGGCAAGACCACGACGACATCGCTCGTCGCCGCGCTGCTTGATGCCGGCGGCCTTGACCCGACTGTGATCAACGGCGGCATCATCAATGCCTACGGCACCAACGCGCGCCTCGGCGCCGGCGACTGGATGGTGGTCGAGGCCGACGAGTCCGACGGCACGTTCCTCAAGCTGCCCGCCGACATCGCCGTCGTCACCAATATCGATCCCGAACATCTCGACCATTTCCGGACCTTCGAAGCCGTGCAGGACGCGTTCCGCGCCTTTGTCGAGAACGTGCCTTTCTACGGCTTCGGCGTGATGTGCACGGATCATCCCGTCGTCCAGACGCTCGTCGGAAAACTCGAGGACCGGCGCATCCTCACCTATGGCGAAAACCCGCAGGCCGATGTGCGCCTTGCCGACCTCGATCATCTCAACGGCCAATCCCGGTTTTCCGTTCTCTTCCGCGACCGCGACGGCAGGGTCACGCACAAGATCGACAACCTCACTCTGCCCATGCCGGGCCGGCACAATGCCCTGAACGCAACGGCGGCGATCGCGGTCGCGCACGCACTCGGCGTGAAGGCCGATGTGGTCCGCAAGGCGCTTGCCGATTTTGGCGGCGTGAAACGGCGCTTCACGCGCGTCGGAGAATGGAACGGCGCGGTGATCATCGACGATTACGCGCATCATCCGGTCGAGATTGCAGCGGTGTTGCGCGCGGCCCGCGAAAGCGCCAGGGCCAATGTCATCGCGGTGATGCAGCCGCACCGCTACACGCGGCTGCACGATCTGTTCGAGCAATTCTGCACGTGCTTCAACGACGCCGATACCGTGGTCATCGCCCCTGTCTACCCCGCCGGCGAGCAGCCGATCCCCGGCACCGACCGCGATGCGCTGGTGACCGGCCTGCGCGCGCGCGGACACAAGCAGGTCGTTCCGCTGGAGGGGCCGGAGAAGCTTGCGCCGCTGATAAAGAGTCTTGCAAAGCCGGGCGATTACGTGGTCTGCCTCGGCGCCGGTTCGATCACGCAGTGGGCTTACGCGCTGCCCGCGGAATTGAAGGCGCTATGAGCTTCCCGGACATCGTTCCCGACCTCAAAGCCACGATGCCCGAACTGCGCGGCCGGCTGCTGGCCAATCAGCCGCTCGCCGAGTTCACCTGGTTTCGCGTTGGCGGGCCTGCGCAGGCCTTCTATATGCCGGAAGACGAGAACGACCTTGCGTATTTTTTGCGCAACCTGCCTCCGGCAATTCCGGTCACCGTCATCGGCGCCGGCTCCAACCTCATCGTGCGCGACGGCGGTGTGCCGGGTACGGTGATCCGCCTCGGGCGCGGCTTCAACGACGTGAAGGTCGACGGTCACCGGATCACTGCCGGAACGGCGATGCTGGATGTGATGGTCGCGCGTGCCGCGCAGGCTGCCGGTATCGCGGGCCTGGCGTTTCTCAGCGGCATTCCGGGGACGGTCGGCGGCGCGCTGCGCATGAACGGCGGCGCCTATGGTGGAGAGACCAAGGACGTGCTCGTCGAGGCGCGTGGCGTCGACCGGCAAGGCAATGTCCGCACTCTCACGAACGGCGAGATGGGGTTTTCGTATCGCCATTGCAGCGTGCCGGACGATGTGATCTTCACCACGGCGGTTTTCGAGGGGCGCGGCGGCACGCCCGACGAGATTGCCGCCGAGATGGCCGCGATCAAGAAGAAACGCGAAGCGAGTCAGCCGCGTAACCGCACCGGCGGCTCCACTTTCAAGAATCCTGCGGGCAGCAGCGCCTGGAAGCTGGTCGACGAGGCCGGCTGCCGCGGTCTGACGATCGGCGGGGCGCAGGTGTCGGAGCTGCACAGCAATTTCCTGATCAATCTGGGCGGCGCCAGCGCGGCCGACATCGAGACACTGGGCGAAACGGTGCGGGAGAAAGTGAAGGCGCATTCCGGCATCGAGCTTGAGTGGGAAATCAAGCGGGTCGGCGTGAGGGCCTGAGGCGATGAAACACGTTGCCGTCTTGATGGGAGGCTGGTCGGCCGAGCGCGAGATTTCGCTGCGCTCCGGCAAGGCTTGCGCCGACGTGCTCGAGCGGTCCGGCTATCAGGTCAGCCGGATCGATGTTGACCGCGACATCGCCGCGACGCTGCGCGCGCGCAGGCCCGACGTGGCGCTCAATCTGCTGCACGGCCGACCCGGCGAAGACGGAACGCTGCAGGGCCTGCTCGAGATCCTCGGCATTCCCTACAGTCATTCGGGGGTGCTCGCCTCCGCGCTGGCGATGCAAAAGGACAAGGCGAAGACCGTGCTTAAAGCCGCGGGCGTGCCGGTGCCGGGCGGCGTGGTCGCGGCGCGGAAGGAGGCGGCGAAGCGCCACCTGCTGCCGCCGCCTTATGTCGTCAAGCCGGTCGCCGAAGGTTCAAGCGTCGGCGTTTTCATCGTTCGCGAGGACCACAGGCATCCGCCACAGGAACTGACGCGCGCGGATTGGTCCTTCGGCGATAGCGTTCTGGTCGAGCCCTACATAGCCGGCAAGGAGCTGACCTGTGCGGTGATGGGCGATCAGGTGCTCGGCGTGATCGAGATCGTGCCTACGGTGAAGTTCTACGACTACGAGGCCAAATACGCGCCCGGCGGATCAAAGCACCTGTTGCCGGCGCCGATCGCGGCCGATGTCTATGGTGAAGTGCAGCGGCTCGCGCTGGCCGCGCATCGCGCTCTCGGATGCCGCGGCGTGACCCGTTCAGATTTCCGGTTCGACGATACCCTCGGCCCGGCCAAGGGTTTGTTCTGCCTCGAGGTGAACACCCAGCCCGGGATGACCGAGACATCGCTGGTGCCGGAACTGGCTGCGCACGCCGGCATCACGTTCGAGGCCTTGGTCAAATGGATGGTCGAGGACGCATCGCTCGGCCGGTGAAATCAGCCGGGTTCCCGCCGAGATCCGCTGAAATCCTTCAAATTTTACTAATCATTTACCAATAGCGCCGAAGACTAGGCACTGGCGGCGCGCCGCGCGCCTGGCTGCCGCGAAGTCGCGCGCGCGAACGAAGCTGCTGACGACGGCCTCCGAGAGACGGGGACGTGGCCGGCGTCATGCTCGCGGCGGTTCGTGCCCGTTCCGGGCACAACGTTTGAACAGTGGGTTGCGATGGAAGGCCGGGGACGCCTCGCTCAGTCGCTCAAGTTGAAACGGCGTGCAGCGTCCGCGCAGTGGCTGCGCTCGTACGAATGGCCTTGGCTCCGACCCGTGCGCCGCTGGGGTGTGTGGCTTTTCAATCTGAAAATTCCGCGCGGGATCGGGTCCTCGGCCGCCGCGATGTTGCTGCTTGCGAGCGCGAGCTACGGTGCCGTCAGGGGCGGACACGTGCCGCAAATTCTTGAGAACGTGCAGAACCTGTGCGACGCGGCCGCGAACAAGGCCGGCTTTCGCATCGCGGAAGTGGCCCTGACCGGCGAACGCGAGGTGGGGCGTGATGAAATACTGACGCTCGCCGGTATCAGCGAGCACTCGTCTCTCCTGTTCCTGGATGCCTCGCGCGCGCGCGAGCGGCTCATAAGCAATCCATGGATCGCGGATGCGACCGTTCTCAAACTGTACCCCGACCGGCTGCGCATCGAGATCAGGGAGCGCAAACCGTTCGCGCTCTGGCAGAAGGACGGCCGCATCGCCCTGATCGCGAGTGAAGGCACCGTCCTTGAGACGACTGCACCGTCGCGCTTTGCGGCTTTACCGATGGTCGTGGGAAAAGGCGCCGAACAGGCTGCCCGCGCGTTTCTCGATCTGGTCCACCGCTTTCCGGAGGTCGAGCAGGCGACCGAGTCGTCGGTGCTGGTCGCGGAACGGCGATGGAATCTGCATCTGAAGAGCGGCGTCGAAATTCTGCTTCCGGAGGTCGAGCCGGAGCAGGCCCTGCGAACCCTTGTCGAGCTTGACCGCAGCAAGCACCTGCTGACGCGCGACATCGTCCTTGTCGATCTGAGGCTGCCAGACCGCGTGACCGTGCGTCAGTCCGATGCTGCAGCCGCCGCGCGCGCGCAGGTCCTCAAGCAGCTCGAGAAGGCGAAAAAGGGCAAGTCCGGCAGGGGAGGCGAAGCATGAACGTATTGCGCTTCGGCCTTACCCCGAAGATGAAACCGGTTTCGCCGAAGCGGGCGGCCGTCGTCGCAGCTCTCGACATTGGCACCAGCAAGGTCGTGTGCCTCATCGCGCGGCTCGAGCCGCAGGCGCCGCAGGACGTGCTGCGCAGACGCAGTCACGGCGTCAGCCTGCTCGCGTTTTCGCATACGGCGGCAAGCGGCATGAAGGGCGGCTCCGTCGTCGACCTCGTCGAAGCCGAAGAAGTGGTGCGCCAGGCGATCGACATCGCCGAAAGCACCGCAGGCGTGCAGCTGCATTCCGTGGTGGTGTCGATATCGGGCGGCCGGCTGGGCAGCGAGCGCTTCGTCGCAAACATCGATCTTGCCGGCGGCGCCGTCACCGAATCCGATATCGGGCGCGTGCTCGCGGCCGCGAGCCGCCACTCGGTGCGCGACGGGCGCGCCGTGCTGCATTCCCTGCCCATCGGCTTTGCTGTCGACGCCGCATCCGGCATCCGTGAGCCGCGCGGCATGCTCGGCGAGCAGTTGGGCGTCGATATGCATATGGTCACGGCCGACGTCGCCACGGTCCGCAACCTCATGCTTACGGTGGAGCGCTGCCACCTGACTGTGGAAGCCGTGGCGGTCTCCCCCTACGCCGCCGGGCTTGCGGCGCTTGCCGATGACGAGGCCGATCTGGGCGTGGCGACCGTCGATATGGGAGCCGGAACAACGACTTTCGCGGTGTTTTCCGGCGGCAAATTCGTGCATGCCGATGGTTTTGCCCTGGGCGGCAACCACGTGACCATGGACCTTGCCCGAGGTCTCAACACCCGCGTTGTCGACGCTGAGCGAATCAAAGCGATTTATGGCAGTGTTTTGGCCGGTGGATCGGATGAAAGAGACATGATCACGGTACCTCCGGTCGAGGACGACGAGCGTGAGCCGCCGCAATTCGTCTCGCGCGCCTCGCTCGTGCGCATCATCCGTCCAAGGGTCGAGGAGATCCTGGAGATGGTGCGCGACCGCCTTGCTGCTTCGCCGTTCGCGGCCGAGCCGCGCGGGCGCGTGGTGCTGACTGGCGGGGCGAGCCAGCTCACCGGGCTCGCCGATCTCGCCGCCCGCATCTTGCGGCGGCCTGTACGAATTGGCCGCCCGCTCGGCCTGGCCGGTTTGCCGGAAGCGGCAAAGGGTCCTGCCTTTGCGGTTGCGGCCGGACTGCTTGTGTACCCACAGGCGGCCCATCTTGAGCACTTCGAACCGCGGCGAACGCGGCAATTGATGACAGGAACGGGCGGTTACATGGCACGGGTCGGACGATGGCTGCGCGAAAGCTTCTGACCCTTCTTCAACTGAACCACGAATGGCCGGTGGCGGACCGGCCCATTTCGGCGGCTTGCAATTGCATTGGCGCCTTCGGCGCGGCGCAAGGCCTGCTGCCCGTGCAATTATGAGGCAAACATGACCATCAATCTGACGATCCCCGACATTCGCGAGATGAAGCCTCGCATTACCGTTTTCGGCGTCGGCGGTGCCGGCGGCAACGCGGTCAACAACATGATCGCCGCGGGCCTGCAGGGCGTCGACTTCGTCGTGGCCAACACCGACGCACAAGCGCTCACGATGTCGAAGGCCGAGCGCATCATCCAGATGGGCACGCAGGTCACCGAGGGTCTCGGCGCCGGCTCGCAGCCGGAGGTCGGGCGAGCCGCGGCGGAAGAGGTGATCGACGAAATCCGCGATCATCTCACGGGCGCGCACATGGTGTTCGTCACCGCCGGCATGGGCGGCGGCACCGGAACGGGCGCTGCGCCGATCATTGCCAAGACCGCGCGCGAGCTTGGCATTCTCACCGTCGGCGTGGTCACCAAGCCCTTCCACTTCGAAGGCCAGCGCCGCATGCGCTACGCCGAGGCCGGCATCATCGAGCTGCAGAAGGTGGTCGACACGCTGCTGATCATCCCGAACCAGAACCTGTTCCGCGTGGCCAACGAGAAGACCACATTCGCCGATGCCTTTGCTATGGCGGACCAGGTCCTCTACTCGGGCGTTGCCTGCATCACCGACCTGATGGTCAAGGAAGGCCTCATCAATCTCGACTTTGCCGACGTCCGCGCGGTCATGCGCGAGATGGGCAAGGCGATGATGGGTACCGGCGAAGCCTCCGGCGAGAAGCGGGCGCTGACCGCTGCGGAAGCGGCGATCTCCAATCCGCTGATCGACGACGCCTCGATGAAAGGAGCGAAGGGCCTGCTGATCTCGATCACGGGCGGCAAGGACCTGACGCTGTACGAGGTCGACGAGGCGGCAACGCGCATCCGCGAGGAGGTCGACCAGGACGCCAATATCATCGTCGGCGCAACCTTCGACGAAACGCTCGAGGGGATCATCCGCGTCTCGGTCGTGGCGACCGGCATCGACAATACCGGGCACGCGCGCCAGGCCCAGCCTGCGGAAAACGCGCTCAAGGAGCTCGCCGGCAAGATCCGCAACGACAGCCGGCGCATCGCCGACCGCATCGAGCGCACCGCGGCGAGCGCGCACGCGGCGCCGTCGGTCGAATCCGCCGCGCATGCGGCCGTCGCCGCCGCCATCCTTCCGCCGACCGCGATCGAAGACGTGTCGATCCGGCCGATGCCGATGAAGCCGTCGCTGTTCGAGCCGGCGCAGCCCGAGGCACCGGCGCAGGAGCCGCAGATGCCGGCAGCATTTATTCCGCCACTGCCGGAGCGTACGGCGCGCACGCCGCGCATGCCGCGCATCGACGAACTGCCGCTGCCGGCGCAGAACGAGCTGCGTGCGCAGCGCGGCGAACTCACGGAGGAGCACCCCGAGAAGCGCCGCATGTCGCTGATGCAGCGGCTGGCATCCGTCGGCCTCGGTCGCCGCGCCGAAAGCGAAGTGCCGCCCGCCGCGACGATGCCGCGGCCGGCCCGGCCGGCGCCGCAGTATGAGCGGCCGCCCCAGCGCCCCAGCGCCCGGCACCCGGAGGGCCGCCCGCCCGAACCGGTGTCGGAGTATGCACGCCGGACCGCGCCGCAGGGTCTCGACCCGCACGGCCGCAATGCGCCTGTGCATAATTCCGGCGAGGACGATCAGCTCGACATCCCGGCTTTCCTTCGCCGCCAGGCCAACTGATCGCCGTTGTTTTTCTGGACGGCCCCGCTCTTGCACCGGAGCGGGGCCGTTGGTTTTTTCGGGGCGCCGCCTAATCAATTGAATGGAAACGAATTTTCAGAACGAACGCGATGCGATGGATGGCATGACCGGTGCCGCCGCCGGAGGAGGGGCAAAATCCGCCCGGAGGCCGAGACCCAAGGCACGGCAAATACGGCAAAAAAGAGTAACAGACGGTAAGAAAGCGTGAGTTGGAGGCCCCCCATCGATAGCCTAAGTTTCGAAAACGAAAGGGACTTTTCGAGTCGTTGGGGACCGCCGCCGAAGCGTTAACGGTGGCTGCGACGAAGGCGGAAATGTGGCTCCCTGGGAGCCGAGGGGATGGGGCCGCGGGCACCTAAGCCGGCGGAAGTTGGGGTAAATGAAAGGCGCCAAGCAAACCACGCTACGCCACCCGGTTGCCGTTTCCGGCATCGGCGTCCATTCCGGTCTCCCTGTTACCCTGACCCTTCATCCCGCCGACGACGATGCCGGCATCGTTTTTCAGCGGATCACTGCGGATGGCTCGATCGAGCGCGAGATTCGTGCCGACGTGCGCGCCGTGACCGCGACCGAGTTCGCGACCGTGCTCGGCGACGCCAAGGGCCCGTTGTGCTCGACCGCGGAGCACCTGCTGGCGGCCCTGCGCGGCCTCTATGTCGATAACGTCGTTGTCGAGATCGACGGTCCTGAAGTTCCGATCATGGACGGCAGCGCAGCCGCCTTTGTCGAGGCGATCGATCAGGCCGGCCTCACCGCCCGCGCGCTCCCGCGCCGCTTTATCGAGGTGATCAAGCCGGTATCGGTAGCCAAGGACGGGGCGTATGGCGAATTGCGGCCCTACCAGCACGGTTTCCGCGTCGAGGCGGAGATCGAGTTCGATCACCCGCTGATTGGCCGGCAGGCATTGTCGCTCGACATCGAGCCCGACACCTTCCGCCGCGAAATCGCGCGCGCACGGACCTTCGGCTTCATGCGCGACGTGTCGAAGCTCTGGAGTGCAGGGTACGCCCTCGGCGCCTCGTTCGAGAATACGCTGGTGGTCAGCGAAGACCGCGTGCTCAACCCGGAGGGCCTGCGCTTTGCCGACGAGTTCGTACGGCACAAGGTCCTCGATGCGATCGGCGACCTGGCGCTTGCCGGCCAGCCGCTTCTTGCGGCGTACCGTACCGTTCGCGGCGGGCACAAGCTCAATCACGCCGTGCTGTCCGCGCTGATGGCCGACCCGAGCGCCTGGCGTGTCGTGGAAGCGGCCGAACCGGTCCGTCGTGTTCGCGGCCGCGCCGACCTGGTAACCGGTCTGGTGGCGCCGGCCTACGGGCCGGAAGTGTCCTGAAAATCAGGCGATTTCGCCTTAACCTTCGCCTTAATCCGGGCCGAATGTCGGCTTAGTCGCATGGCGGGAGCCTGTGTTTTCGGATAAACCGGCGCGGATCGCCGCCGTTGCGAGGGGTTAACGGAGGAAGCGACACGATCGCGTAGATGGGTCCGTGTTCCAGATTGTGAAAGCCAAGGACGCTGCGCCCGAAGGCGCGGCAACAGCCCCGACGCCAGTTGCACGCCTGTCGCGTGTCGCGCGTTTGCTCACGGTCCTAGCCGTGGCCGCGAGCCTCGGTGCCTGCAGCAGCTTCGATTTGTTTGCAAAAAAGGACGACGTGGCGCCCGATGAGCCGCCCGACCGGCTCTATAACGAGGGGCTTTATCTGCTCAACGCAAAAAAGGATGCGCGGGAGGCGGTCAAGAAATTCGAGGAAGTCGATCGCCAGCATCCTTATTCGGAGTGGGCGCGCAAATCCCTGATCATGTCCGCGTACGCCTATTATCAGGCAGGCGAATACGAAGACTGTGTGAATGCCGCAAAGCGCTACATCACGCTGCATCCCGGCAGCCCGGATGCGGCCTATGCCCAGTATCTGATCGCGTCATCCTACTTCGACGAAATTCCGGACGTCACGCGCGACCAGGCGCGCACCGAGAAGGCGCTCGCCGCGCTTGAAGAGGTCATCCGTAAATATCCGACGACGGAGTACGCCAACGCCGCAAAGCAGAAGGTCGAGGTCGCACGCGACCAGCTTGCCGGCAAGGAGATGCAGATCGGCCGCTACTATCTGCGCAAAAAGGACTACACCGGCGCCATCAATCGCTTCAAAGTGGTCGTCACCCGGTACCAGACCACCCGCCACGTCGAGGAAGCGCTCATGCGCCTGACCGAAAGCTACATGGCGCTGGGAATCGTCGATGAGGCGCAGACCGCGGCCGCCGTGCTCGGGCACAATTTCCCCGACAGCCAGTGGTACAAGCACGCCTATGCCCTGGTGAAAACCGGCGGGGCGGAGCCCAAGGAAAACGAAGGGTCCTGGATCAGCAAGGCCTTCAAGGGCATCGTGGGTTAGCGTCCCGGACTGGATTCACAGCGGACGCGCCGGCCCAGGAACAAGCCTTGTGCCGGCCTTCCACGTCTTTAATGATGGGCGAATCTTCAGGGCCGGGTTCCGATGCTCTCCCGACTTTCGATTCGCGACATTGTTCTGATCGAGCGGCTGGACATCGATTTTGCCGCGGGTCTTTCCGCGCTCACCGGCGAGACCGGCGCCGGCAAATCGATCCTGCTTGACGCGTTCGCGCTGGCGCTCGGCGGACGAGGCGACCAGACGCTCGTGCGGCAGGGCCTCGAGCAGGGGCAGGTGACGGCCGTGTTCGACGTCGCGCCGGATCATCCGGCGCGCACGCTGCTTGCCGCCGACGACATCGCCGCCGAGGACGAGCTGATCCTGCGGCGCGTGCAGCTCGCCGACGGGCGCACGCGCGCCTTCGTCAACGATCAGCCGGTGAGCGTGCAGGTGCTCAAGCAGCTGGGCAGCGCGCTCGTCGAAATCCACGGTCAGCATGACGAGCGCGCGCTGACCGACGCGGCCACGCACCGCCGGCTGCTCGATGCCTTCGGTGGCCTCGAGGCGCGGGCAAAAGAAGTGGACGGCTTGTGGCAGGCGCGGCGCGAGGCTCAGGCGGCGGTTGAAGCTCACAGTGCCGACGTCGAGCGCGCCAAGCGGGAAGGCGACTGGCTGCGCCATGCGGTCGAGGAGCTCAACAGACTTGCCCCGCAGACGGGTGAGGAGACGGCGCTCGCCGACCGGCGGACCGCGATGATGCAGGCGGAAAAGGTTGCGGAAGACCTGCGCGCCGCGCACGAGGCGATCGCCGGCCCGGGCTCCGGCGTGCCGGCGCTGTCCGGCGCGATCCGTCGGCTCGAACGCCGCGCGGCGCAGGCGCCTGCACTCGTCGAGCCGACGGTCAAGGCGCTCGATACGGCGCTTGCCGCGCTCGACGAGGCGCGGGCACACCTCGAGGCGGCACTGCGCGCCGCCGACTTCGATCCGGCGGAGCTCGAGCGCATCGAGGAGCGCCTGTTCGCCTTGCGCGCGGCCGCACGCAAATACAACGTTCCTGTCGATGACCTTGCGGAGCTTGCACGGAAGTACAATGCCGATATCGCTTTGATCGATGCCGGTGAGGACCGGCTCAAGGCCCTGCAGGCGGCTGCCGCTGAGGCCGATGCCGCCTATCGTAACGCGGCCGAGGCGCTTTCGAAGGCTCGTGGCAAGGCCGCAGCCGCGCTGGACAAGGCGGTGAACGGCGAACTCAAGCCGCTCAAGCTGGAACGCGCAAAATTTTCGACGCAGATCGACAGCGATCCCGCCGCGGCCGGACCAAACGGCATCGACCGGGTCGAGTTCTGGGTGCAGACCAACCCGGGGACGCGGCCGGGCCCGCTGATGAAGGTCGCCTCGGGCGGCGAGCTCGCCCGCTTCCTGCTGGCGCTGAAGGTCGTGCTCGCCGATCGGGGCTCGGCGCCGACGCTGGTGTTCGATGAAATCGATACCGGGGTCGGCGGCGCGGTTGCCGATGCAATCGGCGTGCGGCTGGCGAAGCTCTCGCGCGGCGTGCAGGTGCTGGCGGTGACGCATGCGCCGCAAGTAGCGGCGCGCGCCGATCACCATTATCTCATCACCAAGGATGCGCTGGAGAAGGGCAAGCGGGTTGCAACGCGCGTGATCGAGCTTGCGGCGGACCGCCGGCGCGAGGAAGTCGCCCGCATGCTGGCGGGAGCCGAGATCACCAACGAGGCCCGCGCCGCCGCCGACCGGCTGATCAAGGCGGCGAGCTGAACCGGGCCACGAGTACCGATGCCCAAGGTCAAGACCGACAAGACGCCCGTCGAATTTCTCACCGCCAGGCAGGCGAAGGCCGAGCACGCGCGGCTGACGGCGGAAATCGCCCAGCACGACAAACGCTACTACCAGGAAGACCGGCCGACCATCACCGATGCCGAATATGACGAACTGCGTGCGCGCTACAACGCCATCGAGGAGCGCTTCCCCGATCTGCGCACGCTTGAATCGCTGTCGCTCAAGGTCGGCGCCGCGCCCAGCGGCAAGTTCAGAAAAGTCCGGCACGCGGTGCCGATGCTGTCGCTGGAGAATGCCTTCAGCGACCAGGACGTCGTCGATTTCGTCGCGCGCATCCGCCGTTTCCTGAAACTCGACGGAGACGAAAAGATTGCGTTCAGCGCCGAGCCGAAGATCGACGGCCTGTCGATGTCGCTGCGCTATGAGGCAGGAGAGCTGGTCACCGCCGCGACACGCGGCGACGGTGCCGAGGGCGAGGACGTCACCGCAAACATCCGCACGCTGAAGGACGTGCCGCAGGAGCTCAAGGGCCGCAACATACCGAAAGTCTGCGAGGTGCGCGGCGAGGTCTACATGACCAAGAAGGCCTTCCTCGCGCTCAACGAGCGGCAGAAGGAGACGGGCGGACAGGTCTTTGCCAATCCGCGCAACTCGGCGGCGGGCTCGCTGCGGCAGAAAGACCCCAGGATCACGGCATCGCGGCCGTTGGGGTTTTTCGCCTACGGTTGGGGCGAAATGAGCGAGATGCCGTCGGATTCGCAGACCGGCATGATCAAATGGTTCGAGGCCTGCGGCTTCAGGACCAATCCGCTGACCAGACTCTGCCGTTCAACCGACGAACTGATCGACTTCCACCGCAAGATCGAGGAAGGCCGCGCCTCGCTCGATTACGACATCGACGGCGTCGTCTACAAACTCGATCGCATCGATTGGCAGGAACGGCTCGGGTTTGTTTCGCGGACGCCGCGCTGGGCGATTGCCCATAAGTTCCCGGCCGAACGGGCCGTGACGGTGCTCAACGATATCGAGATTCAGGTCGGCCGCACGGGAGCTTTTACGCCGGTCGGAAAGCTTGAGCCGGTCGGGGTCGGCGGCGTCATCGTGCAGAACGTGACGCTGCACAATGAGGACTACATCAAAGGCGTCGGCGGCAAGGGCGAAACCCTGCGCGAGGGCCGTGATATCCGTATCGGCGACACCGTCATCGTGCAGCGCGCCGGTGACGTCATCCCGCAGATCGTTGACGTTGTGATCGACAAGCGGCCGAAAGGCGCCAAGCCGTATCATTTCCCGAAGAAGTGCCCCTGTCCTCTGCATACCGACGTGGTGCGCGAGGAAACCGCGACCGGCGAGGAAGGAGCCCGTGCGCGCTGCACCGGCGAGTTCGCCTGTCCCTACCAGAAGATCCAGCACCTGATGCTGTTCGTCTCGCGCCGCGCCTTCGATATCGAGGGCCTGGGCGAGAAGCAGATCGAACTCTTCTTCGGGAAGGAATGGGTGAAGGAGCCGGCCGACATCTTCACGCTGGAGAAGAAGCACAGAAACGACCTCCTGAAGGAGGAGGGCTTCGGCGAGACCTCGGTGCGCAACCTGTTCAACGCGATTGATGCGCGGCGGACGATCGCGCTGGACCGTTTCATTTACGCGCTCGGCATCCGCCATGTCGGCGAGACGACGGCGCTGGCGCTCGCGCGCGGCTATGGCTCGTGGCAGGCCTTCCACGACGCCTGCCTGAAGATTGCCAAAGGTGACGCGGAAGCCATCGCCGAGATGGATGCGCTCGACCAGATCGGCGACACGGTGATCGATGCGGTGAAGGCCTATTTCGGCGAGAGCCACAACCGCGGCATCGTCGAGCGGCTGAAGAAGCAGGTCGAGGTTCTCGACGCCGAAAAGCCGAAGACCGACAGCGCGATCGCCGGCAAGACCGTGGTCTTCACAGGCTCGCTGGAGAAAATGACGCGCGAGGAGGCGAAGGCCCAGGCCGAGCGCCTGGGCGCCAAGGCGGCAGGCTCGGTCTCGAAAAAGACGGACTACGTCGTCGCCGGCCCGGGCGCGGGCTCGAAGCTGGCGGAGGCCAGGAAGCTCGGCGTCAAGGTGCTCACCGAGGACGAGTGGCTCAAGCTGGCCGGAGCGAAGTAACGGGGCGACGGTCTCAGCGCTTTCCTTTGCGCGGCCGCTTCCGCTTCTTTGCAGCCGGGCGGCGTTTGGCCTGCCGGCGCGGCACCGGACCGACCGGTCGCGTTGCCTGATCGAGCCATTTGCGCGTCGATGCGTCGACCAGCGGGCCGATCACCTCGCGCACGCGCGCGTGGTAGCTGTCGAGCCAGGCACGTTCCTTGTCGGTGAGCATGTGCACGTCGATCAGCCGGCGGTCGATCGGCGCAAGCGTCAGCGTTTCAAAGGCGTTGAGCGGCTTTTCGGCGCCGAGCGGCTCCGGCGCCGCGATCACCAGCACCAGGTTCTCGATGCGGATGCCGTAGGCCGCGGTCTTGTAGTAGCCGGGCTCGTTCGACAGGATCATGCCGCGCCGGAGCGCGACCGAGCCGAGCTTCGAGATGCGCGCCGGTCCCTCGTGCACCGACAGGTAGCTGCCGACGCCGTGGCCGGTGCCGTGATCGAAATCGAGTCCCGCCTGCCAGAGCGCCGTGCGCGCCAGCGGGTCGAGCTGCGCGCCGCTGGTGTTCTCGGGAAAGACCGCAGTGGCAATCGCGATATGGCCCTTGAGCACGCGGGTGAAGCGGTCGCGCATCTCCTCGGTCGGCTCCCCGACAATGACGGTGCGTGTGATGTCGGTGGTGCCGTCCTCGTATTGCGCGCCGGAATCGACAAGCAGCAGCTCGTTTTTGCGGATCTTCCGGTTGGAGGCTTTGGTCACCCGGTAATGAACGATGGCCCCGTTCGGACCCGCGCCCGCGATGGTCGGGAACGAGATGTCCTTGAGTGCGCCGGTGTCGCGGCGAAAGCTTTCCAGCGCCGTAACGACGTCGATTTCGGTGAGCCTGCCGCCCGGCGCTTCCTTGTCGAGCCAGGCGAGGAAGCGCGTGACCGCCGCGCCGTCGCGCCGGTGCGCGCTGCGGCTGCCGACGATCTCGGCGTGGTTCTTGATGGCCTTCAGCAGCGTGATCGGGTCGGGGCCACGCTGCGGCTTGCCGCCGTGGCGGGACAGCAGCCGCGTGAACGCGTCGGCCGCGCTCGCCTGATCGATGCGGACCGTCCTGCCGTCGAGCGCGGCAAGATCGTGTGCAAGCTCTCCGGGCGCGCGTACGTCGGCGAACTCCTCCAGTGCCTGACGCACGGTGCCGTCGAGCTTGGCGCCGTCGACGTAGAGCGCCGGCCGCCCTTCCTTCGGCACGGTCGCAAAGGCCAGCACAAGCGGCGTGTGCGCGACATCGGCCCCGCGGATATTGAAGGCCCAGGCGACATTCTGCGGATCGGTGACCAGCAGGGTATCGGCGCGCAGCTTTGCCAGTTCGGCGCGCACGCGCCTGAGTTTGTCGGATGAGGATTCGCCGGCAAGCTTCGGATCGCGCAGGCTGACGGCACCGGCGGGAGGCGCAGGACGGTCCCGCCACAGCGCGTCGACGGGATTGTCCTCGACCGCAACGAGCTCGGCGCCGGCCGCTTCGCAGGCTCTCCTGAGCTTCTCAGCCTGGTCGCTGGTGTGCAGCCACGGATCGTATCCGAGCCTCGCACCGCTCCCGAGCTTCTCGGCAATCCACTGGTCGGGCGGCCGCTCGACCAGGTGCTCGATCGAAAAAATGTTCCCGTCGGTCTGCGTCTCGGCCTGCAAGGTGTAGCGGCCGTCGACGAAGAGCGCGGCGCTGTCGCGCAAAATCACCGCCGCGCCCGCCGAACCGGTAAAGCCCGTCAGCCACGCAAGGCGTTCCTCGCTCGCCGGCAGGTATTCGTTCTGCTGGCGGTCGGCGCGCGGGACGATGAATCCGTTAAGTCCGAGCCGCTGGAGCTCGGCACGCAGGCTTGCGACGCGCGCGGCGCTCTGGGCGCGCGCACTCGCATCCTCGAAAGACTGGAAGCGGGGTTCAAGCATGAGATGTTTGCACTCTAGCGTCCCGCGCAACCGTCGCAACGCAGGCATGCCCCGCCCGCGTGGAGGTTCTTGCCGCCGGATTGGGCAAACCGGCACCGGGTTGAATCAATTTTGTGCAACGCGTCAATTCACGCCCGTGATGAGAGCGGAAGCCGTCAAATCTTGGTGAATTCATGCCGGAATTACGGGGCATCCATGCATTGCTGGCCATGGAAACCCGGCCGGAATCGCTTATGTTGCAATGCAATAGACGGAAGCAAATTCAAGGACATTTGCTGACAAGACGGTTTGAAGGAGATTTTCCGATGGTTGCTGTCACCTATGGCGTTGCCGACGTTGCCGCCCCGAAAAACGCCGGGCATGGGCGCGCGGCCGCTCCGCGCACGAATATCGTCACGCGTTTCGTGACCGCGCTGATGGAAGCGCGGCTGCGTCAGGCGTACCGGGAAATCCGGCGACATGCGCACCTGCTCGACCACAATGATCCCGCCTACAAGGAACTGCTGAAGTCCTGACCCGATCCCGGCAGCCGGTAATAGCGGCTGCCTTCACCGGCAAAACCGTCCCGGTTTCCCCGCCCGGGGCGGTTTTGTTTTCCGGTGCAGGACGAGGGTAACCCAGCCCTCCAGCGTGATGCGCTTCTCGAGCGTCAGCCCTTGCGCCCGGTAGATCGCAAGCACGGCATTCACGTGCCCCGGCAAAAGGCCGGACAGCACAATGCGCGCGCCCGGGGCGGCAACTTTTCGAAGCGGGACCGCGAGCCGCGTGAGCGCGCCCAGCAGGATATTCGCGAAGATGAGATCGTACGGCGAAGCCGCGGCGATGGGACGGGCCAGGGTGCCGGCCGCCCGAACGAACGTAAGCATGGGCGCCGCCCGGTTGATACGCGCATTGCCGCGCGCGGCGTCGATTGCGCGCCTGTCGATGTCGCTTGCGGTGACACGGGCGTGGAGAATTCCCGCCGCCGCGATTGCAAGGATTCCGCTGCCGGTGCCGATGTCGAGCACGCGGCGGACACGCCGTCGCCTGGCAAGGCCGGCGAGCGCGCGCAGGCATCCGCACGTGGTGCCATGATGGCCGGTGCCGAAGGCAAGGGCCGCCTCGATCTCGATGCCGATATCATTGGCGTGCACACTTGCGCGGTCGTGTGCCCCGTGCACCAGGAAACGTCCGACACGCACGGGCTTCAGCCCGGCCAGGCTTTGTGCCACCCAGTCGACGCCCGCGACCGACTCGATGATGAGGGATCCGGAAACAGCCTCGCCGGCTGCGATTTCAATCAGGCTGCGCAGGTTTGCCTCATCCGGCGGTTGACGGAAATGAACGGCGACCTGCCAGCGGCCGGCGCCGTCCTCGAAGGCGGCACAGGCGGTGTTCTCGGCGTCGAGGCTCTCGCCGAGAAAGGCGGCAACTCGCCGCGCGGTCTGCTCGTCACAGGAGAGCCTGGCGACCGTGGTGGGTGTATTCATGTAAGGGAAGTTTGCGCTTCGCAATCGCTCGTGCAATGGCTATCTAGGCTATTGTGAGCATCGAAATCCCCGATTCCCCGGAAGTGGAAACACTTGCGCTCGCGCGCCGCAACGGCTGGCCGGACGAGCTGCGCGTGCTTCTTGCGCGGTATCCGCGCGAGCAGTGGGACAGCCATCCCAACCTCGGTGGAATGGCGCGCTTCTGGCTGTCGCGCCACGCCATGTTCCGCGAACTTGCCGTGGCCATCGAGGACATCGCCGCGCGGTTCCACGCCGGGACGCTTCCGCCCGCGGAATTCGCGCGCCACCTCGTGCCGCGGCTCCAATTCATGCTGGACCAGCTCAACGTGCACCACCAGATCGAGGATCTGCATTACTTTCCGATCTTCCGGGCGGCCGATATGCGCCTGACGCGCGGCTTCGACGTGCTGGAAGGGGACCATCACCATATTCACGCCGACATGGCGCGCACGGCCGAAACCGCGAATGCGCTGTTCCATGCCTTGCAGGCCGGCGGCGATGCGCTGCGCCGGTGCAGCGACGACTACGCGGTCACAAGCGCCGCCCTGCTCAGGGGACTTGTCCGGCACCTCGACGACGAGGAGGACCTGATCGTTCCGCTGATCCTTGATCGCAGCGAGGAAGCGCTGGGGGTTGCGCACCACGGATGATCGCGATCGACGATGGGAGGTCAAAATGCCTGACGATGCAGCAAAGGTAAGGCGGACTCTCCTGCTCAGGCTCAAGGCGCCGACCGCCGATGCCGCGGAGATGCTCGGCTCGATGATGCGGAATGCGGCCGCCTTGTACAAAGCGTTCGGCGACGTGGAGGTGCGCCTGTTGCGCAATGCCGACGACCCGACCCAGTTTCTGCAGATTGTCGAGTTCAACGCAGACGAGACGATCGAGCGCAGCCGGCAGAAGATGGCGCGTGACCCGGCGGTGCAGAACGTCCTGCAGGCCTGGCGTACGATGTTTCCGAACGCGGCCGATGCCGAAATCTATGAAGATGTGGCCGGATGATCCCGGCTCGCAGCGTCAATTCCTCTTGAAAAACTGGATTTCGCGTTCGTGCTTCAGCGCGGCCTTTTTTGAGTCAAACGTGCCGAGATTGCGCCGCTTGCCGGTGCGCGGGTCCTTCTTGCGCGAGTAGAGCCTGTACTTGCCGCTCGCGAGCTTGCGGATCATCTCACCAGCCGAATGGGTTGAAGAAGAGGCCGCGCCCGTAGTAGCGGCGCTCGTAATGGAAATATGGCCGCCTGTACATCTCGCGGCCGCGCGCCTGATAGGCCCGCCGTGGTGGCGCATCGTCGGGATCGTCACCCATGACCGGCGCGCGATCGCGGCTTGCAACGAGGTCGTTGGATTTCGGAGTTTCGCCGACGAGGCGCACGCGTGTGTTGAACACACCTTCATCCTTGACCAGGGCATACAGCGCCGCGGCATTCTGCGGCGCCAGCCGTACGCAGCCGTGCGACACCGGCCTGCCGAGATTGCGCACTTCGTAGGTGCCATGGATCGCATGGCCTTCCTTGGTGAAAAATATCGAGTTCGGCATCGGCGCATCATCCCATTCGCGGGAGTAATGCGTCTTCTCCATGCGGAACGGCTGGAACTCGCCTGACGGCGTGTCGTAACCGGTGCGTCCGGTCGACACCGGCCAGATGTAGCGATCCTCGCCGTTGACCGTTACCGTCATCTTCTGCGCCGACTTGTCGATGATGATCATGACATTGGCGCGCACCGCCTGCGGCAGCGTCATCGCCAGCAGCATGGCGGCGAAAGAAATCGGAACGAATTGGAGACGCATGCCCAATCCTCCATGGGCGGCAAATGACAACCTAGCACGCTCATAGCCGTCGAATGTGGCATTCACGCAATAGTCATGGGCGAGGAGGGGAGGCGGGCGCCACCGCTCCGGGCTGAACATGATCGCGTCGCGCGGGGCCCGGCGCCCTCGGGCGTCGGGCCTGAAAACGCAACGTCGCCAATGGATTTCGGTTTCGCGCCGTGCGCGGCTACTGCATCGATATCTGCAATCCACTGAGATCGATTGATGCGGAAAATCCGACCTTGGTGCCCTTCACTTCGAGCACGACGCCGTTCGCATTCTGCAGCCGGGCAGTTGACGCGCCGCCTGCAACGGCAAGGCCCGCGCCCACTGCGGTGTACGTGCCTGCGATATCGCTGGCCCTGCGCAGATTGCGCGCGCGGCCCACAAGATCGGTGCTGCTCACGCCGATCATGCCGACACTGACGCCGCCAATACGCAGCGGATAGCTCTTGCCGTGAAAGGTCAGGGTGCCCGAGCCGCCGCCGACGCCGATAATGAAGCCGGCGCTGCCGACGCGGAACCGCACCGCGCCGGTGTCCGCCTGCGACGGCACTGCCGTTGCCACAATCAACATTACCGCCGCTGCAAAAACCGATGCGGCGGATTTCATCACGCGAGAAACAACTGTCATGATCGCCTCCCTGGTTGCTGAATCGAAATAAAAAGAACACGTCCGCTAGCTGGCATAACCCGGCGGCGCCTTCTGCCAGCGGTATCCGGCGCGGCCTTTCTCGTATCCGTAGAAAAACAGCGACTGCATGTAATCCTTGTCGAATGGGCCCTTGTAGGGCACCGCGAAGTCGTTGCCGATCGAGGCAAGATTGAAGTCGACGCCGTCCCGCCGCGTGATCAGATACATGCGGTAGGTGTCGTTCACACCGCTCGAGGCGATCATCGTGGAGAGGGCCTCCTTCGCGATCGCGATCGTCTGCAGCTTCACGCTCTCTTCCGCGCGCAGCAATCGGCCGTTGCGAATGATGTAGGCGATCCGCTTTTTGGCGGCGCGCAGCGTTCCGGCATCGATGCCGAGTCTTGCGGCGGCCTGCCTGAGCGAGAATGACGGCGGGTAAAGGAAGGCCTGCGCCACCGTGCCGCCATCGACATGCATCTCCTGGTGTTTTTCGCCGCCGACCGTGACGTCGAGCATCACGGGCGGAAAGACGGCCGGGATCGAAGCCGAGGCCAGCAGCACGTCCACGATAAGGTCACGCGCCCGCGGATGGTTGCTTGAGGCGATCGCGCCGACGTTCCAGATGACGGGGCGGCCCTGGTCGAGATTGGTCGTCAGGATGAAGAGCAGGCGTCCCTTGCGGTACTCCTCCGCGATTCTTTGCACGAGGTCCTGATCGACGTAGTGCGCGATCATGCTGCGCAGCGGGGCGCTGTCCGTGAGGGCATCGGATCCGATCGCGGCCAGCACGAAAGGCCGCTTTGCAAAAACGTCCCCGGCGCCGGTTTGCGTGTAGATGTCTCTCAGCTGCTGATCGTAGGTCCGGCCCAGGAAGGCGAACGGTGCCGACAGGGCTCCGGTGCTGACGCCGGTGACCACGTCGAATTCGGGCCTGTCGCCGCGCCCGCTCCATCCGACCAGAAGGCCCGCGCCGAAAGCGCCGTCGTCGCCGCCGCCGGAAATGGCGAGAAAATGCCGGTTGCCTGCTCCGGGCCGTGCCAGATTGCGCCGTTGATAGGCCTTGAGTGCGAAATCGAAAATCCGCCTGCTGTCGCCCACGTAGAAGCGGGCATCCGGAATATCCAGGATATTCGTCTGTTCCGCCTGCGCATAGGTGACGGCGGGAAGCCGTTCGAGCGTGGCGCAGGCCGGCAGCAGGGCGACCGCCGGGATTACAAGGCACCTGATGCCCCGAAGGCCGCCCGGCGTGCTCGTTTTGTGTTGCGACATTCCCGCGCGCGCCCCCGCAAACGCACTATTTCGTAAATCCCGGCTTTGCCGCGGCTTCCTGCGGCGGCGCCGGCGAGATCGCAAAGGTCAGCCACACATTCCATCCATCGGCGCGGTGTTCCGCGGCAAATTCCCTGTAGCCCTTCACGTTGACGTAGCCCTGATATTCCTTGCTCAGCGGGATCACGTAGCCGATCTGCGGACCAATGCCGGCGACGCGCGATTCGAAGCAGCCAAGGCGGTCGCCGGCTCCGCTGTCGCAGGACAGCTGGTTGTACCAGTAGCCGACGAGACCGAGCTGCAGCTGCCTCGTGACGAATTTCGAGGCGCCCAGATCGAAATGCATGTCGACGCCGTTCCGGTACTGCGTGTGAACGTTTTCGAAATTGTAGGTAAAGCCGAGTGCGGCGGAAAATTCGTATCCGGTCTGCGGATTGAAATAGGTATAGGCGCCGCCGGCGTCGATCGCGTTGTGGCCGATGCCGAGATTGGCGAGGCGGGTCGGATCGTAACGTCCGGTCGTCAGGTTGCCGGTGACGTAAACCATGTAGTTGTTGACGCCCTGGTTCCATCGCAAATTGAATTGCGGCACCAGATCGCCAAAGCCCGTCAAACCTTCGCTCGTGCTGCCCGACACCGAAAATCCCGGTCCCAGGCCGAACGAGCCGGTCAACGTTGCGTCGACCGCCGCACGGCTGCGCCCGTACGGGACGGCGAGCAGTATTGCGGCCTGGCCGCCGAGGACCGGCGTCGCAAACACGTAGCTCGGGATTGCCATTGCGAGGTCGGCCCGCGCGTCCAGATTTGCATTCAGGTTTCCGCTGAAGTTCGCGGTGATATTGCCGCGGCTGACCTGCCGGGCGAACGCAACGTCGCCGCCTCCAGATACCGAAGTGTGATAGTAAAGCATCGCCAGCGAAAATCCCGGCACCTGTGGCGTCGCCGCCATGCTTCCTAAAAAGCCGGGCACCCAGAAGCTGACACCGCCTTCATCGGCCAGGGCGCTGTCGCGGGCAGAGCCGGCAACAAGACAGAGAAGCGTTGCTGCAGCAAGCGCGGCACGCGGGCGCGCTTTTGCCATTGCCGGAAGTGTTCCGCCGTGAGCGCGTGTGCCAGCGGTCTGCCTCATTGTCGACCCCCTCGCAACGTTCTCGATCGTTCCGTCACCGGTACGGCTAGATTTTTCTCTTCCTCGAATTCATCGTCCGGCCGCGCGGCACCTCCGGTGGCGCCCGCCCCGTCACCTTGAAAATGGCATCAATGAGCGTCGGGCCATGCAGCGGCTTGGTAAGAAAGAC
>Ga0070741_10004208_pt1 | contig 33930 bp, 25 predicted proteins | sample Coa_R1_4_FD_66440 | JGI IMG/M metagenome (GOLD analysis project Ga0070741, IMG submission 66440) | Surface soil microbial communities from Centralia Pennsylvania, which are recovering from an underground coalmine fire - Coalmine... | ecosystem: Environmental > Terrestrial > Soil > Unclassified ... | reverse complement strand
CGCCTGGCAATCGCTGCTGCCGCAGGCGGCCTTTGTCTCGCCGCACGCGCCGCAGCCATGCGCCCAAGCGCCGGCAGGAAGGCAATGGTTCAAGCTCACGTTCCGCGATTCGAACGAGCGCTGGACGGGGGTCAACGCCGCGGCGCCCGAACTCGAGCGCTTCCTTGAGTCGGAACTCACGCGCCGTCAATTGCCGCCGTCGGCCTTGGCGCTCGTCGGATTCAGCCAGGGAACAATGATGGCTCTGCATGTCGGGCTGCGCCGAGCCGCGGCGCCGGCGGCCATCGTCGGCTATTCCGGAGTTCTGGCTGCGCCGGATAACTTCAATCCCGAAAGTTTCGCCGCCCAAATCCGCAGCAGGCCGCCGGTGCTGCTGGTGCACGGGACGGAGGACGATCTCATTCCGGCGACCGCGCTCTTTCAAACGGCGCAGATGCTGGCCGCGCTCGGAGTGCCTGCGGAATGGCATCTTTCGCCCGGGGTTGGCCACGGCATCGACCCCGAAGGCCTGCGCCAAGGCGGGGAATTTCTCGCCCGCTGCTTCGGCGCCCGCGGCGGCGCATAAGCCTGCGGGTAACCCCTAGCACCTGCTTCACAATCCCGTCATACTGCCTGTAGACTACCGATCAGTTGCTTCGCAAAAGTTCCCGGCGTCGAGGAAGCGTCGATGAATGTCCATGTGCCGCCGAGCGGCTTTCCAGCTCTGGTCCTCAACGCGGACTTCCGGCCGCTGAGTTATTATCCGCTGTCTCTCTGGTCGTGGCAGGACGCGATCAAGGCGGTGTTCCTCGAACGCGTCAACATCATTGCCAATTACGATCGCGCGGTGCACAGCCCGAGCTTCGAGATGAAGCTGCCGAGCGTGGTGTCGCTGAAGACTTTCGTGAAGCCGGCGACGCATCCCGCCTTCACCCGTTTCAATGTCTTCCTGCGCGATCGCTTCTCCTGCCAGTATTGCGGCTCGCGCGAGGACCTCACCTTCGATCATCTGCTGCCGCGCTCACGTGGAGGTCATACCACCTGGGCGAACGTGGTCGCGGCCTGTTCCGGCTGCAACCTGCGCAAGGGCAATAAGACGATGGACGAGGCGGCGATGTATCCGTCGCAGATGCCGTTCCAGCCCACCGTGCAGCACCTGCACCGCAACGGCCGGCTGTTTCCGCCCAACTATCTGCACGAAAGCTGGCTCGACTATCTCTATTGGGATAGCGAACTGGAGCCTTGACGCCAGGCGGCCCACGCGCCGGCTCCGGCAATTCCGGACAGTGCCAGCGAAATCAACGCGTTCCATCCCGCCAAAGACACGCCAAGGAAGCGCCATGCGGCTTCGTCGCAACGCACCAGGTGCCCTGATTGCACGCGCTCGAGAAGATTGGCGGAGCTGGAAAACGCGTTGAACGTTCCGCTGCAGGATTGCGGGCCCGCCCACCATTTCCATTCGATGCCCGCGTGATACACGCCGAGGCCGGCATTATAGAGCATGGCAGACGCAATCGCCGCGAGGCCGAGCGCGAGCCACCGCCCCGGCCACCGCGCGGCCGCTCCTGCGGCGATAACGGCCGCGAGCGGAATCGAGAAGTAATAAGGCACGCGCTCATCGAGGCAGAGCGCGCAGGGCGGATAGTGCAGCACATATTGAAAGAACCAGGCGCCGAGAACGGTCGCCAGCGCCCCTAAGGCCACCGCGATGGCTGCGACGGCGACAGGTTCCTCACGGGCCAATTCCTGGACGTTCGTTCCCATGCCTTCGAATAGCGCCCGCCCCGTGCGGTGTCCAATGGCATCTGGCGTTGACCTTGCGGGCTTCGCCGCTATGATCGCGCCGCTTGCCCCTGTGGCGGAATTGGTAGACGCGCCTGACTCAAAATCAGGTGGCCGTGAGGTCGTGCTGGTTCGAGTCCGGCCAGGGGCACCAATCCCAAATGCAGCCCAGTCTTTCCGGAAGCTCGCCGGCTACTGACAAACCGCGCGATTGACGAAGGACTGCGTCTCGCATTCGCCCGGATCCGGCGTGCGACCGGACAGCCAGACCCGCGCCGAACATTTTTGCGCCGACTGAATATCGACACTCGATCCCGAAGCAAAGCCGTGCCGCTTGCAAATGGTGGCGGCGGCGACGCGGCAATCCGGCGCACCATTGGGCGCTATCTCGCAGAGTTCATGACCCTCGACCATGCGCAGGGTCGGCAGCCGCTTCATTGTATCGGCCGCCTGTTCGGCGGCGCCGGCCGCCACTGCCGTGGCTTGCTTGGCGACGCCTTTGGCGGCATCGGCCGCGCCCTTGGCCACGTCCTTCGCCGCATCCGCAGCGCCTTTGGCCGCCCCGGCCGCTTCCTTGGCGGCGCCCCCGGCCTGATCGCGCACACGATCGATCGTGCCGCCGGCCCGTGCGACACCGGATCTGAACCGGTCAAGCGCGCCTTGGAACCAATCTCCGATGCTTTTGAGCACACCCGGTGACGAGTTCGGTGTCGCTATTGGCGGCGGCGCATTTTGCTGAACTTGGCCCGCCGGCGGCGCTGTTTGCTGCGCCTCGGCAGTAACGGAATTGAGCAGCGCACAGCCGACCAGCAGCACAGCCGCCGCGGCAATGCGAGGCCATCGGCTCACGCTCGTCCCCTCTTCAATGCCGCCAATCATGGCCCTATCGAGCTGGCTCGCCCCTTCGTTATTCGCCAACTCTGCGCCTATTCCGTGGCAATTTAAGGACGCCGCGCGGCCAGTCGCTAGAAAAGATTCAGTGCCGCAACAATGCCGGCGATGAGAATAACCACGCCGAGCCCTACCCAGAGTTCCAGCCGCTTTTCCAAGACCACCCGAATTCTTTCGCCATAGCGGTTGAGTAGGAAGGCGACCAGATAGAAACGCATGCCGCGCGCGGCGAAAGACAAAGCCACGAAAGGGAGGATTGGGTAATGGGCGATGCCGGAGGCGATGGTCACGATCTTATAGGGGATCGGTGTCATGCCCTTCAGCAAAATGATCAGGGCGCCCCACTCCCGGTAGGCTTGGCGGAGAGCCTCCACCTTGGCGCTATATCCGTAGAGCTGGATCAGCCATAGACCGACTGAATCGTAGAGCGCGGCGCCGATAGAATAGCCCAATAGGCCGCCGGCGACCGAGGCAAAGGTGCACACGGTGGCATAAAAATAGGCCCGTTCGGGCCGCGCCAGCGACATGGGAATCAGCATCACGTCGGGCGGCACAGGAAAGAACGAACTTTCGGCAAATGACACCGCCGCCATGATCCAAGACGCGCGCCGCTTACCGGCGGCGGCGAGACACCAATCGTAAAGGCGGCGGAGCATCGCGGCTTGCTTACCGGCGGCAGAAGGCCTTGTCCATTCCGTACGGCCTTGCGATCGTGGAGCTAGGCGGGATGGCGGCGGCGCAACGGGCGTTTCTCAAGCGCGACGACCTTGGCGCGCGGCGCGCGAAACGTGCCTTTCTTTGGCAGCTTCTCGGCGATGCCCATCAGCTCCTCGCGGCGCGCCATTTCCGCCCAGACGTCATCGGGCCTGACCCCGGCGGCGGCCCAGAGAACAACGAGGTTGTAGATGAGGTCGGCGCTTTCCTTGACCACGGCATCATTGCGGCCGTTCATCGCGTCGATCACGACCTCCACTGCTTCTTCGGCGAGCTTCTTCGCCATCTTCGCCCGCCCTGCCCGTAGCAGTTTCGCCGTCCGCGAAGACGACGGATCGAAGGCGCGAGCCGCCAGCACGGCTTCATAAAGGCGCGTGATCGAATCACTCATGAACCCAGGATAACGCGAACCGCGAGCCGATTCGTTAATTCGACGTGGCTCAGCGCGAGTTAACGCTAATTAACCCAGCGGTCGCTGGGTACGACCCGACGGACATCGCCGGCCAAGCCGCCGCATCCGGCCGCCTGTCTGTTAGGCATGGAGCGGGTCATTGCGCAGGCTACTCTTGCTCTTTGTGCTGCCATGATCTTTGGTGATTTTTTTGAAGGGGCGAGAAGGGACCAATATGGGCTTGCCTCACACTGCATTCGGCCGCATCGGCATCTTGCTTGCAGCCTCACTGGTAGCGCTGTGGGCCGGCACCGCTGCCGCGCAAACGACGCTCAAGGTTGCCATTGACGGCAACATCACCGGACCTCTGGCACCGCTCTTTGTCGCCCAGGATCGGGGTGACTACCGCGCCAAAAAGCTCGATGTGAGGATCGATCGCACGGTGCCAGGGCCGGATGCCTTGAGCCGCGTCGATGCGGGACTCGCCGACGTCGCCATCGCCGACCTCAATGCCTTCGTGAAATTCCGCGATTCCAAGCCGGGCACGCCGATGAAGGCGGTGTTCATGATCTACAACAAGCCGCCTTATGCCGTGATCGCGCGCAGCAGCCGCGGTATTGCCAAGCCGAAGGATCTCGAAGGCAAACGGCTGGGCGCGCCTGCAGCCGACTTTGCATCCACGCTCTGGCCGCTGCTCGCCAAGATCAATGAGATCGATCGGACCAAGGTCAAATTGGAGAATGTCGCGCTCGCCGTGCGCGAGCCGATGCTTGCGGCCGGTCAAGTCGACGCCGTCATCGGCGGATCGCTGACAACTTATATCGACGTCGAAGAGCGCGGCGTGCCCGTCAACGACCTGACAATTCTCCTGATGGGCGACTATGGCGTGCAGCTCTACGGCGACGCCATCATCGTCAACACCAAATTCGCCGCGCAGAATCCTGAAGCGCTCAAGGCTTTCCTGGCCGCCTATACCAAGGCGCTGCAAACAACGATTGACGATCCCGCGCGCGCTATTGCGGCGATCACCAAACGCAACGAAGAGGCTAAACCCGATACCGAACTCAAGCGGCTGCACATGGCCGTCAATAACGACATCGTGACGGACGAAGTGCTGGAAAACGGTCTGGGCAATGTCGACAGCGCGCGCCTCGCTGCCGCGATAGACCAACTGGCAGAAGTGACGAGTCTGCAGGCCAAACCAGCGCCCGCGGATATTTTCGATCCGTCGTTTCTGCCACCTCCGTCACAGCGCAAGATCGGGCGGCGGCCCGGCAAGGCCGAAGAGTCGCCGAAATTTCGACGCTTTCCCGGGTAAAACGGCACCAAAATTCAGGAACGGCGGGCAATTAGCGTTGTTTTCCATCGGGCTTTGCCTTCCAAACCGGCATTGGCTTGAATAGACTATCGAGGCAAGCAACCCGAATTCTGGGCTCAACAACTCGGCGGGGACGCGTGGCGGTTCGTGCAAAGCTACTGATCGGAGCAGTCGTTCTTGCCTATACCGGCCTTGCGGGTGCGATCGGCTGCACCCCTGCCGCGGCAGAAGCATTGCTTCTCATCGACGCCGGCACCGGGAAAGTGCTGCACGCGGAAAACGCCGGCTATCCCTGGTATCCCGCTTCCCTCACCAAGCTGATGACCCTCTATGCGACGCTGCAGGCGATCAGCGATCACCGCATCACCCCTGACAAGCTGATCACTGTTTCCGCCAAGGCGACGGCGCAGGCGCCGACCAAGATGGGTTTTCAGCCGGGAACCCAGGTCACCGTCGATAACGCGCTGAAGATGCTGATGGTGAAATCCGCCAACGACATGGCGGTCGCGCTGGCCGAGGGGATCTCCGGATCGACGGAAGCATTCGCCGACGAGATGAACGCGACGGCGCGGCGACTTGGAATGGTGCAATCCAGTTACGTCAATCCCAATGGGCTCCCCGCCGACAACCAGATTACTTCGGCGCGCGATCTCGGAATCCTCGCGCGCTCGCTGATTCGCGACTTTCCCGAATATGAATTTTACTGGCACCTGCCCGGCATCAAGCTCGGTAAACGGGTCACACGCAATTACAACAAGCTGCTGACCAGCTATCCCGGCGCCGATGGCATGAAGACGGGCTATATTTGCGCGTCCGGCTTCAATCTGGTCGCGACCGCCACCCGAAACGGCAAGCATTTGATCGCGGTCGTGCTCGGCGCACCCTCCTCGGCCACGCGCGCGCTTAAGGCGGCGCAGCTTCTGGAGCGAGGCTTCAATGGCGGCACCCTGACATGGCTGACACCGTCGCTCGGCACCGTCGACGAACTCACGCCGATTGCAGCCGCGCCACCCAATCTGCGCGACGAGATGTGCGGCGACCGCCATCGCGGCAAGCCGGCAGCGGAAGATGAAGAAACCGCCAGCGGCGATTCCGACGCGTCGGCGGTCACCTTGTCGGCGCTGCAGGCGCCACTGGAAAAAGGGTTCTCCTTGAATGAATCGTCGCAGCCGGCCGGCGACCCAGTGGAGGTTTTTACCGGCCCTGCCAAACAGCCTTCGCGCGCGGAACTGATCGCCGAAGCAAAATGGAAAGCGGCAGCGCCGACCGCGGTCAGGTCAGTGCCGATTGTCACCGGTTCGACGAACAAGCCGGCCACACCGGCGAAGGTTGCCTCCGCGGGGCCATGGACTAGCCTAACGCCGACGCCGCTGGCCAATGCGAGTGCCCCCGCCATTGCGGCCGCGCTGGCCGAGCCGCCCGCCGGCGTGCCGCTCCCGCGGCCGCGGCCGGCAAATGCGGCGCGCAAGCACTAAGACCGATCTTTGCGCGCCGTGGCGCCGCGGCAGACCCTTGCCACGGCGCAGCGCTTTGCCCAATCTGAACGAGAGCACCGACTCCTCCGATTCGTCGGCTATGGGAAGGCAAAATGGAGCGCATCTGGCTCAAGCATTATCCGCCAGGGGTTCCCGCCGATATCGACGTTTCGCAATGCCGTTCGCTTGTCGCGCTGCTCGAGGACTGCTTCAGTAAATCCGGCGCCAATGATGCGTTCATCTGCATGGACCGGCGCCTTACCTATGCGGAGCTTGACGCCTATTCACGCGCCTTCGCTGCCTGGCTGATGGCGCGCGGCTTAGCGCGCGGGACGCGCGTCGGCATCATGATGCCGAATGTGATGGCCTATCCCGTCGCCATCGCCGGAATTTTGCGCGCCGGCATGGCCGTGGTGAACATCAATCCGCTCTACACGCCGCGCGAGCTGGAATTGCAGCTCGTGGATTCCGGCGCCGAGGCCATCGTGGTGCTGGAGAATTTCGCGGTCACCTTGCAACACGTCGTCCGCGATACCGCCATCAAGCACGTCATCGTGGCCTCCGTTGGGGATCTGCTTGGCATGGTCAAAGGCGCGATGACGAATTTTGTCGTGCGTCACGTGAAAAAACTGGTGCCCAATTACGGCATCGCCGGCGCAGTCGCGTTCAAAGACGTTCTCGAAACCGGCCGCAGCTTGGCGTTTGATCCGCCGAGCGTCGGGCCGGAGGACCTGGCCTTCCTGCAATATACGGGGGGCACCACTGGAACCGCGAAAGGAGCGATGCTCCTGCATCGCAATTTGGTGGCGAATACGCTGCAGATGGAAGCCTGGCAGCGCCCGGCGCTCGCAAAGGAGCCGAAAGTCGAACGAATGCTCGCCGTCGCCGCTTTGCCATTTTATCACATTTTCGGATTGACCGTGTGTTTCCTTGGCACGATCCGCATCGGTGGCGTCTGCCTGCTGATCCCCAATGCGCGCGATCTCCGCAGTTTCGTACGCGAGCTTCGCAAGTACCGGGTGAATTCTTTCCCTGCCGTCAACACGCTTTACAATTTGCTGCTGCATCATCCCGATTTCGCAAAGATCGATTGGAGCGGCCTGAAGTATTCGGTCGGTGGCGGCATGGCGGTGCAAAAATCGGTCGCCGACCGCTGGTACAAGGCGACCGGCAGCCCGATCCTCGAGGGTTACGGCTTGTCGGAAACCTCGCCGGTGCTGACATGCAATTCCGCTTGTGCCACGCAGTGGACCGGAACGATTGGACTACCGCTGCCGTCGACGATCATCTCTATCCGCGACGACAACGGAAAGGAGCTACCGTTGGGTGAACCCGGTGAGATTTGCGCGCAGGGGCCGCAAGTGATGGCGGGCTATTGGCGGCAACCGGAGGAAACCGCCAAGGTGATGACCAGCGACGGTTTCTTTCGCACCGGCGATATCGGCGTGATGAATGCGAACGGCGAGGTCACCATCGTCGACCGCAAGAAGGACATGATCCTGGTTTCCGGATTCAACGTCTATCCGAGCGAAGTCGAGGCGGTGGCGGCCACGCATCCGGGGGTGCTCGAATGCGCGGTCATCGGCGTCCCCGATGAGCGCTCCGGCGAAGCGGTCAAGCTCTTTGCGGTCCGCAAAGATCCAAAGCTGACGGAGGGGGAGCTGCGCCGCTTCTGCGCGACCGAGCTTGCACCCTACAAGGTGCCGAAATTCATCGAGTTCCGGTCCGATTTGCCAAAATCGAACGTCGGTAAAATTCTGCGCCGCGCTTTGTACCAAGATCCCGCAAAGCCGGGCAGCGAGGCCGCCTAGCCCGCGATATGGACGAACGGGTGCAAAGCCCGCTCGCCGCCACATGGTCCGCCACTGCCCTGCTCGCGTGATTGGCGCCTTATTTCATGCGCGGGTTCGCCCGATGAAGCGCACGGAAGACTGATTGCCGACAAATTGATAACCAATGCCAGGCATGATTGTCCGGCATGCTGACGCTCGAAATTGTCTCCACTTCAGCCCGATTCAACGCGCTCCGCGAAGAATGGAACGCGCTGGCGGAATCGTTCGGGACGCCGCTCCTGCGGCATGAATGGTTCGTCGCGTGTCTCGCAGGCTTCGGCGGCGACAGACAGCTTGCGGTTTTCACCGCATGGGAGGACGGCCGCTTGCGTGCCGCGGCGCCACTTCTCGTCAGCAACTTTGCCGGCTCCGCGTTGTCGTTTCTCGGGCTGGAAACCACTGAGCCCGGCGGCTTTCTCTACGCGGACCAACGCGCGCTGGATTTTTTGGCGGACGCCCTCCTCGATCGTCGTCTGCCGCTGGTCCTTCCGCGACTGAAGGCGGATGGTTCTGAATTGCAGGCCCTGCGCGCCCAAACCGGTCGTCGCGGTGTCTGGCTTTTGCGCGCCGGCAATACCGCCACCGCGACCGTGCCGCTGGCATGCGATTTCGCCACCTTCGAGGCGCGGATGACGAGCGAGGAACGCCGGCAAATGCGCCGGCGATACCGACGGGCCGAGCGCGAAGGCGCGTTGAGTTTTGAGATAACGAGTCCCGCCGACTGCGATCTCGCAGTGCGACTCCGTGAGATTTATGAGGTCGAAGCTTCCGGATGGAAGCGGCAGGCGGGAACAGCAATTCTCTGCGACGCGCGGATTGAGCGCTTTTGCAACAGTCTTGCAAGCTGGGCCGCAAAGGCTGGAATCCTCCGTCTCGCCGTGATGCGGATTGGCGGCAAGGCGGCAGCCGGCGGTATCCTGCTCGAATACACGGGCCGGCTCTGGGGCCTGAAGCAGGGCTATGACGAACGCTGGGCGCCTTGTGCGCCATCGATTCTTCTCGCCCACGAATGCATCCGCTATGCTTGCGGCAAAGGACTTGCCGCATACGAATTCCTTGGCAATGCGGAAAAGTTCCAAATGCGGTGGCCGCTCGCGATCACGCCCTATTCGCGGTTGCGATACTATCCGTTCTCGCTTCGAGGCGTCGCCGCCGGTGCGGCCGATGCCTGCCGGATGCCGTTCAATCGATGGCACTGGCGCCGGCGCGGCCATGATCGCGCGTCGGCGGCGCTACAAAGATAAAGAAAAGTTTAAAGCGTTGCCGCAATTCTTAATGTCTTCCAACTGAATATTAAGGAATCGTTGCTAAGCTTTTCTACCGGCACGACAACCGCGGCGGCAAGGAGTTGGCTTGGCTCTCATCGGCATGGACAATAATCCGCCGCCGACGAACACAACAGCGGCTTCGCTTATCGCACGGATCACGCTGCCGCTGCTCGGCGGCAGCGACGCGATGAATGCCAGCCGTCTTGCCGCCGGCGCCTTTCTGATTCGGACCGCCGGCGCATTGCTGGCCTATCTCTCGCAGGTGCTGCTGGCGCAATGGATGGGCTCGTTTCAGTTCGGGGTCTATGTTTACGTCTGGACCTGGGTGCTGTTACTGAGCGGCATCATCGACGTCGGCCTGTCTTCGGCTTCGCTGCGCCTCATCCCGGAATATACCGAACGAAAACTGCACGATCTGCTGCGCGGCTTCGAGAGCGGAAGCCGTTGGCTTGCCTTCGCGCTCGCCTGCGCGATCGCCCTGGTCTGCGCAGCAATCGTTTACCTGATGAAGCCTTGGCTCGCCGACTACGAAATAACGCCGCTGTATATCGGTTGTTTGGCGCTGCCAATCTGCGGCCTGATGCAGATCCAGACGGGAATCGCCCGGGCGCATAATTGGGTGCAGTTGGCCCAGCTCCCCACCTACATTTTTCGGCATCTCCTGATTGTCGGCTTGATGGGCGCCGCCTATGCCGCCGCCTTTCCGACCGACGCGGTCACCGGAATTTTGATATCGGTGGTGTCGCTGTGGATCATCGGCGCGGGGCAGTTGCTGATCCTAAACCGGCGTCTTGCGGAAAAAACCGAGCCCGGCGCCAAGAGCTATGCGGTGAAGGGCTGGCTGACCCTCGCCTTCCCCATGCTCATGGTCGATGGGTTCTATCTGCTTCTCACCTATAGCAGCGTCCTGTTGGTGCAGCTTCTGCAATCGCCGCGCGAGGTCGCCATCTATTATGCGGCGGAAAAGACCCTATCGGTTGTCGCCTTCGTGCATTTTGCGGTGACGCAGACCACGACCCATAAGTTCAGCGAATTTTACGTCGCCAAGAATCGCGAGAAGCTCGCGGCAACGCTTTCGCATGCGACCAAGATGATTTTCTGGCCGTCGCTGGCGGCGACCGGCCTTGTGCTGATCGCCGGCGTTCCCATGCTCTGGCTGTTCGGCCGCGAGTTCGTCGCTGGTTATCCGCTGTTGTTCATCTTTGCCGTCGGACTCATGGCGCGCGCGGCGGTCGGCCCGTTGGCGGCTTTTCTCAACATGGTCTGCGAGCAACGCGCTTGCGCGGCGGTCTTCGCGGGAGCCTTCGGAATCAACGTTCTCCTTTGCCTGACGCTGATTCCGATTTTCGGCATCGCCGGTGCCGCAGTCTCGATTTCGGCAGCACTCGTCGTCGAATCGGCGTCGCTATTCTTCCTGACCAAGCGCAAGGCCGGCCTGCATGGTTTCATTTGGCGCCCACGGGGCGTAACCGCGGGTGGCCGGTGAGCGCGCTCGATAACGCCAGCGCGGCCATCGCCAGCGTGCGGCGCGCGACCGCGGCGCACCGCCATTCGGCACCGGCATTCACCATTGAAATTCAGCCATTGGCGGCGCTAGAGCGGCATATGGCGGCGTGGCGCGAGCTGGCCGCCCAGGCTATCGAACCGAATGTGTTCTACGATCCGGTCTTCGCGCTGGCCGCCGCAAAGCTGCTTGGAGGCGAGGTATTCGCCGTGCTGGTCTGGACGACAGATCCCAGCCGGCGCCTTGCCGGTCTCTTTTTCCTGCGCGTCGAGCGGCATCGCTATGCAGTACCGCTTCCGGTTCTGGTGGCCTGGACGCATCCTTACGCGCCGCTCGGGACGCCGCTCGTGCATCGCGATCTGGCCGAACCGGTCCTCGAAGCCTGGCTCGATTACATCGCGCACGAGCGGAGTCTGCCGGCCTTGTTACTCATGCAGCTCTTCAACGAAGAGGGGCCGTTCGCCGCGGCCTTTGTCGCCGCGCTCGCCCGGCGTGGCGGTGCAGTCAAATCGTTCGGCCGCCACCGGCGCGCCTTGTTCGAACCCGGCGACCATCGCCAGCGCTATTTCGAGCGTACCATGCCGGCCCGGCGGCGGCGCGACCTGCGCCGTCAATGGCGCCGCCTCGAGCAACGCGGCCCGTTGATCCTGGCCGAACTTTCCAAGAGTTCGGAATTGCGGCGTGGCTTCGAAAATTTTCTGTTGCTGGAATCGAGCGGCTGGAAGGGGCGTGCCGGTACCGCCGCGGCGTGCCACGCAGGCGTGCGCGATTTCATGCAAGAGGTGGTGATCGGCCTTGGCCAGCAGGGCCAAGCGTCGGTTTACGAACTGCGGCTCGATGCAAAGCCCATCGCCTCGGCTGTCGTGTTAAAGAGCGGCGATATCGGCTGGACCTGGAAGATCGCCTTCGACGAGGGCTATTCGGCATATTCGCCGGGGGTATTGCTGATGCAGGCGCTGACCAAGTCGCTGGCCGCCGACACAGCCATTCGCCGCGTCGATTCCTGCGCGGTCCCCACGCATATGATGATCAATCATTTATGGGCTGAACGCGTGGCGATTGCGGATTGTCTGCTCGCGACGAGCGCCGAGGCGGCGTTATCGTTTGCGATGGCAGCACGGCTCGAAAGCTTGCGCCGCGCCGCCATTGCGGTCGTCAAATCCATTCGCGACCGCCTGCGGGCGCATTAGCCGCCGGCGCTTCGCTGATCCGGCGGCGCCGCCAGGATCATCGACCAGAACACCTTGTACTTCGTGTCCGGCCGATAGATTGCGGCGATGCCGACGCGCGTTGCACCCTTGAGCAGCATATTGGCGCGATGCGGAGGCGAATCGCGCCATCCGGAAAAAGCTTCGGCCAAGGTGTAGTAGCCGGCGCCGATGTTTTCCGCGGCGCCCTTATAGGAATATCCTGCGGCTTTCATGCGTGCAGCGAAGGGACCGCCCGCATTATGGTCGAGCTTGTCGCTGCGGGCCATTGCGGCGGCCTGCTGTTCGGCCAGACGGTTCAGCGCCGGGTCGACCGTAACCGGTTCAAGGCCATTATTTCTGCGATAGCCGGAAATCATCGAAGCGGCGGCAGCGGTGTCGACCTGCACCCCCTGCCGTGCCATGTTGCGGTAAAAGCTTGGCTCCGAGCCGGATTCTGTTTCCGCGCAACCGCTCAGCACCGCGGCCGCGAAAAGGCAGGCAGCCAAGGCTGACGGGAAAGATATTTTCATCATTCTGGATTTCCAAAAACCCTAAAGGGGGATTCAAGCCTTTGGGAATAGTTAAGCATGGCTTAACCGACCGTTAACTGCAAAAAAACCTGCGCTATCGCATATTCGGTGGGCACCTGGCGGCCGGTTGAGAACATGTTGCGCATTTACAATTGCTTGACGACACAACACGACTGGCGCCTCGTTTCCATCGCCGTCCTCGTTTGTCTGCTGGCGAGCCTCGTAACCATCGCCCTCTACCATCGTGCGCAAGTGGCGAGCGGACGGGCGCGCATCCTCTGGCTGACGATCGCTGGTGCCGCCGCAGGCTGCGGAATCTGGACCACGCATTTCGTGGCGATGCTCGCCTATAATCCGGGCATCCCCGTCGGCTACGATCTTGCATTCACGCTGCTGTCCCTTGTCATCGCTGCGACAATTACCGCCATCGGCCTGACAATCGCGGTCTCCGTCGAGAAGCCATGGGCAGCGGCCGCCGGCGGCGGCGTCGTAGGCATCGGCATCATATGCATGCACTATGTCGGCATGTTGGCGCTTGATGTGCCCGGCTACGTGACCTGGCATTGGGATCTGGTTACGGCTTCCATCATAGCGGGCACGGCGATCAGCGCCGCCGCGATTGTCTACGCGTCGCGCGACCAACGTTTCTCGACGTTGCTGATTGCCGCCGTTCTACTGACGGCCGCCATCGCCATCATGCATTTTACCGGCATGGGCGCCGTCGAGATCATTCCCGATCCCACCCGCAGAATCGATCCGCTATCGCTCTCTCCTCTATGGCTGGCGCTGGCCGTGAGCAGCGCCACGATGGCGGTTCTTGGCACGAGCGCTGTGGCCGCAATAGCGGACGGGCGCGTGCGCGAGCAGAACGAACGGCTGGATACGGCCCTGAACAACATGTCGCACGGCTTGTGTATGTTCGACGCCAGTGGCCGTCTGGTCATCTGCAACAAGCCATTTCTCGAGCTTTACCGGCTATCGCCCGAGACCGTGAAGCCGGGCTGCACGCTACTTGAATATCTTAATCAGCGCGTGGCCAGCGGAACATTCGGCGGCGACGTCCGCCAATACCACGATGAAATCATCGGTGTCATGAAGAACGGCGGGCGCGCGCGCAGCGAGATGGCGCTGCCGGATGGCCGGATCATTGGCGTGCTCAACCAGGCCCTGCCGCGTGGCGGCTGGGTCGGCGTGCATGAGGACCTCACTGAGCGACATCGGATCGTGGAGAAACAGGCTGCGCTCGTCCAACAGGAGCGCCGCCGCGATGTGATCGACGCAGCCATCGACACATTTCGCCAACGGGTGGAATCGGTGCTGCAAACGGTGGGCGAAAGCACGACGGCGATCCGCTCTACCGCCGCGACGCTCTTCGGGTCATCGAATGAGACTTCGCAGTGCGCCGAAAGCGCTTTGAAGACCTCGAACGAGGCTTCCGCCAACGTCACCAGCGCCGCATCCGCCTCCGATGAACTATCGCGATCGATCGGCGAAATCAGCCGCCAGCTCCACCGCACGGCCGATGTCGTGCGAACCGCCGTTTCGGAAGCGCAGGCGACCAACGAGGAAATCGCCGGGCTGACGATCGCCGCCGAAAAGATCGGCGAGGTTGTCAAGCTCATCCAGAATATCGCGGGACAGACCAATCTCCTCGCCCTCAACGCTACGATCGAGGCGGCGCGCGCCGGTGAAGCCGGCCGCGGCTTCGCGGTGGTCGCCTCTGAAGTGAAATCGCTCTCGGTGCAGACGGCGAAAGCCACTGAGGAAATCATCAGTCACATTTCGGCGGTGCAAACCTCCACCGGCGGCGCGGTCGAGGCCATCCGGCGAATCGCCGAACGTATGCAGCAGATCAACGAATATACATCCGATGTCGCTGCATCCGTCGAACAGCAGAATGCCGCCACCGGCGCGATTTCGCAAAACGTCGCCCACGCGGCGAGCGGCGCCAAGGTCATCGTTTCGGTGCTTGGACAGGTGGCCGGCGCGGCCACGGGCGCACGCTCCTCGGCGCAAACGATGCTAACCACCTCCGAAGTCATGGAGGCTGCCGCCGAGAAGCTCCGCGGCGAAGTCGAGGAATTCCTCCGCAAGGTCGCGGTGTGACGCGGCGCCTCAATTCAGCCGGAACAGCCGCTGCGCATTGCGGAACGAGATTTGCTCCCGCTTTTCCTGCGACATGTCGATCGATTCGAGAATCTTGATGGTGTCGCGGATGTACCCCGGCCCACGTTCCGGGTCGAAGGGCGAATCCGAAGCGAACAGCACCCGCTCCGTAGGATAGAAATCGAGCCCGCAAATGGTGGCAGCGCGCGAGCCGAACACGGCGGTATCGGCATAGAAATCCTTGAAGTAATCGAACGGCCGTTTTTTGAGCCGCTTGAGCACGAGCGTCAGATCTTCGTCGGAGGTGCGCTTGCCGAGTTGATCCCAGCCCGGCCCCACGCGGCCTTCAAAATAAGGAACCATCGCGCCCATGTGATGAGCCAGCACCTTCAACTTGGGCAGCCGGTCCATCATTCCGGAAAAAACCATGCGCGCCATCGCGACGCTGGTTTCATAGGGCCAGCCGAAGGTCCACCAGATTTCGTACTTGGATTTGCTCTCGGTCTTGTAGTCCGGCATGTCGGCGCCGCGCGAGGGATGCAGCAGGACCGGCTTGTCGTATTGAGCGGCGATCTCGAAGATCGGGAAAAAGCGCGGCTCGTCGAGCGGCGCGCCGTTCACATTGCTGTGGATTTGCAGGCCATTGGCGCCGCATTGCGTGAAGGCGCGTTCGGCTTCCTGCACCGCCGCGTCGGGATCGCCCATCGGCAAGCCGGCGACATAGCCCGAGAAGCGGTCGGGGTGCTTTGCCACGAGCTCGGCAAAACCGTCATTGCCCATTTTGGCGAATTCTGTGGCCTGCTCCGGCGTACCCATCGCCTCCAGCGGCGGCATGCCGAGCGACAGAATCTGCGTGTAGTTCTTGTCCTTGAATAGATCCATGACGCGAAAGCGTTCATCGAGATCGTAAATGCAGGGAATGCCACGCATGCGCTTGCCGATATCGCGCGCGGCGCCTTCCGTGGCGAGCATCGCGTCCCACAGACGCCGGGGAAAGAAATGATTGAACGCGTCGATATAGCGCACGATTGCTCCCTAGCTCATGAGACGGACGACTTCGTCCGGCCGCTCCAGCATGACGCGCCCGGCCCGCCGACACCAGTTTTCCCAAGCGCGGTTGAACGAATAGGGGCCAGTGCGGCGGATGATGAGATCCACTTCGCCGGGTGTCAGGTAAGTGACCTCGCCGAGATCCATGGCCTGCATCTGCAGCTTGGCCGCAAGCTCGAGATAGCAGGCGATGTAAACCGCCTCGCGAATATCCTTGCCGACGACGACGCAGCCGTGGCCGCGCATCAGCGCCGCCGGCTTCGGGCCGAGGAACTTCGCCAAGTCGCGACCCATCTCCAGCGTCGCCACCAGCAACGACGTATCGCCAAATTCAGTCTGTGAATCCCAGGTCGGAACCTCGTGCCCCATGCAGGCGCAGACGTGATGCAGTGGACGCAGCCTGCTCTTTTTCGTGACGCTGAAGGGCAGCACGCTCGGGCTGTGATTATGAATGACGGCGTTCACCTCGGGGCGCGCATCATAAATCGCCGCATGAATGAAGCGCTCGAGGTAGGGCTTCTTGTCGCCCCCCTCGACCGGGTCGCCGTTAAAGGTGAATTCCATGATGTCTTCGGCCTCGATCAGGTCGGGTGCCCGGGCGCGCGACAGCAGGAAGCGGTCCGGCCGGTCGGGATGGCGGATGCTGGGGTGGCCGAAGGAATCCACGACCCCTTCGCGGGCCAGAATGCGGTTGGCGGTCACCAGCTCGTCTATGGCGGCTTCCAGCTTCGTCATCGAATTGTCCTTGAAAGCTAATCTCGGGCGGGGGCTTGGACTTGCGCCGCTATCCTATATAACTGCCGTTTTCGCAAGCAATTGGAGTTTCGATGGCAGGACAGAATTCAGTGCAAGGCGCCGCACATGCGGGCGAGGTGCGTATCGAGAACAGCGATGTCCATTTTCCGTGCGACGGCATGGATACCATCACGCGTTCAGGGCTGAAGGCCGGCTTTGGCATGCCTTATGAGTGCAACGCGGGGGGCTGCGGCACCTGCCGCTTCGAGCTCGTCGAAGGCGAGGTGGAGAATCTATATCCCGACGCGCCGGTCATAACCGAGCGCGACCGCAAGCGCGGCCGGCGGCTCGCCTGCCAATCGCGCCCCAAAGGCGACGTCGTCATCCGCGGCGTGCGGCTGGAGGATATGTATATTCCCAAGGTCAAGCCAAGGCGGCAAGCATACACGCTGGTCAGCGCCACGCCGATCACCCACGACATTTCCGAATTCAAGTTCCGCTCCGCCGAGCCGCAAGCCTTTTTGCCCGGGCAATACGCCCAGATTTACATCGAAGGCGTGCCTTCGCCACGCGGCTATTCGATGAGCAATATCGCCAATGAACCGAGCACGGATTGGGAATTCCAAATCCGCAAAAAGCCCGGCGGCGCCGCGACTACCGTGCTTTTCGAGAAAATGAAGCCGGGCGACACCGTACACATCGATGGTCCTTACGGCCATGCCTATTTGCGCGAGGATTCGCCGCGTGAGGTCGTCTGCGTTGCCGGCGGCTCCGGCATTTCGCCGATGCTGTCGATCGCCCGCGGCATGGCGGCGTCGCCAAAAATGAAGGGTCGCAAGCTCTATTTCTTCATGGGCGGCCGCGCGCCCCGCGACATTTGCGGCGAAGAAGCGCTCAGCAAATTACCCGGCTGGGGCAAAACGATCGAGTTTCATCCGGCGATTTCGGAGCCCGGGCTGAATGAGCGCGGCGAATGGTCGGGCCGCTTCGGCCTTATTCACGAGGTGGTGTCGCAAACCCATGCCGGGCGCATGCCCGAGTTCGAATGGTATTTCGCGGGACCGCCGCCCATGGTGAATGCCATGGCCGACGTGCTGCGGCTTGCCGGCGTGCCGCTCGAGCAGCAACACTTCGATCGCTATTTTTAACCCTCCCTGGCGCGGCGCCCACCGAGCCAATCGGCCACGCCGATATCGGCACGTTCAGCGAGTACCCGGCCGATCAAGACGAGTACCGGGCCGCTTGGCGCGTCGCGCGACAGGCGCTCCGGCAACTCGCCAATAGTCGCGGCGATGATCTGCTCATCCGGCCGCGTGGCCCGGGCCACCGCTATCGCCGGGGTCGACGGATCAAGTCCGGCCGCGGCCGCGCGGCTCACGAGTTCGCCAAGGGTACGCAGCGGCATATAGACCGCGGTGGTCACGGATGGATCGGCCAAGCTCTTCCAGTCGAGATCGGCCGGGAGCTGCCCTTTCGCACTATGGCCTGTGACGTATTGCACCCTGCGTGCATGCTTCCGATGCGTCAAGGAAATCCCGAGTCGGCTGGCCGCCCCCTGAGCCGCAGTGATGCCCGGCACCACCTCGACAGCGATGCCGGCTTTGCGGCAGGCGATCACTTCCTCGCCGCCACGGCCGAAGATCATCGGGTCGCCGCCCTTCAGCCGCACCACGCGCTTGCCCGTGCGCGCCAGCGAGATCATCAGCGCGTTGATCTCATCCTGCTTGCAGGCCGGGCCATAACCCGTCTTCCCCACCAGCATCTTCTTCGCCTCGCGGCGGGCGAAATCGAGAACTTCGGCCGAGACCAGGTCGTCGATCAGGATGACGTCGGCGGATTGCAGCGCGCGCACGGCCCGCAGCGTCAGCAGCTCCGGATCGCCCGGCCCGGCGCCGACCAGGGTGACGCAGCCGGCTTCGGCCGCCGCGCCTTCGCTTTGCGCCTGGGTGAGGATGCGATCGAAATCGGCGGCGGTGGGATCCTGATTGGGATGCGTGACAGCGAAGCGCGTGAAGAGCTGCCAGAAGCGGCGGCGGCCGGCAAAGCTCATCCCCGAGCTTTTCACTTTGTCGCGCCACGCGCGGGCGGCCTGCGCCCAAGCGGCGAAGCCGCTCGGGATCAGCGCTTCCAGCTTGGCGCGGATCGCCTGGGCAAAAACCGGCGCGGCGCCGTCGGTGGAAATCCCGATCACCAGCGGCGAGCGATTGACGATCGAGCCAAAGGAGAAATCGCAGAAGGCTGGTTTGTCGATTACATTGACGGGCACGCTGGCGGCGCGCGCCCCGGCGGCGAAGGCTGATGCTTCCGAATCTTCGGCCAAGCCCCCGACAGCGATCGCGGCCCCGGCAAAATCCGTCTCCATCCAGCGCCGGCGGTGCAAGCAGATGACGTGGGCCGGATCCTCGAGCAGCGCCAGCAATTCTTCGCTCGGGTCCTGGGCAAAGACATCGACCTGGGCGCCCGCGGCGGACAAAAGCTCAGCCTTCCAGGCGGCGGCCGCGCTGCCGCCAGCGACCACAACGCGTCGTCCGGAAAGCGTGAGAAACACGGGCAGCCGCGCCAGCGGATTCATGCGCGGAGAAGGGGTTTCGATGGGTGTGCGGTCGGTCACAGCCTTCCTCGTTTCATGCAGGTCCTAATATACATCAGTCTGGTAACGGCCGCTTTTCTTCAAATTCCCCAGGAAAGCGACGGCTTCGTTGATGCTCTTCCGGCCATGCGCGGCGATAATCTCCACCCAGGCCCGCTCCACATCCTTGGCCATGCGCTGCGCATCGCCGCAAACGTATATATAGGCGTCGTCGTCAATCCATGACCACAGATCGCGCCCGACGTGGCGCATGCGATCCTGAACATAGATCTTCTCCTCCGCATCGCGCGACCAGGCGAGCGTCAGGCGCGAGAGCACGCCGGCCTTGCGCATGTCCACGAACTCGTCCTCGTAGAAGAAATCGAAGTCGCGGCGCTGATGTCCGAAGAACAGCCAGTTGCGCCCGGTCGCCTTGGTCGCCCTGCGCTCATGCAGAAAGGCGCGGAACGGAGCGACGCCGGTGCCGGGGCCGATCATGATGATCGACGCCGAGGGATCGGCCGGCAGGCTGAAATGCTGGGCCTTTTGCACATAGACCGGAATCTTGTCGCCCGGCGTGAGGCGGTCGGTGAGAAAGGTCGAGGCCACACCGAGCCGCGTGCGGCCATCGACGCGATAACGCACTGCATCCACTGTCAGCGCCACGCGGTCCGGATCGACCTTAGGGGATGAGGCAATCGAGTAAAGACGCGGCTGCAGCGGATCGAGCGACTCGATGAAGGCCTCCGGATCGGGACGCACCCCGGGAAACTTCTCCAGCGCCGCCAGAACATCGAGCGTCTTGGCATCGCCGTCCGGATCCTGCCCCGCCGCCAAGGCCTTGGCCTTCCGCCGCCGCTCGCCCCCGGTCAGATAGGAAATCAATTGAAATAGCATGTCCGGCGCCGGCGCCAGCGAGACGCCCTCGCACAGCACGTCGCGCAAGGTGCGCCCGCCGATGGGAAAATCCGGCGGCGCCTCGAGCGCCTTGATCACCGCGTCGACCAGGGCGCCGTCATTGGCGGGAAAAACGCCGAGGCTGTCGCCCACCGTGTAATCGAGGCCGGCGCCGGCAAGATCGATTTCGACGTGCCAGGTTTCTTTTTCCGATCCCGGCTTGTTGAGGCGGCGGCGCGACAGCAGCGTGGCGGCGACGGGATTGTCGCGCGAACGCCCGCGCGGCGATAGCAGTGCGGGCTCGGTGGCTTCGGCGGCCTCAGTGGACGCGTCGGCCTTGGCCACGGGCACGCCGATTTCCAGCTCCCGGTAGAGCTGCTTGAGCATACGGGCGGTGTCCTTGCCGCCGGGCACGCACAGATTCAGGCGCTTCTCTTTTTTTTCGAACAGCGCGTCAGCATAATCTTTGCAGTTGTAGCCGCACTGGCCGCAGTCCTGTTGCGCCATCGCCGCCATCATGCGCCGCGGCAACGGGCGGCCTTCGGCGAGCTTCATGCGCTCGGGTAATGGAGTGGCGGGATCATGCCAGGGCGCGTCGCTTTCGGTTTCCGCTGGAGCCTCCGACGGAGCATCGACGAGGCCGGGCAATAGCTTCGCCACGTCCTCCCTGGACAACGCCGTCACCCCGCCTTCGAGCCCAAACACGCCGGCGAACAAGCCGTCAAGCCACGCGCGCTGCTCCGAGGTGAAGGGCGCGGATTCCGGAAGGAACGATGGAATCGGCGGGCTCTGCGTAACGCTCATGCGGCTGCCTCCTCCGCTACGAACGCCTTCAGCGTGTCGATGTCGTGGCGGCGGGCGAAGGCGCTGAAGCTCTCATCGGCGGAAGCACGATGCGCGAGATAGGCCTTGAGGATGCGCTCGACCATGTACGGCACATCTTCCGCCTTGACGTTGCGATAAAGCTCGCGCCCGAGCGCGGCGTACGGGCCGAAGCCGCCGCCGATCAGCACGTGATAGCCCTCGACCGGATCGGCCTTCTCACTCTCCTGCACCTTGCAGGCGAGCAGGCCGATTTCGCTGACAAAATGCTGCGCGCAGGAGTGATGGCAGCCGGTGAGATGGATGTTGACCGGCGAGTCGAGCGCGACCCGCGTCTCGCACCAGCGCGCGATTTCCTCGGCGTGGCGCTTGGTGTCGGAAGCGGCGAACTTGCATCCGGTATTGCCGGTACAGGCGACCAGCCCGGCGCGGATCGGATTGGCTTCGATTGCCAGGCCGAGCGTCTCGATTCTTTCTTGTGCGGCTTTCAGCTTTTCCGTCGGAATGCCGGAGATCAGCAGGTTCTGCCAGACCGTGAGCCTGATGTCGCCATCGCCGAGGTCGCATGCGATGCCGGCAAGGCCGCGCATCTGCGCGGCGGTCAGGCGGCCGACCGGCACCCATACGCCGATCCAATGCAGGCCGTCCTGCTTCTGCGCGTGGATGCCGATATGGGCGGTGCGGTCGAATGGCAGGCGCGGCGCCAGCGCGCCGGGCACGGCGCGGTCGAGCTTGCGGCCGAGCTTCTCCTCCATGAGCGTGAGCACCGTCTCGACGCCCAGCTTGTCGAGCACATATTTGAGCCGCGCCTTGGTACGATCGCTGCGGTCGCCGTGATCGATGAAGACGCGCACCACCGCGTCCGCGACCCTGCAAGCGTCGGCCGGCCTCACCAGCACGCCGGTATCGCGCGCGAAATCCTTATGCCCGGTAAGGCCGCCGAGGCAGAGCCGGAACCAGATGCCGGGCGCGAGTCCAAAGCCGTCATTGACCTGCACCGCCTGGAAGCCGATGTCATTTGTGTCCTCCAGCACCGGCACGATGCCGGCGCCGTCGAAGGCGACATTGAACTTGCGCGGCAGGCCGTAGAGCGAGCGGTCATTGAGGATGTGGAAGTGCCACTCACGCGCATGGGGCCTCGTGTCGATCAATTCTTGCGGGTCAATGCCGGCTGTCGGCGTGCCGGTGACATTGCGGATATTGTCGGCGCCGGAGCCGCGCGAGCACAGGCCCAAGTCCTGTACCGCCTCGATCATTGCGACGGCATTCTTGGCTTCGATTTCGCGAATCTGAAGATTCGCGCGCGTGGTCACATGGGCATAGCCGCCGCCATAGCGCTCGGCGAGATCGGCAAGGCCGGCGAATTGCGTGGCCTTGAGGATGCCATTGGGAATCCGCAGGCGGCACATATAGGAATTCTGGTTCGGCGCCACGTAGAACAGGCCGAAGAAGCGCCAGCGGAAATTATCCGGCGGCTTCGGATATTCGCCTTTTGCCGCTTGCTCCTTGAGCCGTTCATAGGCATCGAAGGGATGCAGTTCGCGCTTGAATTTTTCCGGGTCCGACAGCTTGCCGCCGGCGGCCAATACGCGATCCTGCGCCCGCAGCGCCGCGGCATCCGGACCCGTCGGTTCGGACGCCACGGCGGCGGCGGAGCGAGGTGCCGCCGCTACGTTACCGGCTTGCGCAAGACCCCGCGCCGTCGTGGCGATCTGCAAGCCGGCGACGAACCCTTCCAGATAGCGCTTCTGCTCGGGTTCGAAATCTCCGCTTGCCGGCTCGCGCGAAAGCTCGATCTTGCCCCCCGCCACCGTCGTCATTCCGCAGGCACCTGCGCCGGCGCTCCCAGCGGTGCGGGTGCCGAAGCGGAGCGCGGTCTGTGCGTGATGTAGATCGCAAGCCCGGTAAAGATGAAGCCGCCGACCAGATTGCCAAGCGTGACCGGGATCTGGTTCCACAGCCACCATTCTCCTACCGTGATCTTGGCGCCTATCATCATGCCGATTGGGATGAGGAACATGTTGACCACGGTATGTTCAAATCCTTGAGCGAAGAAGATGAACACCGGCATATAGGCGCAGGCGATCTTGCCAATGGTCGATGAAGTGGTCATGGCCGCGACGATGGCGAGGCAGACCATCCAGTTGCACAGGATTGCCTTGACGAAGACCGTCACCATGCCGGCAAAGCCGAGCGCCTCGTAGCCGGTGGTCTTGGCCTCTGCGATGGCAATGATCTTGGCGGCGACGCCGGCGGGTGCCGCCGTGCCGAAATTGGTGAGCGCGATCGCCAGTAATCCACCATAGACGACGCTGCCGATCATGTTGCCGAGGAACACCCAGGCAAAGTTGCCAAGCAGGCTTGGCGCGCTGGCGTCCCTTTCCAACCAGGGCAGTGGCACCAGGCCGAAGCTGCCGGTGACCAGATCGAGGCCGAGCAGCACGATCAGAATCAAGCCGACGGGGAAGATCAGCGCGCCTACCAACGGCTGCCCGGTCTGCACGGTACCGGTAATGGCGAGGCTGGTGGCCGCCGCCAGAATGGCGCCGGCAAGCCCGCCACGAATAACGAGATCGGTGGGAGACAGCGCCAATTTACGTCGGCCTGTGTCCACCATGGATGCAGCAACATCGACTGGCTTTACGTAGTCCATCTTCGACTCCTTCCAATGCAGGCCCGACAAAGGTTTCGGCCGCCCTTGCTGCGCAGCAGCAAGAGCCATGCCAAGCCGTAACGCATTGAATTTACGGGAGAAATTTGGCGGCCGTGGCCTCTTGCGCCATCGCTTTGGGCAGCTTGCACAGCAAAATCTGTGCAATCGAAGAAATGCCCATTTCTGCGTCAGCCGCGTCTGCGATTGCCGCTGCTTTTATGGAAATCGGCGCCATTCGTGGTGGCGTCGACAAAGCCGGCGCGAATGACGAAATCGCCGAAATGCTCGCCCGGCTTCCGCTCGCTTTGGTAGGCGGCGAAGAGCGGATCGAGCGCATCCAAGATGCCCTTGTGATCGAGGTTCTCGGCGTACAGCTTGTTGAGCCGCGAGCCGTCATAGGCGGCGCCGAGATAAAGATTGTATTTGCCGGGACCCTTTCCCACGAGTCCGATCTCAGCGAGATAGGGCCGCGCGCATCCGTTCGGGCATCCGGTCATGCGGACAATGATCTCGTCATCGTAAAGGCCGTGCGAGGCCAGGCGCTCCTCCAGCTCGGTGACGAGATCGGGCAGATAGCGCTCGCTTTCCGCCAAGGCCAGGCCGCAGGTGGGTAGCGCGACGCAAGCCATGGAATTGCGGCGCACCGGCGAGGCATCCGCGGTGAGCTTGTATTGATCGACCAAGGCGCTGATGGCCGGACGCTTCGCGGGCGCGACATTGGCGATGATGATGTTCTGATTGGGCGTAAGGCGGAAATCGCCGTCATGCACTTCCGCGATCCGGGTCAGCCCGGTCAGCCATTGCGGGCCGCCCGGGAAATCGCGTAGCCGGCCGTTCTGCACGAAAAGCGTCAGATGGCTTTTGAAATCCTCGCCGTCGACCCAACCGAACTGATCGCCCGTTGAATCGAACTTGAACGGCTTGGCCTTGGCCAGTGTGACGCCGCTGCGCTTTTCCACCTCGGCACGGAAGGCATCGAGGCCGCGATCTTCAATCGTGTATTTGAGGCGGGCATGCTTGCGATCGACACGGTCGCCCCAGTCACGTTGCACGGTGACGACCGCTTCCGCCACGGCGACGGCTTCGTCCAGCTTGCAGAAGCCCATGACGTCGGCGATGCGCGGATAGGTCGCCGGCTCGCCATGGGTCATGCCCATGCCGCCGCCGACGGTGACATTGTAGCCCACGATCTCGTTCTTCTTGTCGAGAATGGCAATGAAGCCGAGATCGTGCGCGAAAACGTCAACGTCGTTCGACGGCGGCACGGCGACCACGATCTTGAATTTCCGCGGCAGATAGGTCTTGCCGTAGATCGGTTCCACCACTTCCTCTTCGCCGCCGGCGATGCGCTCGCCGTCGAGCCAGATTTCCCGATAGGCCGGCGTGCGCGGCAGGAGGTGATCAGAGATCGCCTTAGCCGTGGCGTAAGCCGTGGCATGCGCGCGCGATTGATGCGGATTGGGGTTGCACATGACATTGCGGTTAACGTCGCCGCATGCGGCAATGGTGGTGAGCAGCGCGTCGTCGATCTGACGCATGGTGGATTTCAGATTCGACTTGATGATGCCATGCAGTTGGAAGGTCTGCCGCGTTGTCAGCCGCATGCTGCCGTTGCCGTAGGCGGTGGCGACGTGGCGCAGCTTCAGGAATTGCTCCGGGGTGCAAACGCCGCCGGGGATACGCACGCGCACCATGAAGGCAAAAGCCTTCTCCATCTTCTTCTTTGTGCGCTCAGAGCGCAGGTCGCGATCATCCTGCAGATACATGCCGTGGAATTTCACGAGCTGCTGGTCGTCTTCAATGATCGCGCCGGTGATTTCCTCGCGCAGGCCCTCCGCCAGCGTGCCGCGCAGATATTCGCTCGCTTCCTTGAGGCGTTCGTTACGCGAAAGTTCGTCAGCCATTTGCGGTCCTTATCCCATCCCCTTCGCGGTTGGCATCGGCGGGCAATGCGAGCCCGCGCGTGGATTGATCTAACCTGTCTGTTTTGCCGCAGGTTCGGAGCCCGCCTCCCCCGCTCCAGCGGAGAGTGAGCACCTTAATAGGTATCCTGCAGGTAGCGATGGCCGCGGTCGAGGTCGCTTACGGCTTTTTCCGCCGCTTCCGCGGCAAGATTTTTGACGTCGGCATAGGCGCGCACCAATGCCGCGCGCACGTCCTTGGCCATATGCTTGGCGTCGCCGCAGACATAGAAGTAGGCGCCGTTGTCGAGCCAATCGACCACGTCGCGCCGTTTCTCCCACAGCCGATGCTGGACGTAGATCTTTTCCGGGGTGTCGCGGGAGAAGGCGATGTCCATGCGCGTCAGCGAACCGTCCTTCAGCGCCTCCTGCCATTCCAGTTGGTAGAGAAAATCGTGGGTGAAATGGCGGTCGCCGAAGAACAGCCAGGAGCGGCCGCTCGCGCCGGTGGCGCGGCGCTCCTGCACGAAGGCGCGGAACGGCGCGATGCCGGTGCCCGGCCCCACCATGATGATGTCCTGGTCCGGCGCCGGCAGCGCGAAATGTTTGTTGGGGCGCAGCTTCACCTGCAGGCGCTGGCCCTTCTTCACCCGGTCGGCGATATGGCACGAGGCAACGCCCTTGCGTGCGCGCCCGAAGCTTTCGTAGCGCACCGCGGAGATCAGAAGGTGTGCTTCGTCGCCGACTTCCCGCCGCGACGAGGCAATCGAATAGGCGCGCGGCGTCAAAGGTCGCGTCAGCTTGCGCAAGTGATCGGCGGTCAGCGTGACCGGGAAATACTGCACGAGATCGATGAGCTGGCGTCCCACGGTCCAATCGCGCCCACCACCGGATTCGAGCAGCTCATTTACGTAACGATGCCCGGTCTCCGCGGCGTAAGTCTCTATCGTCTTCAGCGACAGCGTGGTGACATCGCGGCTCTTTATCAGCTCGCCGCGCAAGCCATCGTCACCTGCCAGCCCCGTGGCCTTGAGAAGATCGTCGACGTAAGCCGGGTCGTTCTCGGCGTAGACGTCGAGAGAATCGCCGGGTTTATAGGCCGGTGCCGCGCCCGCGAAGCCGAGCTCCACGTGATAGGTTTCTTTATCCGACTGCGACGAATTGAGATCGATCATCTCCGTGACTTCGGCTTCAACGGGGCCGAGTTCCGCCGCTGGCGCGGCTTTGGCGCTGAAATCGACGGCGATGACGCGGCTGCGCTCGATGTCCTCTGGCGCCAAAGCTTTCAAGGCGGCGTCGATCCACGTTGCCGCCGGCTCGGCGAAATCGAGATCGCAATCGACGCGATCGACGGCGCGTTTGCCGCCGAGAGCCTCGAGCCGCGCGTCCAGCTTTTTGCCGATCGCGCAGAAATCCGCATAAGCGGTGTCGCCGAGCGCGAGCACGCCAAACTGCACGCCATCAAGCCGCGGCGCGCTCTCGCCCATCAGTTCGTTGTAGGCGCGCACGGCGCGCGCAGGAGGATCCCCCTCGCCCCAGGTCGCGGCGATGAGGACGAGGCGCTTTGCCGAGGCAAGCTGCGCCATTTCCAGATCCGCCATGTCGACGACCGTGGGCTTGAAACCCATTTTGCGCGCGGCCTTCATCATGTCGCTGGCCAGCCGCTCGGAATTTCCGGACTCGGTCGCATAGACGATCGTCAGCGGCTCGGTGGCTTGCGCCGATGCCGCCGGCTGCGCCGCCGCCGCCACCGCCAGACCCGCTACCGCGCCGCCCGCTGCCGCGGCATCGAGACCGGAGAGAAAGCCCGCCAGCCAAGCGCGCTGGATGGGGGTCGCGGGGCCCACAACGCGATTGAGAATTTCGATTTCCTCTTCGCCGAACGGAGCGGTGTTAGGAATTGGATAGAAGGCCATTTTTCACGCGGTCATTGTCTTTCGGCCACATGCGGGACCCGGAGGTCAGCTTTATAGAATGATTTTCTTTTGAGATACAATAATAGCGCCCTAAAAAGAATATTTATGCTGAATTATCTACTGTCGTGGTAATGATTACTACGAGCGAAGCTTCTGGGAGCACCGATGTTCAGCTATTGTCACGGGTCGGTGATACCGCGCGGTCGAGCGCGGCTAATAATGACCAAGATTTCACTTGTGCGCTCGGCTGCTTTCGAGGGACGACATCCCGCTGCGCAGCTTGCCGGCTGCTAGGTGTGTTCCGCGAAAGTGGGGGCTACAAACCGGCGTAAGTCCGCGTTTGGTTCGAGAGAGCATGCGTATGCGTTGGCGGTGGGGAAGTCGGGCGCGGCGTATTGAAGTGGCTGGATTTGGACCAGCGCTTTCGATTCTCTGGAGCATCGGACTCGTGCAACTGCTCTCGGGCTGCATGCTGACTGCCGAAACGCCGGAACTGGGCGTCGCAATCCCCGCGGCCTACCGGGAAGACGGCCGCGCCCCTTATGCGGCGACGCCAACGGCGCAGTGGTGGAAAGGCTTCCGGTCGCGCGAGCTCACCGGCTTCATCGCAGAGGCGGAAGCGGGAAATTTCGACATTCGGGCCGCCGTCGGCCGCATCCTCCAAGCCGACGCGCAAGCCCGTGCCGCCGGTGCGCCGCTGCTGCCAAGCATCGACCTTCACGGCGACGCCACACGCAGCCGCTCTTCCAAGACGTTGTCGAGCTCGAGCGGCGCCGCCGGTACGGCGACGACGACAAGCGCATCGAGCGCACCTTCAGAACGGGTGAGCTATTCCGCTTCGCTCAGCGCGAGCTACGAAATCGATTTCTGGGGCAAGAATCTGGCGACGTTGCAGGCGGCGGAAAGCAGCGCGGTCGCCAGCCGCTACGATCATGACGTGGTTCGCCTCACTGCCATAGCGTCGGTGGCAAATACTTATTTTCAGGTACTGGCGGCGCAAGACCGGCTGAACGTCGCCCGCCGCAACGCTGAGAGCGCCGACCGAATTCTCGAACTTATTCGCCAGCGGCTGCAAGTCGGCACCGCTTCGGCGCTCGACGTGGCCCAACAGGAAAGCGTTCTGGCGCAGCAGCGAGCGGCTGTGCCGGAACTCGAACAGGCATTGCGCCAGAGCACAAATTCGCTCGCGCTGCTTTTAGGACGCACGCCGGAGTCCTTCCGCGTGCGCGGCGGCAGCATGTCGCAGATCCGCATTCCCCGAGTCACGCCCGGCCTGCCATCGGATCTATTGCTCCGCCGCCCCGACATCGCGGAAGCCGAAGCGCAGCTCGCCGCCGCCAACGCCAATGTTTATGCGGCACGGGCGGCCTTCTTCCCGAGCATCACGCTGACCGGCGAAGGCGGCTACGAAAGTCGCGCGCTCAACATGCTGTTCCGGCCGGAATCGGCGTTCTACACCGTTGCCGCCGGTCTGGTGCAGCCGATCTTCGACGGCGGCCGGCTGCAGGGCAATCTGGATCTGGAGCGCGGCCGGCAAGCGGAGCTGCTGGAACTCTACCGCAAATCCATCGTTTCCGGCTTCACCGACGTGGACAATGCGCTGGTTGCCGTGCGGCAAACCGCCCGCCGCGAACAGTTGCAGCGCGATGTCGTCAACAGTTCGCGGCGGGCTTTCCAGCTTTCCGAAACCCGTTTGCGCGAGGGCACGATCGACCTCGTGACTTTGCTTAGTACCCAGCAAAGTCTTTTCCAGGCGGAGGATGGCCTGGCGCAGGCGCGCCTTGCCCATCTGCAAGCGATCGTAGGTTTGTTCCAGGTATTGGGCGGCGGCTGGGAAAATCCGGCGGTTGTGACGACCGCCAATGCATCATGAGCGATAATCGCCGGCTTATTGATATTTCACTCGGCAAGATCAGCAACAACCGCCGCGCTCTTGCCGTGGCCGTTGCCGCGCTCATCATCTTCGGCGCCGCGGCGCTGATCCTGATGCCGCAGCAGCGTGTGCAGGAACAGGTGCGCGGCTCGCGGGGCGGCGGCGGCACCGGGGGCCCGATTCCCGTGCTCGCGGAGAAAGCGCGGCTTGCCGATGTTCCGGTCTATCTCGACGGCGTCGGCACCGCCAAGGCGCTCAATACCGTGACGGTGCGCCCGCAGGTCGAAGGAAAGCTCATCAGCATCAATTTCAAGGAAGGCCAGGACGTGCCGAAGGGCTACGTGCTCGCCCGCATCGATCCGACCACCTACCAGGCGCAACTCGACCAGGCCATCGCCAAGAAAGCGCAGGATGAGGCGCAGCTCGGCAATGCCAAGCTCGATCTCGAGCGCTACCAGCGCCTGGCCGCGAGCAACTCGATCACCAAGCAGCAGGCCGATACCCAACAGGCCATGGTCACGCAATTGCAGGCGCAGGTGCAGGCCGATCAGGCGGCGATCGACAATGCGCGCGCGGTGTTGTCCTACACCACCATCACAGCGCCGATCAGCGGCCGCACCGGCATCCGTCAGGTCGACGAAGGCAATATCGTGCATACCACGGATACGAACGGCATCGTCGTGCTCACGCAGATCAAGCCGATTTCGGTGCTCTTCAACCTGCCGCAGCAGGATGTGGCGCGCGTGAACCTCGCCTTCGCGCAGCATCCGCTGCGCGTCGATGCGCTCGGTTCAAATAACCAGCCGACCGACGAAGGCGTCTTGCAGGTGGTCGACAATCAGGTCGATCCGACGACCGGAACGGTGAAGCTGAAGGCCGAATTTCCCAATTCCGGTCTGCAACTCTGGCCCGGGCAATTCGTCAATGTCCGCATGCTGATCGACACGCTGAAGCAGGTCGTGGTGGTGCCCACGGCGGCGGTGCAACGCGGGCCCAATGGTCCCTTCGTGTTTGTCGTGGACGGCGACCACGTAACCATCCATCCGGTCACGGTCAGCCAGCAGAACGACACGCAAGCGGTGATTGCCAGCGGCGTGCAGGCCGGCAACGACGTGGTGACCACCGGCTTCGCGCAACTCGCCGAAGGAACGCGGGTGCGGGTGAGCGCTGGGCAGAACGGCGGTGCCGGCGCGCCCTCGGCCGGCGAGGTGCCGGCGCAGGATCCCGCGGCGATATCGGGGGCGGATCGCGGCCGCGCCGGCAACCGGCCGAACGATACAGGACGCGGTACGCGGCAGCGCCGTTCAAGCGCGGGGGCGGCTTCAGGCTCCGGACAATGAGCGTTTCATCGCCGTTTATTCATCGGCCGATCGCGACATCCTTGCTCGGCATTGCCGTCATGCTGGGCGGCACCCTGGGATACTGGCTTCTTCCCGTCGCCTCGCTGCCGCAAGTCGACTTTCCCACCATCCAGGTGACAACGCAGTTGCCCGGCGCCAGCCCGGACACGACGGAGTCGCTGATCACGGCTTCGCTCGAGCGGCAATTCGGCCGCATTCCTTCGCTCTCGACCATGACCTCGACGAGCTCTTACGGGCTCAGCCAGATCACCTTGCAGTTCGATCTCAATCGCGACATCGATGCCGCGGCGCAGGACGTGCAGGCCGCGATTAATGCTGCCGGCTCGACCTTGCCGCGCAACCTGCCGTATCCGCCGACCTATTCGAAGGTGAATCCGGCCGACGCGCCCATCATTACTTTGGCACTGACCTCGGATACCGCCTCGCTCCGGCAACTAAGCGACCTTGCCGATACGCTGATCGCGCAGCGATTGAGCGAAGTCAGTGGGGTCGGCCACGTATCGGTCGAGGGCGGCATCCGGCCGGCGGTACGTATCCAGGCCGATTTGTCGCGCCTTGCCAACTACGGCATCGGACTGGACGATCTGCGCACCACCATCGTCGGTGCCAATGTCGCCGGACCGAAGGGGTCGCTCGATGGCGCGCATCAATCCTACACCATTGCCGCCAACGATCAGATCGACAACGCGGAGGCCTATCGCTCCATCGTTGTAGCCTATCGCAACGGCGCACCGGTGCTGCTGCGCGATGTGGCCAATGTCGTGGACGGCTTGGAGAATGCCAAGATCAGCGGCTGGTATCAGAGCAAGCCGGCCGTGATCGTCGACGTGCAGCGGCAACCAGGCGCGAACGTGATCCAAACGGTCCAGCGCGTCAGCGCCGAGCTGCCCAAATTGCGGCGCTCGATGCCGGCTGGGGTCTCGCTCGCAGTAGTGCACGACCGAACGGAAACGATACGGGCCTCTATTCACGACGTGCAGTTCACGCTCATCCTCAGCGTGTTGCTGGTCGTGCTCGTGGTCTTCCTATTCCTGCGCACGATCCGGGCGACAATCATCGCCGGCGTTGCCCTGCCGCTGTCGCTGGTCGCCACTTTCGGCGTGATGTGGTTCTGCGGCTTCAGCCTGGACAATCTGTCGCTGATGGCGCTCACCATCGGCACCGGCTTCGTGATCGACGACGCGATCGTGATGATCGAGAACATCGTCCGCCACATGGAGCGCGGCGAAACGCCGATGCGCGCGGCGCTGCGCGGCGCCAGCGAAATCGGCTTCACGGTGATTTCTCTGACCATGTCGTTGATCGCGGTCTTCATTCCGCTCCTGTTCATGACCGGACTCGTTGGCCGCATGTTCCGCGAATTCGCGTTGACCTTGAGCATCGCCGTGGTCGTTTCCGCAATCGTATCGCTGACGCTGACGCCGATGATGTGCAGCCGCATCCTCCGCCAGCAGACCGAGCACATTGGCGGGCCGCTCTCGCGCAATTTCAGCCGGCTCGTCGATTGGGCGGTCGACAGCTACCGGCAGAGCCTTGAATGGGTGCTGCGGCGACAGACCCCGACCCTGATCGTCACCGCGGCGACGCTGGCGGCCACGATTCTGCTGTATGTCTTTATCCCAAAAGGGTTTTTGCCGTTGCAGGATACCAGCCTCATCACCGCGGCGATCGAGGCGGGGCCGCAGGTTTCCTTCACCCAAATGCAAGACCTGCAGAAAAAAGTCGAAACGGCGCTGCGCGAGGATCCCGACGTCACCGGCCTCGTCTCAATCGTCGGCAGCAGCACGACGAATTCGACGCCAAACGTCGCGCACACGCAGATCACGCTGCGCTCGCGCAACCAGCGAAGCGCCTCGCTCAATCAGGTGATCGCGCGGCTGCGCAACGACGTCGCGCCGATTCCCGGCGTGACCGTCTATTTTCAGCCGGTGCAGGATATTCAAATCAGCACCCGCGCGAGCCGCGCCCAGTTCCAATATACCCTGACCGGAACCAATCGTGACGAGGTGACGCGTTGGGCGAGGAGCTTGGCAGGTGCGCTGCGCAACGATCCGGTGCTTCAGCATGTCGGCACAGAGTCGCAGGACGGCGGACTGCGCATGTTCGTGGATATCGACCGCGAGAAGGCCGGCCGCCTCGGCGTATCGCTGCAAGGAGTGAGCGACGTCCTCAACGACGCCTTCGGCCAACGGCAGATTTCGACGATCTACGCCCAGGCCAATCAGTATCGCGTCATTCTCGAAGCGATGCCGCAATATCAGGAAGATCCATCGTCGCTGTCCAAGCTTTACGTCAACGGCGCGGGCGGCGTTCAGGTGCCGCTCAGCGCCTTTGCCACCACGCATCACGCCACCGCGCCGCTGGTCATCGCGCATGAGGAGCAATTTCCCGCGGTCACCATCAGCTTCGATCTGGCGCCGGGCGCATCCTTGAGCCACGCCGTCAGCGCCATCGCCAATGCCGAACGGCGGATCGACATGCCTTCCACGGTCATCGGCAGCTATTCCGGCGATTCGGCGGAATTCGAGAAATCGCTCGCCGGACAGCCTTGGCTCATCCTTGCCGCCGTCATCACCATCTACATCGTGCTTGGGATTCTCTACGAAAGTTTCATCCACCCGCTGACGATTCTTTCCACGCTGCCGTCCGCCGGCGTTGGCGCGCTGCTGGCGCTCATGCTGTTCGGCTACGATCTTTCGCTGGTGGCGCTGATCGGCATCATTCTGCTGATGGGCATCGTGAAAAAGAACGCGATCATGATGATCGACTTCGCCCTGGACGCCGAGCGGCAGCAAGGCATGTCGCCACGCGATTCCATCGTCCAGGCAGCGTTGCTTCGGTTCCGGCCGATCATGATGACCACGCTGGCGGCGCTGTTCGGCGCGCTGCCGCTGGCGCTGGAAAGCGGTACCGGATCGGAGTTGCGCAATCCGCTCGGCGTTACGATTGTCGGCGGCTTGCTGCTTAGCCAGCTCCTCACGCTTTACACCACCCCTGTGATCTATCTCGGCATGGACCGCGTGAAGGATATGTTGAGCCGGCGAGCGGCGCCCCGGCACCGCGCCCGCCCCGGCAAGGTTCTGCCCCGAGAGCCTGCGGAGTAGGCGATGAATATCTCACGACCCTTCATCCGCCGGCCGATTGCCACGACCTTGCTTGCCGTCGGCATCTTT
>Ga0070741_10004207_pt1 | contig 33948 bp, 27 predicted proteins | sample Coa_R1_4_FD_66440 | JGI IMG/M metagenome (GOLD analysis project Ga0070741, IMG submission 66440) | Surface soil microbial communities from Centralia Pennsylvania, which are recovering from an underground coalmine fire - Coalmine... | ecosystem: Environmental > Terrestrial > Soil > Unclassified ... | reverse complement strand
TGCCGTTGCCGGCCTGGAGGTTCGCCTGGAAGTCGACGCCGAAGGCGAACTGATAGGACCCGACGGTGCCGAGCTGGGTATCGAACATGTCGTCGCCGCAGCCCGAGCCGACGAGGAACTTCTCGCTGACCGTCCCGCCGAACCACTCCATGCAGTCGTCGCCGCCCGTGTTCGCCTGCAGGTGGTCGAACTGCGAGCCCGAGCCGACGCCGTTCATCGTGATGACGTTCAGCTCGTTGTCCGGGCTGATCTCGATGCCCGAGAACTCGACGCGCACGAAGTGCATGACCCCGCTGCTTTCGGTGTCGTTGTGGCCGCCGAACGGGACGTTGTTGAGCCCCTCCGCGAAGCAGCCGCCCGGGCCCGTGCCGCTGCAGTTCGTCGACGCGTTGCCGTTGACGACGATGCCGCCCCAGTCGCCGGAGTTGCGCGCCCCGGGTGCCTGATCGCTGCTCATGATGATCGGGCAATCGGAGCGTCCCGGCGCGTTGATCTTCGCGTCCTTCAGGAAGACGAGCGCCGAGGGTGAGCCGTCCGTCGACGTCTTCTTGCCCTTGATCAGCGTCCCGGGATTGATCGTCAGGGTGACGCCGCCGGCGACGAACACGGTGCCGTCGATGGTGATGTCCGCTGGTCCCGCCTGGTTCGGGCAGCAGGACTCGCCGCCGGCCGTCCAGGTCTGGTTGTTCGAGATCGTCCCGCTGATGACGGTGCCGCGCGGGATCGCCGGACCCGTTCCCTGGCAGATCGGGACGACGAGCGGGTTACCGGCGAGGTAGTTGAGCAGGATCACGACGTCGTTCGGGGCGAGGCTCCCGTCCGCACGGATGTCACCGCACTGGAGCGCCCCGGAGCCGCCGCACGCGGTGTTGGCGGGGTCGAGTCCGGCGATCACACGCCGCAGCTTGGTGACGTCCGCCGTGGTGACGGAGCTGTTGCCGTTCAAGTCGCCGCACACCGCGGCGCTCGCATTTCGCGCCGACCCCGTCGTCGCGACCAGCGCGGCGAGCCCGAGCAGCGCACTCCCTGTCCTCTTCCACACGTGTCTCATGCCGTTCTCCTTGGCTTCTGTTCGTGGGTTGGCGAACCGCCGCATCACAGCGTCGTGCTCGTCGTGTCGGTGGTCGACGTCGTGGTCTCGGTCGTCGACGACGTGGTGCTCGTGCTCGACGTCGTGGTCGTCGTCGGCGTGGTGGTGGTCGTCGTCGACGCGGGGGGCGGCTCGTCGACGACGATCGAGCAGCTCACGCCGAAGACGGCGTTACCGTCCTGGTCGCTCGGGTTCGAGACCGTGCAGCCGATCACCTCGTCCTGCGGCCGACAGTCGTTGTTGCTCGGGCAGCCGCCGACCGGCCCGAGGTCGGTGCCGTCGCAGGTGCCGATTTCCGTCGGCACGATCCAGGGCGGCTGGTGGTTCCCCGCCTGCGGGAAGTGGCCGATCGAGCAGGTGGGCGGATCGAAGATGCCCTGCGGATCGGGGAGGCAGCTCTGACCGCCGGCGCACTGCGCGTCCTGTGTGCAGTTGACCTTCGACTGCGACCCGCCGGTGCACTGCTTCTGGGCCGCCGGGCTGCCGTTGATGTGCGCGCAGGCCGGGTTGCCACCCGGACCGCAGTCGGCGGCGGCGGTGCACGTGCACCGGTTTACCGCCTGGCACCCGAAGACGTTCGGGTTCCGCGTGCAGATGTGCTGGTCGAGATCGACGCAACGGTCGAACGTGAGGTCGAGGAGCGGGACGTCTGTCCCGGAGGGAATGAAGTTCGACACGTTGTCGAGGAGCGCGATCAGCACGTTGTTGGTGTCGTTCAAGGTGAGCGTTCCCCCGGAGACGAGCTTGGCGACGCGGCTCTGAACCAGGCTCGAGTTCCCGATGCCGGGGATACTCATCTCGAAGATGGGGTAGTTGACGTCGATGCGTGCCGCGGCGAGGGGGCTCGGCGACGTGATCCGCACGTGCACGACGCGGTTACCGGACAGCGGGGGCGCGCACGTCCCGTAGGTGAACTCGCACGACCCATTGCACGCGGTGCCGCCGTCGCACTGCTCGCCGGGATCGACGACGCTGTTCCCGCACGCGCTCGGGCCGGTGAGCGACTGGTAGAACTCCTTCGCGAGGTTCTGTCCCGTCGCCTTCGCCGAATCGATCACGCAGGCGGGCAGCGGATCGCAGCTGCCGACGTCGGAGCCGGCCGTCGCGCCCGTCCCGCAGATCTGGGGGATCGAGAAGTTCGCCTTGGCGGTTCCTTTCGGGGCATCGAACGATGGGTCGCTCTCGCACGAGGGGTCGAGCGGGCCGAAGCTCGTCGCCGCCTTGTCGATGCCCGCCTGGCACTTCGTCGCCCCCTTCAGGATCTCGGACACGATCGCGGTCCGGGCCTTCCCGATCGTCTCGACGCACTTCGTCTTCGCCTTGTCGCCGTTGAGGTCCATGGAGCCCTCGACGATGAGGGTGTTGCCCTGGATGGCGTCGTCGAGACGCGGGTAGACGGCGCCGCCGACGCTCTGCCCGTCGTAGTTGGCGAGTACCGGATCGCCGCTCACGCACTTCGCGCCGATCGACGCGGCCGTCTTCGTCTTCCCCGCCGCGTATTTTCCCGCGGGGTCGAACGTGGTGACGTCGTTGCAGATGCCGCTCGCGTCACCCGCGTGGTCCTGCGTCTTGTGACACTTGTCGGCGGTCTTGAATCCGGTCTTCGCGAGTTTCCCGAGGTTCTTCCCGATCGCGCCCCGGCACGCCCGCGATGCCTTCGTGTCGCCGATCGCGTTCGACGCCATCGCGAGCGTTGCGCAGACCGCGGCGGCAACGAGCGCCGGCGGGCGCCTGCTGGACAGCTGCCTCATATCTGACTCCCTTCAGTTTGTGGCGCCCTCCAGGCCTGAGAAGGCGCCGGGTATGATCGCTGTCTAGCAGTCAAGTGTGACGCACTCTTGTCTCGCGGCGTATGATTCTGTTGCTCGGGGACGTCGCCGTCTTACCGTCGCGACGTTACGCGGCGATTACCCGATGACGACCACTCGAAAATCACGGCGATCCTTCACGCCGCGGAAACGTGCGCGCAACGCGCCCTGACTATGGAAAGCCGCGTTTCACGACGGAGGGCGGATGCCAAGGCGGGTCATTGCGGTAATCGTGTTCGTCGCGCGCGTCATCACGGTGACATCGGCGGTATTGGCGCAAACTTCCGGAGCGCCGACGTCCGTAGACCAGGGCACGGTTGCCGGCACGGTGACCGATTCGGTGTCCGGCGAGCCGATCATCGATGCGGGCGTGGAAGTCGTCGATCAAAAAATCACGGTGCGGACCGACATCGACGGAAAATACGTCCTGCACCTCCCGCCGGGGAAATATCAGATTCGAATATTTTCCGCGCTACATCAGCCGGTTCGGCTGCAGAACGTCGTCGTGAAGGCCAACCAGATCGCGCGTGGCGATGCGGCCCTGCCGACGACGGCGGCCGGGCTGGACGTCGTGGAGGTCGTCGCACAGGCGAACAAGGCCGCCGAGGCGACGCAGCTCCAGAAGCGGCGCAAGAGCGCCGTCGTGAGCGAGACCGTGAGCGCCGAGGTCATTAAGAAATCGCCGGATTCGGACGCTGCCGAGGTCGTCCAGCGTGTGCCGGCCGTGACCGTCAAGGACGACAAGTTCATCTTCGTCCGCGGGCTCGGGGAGCGCTACAGCAGCGCGCTGCTGAACGGCAGCCGGCTACCGAGCACGGACCCCGAGAAGCGCGTCGTCCCGCTCGACCTCTTCCCCGCGGATTTCATCGAGTCGCTCGCGATCGTCAAGTCGTACACCCCCGATTTGCCAGGTGATTTCTCGGGTGGCCTCGCGAACATCGATCTCCGGGAATTTCCGGAAAAGCTCTCGTACGCGCTCGGCTTGTCCGGTGGCGGAAATACCCAGACGACGTTCCAGGATTTCAACACGTATCGTGGTGGCAACTGGGACTATCTCGGACTGGGCGAGGATTTCCGGGCGCTCCCGGACGAGGTACCCGACGACAAGATCAACAACGCGTCGCTGCGGCGGTTCGCGATCGGGCGGTCCTTCAAGGACATCTGGTCGCCGCAACGGATCACGGCGCCGCCGAACACCGGAATGAACTTCACCATCGGCGACACGCTCGGGAACCTCGGCCTCAGCGTCGCGGGCGTGTACACGACCGAGTACAAGCATCGCACGGAGATCGACCGGCAGTTCGTCAATGGCGGCACGGGCAACACGATCAAGCTCGCGGACAATTTTCACTACGACAACAGCGTGTTCGAGACGCGCGTCGGCGGACTCGCGACGGCCGCGTACAAATTCGACTCGAACAACAAGCTGACGCTGCGGGGACTCTTGAATCGCAACTCGACGGATCAGGTGCTCGCCGGATCCGGCGTGACCGATCAGTTCCGCAACGTCGAGGAGCAGACGCAGCTTCGCTATACGGCCGAGGAGCTCGCTTTCGGACAGCTCGCCGGGGAGCATCGATTTCCGTGGCTGCAGCTCGACTGGCGCACGGCGTTCTCGCGGACGACGCAAGACGTTCCGGATACGCGTTTCATCACGTACATCGACAGCGGCGCGCCCGGGTCTCCACGGCGATTTTCGGAGGATTCGCTCGGCGGATCGCGGATATTCGGCGATCTCAGCGAGATCCTGTCCGATTCCGCGATGGATTTCACCATCCCGTTCAAGACGGGGCTGCCGTTCACCGACGTCTGGTCGGGTCTGCCCGCGAAATTCAAGTTCGGACCCGCCTACGCGTTTCGCGATAGGGACTTCACCCAGCGGCGGTTCCGGTATCGGGCGCGCAACAATCAGGTCGTCGACCTGACGCTGCCGCCGGAACAGCTCCTCACCCCCGCGAACATCCAGGACGGGATCATCGACTTCCTCGAGGAGACGGTCCCTCGCGACCAGTTCAGCGCGACGCAGGAGATCTTCGGCGCCTACGGGATGCTCGATCTGCCGATCGTCAAGGACCGGCTCCGCCTCGTCGCGGGGACACGCGTCGAGCAGTCCTACATCGTCGTCCGGACGTTCGACGATCAGGGGAATCCGTCGAAGCCGATCAAGAACGACCTCGATCCGCTGCCGAGCGCCTCGCTGATCTACAGTCCGATGGAAACGATGAACTTCCGGCTGAGCTGGAGCCGGTCCGTGTCGCGGCCCGAGTTCCGGGAGCTCTCACCGGCATTCATCAACGAGCCGCGCGGGCTCCGTCCGTTCATTGGGAACCCGGACCTCGTGGAGACGAAGATCGAGAACTACGACTTCCGCTGGGAGTGGTTCTTCTCGCCGCTCGAGCTCGTCTCGGTCAGCTACTTCCGAAAGGAGTTCGACAAGCCGATCGAGGCGATCGCCCTCGCCGTCGCCTCCGGCCGTCCGGTCGACTCGGTCGCGAACTCCACCGACGCGGAGCTCCAGGGGTTCGAGGTCGAAGGGCGGAAGGACTTCGGCTTCCTCTGGCGGCGACTCAAGGACTTCAGCCTGCAGGCGAACGTCGCGTACATCGACTCGACGGTGAACGTCGGGACCGGTGCGGCGCAGGTCCAGACGTCGACGCAGCGCGCCCTGCAGGGGCAGGCGCCGTACATCGCGAACGCCGCGGTCGACTACACGAATCCGCAGTGGGGAACCGTGCGGCTCATCTACAACACCGCCGGGACGCGGATCTTCCGCGCGGGGACGTTCGGGCTTCCCGACGTCCTCGAGGAGCCGCGCGATCAACTCGACGCGGTCGTGATCGTGCCGGTCCGGATCTTCGGCGTGCCGTTCACCATGAAGGGCGCCGCGGAGAACCTGTTCGACGATCCGGTCGTCATCACGCAGGGCGGTAAGATCGAGCGCACGTACACGACGGGGATCAAGGTGTCGCTCGGGATGTCGTACGCGTTCTAGGCGGGATGGCGCCGTAAGATGCCGCCGTCGTTGGGGAATGCGGCGGTCCGACCCGCCGCGTCGCGATCGGCGGCGTCGTCGGGGCCGCAAACTTCACGCGCGCGTCATCGCGCCCTCATCGGCCAGTTGCGATCGGATGCGATATACAACGCATGGGCGTCGCATACTCGACGGAGGCGCCCCAGCCGCGCCGTCCGGCTGTGGGTGGGGGTGAGCAGGTGATGACATGGCGGCCATTCGCGGCGTACGCCGGCTCCGCGACGCCGCCGCGGCAGTGGGCCGCGTCTTTCACGGCGTCCTCGGCGACCTTCATCGTCCTGGGGATACTCGTCGTCATCCTCGGCTCGCAGACCACGCGCATCGTCCGAGAGAAGGCGGTCGCCCTGACCTTCGTCGAGAAGGTCGTCCAGGAGCCGCCACCACCCCCCCCACCGGCGCCGGTCGAGGTGAAGCCGCAGGCGCCCGCTGCCGCCGCGCCGGTCGTCCGGCCCGACCAGAAGATCCGCAAGCTCGACAAACCCCCACCTCCGAAGGAGATGGTCGCGCCTCGCGAGATGCCTCGCGAGGCGCCCGCCGAAGCGGACCCGAGCCAGGACAAGGGCGTCGCGGTGTACGGCGAGAGCGGCAAGGGAGATCCGGCCGGGCTCGAAGGTGGCGTCGCGCAGGGGGGCGTCGTCGGCGGCCAGGTCGGTGGTGCCATCGCGCTCCCGGAGGACGCGACCCCGCCCGCACCGGCAGCGGGGAACCCGGTACCGCCGTATCCGCAGGAGGCACGGGCGGAGGGCAAGACCGGCACGGTCGTGCTGAAGGTCGTGATCCTGGCGGACGGCAGCGTCGGTGACGTGCAGGTGATGCGGGGAGACGAGCCGTTCGTCAGCGCGGCGCTGAAGACTGTGAAGACCTGGCACTACACGCCCGCGCGCTACAAGGGGCAGCCGATCACGGTCTACCGAATCATCCAGATTCCCTTCAAGCTGACTGCGTGACGAGAGAAAGGACGGACACGGAATGTCGTTCAGCCTCGCCGAGATGTGGCAGCACATGGGCGTCCCCGCGCGGATCGTCGGCGCGTTTCTCGCGCTCATGGGGCTCGCCTCGCTGACGGTTTTCTTCGAGCGTCTCCTGACGCTCCGTCGATCGCGCGCCGCGGCCCGCCGCTTCGTCTCGGAAGTCGGCGACGGGCTCCAGGACGGGCACGTCGAGGGCGTGCTCGCCGAGGCGGCGAAGCACCCGCGCGGACATCTTCCGCGCCTGGTCCAGGCGGCGCTCGGGACGTATTGCCAGGCACGCAACGCGGGCGACTCGGCGCTCTCCCCGGTCGAGCGCACGCGCCGTCATCTCGATCGGGTCCTCGAGCAGCTCGGTGCCGACCTTCGAGGCGGCATGGCGGTCCTCGCCTCCGTCGGCTCCGTCGCGCCGTTCGTCGGGCTCCTCGGCACCGTCGTCGGGATCATCACGGCCTTCCAGGGAATCGCGTCGAGCGGCTCGGGCGGCCTCTCGTCCGTCTCGGCCGGGATCAGCGAGGCGCTGGTCGAGACCGCGCTCGGGCTCGCGGTCGCGATCCCGTCGGTCCTCGCCTTCAACTACCTCTCGAACGAGATCGCCCGCGACGAGCTCGCCCTCGCGACGTCCGCCGGCGAGCTGATCGACACGATCGAGGGCTGGGACACCGACGTCGAGGTGCCGCGTGAGCGGGTCGCGTAAGCACGGCACGCCGGCGGCGCTCCGCCCGGACATGAACGTCACGCCGCTCGTCGACGTCGTGCTCGTGCTGCTGATCATCTTCATGGTCGTCGCGCCCCGGCTGGACCAGGACGTGCAGGTGGAGCTGCCGGGCGTCTTCAATCCCGACCCGGACGTCGACGTCGATACCGAGCCGCTCAAGGTCACGGTCGCCAAGGCCGGCGAGTACTACATCGACAGCCAGCGCTACGACCTCGACGGCGCAATCGAGCGGCTCGGCGCGGCGCACGCGTCGGACCCGCTCCGCCGCCTCGTCCTCCGTGGCGACGCGCGACTCACCTACGGCCAGGTGCGCGAGCTCTTCGCGCGGTCGCAGCAGGTCGGGTTCCCCGGCATCGCGCTCATGGTCGGGGAACGGCACCGGCTGGATGACGCGCGACCGGCGGGGAGCTGACCCGTGGCGATGACGGTCGGCGGCGACGGCGGGAAGGTCGTCAGCCCGCAGATGAACGTCACCCCGCTCGTCGACGTCGTGCTCGTGCTGCTGATCATCTTCATGGTGATCACGCCGCTCTTCAGCAAGCAGTTCTGGGTGCACATTCCGAAGCAGGAGAAGGAGGAGGTCACCCCGCAGCAGCTCGAAGCCGACCCCACCCCGCCGCTCGTCCTGCACGTCGGCCCGGGCCGGATGCTCACGGTGAACGGGACGGACGTCCCGCCGGACGAGCTGGTCGAGCGCCTCCGGCGGATGTTCGCCGCCCGAGACGACCACGTCCTCTTCTTCGATGCCGCCGACGATGCCGAATACGGGTTCGCCGTGGAGATGATGGATCGCGCGCGCGAGGGTGGCGCGGTCACGATCGCGACGCTGACGACGGGGCTGTCGGCCGGCGCGTCCACGCAGTGAGCGGCGGACCGCTCCGAGGTGCTCTCGCTTGCCTCTTCCCGGGGTCTCCGAGTAAGTGTCGGAACGAGGACAATTTGCGGCTTCGTCACGGCGCCGCCGCAGAGGCCGTGGGGGCCCGGGGAGACATCATTCGGTGGCCGTGAAGCGGACCATCCTCGTGGTGGAGGACGAGCGGGACATCCGGGATCTCGTGCGCTTCCACCTCGAACAGGAGGGCTATGCCGTCCGCGAGGCCGACACCGGCGAGGCGGCGCTCGGCGTGGTGAGTGCGGAACGGCCGGCGCTCGTGCTCCTCGATCTCATGCTCCCCGGCGTGGATGGGCTCGAGGTCTGCCGGCGGCTCCGCAGCGGCGAGGGCACGCGCTCGATCCCGGTGATCATGCTGACGGCGAAGGCGGGCGAGGTCGACCGGGTACTCGGCCTCGAGATCGGGGCGGACGACTACCTGACGAAGCCATTCAGCCCGCGCGAGCTCGTGGCACGTGTGCGGGCGGTCCTCCGTCGCGCCCACGGCGAGGACGTGCCAGCGCCGCACGAGGTCTTCGAGCGCGGGCGCCTGCGCCTCGATTTCGATACGTACGAAGTGTTCCTCGAAGGACAGCCGGTCAGTCTGTCGCTTCGCGAATTCGAGCTGCTCAAGTTCTTCGTGCGGCACCCGAACCGGGTGTACGATCGCCTGCAGCTCCTCGACCTGGTGTGGGGCCCCGAGCTGCACGTCGAGCCGCGCACCGTCGACGTCCACGTGCGGCGCCTCCGCAAGCGCATCGAGCGGGATGACGCAAACCCCGAGCTCATCGTCACGGTCCGCGGTGTCGGGTACAAGTGGAATCCCGACCCGCTCGGGCCGTAGACTCGTCGTCCAGTTCCTCCTGCCGACGCTCGCTGCGCTCGGCGGCGTCCTCGTGACTGCGATCCCGTATCTCGCGGTCACGCTCGCGCAGCATCAGATCGGGACGCTGGCCGAGCGGCTCGAGGCGGAAGCCCGGGTCGCGGGCGAAGCCCTTCCCTGGGAGCAGGGGGCCGCGGTCGACGCCGGATGCGCCCGGCTCGCGGCCGACCTCGGCACCCGCCTCACGCTGATCGCGCCGGACGGTCACGTGCTCGGCGAGTCGACGCGACCGTCCGAGTCACTCGAGAACCACGCGAACCGCCCAGAGATCCGCGATGCCTTGGCGCACGGCAGCGGTCGCTCCGTGCGGCACAGCGCGACCGTCGGCGAGGACCTGCTCTACGTCGCGTGGCGGCAGACGCACGGCAACGACGTCCGGATCGTTCGTACCTCGATGGCGCTCACGGCGATCCGGGCGAACATCAGGCACCTCCGTCGGCTGCTGATCGCGGGGCTCGTCGCCGCCGCGGTTCTCGGGCTCGGCACGGCGCTCGTCCTTTCCCGCCGGCTGCTCCGACGGATCCAGCGCCTGGTGACGTTCGCCCGCACGCTCGCGGGCGGCGGTCCCGCGCCGTACCTCGCGCCCGAGCGGGACGACGACCTCGGCGTGCTCGAGGCGCAGCTCGCGGAGATGGCGCGCGAGGTCGAGACGACGATCGCCGCGCTGCGCGTCGAGCGCGAGCGGCTCGAGGCGATCCTCCGCGGGATGGTCGAGGGCGTCGTCGTGACCGATCTCGGCGGCCGGGTCGTGCTCATGAACGAACGCGCGCGCGAGCTGCTCGTCATCCCGGCGGGCGTCGACGGCCTGGGACACCGGCTCGTCGAGCTGGCGCGCCATCCGCTGCTGACGGAGATGCTCCACGAGCTCGCCGACGGCGCGACGGTGCTGTCGCGCGACGTGACGCTCGCCGAGTCCGAGGGCCAGGTCGTCCAGGTGAACGGCGCGCGGCTGACCGGTGCCGGCGGGGCGCCGTTCGGCTTCGTCCTCGTCCTCCACGACGTGAGCGAGCTCCGCCGCCTCGAGGTGGTGCGACGCGACTTCGTCGCGAACGTCTCCCACGAGCTCCGGACGCCGCTCACCGCCATCAAGGGCTACGCCGAGACGCTCCTCGGCGCTGCCGGCGACGATCCCGAAGCGCGTCGACGCTTCCTGTCGGTCATCGACCGGCACTCCGAGCGGCTCGGGCGTCTGATCGACGACCTCCTGAGCCTCTCCGACCTGGAGCTCGGACGGAGCCCGCTCCGCCTGGAGCGGGTGCCCGTGACCTCGGCCATCGACGACGCCGTGCAGATCCTCGGCGAGCCGGCGGCGCGCGCGGGCGTCGATCTCGCGGCGCGCGTCGCGCCGGGGATCCCGCCGCTCGAAGCAGACGCCGACCGCCTGCGTCAGGTGCTGATCAATCTCGTCGACAACGCCGTGAAGTACACGCCGCGCGGCGGACGCGTCGTCGTGCGGGCGGCGCTCGCGCGGGAGCCGGAGCACGAAGGCATGGTGGAGCTCGTCGTCGAGGACACCGGGATGGGCATCCCGGCGCAGGCGCTCCCGCGGCTCACGGAGCGCTTCTTCCGCGTCGACAAGGGCCGCTCGCGGGCCCTCGGCGGTACCGGCCTCGGCCTCGCGATCGTGAAGCACATCGTCCAGGCCCACGGCGGCGAGCTCGTCATCACGAGCGCCGTCGGCGTCGGGACGACGGTCCGCGCGCTGCTTCCGACGGTCGGGAGCGAGGCGGCGAAGCGGCGGGCGGCCGCCGCGGAGTGACGCGGCTCAGAGCTCGCGCGGGACCTTGTCGAGGTGGCGGATCTGGCGGCCCTTCACCATGAAGATGACCATCTCCGCGATGTTCGTCGCGTGGTCGCCGACGCGCTCCAGGTACTTCGACACGAAGAGGAGGCGCATCGCGCGGCTGACGGTCTTCGGGTCCTCGACCATGAACGACACGAGCTCGCGAAAGAGCTGCTCGTGGAGGTGATCGATCGCATCGTCGGACGCGCAGACGGAGAGCGCGAGCTCGGTGTCCTCGCGGACGAAGGCGTCGAGGCTTCGGTGGAGCATCTGGCGCGCGAGGTCCGCCATGCGCGGGATGTCGATGTACGGCTTGATCGGGAGCTCGTCGGCGAGCTCGACGGCACGTTCGGCGATGTGCGTCGCCATGTCGCCGATGCGCTCGAGGTCGGTCGTGATCTTGAGCGCCGTCGTGATGAGCCGGAGGTCGCGCGCCGCGGGCTGGTGGAGTGCTAGGAGCTTCAGCGACAGCGAGTCGATCTCGACGTCGAACCGGTTCACGGTGTGGTCGCGTTCGATCGTCGCGCGGGCGAGCGCGTGGTCGCGCTCGACGAGCGCCTTGATCGCCTGCCCGATCTGCTCCTCGACGAGCCCTCCCATCTCGAGAACGGCCGTCCGGAGGTGGCCGAGCTGCTGCTCGTACGAGCGGTCGGTGTGGAGCGGCGTCATCCGAACCTTCCCGTGATGTAGTCCTCGGTCTCCTGGCGGGCAGGGCTCGTGAAGATCTGCTCCGTCGGTCCGTGCTCGATCAGCCGGCCGAGGTAGAAGTACGCCGTCAGATCGGAGACGCGCGCGGCCTGCTGCATGTTGTGGGTCACGATGACGATCGTGTAGTGCGTCTTGAGCTCGTGGATGAGCTCCTCGATCTTCGCGGTCGCGATCGGGTCGAGCGCGGAGGCGGGCTCGTCCATCAGGAGGACCTCGGGCTCGACGGCGAGCGCGCGCGCGATGCAGAGCCGCTGCTGCTGGCCGCCGGAGAGGTCGAGCGCCGACGCGTCGAGCCGGTCCTGAACCTCCTCCCAGAGCGCCGCGTGCTTCAGGCTCCGCTCGACGAGCTCGCGAAGCCGCACCGGATCTCGCTGCCCGTGCACGCGGGGGCCGAAGGCGACGTTGTCGAAGATCGATTTCGGAAACGGGTTCGACTTCTGGAACACCATGCCGACGCGGCGGCGAAGATCGACGGCATCGACGCCGGGGCCGTAGATCGGCTCGCCGTCGAGCATCACGTGCCCGCGGATCTTCACGCCGGGCACCTGGTCGTTCATGCGATTGAGGCAGCGGAGGAACGTCGACTTGCCGCACCCCGACGGGCCGATCAGCGCGGTGACCTGGTTCGGCGGGACGTCCATCGAGATGCTCTCGAGCGCGAGCTTCGCGCCGTAATAGACCGTCAGGTTGCGCACCCCGATCTTCGTGAGGCTCTCGGCCTCGGCGACGGCCACGTTCTTCATGTTCTCCTCGTGTACTCTCGGGTACTGCAACGGGGCAAGCGCGCGGCGGCGCTCGCGCGGTGTCAGGCGCGACCCTGGATGGGACCTCCACGACGGAGGACGAAGCGTGCGATCAGGTTGGCGCCGAGGACGAGGGCGAGCAGGACGAGGCCGGCGGCCCACGCCTGGTCGTGCCAGTCCTGGTACGGCGCGATCGCGTACGTGAAGATCATGACGGGAAGGGAAGCGGTCGGCTGGGTCCAGCCCTCGCTCCAGTAGCGGTTGTTGAACGCGGTGAAGAGCAGCGGCGCGGTCTCGCCGGCGACGCGTGCGAGGGCGAGGACGAGCCCGGTCGCGATGCCGCGCATTCCGGCCGGGATGACGACCCGCACGATGACGACCCAGCGCGGAGCGCCGAGCGCGATCGCGGCTTCCCGGAGCGACGCGGGAACGAGTCGCAGGAACTCCTCCGTCGACCGGAGGGCGACCGGAATGATCATGAGGCCGAGCGCGACGCCGCCCGCCAACGTCGAGAAATGCCCGATCGGGCGCACGACGAGCGCGTACACGGTGATTCCGATGACGATCGACGGCACGCCGTTCAGCACGTCGGCAGCATACCGGACGAGGAACCCGAGCTTCCCACCGCCGTACTCGGCCAGGTAGACGCCGCCGAGGAAGCCGACCGGGATGCCGAGGCATGCCGCCGCGATCAGCAGCTTCAGGCTCCCGAGGAGGGCGTTCGCCATGCCGCCGCCGGCCTCGCCGACCGGCGCCGGCAGATTCGTGAAGAAGCTCAGCGAGAGCGACGAGATGCCCTGGTACGTGATGTAGCCGAGCAGGAAGAAGAGCACGGAGAGCGCCGTCGCCATGCACCCGACGGAGAGCGCGAACATGACGCGCTCGACGAGCCGGCGGCGGCGCGCGAGCGTCATTCCGCCGCCCCCGCCGTGTTCCGTTGCACGTTCATCACGAGCAGCCGGGCGACGCCGTTGATGATCACGGTGATGCAGAAGAGCACGAGCCCGATCTCCATGAGCGCCGCGAGGTAGACGTCGGACGTCGCCTCGGCGAACTCGTTCGCGAGGACCGCCGGCATCGTGTAGGCCGGCGCGAAGAGCGACGCCGCGATCTCGGGTCGGTTGCCGATCACCATGGTGACCGCCATCGTCTCGCCGAGCGCTCGCGCGAGCGCGAGGAACACCGCGCCGAAGATCCCGGAGCGCGCGAACGGGAGCACGACGCCCTGGATCGTTTCCCACCGCGTCGCGCCGAGCGCCAGAGCGGCGTCGCGCTGCGTCTGGGGCACGGCGAGGAGCACCTCGCGCGAGATCGAGATCACGAACGGAACGATCATGACGGCGAGGACGATCCCGGCGGTGAGCAGTCCGACGCCGTATACAGGCCCTCGGAAGATCGGCAGGAAGCCGATCAGCGGCTGCGCGGCATTCCCGAGCGTGCGGACGACGGGAACGAGCACGAACACGCCAACGAGCCCGTAGATCACGCTCGGAACGGCGACGAGGAGCTCGACCAGGAACGTCAGCGGATCCGCGAGGCGCTGCGGCAGGAGCTCGGCGAGGCAGATCGCGGCGCCGACGCCGATCGGGACGGCGAAGAGGAGCGCGATCGCCGAGCTCATGAGCGTGCCGTAGATGAACGGCAGCGCGCCGAAGTGCTCGAAGACCGGATCCCACGTCGAGGTCCAGAGGAAGGACCACCCGAACGTCACGACCGAGCGCCACGACGTCCGGACCAACGAGAGCGCGATGAGCCCGGTGATGACGAAGACGGACAGGGCGAATCCGAGCGCCGTCGCGCGAAAACCGAAGTCGCCGATGCGGCGACGCAGCCGCGCCGCGGACGACACCGCGACGCCGGCGCCGCGGACCGGCGTCGACGAGGGCACCGGAGCGACGACCCGACTGGGGACGGGAATACGCAAGCGAGGCGCCCGGACGACTTCCATCGGCTAGCTGCCCCCGACCGTGATCTTGGCGAGCGCGGCCTGCTCCATGGCGACCACCGACGACGGCAGCGGCGCGTAGTGCAGGGGAGACGCGTGCATCTGCCCGTCGGTCAGCATCCAGCCGAGGAAGCTCTTGATCGCGCCGCCCTTGCCGGCGTCGGCGATCCGTGTCGGGACGAGCAGCCACGTGAAGCTCGCGATCGGATACGCGTCCTTGCCGGCCGGATCCGTGATCGACACCCGAAAGTCCGCCGGCATGTTCGCGGCGGCGGAGGCTGCGGCGGCGGTCACGCTCTCGATGGTCGGCTTCACGTACTCGCCGGCGCGATTCCGGATGTCCGCCATGGCGAGCTTGTTCTGGAGCGCGTAGATGAGCTCGACGTACCCGATCGCGTTGGGTGTCTGCTGGATCAGCCCGGTGACGCCTTCGTTGCCCTTCCCGCCGAGGCCGACCGGCCAGTTCACCGACGGGCCGCGGCCGACCGACTTCTGCCACTCCGGACTGACCTTGGTGAGATAGTCGGTGAAGATGTACGTCGTGCCGCTGCCGTCGGAGCGATGCACCGGCACGATCGGCTCCGAAGGCAGCGTGACGCCGGGGTTGTCGCGCGCGATCGCGGCATCGTCCCAGCGCGTGATCTTCGCGAGGAAGATACCCGCGAGCGTCTCGGGCCCGAGTCGGAGGGTCTTCACGCTCGCGAGGTTGTACGTGGGGACCACCGCGCCGAGGACCGTCGGGAGATGCAGCACGGGGACCTTCGCGGAGGCGAGCTGCTCGTCGGTCATCGGCGCGTCGCTCGCGCCGAAGTCGACGGTGCCTTCGAGCAGCTGCCGGATCCCGCCGCCGCTGCCGATCGACTGGTAGTTGATCTGCACGTCGGACTGCTTCTTGTGGAACTCGTCGAACCACTTCGAGTAGAGCGGGTAGGGGAACGTCGCTCCCGCTCCGTTGATCAGCATCGCTCCGCGGCCGAGCCCCCCGACAGTCAGAACGAAGAGCCCAGCGAGCCACCAGCGTCGTCGCGTCATCCCGCCTCCTCTCCCTTAGGACGATACCGATGCCACGGCGGAGAGTGTACCGGGACCGTGTTACGGTTCGGTGACGAGCGGGTGAAAGAGCAGGCGGCGTGCGGCCGATTTCCGAGCGAGCAGTGCGCATGGACGGGTGCTTTGTGAAGCAGCCAAGCGGGTCTAGCTGCCCGACCTCGACTGTTACGCGAACCGGCCTCGAATCGCCGAAACCGGCTGGAGCGGCAACGTGACGAGCAAGTTACGGTGTAACGACATTAGAATGAAGCCCCATACCCGCTCCGCTCGGCTCTCGACACCGCCCGCCTTTTTTGCCAGGCATGGGAGAACAGCACGGCAAGCGAGGAGGAATCGATGGGCGGACGGTGGATCATCGTGCTCGTGGGGTTGGCGGTCGTGGCGGGCATGCCGGCGAACGGCCGTGCCGAGACCCCGACGGAAAAGCGCCTCCGCATCCTCGAGGAGCAACTCCGCAAGGCCCAGCAGGAGATCGAGCGCCTCCAGAACGAGGTGCGCCAGCAGCGCGCGATCAGCCAGGGCACGCAGACGCAGATCGACGAGACGCGGAAGGCGCAGGAGGAGACGGGCAAGAAGATCGAAGAGGCGAAGAAAGTCGTGTCGCTGCCGGACTGGGCGAAGCGAACGACGATCTTCGGCGACGTCCGCGCCCGCCACGAAGGCTTCTACCATCAGCCGCACGCCGGCGGCGCCGACATCGGCGCCCGCAACCGCGAGCGCATCCGGGCGCGGCTCGGCGTCCGGGTCGCGTTCAGCGACGAGCTGTCGGCGACGATCCGCGGCGCGTCGGGCAACATCAACGATCCGATCTCGACGAACGAAACCCTCACTGGGAACTTCAACCGCAAGAACTTCAACCTCGACTGGGCATATCTGACGTTCACGCCCGGAAAGACGTTCGGCATCCGTCCGGGCGCGGTCGCGATCACTGCCGGCAAGTTCCCGAACCCGATTTTCCGGGTCGGGGAGATGGTGTTCGACGACGACCTCTCGCCCGAAGGCGCGAGCGAGACGTTCCAGCTCCTCGGAGAACCGATGGGTGCCTTGGATCAGATCAAGGTCCACGGGCTCCAGTGGACGTTCAACGAGATCTCGAACCGCGAGGACGGGTGGATGTTCGGCGGCCAGATCAATCCGTCGATGCACTTCGGCAACGTCCAGGTCGAGGCCGGCCTCGGGCAGTACTGGTTCCTGAACTCCGACCAGATCGCGCAGTCGTTGTCCGCCAACTCGACGTCGTTCGATTCGAGCGGGCGCCCGGTGCCGAATCCGAACCGGAACACCGCGCTCGCCAATACGAACCTCCTCGACGTCGCGACGATCCAGCCGCCACGGCTCGCGAACGGGACGCTGCCCGCGTCCTTCACGTCGACGGTCGGGTACATGAGCGCGTTCAACGAATCGAATGCCACGCTGGCCGCGACGATCCCGAACGTCGTCGTGAATCAGCCGCTCCGCCTGTTCGCCGACTACGTGTACAACTGGGAAGCGGCGACCGACGACGCGCATGGGTGGCAGGCGGGCGCCCGCCTCGGCCAGACGAAGATCCGCGGGGACTGGGCGCTCACGGGGTTCTACGAGCACCTCGGCCAGGAGGCCGCGATCTCCGCCTTCACGTACAGCGACTTCGGGCTCGGCGGGACGAACCAGGAAGGCCCGGTCGTCGCGCTCGACTACCAGCTCCTCGACCCGTTGACGCTCACGGTGAAGAGCCACTTCACGAACTTCATCAACCGGCCGACGGGGATGACGAACCCGACGCTGACGCGTCTGCAGCTCGACGCGCTCGTCAAATTCTAACGGTTTCGTCACCCGAGCGTCACGCTGGAGCAGCGGCGGCCTCCGTGATAAGGGGCCGCCGCGTATGGCGACGGCTCCCCGGCAGGGACTCTTCGCCCGGCTGCTGCCGGCGAGCGGCGGGCAGTTCTTCGATCTCTTCGAGCAGCACGCCGAGCGGACGCGCGAGGCGGCCTCGCTCCTCGCGGCCATGCTGCGCGACGGCGTCGACCCGGGCCACCAGGCGGAGCTCGTGAAGGCCGCCGAGCACGCGGGCGACGAGGTCACGCACACCGTCATCGAGCGCCTCCACCAGACCTTCATCACCCCGATCGACCGCGGCGACATCCACCAGCTGATCTCCCGGATGGACGACGTGCTCGACCTCGTCGAGGCGTCCGCCGAACGGATCTGGCTCTACGACATCAAGACGGCCGAGGCCGATGCGCGGGAGCTCGCCGACGTGCTCGAGAAGGCGGTGGTCGAGATGGGCCATGCCGTTCGCGGCCTGCGGGACCTGAAGGACCGGCCGCGGCTCCTCGCCCACTGTACGGAGATCAACCGCCTCGAGAACGTCGGCGACCAGCTCCTCCGGCGGGCGGTGGCGCGGCTCTTCCGCGAGGGCAACGACCCCATCCACGTCATCAAGTGGAAGGAGATCTACGACTACCTCGAGAACGCGATCGACCGGTGCGAGGACGTCGCAAACGTGATCGAAGGCGTCGCGCTCGAGTACAGCTGAGCACCGCGCGCCCGTCTCGCCCGGCATGCTCGTCCTCGTCCTCCTGATCCTCGTCGCGCTGGCCTTCGACTTCATGAATGGTTTCCACGACGCGGCGAACTCGATCGCCACCGTCGTGTCGACGCGCGTCCTCACCCCACGCGCCGCCGTCGCCTGGGCGGCGTTCTTCAACTTCGTCGCAGCGTTCGGTTTCGGCGTCGCGGTCGCGACGACGGTCGGGAAGGGCATCGTCGCGCCCGACGTCGTAGACAATGCGGTGATCTTCGCCGGCGTGTTCGCGGCGTTCATCTGGGACTGGATCACGTGGCACTACGGCTTGCCGTCCAGCTCCTCGCATGCGCTCATCGCGGGGCTCGCGGGGGCGGGCGCGACCAAGGGCGGGCTCGGCGTCCTCGTCCCGGCCGGGCTCACGAAGGTCATCGTCTTCATCATCGTCTCGCCGCTCGTCGGCTTCGTCCTCGGCGCGACGTTCATGCTCGTCACCGTGCGCATCGTCCATCGCCATTCGCCGTCGACGATCGACCGGGTGTTCCGGCGCCTCCAGCTCGTGTCGGCGGCGGCGTACAGCCTCGGACACGGGACGAACGACGCCCAGAAGACGATGGGGATCATCGCGGTCCTGCTGTTCAGCGCCGGCTACCTCGGCAATACGTTCTACGTGCCGTTCTGGGTGGTGCTGCTGTGTCATGCCGCGATCGCCCTCGGCACGATGATGGGTGGCTGGCGGATCGTCCGCACCATGGGGATGCGCCTGACAGCGCTCCAGCCGATCGGCGGCTTCTGTGCCGAAACGGCGGGCGCCATGGCGCTGCTGGGCTCTGCGGCGTTCGGCATTCCGGTCAGCACGACGCACACGATCACGGGTGCGATCGTCGGCGTCGGCAGCATGCGGCGCGCGTCGGCGGTGCGCTGGGGCGTCGCGCGCAACGTCGTCTGGGCGTGGATCCTCACCATTCCCTGCACGGCGGCGATCGCGGCGCTCATCTACCTCCCGTTCCGGCTCGGCTGATGCGCGTCGGTGTCATCGGGCTCGGCATCATGGGTGCGCCGATGGCCCGGAACCTCCTCCGTGCCGGCCACGCGGTGACCGTGTACGGCCGGACGCACGCGCGTGTCGATCCGCTCGTCGCCGCGGGCGCCACGCCGGCCGACTCGCCCGCCGCCGTCGCCCGCGCCGTGGAAGCCGTGGTGACGATGCTGCCGGACGCGCCCGACGTCGACGCGGTCCTCTGCGGCCCGGCGGGCGTGCTCTCCGGCGCGGCGCCCGGTGTCCTCGCGATCGACATGAGTACGATCGCGCCGGCCGCCGCGCGCTCGTTCGCCGACCGCGCCGCGTCGGCGGGCGTTGCGTTCCTGGACGCGCCCGTGTCGGGCGGCGAGCAGGGCGCGGTCGCGGGGACGCTGTCGATCATGGTGGGCGGCGATCCCGCCGCCTGCGAGCGCGCGCGGCCGATCTTCGACGCGCTCGGGCGCCAGACGACCTACATGGGCGCCTCCGGCCACGGCCAGATGACGAAGCTCGTGAACCAGGTCGTCGGTGCGACGACGCTGCTCGCCGTCGCGGAAGGCGTCGCGCTCGCCGCGCGCGCCGGCCTCGATCCCGAGGCGGTGGTGCGCGCCGTCGGCAGCGGTGCGGCGGCGTCCTGGATGCTGACGGAGCAGGCGCCCCGCATGCAGCGGAGGGATTTCGCGCCCGGCTTCATGGTGCGCCTCCAGCAGAAGGATCTTCGCCTGGCGCTCGGGGCCGCCGCCGAGATGGGCGTGCCGCTGCCCGCGACCGCGCTCGTGCACCAGCTCTTCGTCGCCGTCGAGGCGCACGGCGGCGGCGCGCTCGGGACGCAGGCGCTCCTCACCGCGCTCGAGGCGCTCGCGGCGCGCTGACCGTCAGCCGAGGTCGTGGATCGTCTGCCGCGCGCGGTCGACGTGGGTGTCGATCGTGTCCCGGCAGCCGGCCGTGATCCGGTGCCGTCGTGCGGCGTGCGCGGCCTTCGATCGCAGCATCGCGAGGATCGTTCGCGCCGACTTCCGGAGCTTCGCCTGCTTCCGCGGCGGCGCCCCGAGCGACGCGTCGACCTTCGCCTCGGCCTTCATGACGGCACTCCGGATGATCGCCTCGAGCTTCGCATCGATCGGCTCACTGCCACACACGGGCGAGCGCAGGACCGTGAGCTCGCAGGCCACGCCCGCGACGCCGGGCATGCGGGTATTGGTGCAGGTCCCGCTCGTGCAGGCGTCCTCCGTGCAGGCGTTGCCGTCGTCGCAGCTCCGCGGCACCCCGGTGACGCAGAGCCCATGCCCGTCGCACGTGTCGCCGACCGTGCAGGCATCGCCGTCCTCGCAAGCGCCGCCTTGCGGGACGAGCGTGCACGTCGATGAGCAGCAGTCGTCGCCCGCGGTGTTGCCGTCGTCGCATTCCTCCCCGGGATCGAGCACGCCGTTGCCGCAGTCCCATCCGATGTCTTGCAGGACGGTTCGGGTGAGCCCGAGCTCGTGGTTCGGTCCCGTGTAGCGCGGCTCGAGGAGCTGGTCGGGCATCAGCGAGACGTCGAAGTGCGAGACGGAGGACCCGGGCCGTGCCGGCGAAGGCGCGTACATGAGCGCGTGCCCGCTCGCGTCGCGGCCCTGCGTCAGCGTCACGCTCGCTGCGTCGGTCGCCGCGCCGACCCATTCGAGGTTCCCCGTGTCCACGGATGCCGCCGCGCGTTCCGCGTCCGTCATGTCGGGGAAGAGTTTTCCCGTCGCCTGGTCGCCGAGGTGGCGGGAGAACGCGTCGTCGAAGCCGGCGCTCTTTTGTCCCGTGTCGAGGTCGACGAGCGACGAGAAGCCGAGGCCGTGAGCGAGCTCGTGCAGCGCGACGGAGACGAAATCGACCTCCGTCGGCCCGGGATTGCCGTCGAGGCCGTAGTACCACGTCCGCGCGAACGCGCAGCCGCCGTCGACGAGCGCGTTGAACTTGGTTCGGATGTCGTCTGCGCCGGGGTTCAAATCCGTTCCGGCGATCCGATTCGCGAGCGCGGGCGCGTACCACGTGTCGGCGAGCGGTGCGCCCGGAAAGTTCGCGATCGGGGGGCCCATCGCCGTGACGCCGAGCGTGGCGCTCGACGCGGTGCACGACAGATCGGTGTCGAAGCTCGCGCCGACACGGATCTCGACGCCGCTGCGGAGCGCGGCGGCCCAGCGATCCGCGGCCTCCTGCAGCGCACGCAGCCGCTGGGCGCCCCGCGTCGTCGCCGGATTCCCGCCGACGGGCGCGACCACCGTCGGGTCGTTCAGTCCTTCGCCGCCGCCGTCGAGGTTCACGATCGTGACCGTCGTGGCGAGCGCGCCCCGTGCGACGAGGACGGCCAGGAGCCACGCGCCGCGTGGGCCTCGCCGTCGCTGCGTGCGCCGAGTCACCGCGCGGGGGGTGCGCCGGTGTGGCAGTCGATGCGCACCTCGCCGTCCGCTCCGACCGTCGCCGTGACCGAGGACGTGAACCGGCCCTGGAGGTCGAGCATGACGCCGCCACCCGGCGCCGGCACGACGACGAGCCCGTCCGTCGACGTGCTGAAGCGCGGATCCGCCTCGACCGGCTCGTCGGCCGGATCGCGGACGAGCGCGCCCGTCCGTGGATCGACGCTCGCGCGCATCCCTGCCGGCGGCGACGTCACGACGTCGGATCCCGCGCGCGCCGGTGTCGCGGAGAGCGCCAGCAGAGCGATCGCGACGCCGCCGAGGACGGATCGCATGCGGCCGCTGCGTATCGTTGCGGCGGCGGCGTGTCAACGCATCGCCGCACGCTTGACCCCGCCGTCGCGCCTCCAGTAGGGGGACCGGATGAAGATCGACGGCGGCCTCATGACGGCCGACCTGCGTGACGTCGCGCGACACGCGACGCACGCGGAGCAGCTCGGCTACGACGGCCTGTGGACCGCGGAAGCGGGACACGATGCCTACCTGCCATGCGTGCTCGCCGCGACCGCGACCGATCACGTGACGATCGGCACGAACATCACCGTCGCGTTCCCGCGGAGCCCGCTCGTGCACGCGCAGATCGCGTGGGACCTCCAGATGCTGTCGCGCGGCCGCTTCATCCTCGGCCTCGGGACGCAGGTGAAGGGGCACAACGAGCGACGCTACTCGACGCCGTGGACGGCGCCCGGCCCCCGACTCCGCGAGATGATCCAGCTGATCCGTCACATCTGGGACGTCTGGCAGAACAACGTCCGGCCCGGCTTCGAAGGCAAGTACTACCAGTTCAGCCTCATGACCCCGTTCTTCAGCCCGGCGCCGATCGAGTGGCCGCACATCCCGATCTACATCGCGGGCGTCAACCCCTACATCTCCCGGCTCGCGGGCGAGCTCGCCGACGGCTTCCACATCCATCCGTTCCATTCGATGAAGTACATCGACGAGACCATACGCCCGAACGTCGAGGCGGGGCTCCGGAAGTCCGGGCGCAAGCGGTCGGACGTCGCGCTCGCAACCACCGCGTTCGTCGTGACCGGCAAGAACCGCGACGAGATCGAGCGGGCGAAGGCGCCGGTGCGTCAGCAGATCTCGTTCTACGCCTCCACCCGCACGTACATCGGGGTGCTCGAAGCGCACGGCTGGGGTGAGACCTGCTACCGCCTGAACGAGAAGGCCGCGAAGGGCGACTGGTCCGGCATGGCATCGCTCATCACGGACGACATGCTGCAGGTGTACGCGGTCGAGGGGACCTACGAGGAAATCCCGGATCTCCTCAAGAGGAAGTACGGCGGCGTGATCGATCGGCTCGGCTTCTACATGCCGATCCGACCCGGAGCCGATGACTCGATGTGGAGCAGGCTCATCGCGGCGTGCCGCGGCTGATCGCGGCATCGCCGGCACGCGTGCCGAGTCGGTAGCGCGCGGCTTCGATGTCGGGGGCGACGGGGGTATCCTGTCGTCGTGGCGGTGAGTGTCGCGTCCTCCGCGCCCGAGGCGCATCCACGGCAGTTCCGGCGGTCGATCCTCGTCACGGCGGTCGTCGCGATGGGGACGTGGTGGGGGCTCGGGCTCCCGTACTCGCTCTTCAGCTGGGTGCTCGACGCGGAGCAGCTGCGGTGGGTGCTCATCTGCTATGCGTGGGAAGTCCCGGTCGCCGGGCTCCTCGGCCCGGTGCTCTTCCCGCAGCTCTGGTTCGGCGCGATCGAGCGTCGCTGGGACGCGACCTTCGACGATCGTCACGACGTCCGCGCCGCCGACGCCGCCGACCTCGAGCGCATGATCCTCGACTTCCCGATCCGCGTCGCGTGGGTGTTCCTCCTCACGTCGGTGATCGGCTACGGCGTCGGGGCGCTGCAGCTCCGGCTCTTCGCGCAGGCGCCGACGACCGAGCTCGTGAAGATCGCCGGGCTCGGTCTGACGACCGGGCTCATCGGCGCGCTGCTGTCGTTCCTCTACCTCGAGTCGTTGTTCGGGCCGCTGCTCCACCGGCTGGCGATCTCCGCGCCAGCGGTTCCGCCCGCGGGGCGCCGCGTCCCACTGCACGTGAAGGTCTTCGCCTGCTCGCTCATCATGACGCTGACGGCGCTCCTCCTCCTCGGGACGATCGCCTACAGCCGCGGCGAGCGCGTTCTCGAGGACGAGATCGGCCGGCGGACCTTCGAGGAGGTCCGGTATCTCGCGACGACGCTCGCAACGGAAGGCGAGGCGCCACGCGATCCGGCGTGGTGGCGCGCGCACGGGACGGCGATGCAGCTCGGCGCGTCCGGTTACGTCTTCCTCGTCGACGGCACGGGCACCGTGGTCGCGGGCGATGCGCCCGTGCGCCGCATCGCGGACGAGCGCTTTCGGCCGTCGGTGGCCGGAGCGATCGTCTCGGGCGACGGAGGGTACACGATCGATCGCATGTACCGGCAGCGCATCGTCGCCTTCGCCACCGTGCCCCGGAGCGATCAGCGCGTGCTCGCCGTCGTCCAGCGGGCGGACTTCGCGGCCGGGCTCGACGACATGCTGCGCCGCGGGGCGGTCGTCTTCTTCGGGAGCCTCGTGCTGGCGCTGCTGCAGGGTGTCCTGTTCTCGCGTCGGCTGACGCGCCCGATCGAGGACCTGACGCGCCTCGCGACCCGGATCACCGAAGCGCCCGGCGCGCCGTTCGAAACCGTGCCGGTACGGACGAACGACGAGGTGGGCGAGCTCGCGATCACCTTCAACCGGATGATGGCACGCCTCGAGGAGGCGCGAGCCGGTCTCGCGCGACGCGTCGCCGACGCGACGCGCAACATTTCGACGCTGTACGAGGTCGCGCGCACGACGTCCTCCACGCTGGAGATCGAGGACGTGCTGCGACTCGTCGCCGAGAAGACGCTCACGACCCTCGGCGTCGCGCGGCTCGCGGTCCTCTGGCATCCGCCCGACCTGGAGGACGTCGTCGACGCGTTCGCGGCGACGAGCAACGGCCGCGGCGAGCGCGTGGAGATACGGGAGACTCTCGATCTCGCGACGCTCTGCCCGGCATCGCGCCGGCCCGAGGTCGTCGCGCCGCCCGCCGCGCTGCCGCCCGCGGTCGCGGCGTGTCTCGATGCGACCCGCCTCCTCTGCCTGCCGCTCGTCTTCAAGGACCAGCTTCCCGGGGTGATCCTCGCCGCGCTCGCCGACGGCGCGCCGGAGCCCGACCGCGAGCTCGCGGCCGCGCTGGCGAGCCAGGCCGCCGCCGCGCTCGCCAACGCCGGCCTCTTCGAGACCGTGCGGCGGAAGGAAACCGAGCTCCGGAAGCTCTCGCAGATGCGCGCCGACCTCCAGGAGGAGAGCCTCCGCACCATGTCTCGCGAGCTGCACGACGGCATCGCGCAGGTGCTGACCGTCGTCAACATGGACCTCGGCATGATCGAGCGGACGCCGCAGCTCGATGCGGCGGGCGTGCGTGCCCGGATCCGCGAGGCGCGCGAGCAGCTCACGTCGCTTCTGCAGGACGTGCGCACGATGTCGCAGGTCCTCCGGCCGCCGATGCTCGACTTCGGCCTCGTCCCGACGCTTCATTGGTACGTCGAGAAGTTCGTCGCGCGCACGCAGATCACGGTCGATGTCCGCACGCCGCCGGAGGAGACCCGGCTGCCGGGCGAGCTGGAGCTCATGCTCTACCGCGTCGCGCAGGAGGCGCTCACCAACGTCGCAAAGCACGCCCGGGCGCGACACGTCGACCTGGAGCTCACCGTGAGCCCGGACGAGGTCGTGCTCGTCGTCGCGGACGATGGGATCGGGTTCGAGGCCGACCGCTTTCGCCGCCGACCCGTCCTGGCCGGCGTCGGGCTGCTCGGGATGAAGGAGCGGGTCGCGTTCTATCGCGGCACGCTCGACATCCGATCGCGCCCCGACGAGGGTGTCCGCATCAGCGTCCACGTCCCGCTGCGCTCCGAGGACGACGACGCCGCGCGTCCCGGCGGGACCCGCCTCGTCGGCTGATCAGCCGACGCGCGTCGACTTCGTGCGACGCGAAATGCGCGGGACGAGCGCGGGAACCTCCGCGGCGTAGCGCGTGTACCGATCGCCGAGGACCGCACGGAGCGCGCGCTCCTCGAGCCACGCCTTCAGCAGGATGCCGAGGCCAAATCCGGCGGCGAGACACGCGCTCGCCGGCGACGGATGGGCGAGGAACGTCCCGGCGGCGAGCAGCAGCCCGGCGAGGTAGATCGGATGCCGAACGAAGAGATACGGCCCGCGCTCGACGAGCGCGTGCTGCGCGCGCACCTCGACGACACCCGACCACATCGGCCCGAGCGTGCGACGCGCCCAGCCGTGGAGCGCGACGCCGGTCGCGACGAGCGCGAGGCCGACCGCGCCCGCCACGGGACGGAACGCGAAGCGTCCCGTCCAGCGCTCGAGCGCCGCCGCGCCGGCGAGCGTCGTCACGAGCACCGCGAGCCCGGCCGCGACCGACGGCTGCCACGCGCGCAGGACGACCGGCGACAGCGCCCGGCGCGCGGCGTGCTCGCGTCGCGTCTGCCAGAGGCCGTCGGCCACGAGCGCGACCCAGGCGACGGCGAGGAGCGCGTCGGCGACTTCGGAGAACGGCGTACGCCGAGGGTAGCGACCGCGCGCGGGCCTCGCAAACACGCTTGCGTGTCGGCGGGCGATCTGAAAGACCCGAATCGAATGGCGATTCTGAAGGTCGCGCATCTCGGGAACCCGATCCTGCGTCAGGTGGCCGAGCCGGTCTCCCCGGAGGCCATCGGCGCCCCCGAGATCCAGCAGCTCATCGACGACATGCTCGAGACGATGGCCGAGTACGACGGCGCGGGCCTCGCCGCCCCGCAGGTCCACGTGTCCCGACGGGTCGTCATCTACGGCGTCGAGGCGAACCCGCGCTATCCCGATGCCGACGCCGTGCCGCTGACCGTGCTGATCAACCCGAAGATCACGTCCGTCGGTCAAAAGCAGGAGGAGGACTGGGAAGGCTGCCTCAGCGTGCCCGACCTCCGCGGCAAGGTGCCGCGCTTCACGCGCATCCGCGTCGAGGCGTACGGCCGCGACGGCAAGCCGCTCCGCTTCGCCGCGGAAGGCTTCCACGCCCGCGTCGTGCAGCACGAGTGCGATCACCTCGACGGCAAGGTCTACCTGGACCGGATGACGTCCCTCGAGACGCTGAGCTTCCTGCCGGAGTTCGGCCGCTACTGGCTCCGCCGCGACTGAACGTCGCCGCGCCGTCGCGCTGCCTTGCCAGCGTCGCGACGCGCTGTGTATTGTCGCGCGCACATGCCGGCGTACGTGATCGGCATCGACGTCGGCGGCACGTTCACCGATTGCTTCGTGACCGACGGCGCCGGCGGCTGGCGTGGCAAGGCGCCCACCACGCCACGGGCGCTCGACGAGGGCCTCGTCGCGGCGCTCGAGGCGGCCGCGGCCGACGCGGGCCGGCCGCTCGCGACGCTCCTCGCGGAGACGACACACTTCGCGCTCGGCACGACCGCGGTGACGAACTGCCTCGCGCAGCTCGCGGGCGCGCGAACCGGGCTCGTCGTCACGGCGGGGTTCGCCGGCCTCTGGCCGATGGCGCGTGGCCATCGGCTCGGGATCGAGGGAATGAACCATCCGCTGCCGACGCTCGTCCCGCGGCGGCGGATCGCCGAGGTCCCCGAGCGTGTCGACCGCGACGGCCGCGTCCTGGTTGCCCTCGACGAGGACGCGACGGCGGCCGCCCTCGACCGCTTGGTCGCCGACGAGCGCGTCGAGTCGCTCGCCGTGTGTCTCCTCTGGTCGTTCCGGAACCCGGCGCACGAGACGCGCGTCCGGGACATCGCCCGCGCGCGGCATCCGACGCTTCGGGTCTCCTGCTCGGCGGAGCTCTTCCCCGTGATCCGCGAGTACGAGCGCATGACGACGACCGTGCTCAACGCGTACACGTCGCGCGCCTGCGCGGAGTTCCTCGATGCGGTCGAGGGCCGGCTCGCCGCGGCGGGCCTCCGGGTGCCGATTGCGGTGATGCAGTCGAACGGTGGGACGTTCGCGCCGCCGGCCGCGCGGGAGAAGCCCGTCTTCCTCGCGCAGTCGGGACCGGTCGCCGGCGTCGCCGCCGCGCAGACGGTCGGACGGCGGCTCGGCCTCACGGACATCATCACCGGCGACGTCGGCGGGACGAGCTTCGACGTCGCCGTCATCCACGACGCGGCGCCGGAACGGCGCACGCGCGCCGAGCTCTTCGGCCTCTGGACCGGCATGGCGATGGTCGCCGTCGACTCGATCGGCGCCGGCGGCGGCAGCATCGCGTGGCGCGACGCGCGCGGCGTGCTGCGCGTCGGGCCGCGGAGCGCGGGCGCGGAGCCGGGACCCGCGTGCTACGGACGCGGCGGCACGGAGCCCGCGGTCACCGATGCGCTCGTCGCGCTCGGCTTGATCGACCCGCGGAACTTCCTCGGCGGGCGCATCGTGCTCGACGGCGAGAGTGCGATCGCCGCGCTCGGCCGGCTCGGTCGGAGCGTCGGTCTCGGGCCGGACGAGACCGCACAGGGCGTCTACCGTCTCGCCGCGGAGCAGATGACGCTCGCCGTGAAGGGCCTCCTGGTCGAGCGCGGGCTCGACCCGCGACGCTTCGCCTTCGTCTGCTACGGCGGCTGCGGGCCGCTCTTCGGCGTCCCGATCGCGCGCGCGCTCGGCATCGGTCGCGTCGTCGTCCCCGGCCTCGCGGCCGTGTTCTCGGCGTTCGGTGCGGCGACGGCCGAGGTGCGACACGAAGCCGTGCGGACGTTCTTCCGCCCGCTCCCGATCGAAGCTCCCGAGCTCGCCGACGCGTTCGCCGCGCTCGAAGCCGAGGTCGGGGCGGCAATGGCGGCGGAGGGCATCGCGCCGGACGCGGTGCGCGTCGGTCGCGAGGTCGACCTCCGCTTCCGCGGCCAGACGTGGGAGGTCACCGTCCCGCTCGCCACGCTCGCGCCGGACACGATCGCGGGACTCGGCGCCGCCTTCCGCGCGCGCTACGCGACGCTCTACGGGAGCGGCGCGCTCGTTCACGCCGCGGGGATCGACCTGGTGAACTGCCGCGTGACCGCGACCGGCGGCGACGCGACCGACGCCGCGGCGCCCGCACCGGCGACCGCGGATCCCGAGGTCGCGCGTCGTGGCGCCCGCGCGCTCTGGCTCCCCGGCGCGGACGCGCGAGCCCGCGTGCCGATCTACGACGGCGAGCGCCTCGCGCCCGGCATGGCGCTCGTCGGCCCCGCCGTGATCGAGCGCCGGGACACGACGATCCTTCTCCCCGCGGGCGACCGCGCCCAGGTCGCGGCGCACGGCGACCTCGTCGTCGAGGTCGCCGGTGCGTGATCCCGTGACGCTCGAGGTGATCCGCAACCGCCTCCAGCACGTGACGCAGGAGATGTCGGCGGCGATCGTCAAGACCGCCGTCTCACCCGTCATGAGCGAGGCGCGCGACTTCTCCTGCATCGTCTACGATCCGGCGGGACGAATCGTCGCGAACGCGTCCACCGTTCCGTTCCACTTCGGCGTGTCGGCGGATGCGATCGCGGTCGTGCGCGCGCGCTTCCCGCGTCTCGCACCCGGCGACGTCTTCCTCGCGAACGACCCGCACGACGGCGGGGGACTTCATCTCCAGGACGTCGTCGTCATGCGGCCGATCTTCCGTGGCCGCACGTGCATCGGGTGGGCGAGCACGTCCGGGCACATGATCGACATGGGCGGCCTCGTCCCCGGAAGCTTCGCGCCGAACGCACGCGAGTGCTTTCAAGAGGGGGTTCGAGTTCCGCCCGTGCGGGTCCTGCGCGGCGGCGAGCCGGTAGCCGACGTGTGGAACCTGATCCTCAACAACGTCCGCCAGCGGGACGTCGTCGAGATGGATCTGAAGAGCCTCGTCGCGGGGACGCACGTGGCCGCGGAGAAGGTGCTCGAGCTCGAGCGCGAGTACGGACCCGCGGCGCTGCGCGCCGCCTTCGCCGCGATCCGCCGGCTGACGGCACGGGTGATGGCGGCGCGCGTCGCGGAGGTGCCCCCCGGCGAATTCGTCCACCAGGGCTGGACCGAGTTCGACGAGGACGCGTTCCTCGTCCGCTGCACGCTGCGAACGGGCGACGGCACACTGGCGTTCGACTTCACGGGGTCGAGCCCGCAGTGCCCGTACTTCTTCAACTCGAAGCCGCAGATCGTGCGCTCCGAGATCGCCGTGCGCGTCCACCAGCTCCTCGCGCACGACGTGCCGTTCACCGACGGCGTGCTCGCCGCCGTCCGGATCATCGCCCCCGAGGGCTCGATCGTGAACGCGCGCCCGCCGGCGCCGATCGCCGCCGCCCACATGCACGTCGGCCTCATGGCGATGGAGATGGGCGAGACGTGCCTCAAGAAGGCGCTCGCCTGCGCCCTCCCGCGGAACGGCGTCGCCGCGCGCCAGCGACGCATCACGGCCCCCGGTGGCACCACCGGCATGGGGCTCTCGACGTGGCACGGGAGCGGACGCGACGGCGCGCCGGCGACTTTCCTCGTCATGGATGGCAACGCCGTCGGCGCCGGTGCGTGCTGGGATCGCGACGGCATCGACATGACGGGCAGCGACTACGGCGGCCCGGGCCTCGTCTACCCCGACGTCGAGACGCTCGAGCAGGCCTATCCGGTCCTTTACCGGTACAAGCGCCTCAGACCGGACGCCGGTGGGGCCGGGCGCTTCCGCGGCGGGGCGAGCGTTGAGGCCGCGTTCACGCCCTACGGGACCACGCGTCTCGACGGCACGACGCTCGGCATGCGGCGCGCTGTCCCGCTTCCGGGACTCTTCGGCGGCTACCCGGGTTCCTGCACGGTTTTCGACGTACAGACGAACGGCGACCGGCGTCCGCTCGGTCTCAACGCCACCGAGATCCCGCTCGCGCCCGAGGAGCTCTTCCGCTTCGCGAACGCGAGCGGCAGCGGGCTCGGCGATCCGCTCGAGCGCGCGCCCGAGCGCGTCGCGGCGGACGTCGCCGAAGGCTACGTCACGCCCGAAACCGCCCGCCGCATCTACGGCGTCGTGATCGGACCCGACGGCGTCGACGACACCGCGACCGCCCACGCTCGCGAGGCGGTGCGCGGCGCGCGTCGTGCGCGCGCCCGGTTTCCCGAGCGTCTCGCCGACACGCCGCGCGGCGCGAAGCCGGTCGGGCGCCTGTCGGCGTGCGTCGACGTGGTGCGCACCCCGGGCGCGCTCGTCGCGCGCTGCGTCGAGTGCGCGACGGCGCTCGCACGGGCGCCCGAGAGCTGGAAGCGCGGCGCCGGCGTCGCGGAATGCGTCGTCGGTTCTCCGGAGTACGCCGAGCGGACCGCCGCCTGGGCGCCGGTGCGGGCGAGCGGCCCCGTCGTCTTCCGCGAGTACGTGTGCCCCGGCTGCGCGCGGCTCCTCGAGACGGAGGTCGCGCTGGCCGGCACGCCGCCCGAGGACGACGTCCGACCGGCCTTCTACGTGGTCACGCCGTGAGCGAAGGTCCGCTCGCCGGAATCCGGATCGTCGATCTCACGCGTCTCGGCTACGGTGCCGAGGCAACGGCGCTCTGCGGCAACCTCGGCGCCGAGATCCTGCGGATCGAGTCGCGAACGCGGCCGGATCCGATTCGCCTGATGCCGCCCTTCGTCCCGCTTCCCGGCGAGCCTCCGTCGGGCGAGGCGGGGCTCACCGCGGCGACCGTGCGCGACAAGGGCTTCAACCGCGGCGGCATCTTCTACAAGTACAACACGGGCGGAAAGCGGAGCGTCGCGCTCAACTTGAAAGATCCGCGCGGGATGGACATCCTTCGGCGCCTCGTCGCGACCGCCGACGTCCTCACCGAGAGCTTCTCCGCCGGCGCGCTCGAGCGGATGGGGCTTCCCTACGACGAGCTCCGCCGGATCAAGCCGGACATCATCTACGTCAGCATGTCGGGTTTCGGGCACCGCGGGCGCGACGCGGCGCACGTGACGCTCGGGCCGACGGCGCAGGCGCTCACCGGCCTCACCTACCTGGTCGGGCTTCCCGGACGCCGTCCCGCCGGCTGGTCCTTCTCGTACCTGGACCACATGGGCGGCTACCTCGGCGCGTACGCGATCCTGACCGCGCTCCATCATCGCCACCGGACCGGCGAAGGGCAGCACGTCGACGTGTCGCAGATCGAGCCCGGCATCCCGCTCGCGGGTCCCGCGGCGCTCGATCGCCAGGCGAACGGGCGTCGATACCGGCGTGCCGACACGCCGCCCGGCAACCGGAGCCCCGACCCGCCGATGGCGCCGCACGGCGCCTACCGCTGCGCGGGTGAGGACGAGTGGATCGCGATCGCGTGCCGCGACGACGCCGACTGGGAGCGTCTCCGCCGCGCGATGGGCGATCCCACGTGGGCGCGCGACCCGCGCTTCGCGACCGTTACCGGCCGGCGCGCCGCCGAGGACGAGCTCGACCGGCGGATCGGCGAGTGGACCGCGACCCACGAGCGCTACGCGCTCGCCGATCGCCTCACCGCCGCCGGCGTCCCCGCCGCGGCGGTCCAGGACGCGCGCGACCGCGTCGAGCGGGATCCGCAGCTCCGTGCGCGCGACTACTTCGTCCCGCTCCGCCACACGGAGACCGGCGACTGGCCGCTCGAGCGCACACCGTTCCGGCTCTCCGAATCGGACGTCCATCCCGGCGGTGCGATCCGGCGCGGCCCGCCGTGTCTCGGCGAGGACACGCGCGAGGTCCTCCGCCGCGTGCTCGGCCTCGGCGACGGCGAGATCGACGCGCTGACCGAAGCCGGAGTCCTCGTGTGACGGGCGCGCTCGCGGACCTGCGCGTCCTCGAGGTCGTCGACGAGAGCGGCGAGTACGCGGGGCGTCTCCTCGCGGGGATGGGAGCGGACGTCGTGAAGGTCGAGCCGCCGGGTGGTGCCCCGAGCCGGCGAATCGGTCCGTTCCTCGACGACGTGCCGCATCCCGATCGGAGCCTCCACTTCTGGAACTACAACGTCGGGAAGCGCGCCGTCGCGATCGACCTCGACGCTCCGGACGGACTGGCGCTGCTGCGCCGTGTGGCGCGCGTCTTCGACGTCGTGCTCGCGGGGGGCCCGGCGGCGGACCTCGCCGCGCGCGGCGTCCTCGACGGCGAGACGCTGCGCCGGGCGCATCCGGCGACGATCGTCGTCGCGATCACGCCCTTCGGAACGACCGGTCCGTGGCGCGATCGTCCCGCAACCGATCTCACGCTGATGGCGCTCGGCGGCGCGATGGCGGCCTGCGGCTACGGTCCGGAGGAGCCCCCGCTCGCGTGCGGTGCGTGGCAGGCCTACCAGACCGCCTGCGTCTACGCGGTCCACGGCCTCATGGGCGCCGTGCTCGCGCGCGACCGGACGGGACGCGGACAGGACGTCGAGGTGTCGATCCACGAGGCGGCGACGAGCATCACGGAGTGGCACGTGCCGCAGTATCGCTTCGCCGGGCAGGTGAGCCGCCGTGCGGTGCTCGGGCTCCAGTTCCTGTCGCGCGATGGGATCTGGGTCAGCACGATCGTCCCCGAGTTCTTCGGTCCGCACATCTTGCCTCGGCTCCTGGAGCTCCTCGCGGTCGACGGTCTCGAGGCACCCGTCCGCGACGCGGCGCCGGCGGTGCGCATGGCCGCGATCCGCGACGCGCTCGAGCGCTACTGCACGCTCCACACCGCCGACGAGGTCTACCGCGCGGGACAGCGCGCGGGCTTCCCCTGGGCGCCGATCCGGACGCAGGACGAGAACCTCGAAGACCCCCACCTCCACGACCGCGGCTTCTGGATCCCCGTCCGTCATCCGGAGCTCGCGCGCGAGTTTCTCTACGCCGGTGGTCCGTTCGTCATGCCGGCGGCGCCGTGGCGGTTCGCGCGACGTCCGCCGCTCGTCGGCGAGCACACGGCGGAGGTGCTGGCGGAGGCCGGCATCGACGCGGCCGAGCAGACGGCATTCCGCCGCGCCGGAGCGATCGCATGAAGGACGCGGCGGCGATCGTCGGCATCGCCGAGTCGGAGTACACGAAATGGGGGAAGCTCGCGCGCTGCACCGAGTACCAGCTCGCGCTCGAGACGATCCTCCGCGCCGTCGACGACGCGGGGCTCACCATGGACGACGTCGACGGCTTCGCGTCGTTCTCGAACGACCGGAACGAGTTCTGCTTCGTCGCGACGGACCTCGGCGTGCCGGAGGTGCGCTACGCCGGCATGACGTGGATCGTCGGCGGCGGTGGCGCGTGTGCCGCGATCGGCGATGCGGCGATGGCGATCGCGACCGGCACCGCGCGCTGCGTGGTCGTCTATCGGTCGATCGCGATGGGGCAGTTCCGTCGCTTCGGCCGCGCGCTCGCGGGCGACGTTCAGGGCGTCCGGCCGCAGGACGCCGCGCTCGGCTTCGCGCTCCCCTTCGGGGTCTTCAACGCGACGATCGGGATGGCGCTC
>Ga0070741_10004206_pt1 | contig 33948 bp, 35 predicted proteins | sample Coa_R1_4_FD_66440 | JGI IMG/M metagenome (GOLD analysis project Ga0070741, IMG submission 66440) | Surface soil microbial communities from Centralia Pennsylvania, which are recovering from an underground coalmine fire - Coalmine... | ecosystem: Environmental > Terrestrial > Soil > Unclassified ... | reverse complement strand
GTCCACCGGGTGAAGGGCCGGGAGTGGCCGAAGGTCGTCGTCTTCGGCGCCGACGCCGGGCTCTTCCCCCACCGGCTGTCGGCCGACGTCGAGGAGGAGCGGCGCATCTTCCACGTCGCCGTCACCCGGGCCCGCCAGCAGGCCGTGGTGCTGGCCGACGCCGGCGGCCCGTCACCGTTCGTGGACGAGCTGCACCGCCCGGCGCCCGACCGGCCGTTCACGATGCCGGCGCCGCCGCCGGCGCCCGCCGCCCGGCCGCCCGCCCGCTCCAAGGGCAAGGCGCCGGTCAGCACCGAGCCAGGCTTCGCCGCGGTGGCCGGGGCCGAGATCACGCTGGCCGGCGGCCTGTCGGCCCGGATCGGGGAGGTCCGGCGGGGTGAGGTGCTGGTGGAGACGGCCACCGGTTCGACCGTCGTCGGCTACGGCGCCGCCATCCGGGTCGGGGTCCGCAACGTCCGGCTCACCGCTCCGGCCGAGCGGGTGGCGGCCGGCGTCGCCGCCCTCAAGGCGTGGCGCACGGCGCTGGCGAAGCAGGAGGGCAAGCCGCCCTACGTCTACCTGTCCGACGCCCACATCACCGACATCGCCGAGCGCGATCCCGACACGGTCGCCCGCCTGGCCCGCTGCAAAGGGATCGGCCCCGGCAAGCTCGACGCCTACGGCGAGACGATCCTGGCCCTGCTCGAGAACCTCTGAACCGCTACAGGTACCCGCCCGAGGTGAGGAGTCCGGACGACGGGACGCGGTCGCCGTCGCCGTCCACGTCGGGGCGGGGGTCGAACAGCGTCGATCCGCCGTAGAGCGCCACCAGCTCCGGCCCGAGCTGTTCGGCGGCGCCGGCCAGCAGGTGGCAGGCGAAGTCGAGATCCTCGGCGTCGAGCGTCTCGGCCACCAGTTCGGTGGCCAGGATGACCTTGTCGTCGAGGTGGAAGATGCGCAGGCCGAGTCCGCCGGCGTTGAGGCCGTTGAGCGTCTCGAGCAGCTCGACGCTCTTCTCGACGCCCACGACGACCGGCGACCACACCCGCACCAGCGTCGGCTCGAAGTCGACCAGCTGGACGATGAAGCCGCTGGTGGCCACCCGCACGTGGTAGCGGCCCTGGTCGTCGGTGGCGAGGACGGGCACCTCGAGCCACTGTCCGATCAGCTTCTCGAGATACGGCCGAATGATCTCGCTGCGCACGGTTCGTCCCCCTGTCTCGTTCATCCAGGGGACGTATCGGCGCAAACCGGCCGCCGACTTGAGCCCGACCAGCCGGAAATCAGTCGGGGACCACCTCGTAGCGGACGGGCTCGCCGGGGGTCTCCCGCAGGACGCCGCGGCGCTCGAGGGCCCGGATGTGGGCCATGGCCTCGGCCACGGCCATGCGGCGCATGAACCCTTCGATGCGGTCCCACGACCTCGACCACTGCATGCATCCGGCCACCGCCCAGGCGGTGTCGTGCCCGGCCCGCACGGCGGCGACGACCTCGGCGAAGCGGTGCTCGTGGTGGTCCTTCAGCTCGGTCAGGCGGGCCTGGAGGCCGACGAAGCGGTGCTCGTGGGCCGGCAGCGCCTCGCCGGTGTCGTAGGGCGCCAGCTTGTCCAGGGAGCGGAGGAAGTCGCCGAGCGGGTCGTCGCCCGCCTGGGGGTGCAGGCCGATGTTGGGCGTGATCCGGGGCAGGACGTGGTCGCCGGTCAGCATCAGCCGGTGCCTCGGCTCCCAGAAGGCCAGGTGGCCGGGGGAGTGGCCCGGCGTCCAGATGGCCTGGATGTCCCAGCCGGGGACCTCGGGCCTGTCGCCGTCCTCCAGCAGGACGTCGGGCTTCACCAGCGACACGAAGGCAAGGACCGGCATCGAGGCGTAGGTGAGACCCTCCACCTCCTCCGCCGGGGCGCCCCACCGCCGCAGGACGGCCGCCACCCGGCCCAGCAGCTCCTCGGGCTGGTCGTAGCGGTCGGGGATGAGGGCGGCGTCGGCCGGGTGGAGGGCCACCCACGCTCCCGACGTCTCCCGCACCCGCCCGGCCAGGCCGTAGTGGTCGGGGTGGATGTGGGTGATCATCACCCCCCGCACGTCGGCCACCGAGGCGCCGACGGCGGTGAGGCCGGCGGCCAGCGTCTCGAACGCCTCGTCGGTGTTCCAGCCGGCGTCGACGATGTAGATGCCGGCGTCGGTCTCGAAGGCGTAGACGAGCACGTAGCGCAGCGGGTTGTTGGGGATGGGGACGGGAATGCTCCACACCCCCGGCCGCACCCGCTCGACCGGCGGCAGGGGAGCAGTGGCCATGGGCGAGAGCGTGCCACAATCCCCGCCCGTGACCCCGACCGACCAGCCCTACATCCACGGGCATTCCGACGCCGTCCTGCGCTCCCACCGCTGGCGCACCGCCGGCAACTCGGCCGGCTACCTGCTGCCCCATCTGGCGGACGGGCTTCGCCTGCTCGACGTCGGCTGCGGTCCCGGCACGCTGACCGTCGACCTCGCCCGCCTCGTGGCCCCCTCCGGGGAAGCGGTCGGCGTCGACATCTCCGAGTCGGTGGTCGCCGAGGCCGCCGCCCACGCCGCCCTGGCCGGGGCGGGCAACGTGACGTTCCAGGCCGGCGACTTCCGGGCCGTCGGGCTTCCGGAGGCGTCCTTCGACGTGGTCCACGCCCACCAGGTGCTCCAGCACCTCCGGGACCCGGTCGGCGCCCTGGCCGCCATGGCCCGCCTGGCCCGGCCCGGCGGGATCGTCGCCGCCCGCGACGTCGACTACCGGTCGATGGTGTGGACGCCGGACGATTCCCGCCTCGACCGTTGGCTGGAGATCTACCTCGCCGTGAGCGACCACATCGGCGTGGCCGCCGACGCCGGCCGGTGGCTCCTGCGCTGGGCCCTCGACGCCGGTCTCGCCGACGTCGCCTACACCACCTCGACGTGGACGTTCGCTACGCCGGCCGACCGGGCCTGGTGGGGTGAGCTGTGGGCCGAGCGGGTCGTCGGCTCCAGCCTGGCCGGCCAGGCGGTGGAGTACGGCGTCGCCGACCGGGCCGAGCTCGAGGAGGTGGCCGGCGGGTGGCGGGACTGGGCCGCCCGGCCGGACGGCACGTTCGTGCTCGTGCACGGCGAGATCGTCGCCGGCGTACCGTCCGCCGCCGGGGCTCGACCGTGACGTAGGCGGCGAGGCGGCGAGGCGGCGAGGAACCGGCAGGGGGCAGGAGGCCGGGGCGGCCCTCCGTCGATGGTCAGCGGCGGCTTCCTGACTGGGGGACGGGCCCGCGGCCCGGATACCGTTCCGCCGGGCCGTGACCCCCGTCCGGGCCCAGAAGGAGACGCCCCATGCCGCAGGTTCAGCACGTCGGGATGTTCACCATGGTCGACGCCCTCGAGGATCCGGGCGTCTTCATCGGCCTCCTCGACCGGATTCAGGACGCCCCGGACGTCCGGGCCGCCCGGGCCGACCTGCTGAGCCGGCTGGCGCTGCAGCCCGGCGAGGCCGTCCTCGACCTCGGCTGCGGCACCGGCGACCACACCCGGGAGGTCGCCGCCCTCGTCGCCCCCGACGGCGGGGTCGTCGGCGTCGACTTCAGCCACAACATGATCGCCGAGGCCACCCGCCGCCAGGCGGGGAGCACGGTGCCGGCCACCTTCGAGCAGGGCGACGCCCAGAAGCTGCGCTTCTCCACCGGCACGTTCGACGCCTGCCGGACGGAGCGGATGCTCTGCCACGTCCCCGACTGCGAGGCCGCCCTCCGGGAGATGGTCCGGGTCACCCGGCCCGGCGGCCGCATCGGTGTGATCGACGTCGACACCGCCGGCGTCATGATCGACAGCTCCGACCGGGCAATCACCAGCGCCTTCGCCGCCTCGATGACCGACACGATCCAGAACCCCTGGATCGGGCGGACGCTGCGCCGGCGCATGGCCGAGATCGGCCTGGTCGACGTCGTCGTCGAACCCCGCGTGATCGAGGCCGGCTACGGCGCCATCGAGCCGATGATCGAGGCCCACGTCGTGCTGATCGAGCAGGCCGGGCTCGACCTCGCCGCGGTCGAGGCCTGGAAGCGGGAGCTGGAGTACGCCAACCTCGCCGGCACCTTCTACATGGGCATGACGATGTTCCTGGCCACCGGCCGCAAGCCCTAGCGGCGCCGCCTCAGCGGCCTTTCCACTCCGGTTTGCGCTTCTCTTGAAAGGCCCGGGGGCCCTCCTGGGCGTCCTCGCTCAGGTAGGCGGGCTCGAACAGGCGGTCGCCCTCGGCCAGCGCCGCCGTCCACCCGACCTCGGCCGCGGCGTAGACCAGGGCCTTGCCGGCCCGCACCGACAGCGGGGCGTTGCCGGCGATGCCGGCCGCCATCGCCTGCGCCGCCTCCCGCAGCTCGCCGCCCGGCACGACGTGGTTGACCAACCCGACCTCGTAGGCCCGCTGGGCCGAGATCGGCTCGGCGGTGAGCAGCATCTCCATCGCCACCCGGGGCGGGATCAGCCACGGCAGCGGCGCCGCCCACGGCGCCCCCCGGCCCCAGCGGGCCTCGGTGATGCCGAACCGGGCGTGTTCGGCGGCCAGGCACAGGTCGCACATCTGGGCCAGCAGGAATCCGCCGCCGAAGGCGATGCCGTTGACGGCGGCGATCACCGGCTTGGGAAGCATGAACGTGCGGTTGAGGTAGGGCAGGAAGTCGGGCGGCGGCACCTTGAGCTGCGTCTCCGCCATCTCCTTCAGGTCGCCGCCGGCGGAGAACGCCTTGTCGCCGGCGCCGGTGAGGACCAGCACCCGGGCCTCGGGATCGTCCCGGAACCGGATGAACCCCTCGCGAAGCCCGTCCCGCAGATCCTTCGACAGGGCGTTGCGGGCCTCGGGCCGGTTCATCGTCAGCCAGGCGACACCGCCGTCGACCTCGTACAGCGTGACGCCGCTCAACGGGTCACCACGGCGTCGGGCGGGTACTCCCCGGCCAGCAGCCGTTCCCGCAGCACGTACTTCTGGATCTTCCCCGACGCCGTGGTGGGGAACTGCTCGACCATGATCCAGGTCCGGGGCGTCTTGAAGGCAGCCAGGTGCTCCCGGCAGAAGTCGAACAGCTCGCCGGCGTCGACGGCGATGGCGCCCGACGGCCGGACGAAGGCGGCCACGGTCTCGCCCCAGCGCTCGTCGGGCAGGCCGACGACGGCCACGTCGGCCACGGCCGGGTGGCCGAACAGCAGCGCCTCGATCTCCCGCGGGTAGATGTTCTCGCCGCCCCGGATGATCATGTCCTTCACCCGGCCGGCGATGCGGCAGTAGCCCCGCTCGTCCATGGTCCCGAGGTCGCCGGTCCGCAGCCACCCGTCGTCGCTGATGGCGGCGGCCGTCGCCTCCGGCATCTCGAAGTAGCCCTGCATCACCAGGTAGCCCCGGGTGCAGATCTCCCCGACCTCGCCGAGGGGCAGGATCTCGTCGTCGGCCACCGACCGGATCGCCACCTCGGTCTGGGGCAGCGGGCGGCCGAGCGTCTCGGCGGTGTCCTCCGGGCTGTCGGTGGGGAAGGTCTGGGTGATCACCGGGCCCGACTCGGTCTGGCCGAAGACGATGTCGAAGGTGACGCCCATCTCCTTCTCCACCCGCCGCACCAGCTCGGCCGGGACCGTGGCGCCCCCCGAGACCACGCTGCGCAGGGGGCGGAGGTTGCGGTCGGGGAACGTGGGGTGCTCCAGGCAGGCCAGCAGCATGGTCGGCACCAGGAGCGTGGCCGACCCGCCCTCCTGCTCGACGAGGTCGAAGAACAGGGCGGGATCGAACCAGGGGGCGAGGACGATCCGGCCCCGGGCCTGGACCGGGCCGAGCGTGGCCACCACGCAGCCGGCGGTGTGGAACATCGGCATCGGGTTGACCCAGGCGTCGTCGGAGGTGAAGCCGAGGCGGCCCATGGACAGCCGGGCGTTGTTGGTGATCGCCCGATGCGCCAGCCGGGCCCCCTTGGGAAAGCCGGTCGTGCCCGACGTGTACTGGATCTGGGCCGGATCGTCGGGGCTGACGTCGGGCAGCCGGCCGCCGGCGGCGGCGTGGGCGTCGCCCGAGGCCAGGAAGTCGTCGAAGGCGGTGAGGTCGACGACCTCCCGCAATCCCGGCAACTCGGCCCGGACCGACTCCAGGGCGGAGGCCATCGGGTTGCCCCGCCACTCCGGCACCATGAGCAGCCCCGACGAGCGCGACTGCGTGAGCACGTAGCGCACCTCGGCCGGTTTGTAGGCCGGGTTCACGGTGACGAGCGTCACGCCGGCCAGCGCGGCGCCGAACTCCACGATGACCCACTCGGGGATGTTCGGCGCCCAGATGGCCACCTGCTCGCCGGGCTCGAAACGGCTGCGGAGGGCGTGGGCGGCCCGCTCGGCCTCGGCCAGCAGCCCGGCATAGGTCCAGCGCCGCCGGGCCGACGGGTCGGGGCTGCCTTCGATCAGGGCCGGGGCGTCGGGCGTGGCGGCGGCGGCGTCACGGAGGATGCCGCCGACGGTCGTGTCGAGGACGGGTTCCGACCGGTCGGCGGGGAAATGGGAGATCGCGAGGGCCATGGCGTCAGCTTTCCACGCCGACGCCGGGCGGGGGAGGGGGGCGGTGGCATGATCCGGCGCAATGAAGATGCTCTCCCGTGTTCTCGTCCTGGCCGGAGCGGCGGCCGTGCTCGTCTCGGCGACCGTGCCGTGGGTCACCGTCAAGGGGGCGCTGCCCAGCCGGCTCGATCTCGGCGTCCTCGGGGCCTCCGTCTCACCGCTCGGAAAGACCGTGTCGGGCACTGACACCAAGGCCTGGCCGGTGGTGGTCGGCGTCGCCGCCGTCGTGGCGGTCCTGGCGCTGCTCGGCCTGGCCCGGAAGCTCCTCCTCGTGCTCGGCCTGCTGACCACGCTGGCCGGCGGAGCGCTGCTCTACTACGTCCAGAACGCCATCGACATCGAGACGAAGGGCGACACCCTCAAGCACGCCCTGGCCACTGCGGCCCTCAGCAGCTCCACCGGCGTCGGCCCGGTCCTCCTGGTGGCCGGCGGCCTGGCCATCCTGATCGGTTCCCTCGTCCCCTGACGAACCGCCCGCGATCCGGCATTCGGCTGCGGGCCCGCCAACCTGCGTTCCTGAGGAACAGGGGGTGTTCGTCAGGAGCGCCGGATCCCCGGATCGCCCGGCCCGGAGGCCAACCTGCGCTCCTGAAGAACGACAGGTGTTCCAGAGGAACGCCGAAACGGGACGGCGCCGAGGTGCCGGTTGCGGGCGGGTCTGCGACCGACGGATAGCGAACTCGGTCCCGCGCCGATGATCACCGGCCCGGGTTGTCGTCGAGCGGCGGCGCGGGTCAGGGGCGGGAGTCGAACGGGCCTTCGTCGAGGCCGGCGGCCAGCCAGCCGAGCAGGGCCCGGAGCTCCTGGTAGGCGGCCAGGCGGGCGGCGTCGGTTCCTTCGGCTTCGGCCCGGGCGACGGGGTCGCGGAGCCGGCGCACCCACGACGGGCCGACCTCGAGCAGCGCCTCGCTGCCGGCACTCGCCCACTGCACCAGGGCGTGGCGGCACACAGCACCGACCGGGAGGCCGACGTAGGCGGCCAGGTTCCGCAGCGTGGGCAGCGGATCGGCCAGTGCGGAAGCCGCCACGGCCCGCTTGAAGTTGGCGTGCGGATCGGCGTCCTCCACCGGGCCCGTCCACCGCTGGAGAATGACGGCGTCGGACCCGTCAGGATCAGGCGGCGACTGGCTCATCGACCTATCCTGGCACTCGTGCCAAGCGACGGGGACGGGCGGTGAGGAAGCGGGACCGGGTCCTGGAGGTGGCCTCCGTCCTCGGCGAGCTGATGGCCGGCGAGGCGAAGCTGCGGTGGCAGCGGAGCCGCAACGGGCTGACCGACCCCGACGAGTTCGAACAGGCCCGGGCCCGGGCCCTGCGCCAGACGCTGGAGCACCTCGGACCCTTGTACATCAAGGTCGGCCAGGTGCTCTCGACCCGGCCCGACCTCGTCTCCCAGACGGTGATCGACGCCCTCCAGGACCTCCACGAGCAGGTCATGGTCCGGCCGTTCTCGGAGTTCGAGCCCGTCCTGGAGAAGAACCTCGGCTTCCACTGGCGCTACCGGTTCAAGGAGATCGACACCGACGTGCCGCTCGGGGCGGCGTCGATCGCCCAGGTCTACCGGGCGGTGCAGACCGACGGGCTGGAGGTCGTGCTCAAGGTGCAGCGGCCCGGCGTGGCCGCCGCCACCCGCCTCGACATGGAGATCCTGGCCCAGGCGGTGAAGCTGGCCATGAAGCGGGCGCCGACGATCTCGGAGATCTTCCAGCCCGAGGCGATGCTCGAGGTCGTGTTCTCGGCCATGCGCCCGGAGATCGACTTCACCGTCGAGGCCTCGAACATGGACGAGTTCCGGGACATGCTCGACGACTTCGAGCACCTCGAGGTCCCCGAGGTCCTCGACGTCTCCAAAGAGGTCCTCGTCATGACCAAGGCGCCCGGGGTGTCGATCCGGGAGATGAACCTCGACGACTTCACCCCGAAGGAGCGGGAGCTCATCGGGCGCGACCTCTGCGGCATGCTCTTCCACGGCTTCATGGTCGAGGGCCTGTTCCACGCCGATCCCCATCCCGGCAACATCTTCGTGGCCCCCGGGGAACCGGCCACGGTCATCGACTTCGGGATGGTGGGCCGGATCGACCGGCGGATGGCTCTCGGCTACACCCGCTTCATGATGGCCACGGCGCTGAACGACGGCGAGGCGGCCGGACGGGCGGCGCTGGAGATGGGGACTTTGACGTCGCGGGCCAACGTCGCCGGCTTCCTCTCGGACATGCAGCGCTACATCCCGACGATGGCCAACCAGTCGCTGCAGAACATGGAGTTCGGCAACGACTTCAACCAGTTCCTCGTCTTCTGCACCAACCGGGGGATCGCCGTCAACCCGTCGATCGCCCTCTTCGGCAAGGCCACCGCCAACCTCGAGGGGTCGCTGCGGCGCCTCGCCCCGGAGCTGACGCCGTTCGACGTCTTCCGCGACTCGATGGGCGACATCATTCGCGACCAGGCCAAGCAGCTGGTGGCCGAGGAGGAGATCCTCCGCATCGCCAACGAGGCCTTCTTCGCCAGCCGATCGCTGCCGGAGCAGCTCCGCTACCTGGCCCAGGCCGTGGTCAACGGGCAGTACGTCATGCGCATCCGGGACGACTCGGCCGTCATCCACGAGGACCGGGAGGACGCCCGGGCCCGGGCCCTGCGCCGCACGCTGATCGGCATCGCCGCCGCCGCGATGTGGTTCGACCACCGGCGCCGCAAGGCGCCGGGGTCGTAAGCCCGCGCGGTCGTTATTTCGCCCTCTCGCTGGCGAGCCGGTCGAGCTTGGCGTTGAGGTCGGCCACCGCCTTCTTCAGGTCGGCGATGTCGTCGTGCAGCTCGTCGTCGTCATCGTCGTCGCGGAAGCGGTCAATGCTGTCGTCGACGAGGTCCTTCGTCTCATCCAGGACCGTCTGCCACCAGTCGAGCACCCCCTTGCGGGCGCTGCGGCGCTGGGCCATCGATCAATCCTCCTACGGGGCGGTCTTGGGCGCCGGCCCTCGCGCCGCCAGGGCGTCGAGCTTGGCCGACAGGTCGACGATCGAGCGCTTCAGCTCCGCGACCTCCTTGGCCAGCTCGTCGTCGTCGTCATCGTCCCGCAGGCGGTCGATCGTGTCGTCGAAGAGGTCTTTCGTCTCGTCGGCCACCGTCTGCCACCAGTCGAGGACACCCCTGCGCTTGGACCTCCGAGCCATCGGCCCTCCTTCCTGTCCGGTGTACTGTTTCAACAAATGATGAGCTTCGTCCTCAACATATGTTGAAGCCCGAGGAGCAGTCAAGTCCGGCACCCCGCCGTGGCCGCCGTCCCGAGGGGGACGCCCGGCGGGCGCTGATCGAGGCGGCGCAGGCCATCCTGGCCGCCCGTCCGGCCGGGAAGCTGACGGTGCGGGAGGTGGCGTCGCGGGCGGGCTGCGACGTCGCCCTCGTGAACTACTACTTCGGCAGCAAGGACGGGCTTCTGGCCGCCGCCCTGGAGGACGCCCTGGCCGAATTGCGGCATGTGCTCGAGGCCTACACCCGGCGGGAGGGGACGTTCGAGGAGCAGGTCCGCCGGATGGTCCGGGAGCCGATCCTGGCCCTCGGTGAGCGGCGCCATCTGCCCCGGATGATCATCGGCCAGATCCTGCTGGAGCGGGGGCCGCAGGCCGACCGGTGGATCGCCGCCCTCGGCATGTCGCAGCTCGAGGCGGTGGGCGGCCTCGTGGAGGACGGCATCCGCTCCGGAGCCTTCCGCCCGGTCGACGCCCGGGCTCTCGTCTACTCGTTCTCGGCCATCCCGGCCTTCTTCTTCCTCATGGCGCCGGTGATCGAGCGGATCCTCGGCGAGGAGGCGGTGAGCGCCGAGGCGGTGGAGAGCTTCGCCGACGCCGTCAGCGATCTCGTCCTCCACGGCCTGCTGGCGCCGGCCGCCGAGCCCGACGACTAGGGGGGACGATTGGGCCGAAGGCCGCGGGTCTGTCGCGCTTCGGCGCGCCGTTGGCGTTGAGGCCGTCACATCGCCGTTGAGGCTGCGTTAGGGGAGCGACGGCGCAATCCTCCCGGGGTGGTTCCCCCCGATCCTGCCCCGGGTCGAGCGGCCGTGATGTGACACCCCGTCCCTGTTCACCGAACAGAAGACAGAGCGCTGAATCTCCCCCCAAGTCCCGGGTGACCGGCTCGATGCCTCCGGCCGGTCACCCGGGACCCCGCTCTTCTTCTGGTCCTTCCCAGGAGTTGCTCTGTGTCCCGTCGTGCCGTGGCTCTGCTCGCCGCCGTCGCCGCCGTGGCGACGGCGTATGTGTTTCCGGGCCCTTCCGCCCAGGCCTCGGCGTCGCCGACGCCGGTCGAGAGCTGGGTGACCAACGGCGACGTGCACGCCGTCCTCACCTCCGGCGGCCGGACCTACATCGCCGGGGCCTTCGACCAGGTCGGGCCGAACACGGGCTTCGGCGTGCCGCTCGATTCGGGGACCGGCCTGCTGCCGGCCAACTTCGCCGCCGCCGGAGCCAAGGTCGACGGCCACATCTACGCCGCCGTGCCCGACGGGAAGGGCGGCTGGTACGTCGGTGGCGACTTCACGCACGTGACCGTGGGCGGGGTGCAGAAGTCGTTCCACAACGGAGCCGAGATCAAGCCCGACGGGAACGGCGGCTGGACCTTCGGCAGCTGGAACCCCAACACCGACCTGCCGATCCTGGCCATCGTCCGCGACCCCTCCGGGGCCCGGATCTATGTCGGAGGCGACTTCACCAGCGTCCGTGGCCTGCCGGGTGTGAACGGGCTGCTCGTCACCGGCCCGACCGGCGTGCAGCTGACGTCGCCCGCCTTCCCCGTCACCGGCCCCGGCCAGGAGGTCGACTCGCTGGCCCTGTCGGTCGACGGCAGCCGGCTCTACGTGGGCGGGACCTTCACCACGCTCGGCGGGCTCGGCCGTTCCGGACTCGCCGCCGTCAACACCGCCACCGGCACGGTCGACCCCACGTGGAACCCGTCCCCCGACACGGCGGCCGGCACCGCCACCACCCCGGCCAAGACCGTCGCCGCCCTGGCCACCGCCAGTGACGGGCGGGTCTTCGCCGGTGGCAGCTTCACCCAGATCGGCGGCACGCCGACCGGGGGCCTGGCGGTGCTCAGCGGCTCCGGCAGCGGCGCCCCCGACCCGACCTGGTCGGTGGCGGCGGGCGGGGAGGTCGACGCGCTGGCCATGACGCTGGACCGCTCCGCCGTCTACGTCGGCGGTGGGTTCGCCACCATCGGCGGGCAGAGCCGCGCCGGGCTGGCGCTGCTGTCGACCGCCGGCGCCGGCTCGGTCGACGCGACGTTCAACCCCGGGGCGACCGGTGGCAACGTCCTCGCCCTCGGTCTGTCGGCCGACGGCAACCGCCTCTACGCCGGCGGTGCGTTCTCGGCCATCGGCGGAACAGCGCAGCGGTACCTGGCCGCCCTCGACGCCCATTCCGGCGCCGTCGACCCCGGCTTCGACGCCGCGGCGGCCAACACCGTCCAGGCCGTGTCGCCCTCGCCCGACGGGACGCTGGTCTTCGCCGGGGGCGACTTCACCAGCGTCAACGGCGTGGCCCGCCACAACGTCGCCGCCCTCGACGGCAACGGCGTCCTCGTCCCGGGCTTCGTGGCCGACACCAGTGGCGGCGCCTCGGGCGGCGAGGTCGACGCCCTCACCGTCGACGGGGCCGGCCGGCTCTACCTCGGCGGCTCGTTCCTCCGTGTGAACGGCACGTTCGAGCAGCGCCTGGCCCGCGTCGACGCCACCACCGGCACCGTCGACACGTCGTTCTCGGCGTCGCCGGGCGCGGCCGTCAACACCCTGGCCGTGTCGGGCACCCGCCTGTTCGTGGGCGGGGCGTTCACCTGGATCAACGACGCCAGCGTGGTCCGGAACAACCTGGCCAGCCTCGACATCACCGCCGGGGCGGTCGAGGGCTGGAACCCCAACCTCGACAACAACGTCGCCAGTCTGGCGCTGTCCCCCGACCAGCACACGGTGTACATCGCCGGCACCTTCGCCCATGTCGGCTCCGCCAGCCGCTCCTTCGCCGCCGCCGTCGACGCCGGCACCGGCCTGGCCACCGCGTGGGACCCGGCGCCGGCCGCCCTGGTGGTCCAAGTCGCCGTGTCGGGCGACGGCAGCAAGGTCTTTCTGGCCGAGCGGGGCAGCTCCAAGACCGGGAACCGGCTTCAGGCCTGGAACACCGCCGGCAGCGGCTCGCTGGCCTGGGAGCACCGGGCTGACGGCGACTTCCAGGCGGTGGCGGTCAGCTCCGCCTACGTCTACGCCGGCGGGCACTTCGCCACCGTCGACGGCGAGGCCCACCTCCACCTGGTGGCCCTCGACGTCAACTCCGGCGCCATCCAGAGTTGGCCTCCGTTCGTCTCCGGCGGCCTCGGCCACGGCGTCTTCGCCATCGACGTGACGCCTTCCACGGTGACCGTGGGCGGCGACTTCGAACGGGCCGGCGACGCCGACCCCGCCAACGCCCTCACGATCGTGGCCCAGGGCGTCGCCCGCTTCCCCAACAGCCCCGACCCCTTCCCGACCACCACCACCACCACCACCACCACGCAGCCCGGGCCGACGACGACCACCACGACCACGACGGCGCCCGGCGGAAGCGACCCCGGCGCCGGCGCGGCGGCCGACAAGGCCGGCTACTGGATGATCGGCTCCGACGGCGCCGTCTACAGCTTCGGTGACGCCGGCCAGTTCGGTGGGGCGGTCCCGGCGGCCGGCACCTCGGCCGTCGACCTCGAGCCGACGCCGTCCGGACGGGGCTACTGGATCGTGACCGACGCCGGCGTCGTCACGACGCGGGGCGACGCCTCGTTCTTCGGTCAGCCGGCGGCCGGCAGCCTCCCCCGAGGCGAGACCGTCACCAGCCTGTCGGCCACGCCCACCGGCCGGGGCTACTGGATCTTCACCAGCCGGGGGCGGGTGATGAACTTCGGCGACGCCGCCTTCTACGGCGACATGTCGAAGACGAAGCTCAACGCCCCGGTGCTCGACTCCATCCCGACGACCTCCGGCCACGGCTACTACATGGTGGCCGGGGACGGCGGCATCTTCTCCTTCGGCGACGCCCAGTTCTACGGCTCGATGGGGGACAAGAAGCTCAACGCCCCCGTGGAGTCGCTCGTCCCCACCGGCGACGGCGCCGGCTACTGGCTGGTGGCGTCGGACGGCGGGATCTTCGCCTTCGGCAACGCTCCGTTCCAGGGGTCGATGGGCGGCACCAAGCTCAACCGGCCGGTGACCGGCATGGTGCGCTACGCCGACGGCTACCTGATGGTGGGCGAGGACGGCGGCATCTTCGACTTCTCGGCCAAGCCGTTCCTCGGCTCGCTGGGGGCGAACCCGCCGGCGCACCCGATCGTGTCGGTGGCCGCCCTGGGGTAAACCTGGGGTCATGGCCTTGAACTTCAGCTTCAGCGACGAACACGAACTGCTGCGGGAGACGGTCCGGCGCTACGCCACCGAACGGCTGGCGCCGGACTACCCCCGCTGGGAATCGGAGCCCTATCCCCGGGAGCGGGTGGTCGAGCTCGGCGACCTCGGCCTGCTGGGGCTGCTGATCCCGCCGGAATACGGCGGGTCCGCCGCCCCGGGCACCGGGTACGTCTCGCTCGGCATCGCCGCCGAGGAGATCGGCCGGGGCGACTTCAACGTCACGTTGTTCCTCCAGCTGTCGGCCATCAGCGCCGGGTTGCTGGCCCAGGGCGACGAGAACATCCGCAAGGAGTGGCTCCCCGGGGTGGCGTCGGGCGAGGCCGTGGTGGCCTTCGCCCTCACGGAACCGTCGGTCGGGTCCGACGCCGCCCGCCTCTCGGTCACCGCCCGGCGGGACGGCGGCGACCTCGTGCTGGCGGGGGAGAAGGCGTCGTGCACGTTCGCCGGCCTCGCCGACGCCTGCGTCGTCTTCGCCCGCACCGGCGGCCCGGGGGCGGCGGGGATCAGCATGGTGCTCGTCCCGCTCGACCGCCCGGGGGTGACCCGCCGCATCTACGACAGCGTCGGCGGCAAGCTCACGCAGCGGGGGTCGCTGTTCTTCGACGACGTCCGGGTCCCGGCGGGCAACCAGCTCGGGGCCGAGGGCGTCGGGTTCGTGGGGGCCATGAAGGCCTTCGACTTCAACCGGGCCGTCATCGCCCTCGGCTGTGTCGGCGCCGCCCTGCAGTCGCTGGAGGAGACGATCGCCTACACCAAGGAACGCACGACCTTCGGCAAGCCGCTGGCCAAGCACGAAGGCGTCGCCTTCCCCATCGCCGAGCACCTCTCGCTGCTGCACGCCAGCCGGCTGGTGGCCTACGAGGCGCTGGCCCGAGCCGACGCCGGCCGGCCCCACACCGTCGAGGCGGCCATGGCCAAGTGGCTGGCGCCGAAGCAGGCGGCGGAGGCCATCCACGCCTGCCTGCTGTTCCACGGCTGGTCGGGTTACGGCAACGATCTGCCCTTCGCCCAGCGCCACCGGGACATCGTCGGCTTCGAGATCGGCGACGGCACGGCCGAGATCATGAAGGCGATCATCGCCCGCGACACCTTCGGCCGGGAGTTCGCCGCCTACAAGTAGCCACCGCCCTACACACGTCAGGCGGCGACCAGGGCGAGGTCGTAGGGACGGCGGCGCAGGGCGTCGGTCATCGCCTCCAGCGGGTCCTCGGGGCCGATCTCGCCGCCGACCAGGGCGCCGAGCGCCCGGAGGCGGAGCCGGGTCCGGTGGAGCCGGCGGCGGGCGTTGTCCCGGGCTTCCTCCTCGGCCCACCGGATGCGGCCCTCGGCCCGGGCGGCGGGGACGACGAGGTGGACGTGGACGGGCTCCTCGGCCAGCCGGCGCGCCACCCACTCCTCGAGGGCCGGGCTGTCGAGCGTCTTGTTGGCGACGACCAGGTAGTGGCGCATGTCCCGATGATCGCCACCGCGGCGCAGAGGGCCCGGGGAGCCGCCTGAGAATTTCATGACGGACGGTCAGTCGGCGGGCGCCCGTCCGACGGTGAGGACGAGCGGAAACAGCCGGGCCAGCCGCCACTGCGCCTCGGACTGGGCCACCACCTCGAGGCCGGCGTCGGTGGCCAGGCGGCGCATCGCCTTCCGGGTCGGCCAGGTCGCAGCCGACGACAGCCGGCCGAGCCGCCGGCTGGCGGCGTCGGTCCCGGGGTTGATCATCCCCACCAGGGCGTGGCCGCCGGGGGCCAGCACCCGGCGGAACTCCCGCCACGCCGCCGGCTGGTCGAAGAAGTGGAAGGCCTGGGTGCAGACCACGGCGTCGACGGCGCCGCTCCGGAGGGGGAGCCGGGCCGAATCGCCCTGCATCCAGCCGACCCGGCGGCTGCGGGCGGCCGCCTGGGCCAGCATCCCGGCCGACAGGTCGCAGCCGGCCACCGCCGCCGGTGCCAGGTCCTGCTCCAGGCGGGCGGCGAAGATGCCGGTGCCGCAGCCGACGTCGAGGACCGACGCCGGACGGAGCGCCCGCAGCTCGGCCAGGGCGAGGTTCTGCAGGCCGACGTACAAGGCCCGCTGCAGCCAGCCGGTGTCGTAGAGGTGGGCGAAGCGATCGAAGAGCCGGCGGACATCGAGGTCGGGCACCCGGTCAGTCTGCTCGCCGGCGGCACCCGGTGCCCGTCGGCCGCCCTCCGGCCGGTAGGGTCACCTCCGGTGTCGATGCAGGAGACGGACCCGTTCGCCCAGGCCGTCGCCCGACTCTCCGACGAGGGTCTGGCGCTGGAGATCTCGGCCCGCACGGTCCGGCTGGTCGATGCCGTGCGGGGCGACGCCGGGGCCGCCGCCCTGCGGCTGCTGGGCATGGTGCAGGGCGGGGCCCCGGTGGCCATCGCCACCCACGGCGCCACCCAGGTGGCGGCGGCGGTGTGGGTGCCGCCCCGGCTCTTCGTGGCCCGCTGGGGCCGCAACCGGTGGGTGGTCGGCTACCGGCTGGCCGCCGGGTCCCGGCCCAACGACTACGTCCGGGTCGAGGGCCGGATTCCCGGCCACCTCGAGACGGGCAACTGGTACGAGTCGGTGCCCGACGACGTCGCCGAGGCCTTCGCCGGTGTCGGCCTGTCCCTGGCGTCGCCGCCGTTTCCGGTGCCGGCCCAGCCCGAGCCCGAGCCGCCGTCCGCCCCCCGGCGCAGCGCCGCCGCCGGGACCGGGGGGCGTGGCGGCGGCAGCGGGCGGCTGTCGTCGGCCGAGAAGGCCCCGCCGGCCCGGCCCGCGCCCCGCAGGGCCGGCGCGCCGAAGCCGCCTCCGGCCCCCAAGCCTCCGCCGCCCCCCACCAGCCGGGTCTGCCCCGGCTGCAACATGCGCCGGACGCTGACGCAGTTCGCCCCCGGCTCCGACCTCTGCATCGACTGCCGCGAGTAGCGCCGGGCCGGCGCCGAATCACCCGGCGCCGCGTCACCCGGCGGCGACCACCAGCTCCCGCAGCCAGCCCGGCGTCCGGGTCGGGCGCCCCCGGCCGTCGACCACGCCGTGCACGGTGACGCCGGTGGCGCTCGTCTCCCCGCCGCATTCCACGACGTAGCTCATCTGGAACGTGGCCGCCCCGGCCGAGGCGACCATGATGCCGATGTCGACCGCGTCGTCGAAGCGCAGCGGCCGGCGGTATTGCAGCGCCGCCTCCACGACCGGGAACTCCACGCCCTCGGCCCGCAGCCGGTCGTAGGGCCGGCCGAGGGCCCGCAGGTACTCCACCCGGCTCTCCTCCAGGTAGGCCAGGTAGGAGGCGTGATGGACCACGCCCATGGCGTCGGTCTCGCAGAAGCGGACCCGCAGCCGGTGGGTGAACGGGTAGGCGGCGAGATCGCCGGGAGGGTCGAAGTGCATCCTCATCGGAGGGTGACCCTAGGCGGGGTCGGCGGCGGCCACGATCACCCACCGCCCCCGGTCCGTGCCGGAGCGAAGGGTTCCGGCGTCGATGGTGCACCATCGCACCGTGACGCGCCGGGGGCTGGACCTCGAGGAACGGGTGCTCGACGTCCTCGACCGCTGGGACCGCCGGCTGGAGACCGCCACCGCCGCCTGGGCCCGGTTGGCGGGTGGGGAGCAGCGCCGCATCGAGGCGGAGCTCGACGCCGCCGGCGAGACGGACGAATGGGTCCTCGTGTTGTGGAACTGGTGGGCCCGGGCCGGCGTCGCCGAACAGGCCCAGCTCCGCCGCGACGTGGCGCTGCTGTCGAGCGCCCTGTGGGCGGCGGCCGCCGACGGGCGCCTCGACGGCCCGTCCGAAGCGGCGGACTCCGCCCGTCATCTGCTCGGGGCGCTCGATCGTCTGGCGGCCGTCCTCGGCCTCGACTGAGGGCGACTGAATGTTCGTTCGCGACGGACCGATGACACCCGTGTGACGGCTGTGTGACAGTGGTCGACGCGAAGCACGTCATCGCGACATCCCTGTGCCTGTCAGACATTTCCGGGGTGGGGAACGGCCCTGTCGGTGCCGAATCTTGTGGATGTGCACCCCCCACGGCGCGGACTTCGCGGCATCGCCGTCACCGGATTGGCGCTGGCCGCCTTCGCTGCGACGGTGGTGTCGAGCGCGCCGGCCTGGGCCGCCGATCTGCCCGTCCCGGCCGGTTACACCGTGGCGGCCCATGACGCTCCGGCCGACGGGGTCGAGCACCTCACGCTGACGAGGACCAACCCCTCCATGGTGGTGAACGTGGCCCGCATCACCGCCGGGGCACCGGTCTCGCTGCGGGCGGTGCTGTCCAACGACCAGGTCGCCGGCGACGGCGCCCGGCTCGAGACGGTCAGCAGCATGTGCGCCCGGGTCCACTGCCTGGTCGGCGTCAACGGCGACTTCTTCGGCGCCGACAGCGAGCCCCTCGGGGGCTTCGTCACCGACGGCGCCCTGCTCCGCTCCCCGAGTCCGACCCAGAACCAGCTGTCGCTGACCGACGACGGCAAGCTGACCGACCAGAGGTTCACCTGGAGCGGCAAGCTCCTGCCCACCGACCTCCAACCGCTCAACCTCGACGGCGTCAACGTCGCCCGTCCGGCGGGCAAGGTGGTGCTCTACACGCCGGCCTTCGGGGCCAGCACCGAAACCACCACCCCGGGCGCCGAGCTCGTCCTCCGGGTCGTCGACCCGGCCGGCGAGTTCCGCCTCGATCAGACGGCCCGGGTCGAGCTCGTGGCGTTGCACGACGGGGTGCAGAACGGCGCGATCCCGCCCGACGGCGCCGTCCTGGCCGGCGAAGGGGCGGGGGCCGACGCCCTGCGTGCCCTCTGGGCCCGGGTCGGCAGCGGCGCGGCGTCGAACCAGGCGCTGCTGCGGCTCTCGGCCGACGAGGACGTCACCGAGAGTCTGGGCGGCAGCCCCATCCTCGTCCGGGACGGGAAGCGCTGGTTCGGCGATCCCGGCGACGACTTCACCGACGGCCGCCACCCCCGCACGATCGTCGGCTGGACGGCGGCCGGCGACGAGCTGCTCGTGACGGTGGACGGGCGCCAGCCCGACGTGTCGGTCGGCATGTCGCTCTACGAGGCGACCGATTTCATGATCGCCCTCGGCGCCACCGACGCCATCAACCTCGACGGCGGCGGGTCGTCGACGTTCGTGCAGGGCGGCACCGTCGTCAACAGCCCGAGCGATGTTCAGGTCAAGAGCGGGGGCAAGACGCTGATCCGCCATTCGGTGCAGAAGGGCGACACGCTGATCGGCCACGTGGAGCGGCCGGTGGCCACCGCCCTCGTCGTCGTGCCGAGCATCGCCGTGTCGGTGCCGCCGGTCGACCCGCTGGCCGGCGTGGCCCTCGGGTTGAAGGAGCAGGCCCTCGGAGCCCCGCTGCCCTCCGATGGCGCCGCCGCCCGCTCCGACGGGGCGGCGTCGGCCGCCGGCACCACCGGCGAGTCGGCCCGGATGGCCGGCGTGCTGGCCGCCGGCGATGTCGCCTCCGCGCCCGACGGGCGCCTCCCGGCCCTGGTCGGGCCCCGGCCCAAAGTCGGCTCGCCGCTGGTGCGGGTCGCCGTCCTCGTCGACGTGACGGCCATCGTGGCGCTGCTGTCGGCCGTGATGACCGTCCGCCGCCGGCGGGGCCTCCGGGTGCGACACCCGGCCGCGGCGGCGGCGCGTTCCGACGACTAGCGACCCGATCTCGCTACATTGCGTCGCCGTGACGACGTTGTCGGAAGCGGAATCGAAGGCGTTGCTGGCCCGGCACGGGGTGCCCGTCCCCGCCGAGGCGGTGGTGGACAGCGCCGCCGAGGCGGGCGAGGCGGCGGGCCGGATCGGCTTCCCCGTGGCGGTGAAGCTCTGTGGCCGGGCCATCGCCCACAAGACCGAGCGGGGCCTGGTGCGGCTCGGGTTGAGGGAGGCGGCGGCGGTGGAGGCGGCGGGCGCCGAGCTGCTGGCCGCCGCCCGCCCGGAGGACGGCGACGTCGCCCTGTTGGTCTCGGCCATGGTGCCCGGCGCCCGGGAGCTCATCGCCGGGTTCGTGCGCGACGACGAGTTCGGCCCCTGCGTCATGCTCGGCCTCGGTGGGATCCTGGCCGAGGCGGTCGGCGACGTCGCCTTCCGGCTGGCGCCGCTCGACGCCGTCGACGCCGACGACCTCATCGACGAGCTCTCCGGCGGGGCGCTGCTCGGGCCGGTGCGGGGCGAACCGCCCGTCGACCGTTCGGCACTGGCCGGGATCCTCCTCGGCCTGTCGACGGTGGGCGTCGACGACGACCGCATCCGCTCGATCGACCTCAACCCCCTGATCGTCTCCGGGGGTGTGCCGGTGGCGGTCGACGCCCTCATCGAAATCGACCCGTTCGAGCTCGACCGGTGACGCTCCGGCACCTCTTCGAGCCGCGGGGTGTCATCGTCGTCGGGGCCTCGAGCCACCCGGCCAAGTTCGGCTTCGTGGCCCTGCACAACGTGCTGGCGCAAGGGTTTTTGGGCCCGGTCTTCGCCGTCAACCGCGACGGCGGCGAGATCCTCGGGCTGTCCACGGCGACCGACGTCGGGCAGCTTCCGGCCGGCGAGGCCGACCTCGCCGTCATCTGCACCCCGGCCGCCGCCAACCCCGACGTCCTCCGGGCCTGCGCCGCCAAAGGGGTCAAGGCGGCCTACGTCGTGTCGGGCGGCTATCGCGAGACGGGGGCGGACGGCCGCCGGGCGGAAGAGGAACTGGTGGCGCTGGCCGACAAGTTCGACGTCGTGCTGGCCGGCCCCAACGGGCAGGGACTGATCTCGACCCCGGCCCGGCTCTGCGCCCAGATCGTCGGCCCCTACCCGGTGGCCGGGTCGATCTCGGTCGCCAGCCAGTCGGGCAACACGACGTCGTCGTTCATGAACTACGCCAACCATTCGGGCGTCGGCATCGCCCGGGCGGTGAGTGCGGGCAACGCCGCCGCCGTCACCGTCGCCGACTACCTGCAGTGGTTCCGGGACGATCCCGCCACCCGCGTCGCCTTCGCCTATCTGGAGCACAGCGCCTCCGGCCGGGCGACGTTCGAGCGGATCCGGGCCGTCACCGGCGACCTGCCGGTGGTGATGGTGAAGGGCGGCGTGAGCCGCGCCGGCCAGCAGGCGGCGGCGTCCCACACCGGGGCGCTGGCCGGCGAGCAGCGGATCTTCACCGGCGCCATGCGCCAGGCCGGCGTGTGCCTCGTGCCGACGGTCGAGGAGGCGTTCGACGCCGCCGCCACTTTCGCCACCCAGCCGCTGCCGAAGGGCCCGAACACGGCGGTGGTGACGACCGCCGGCGGATGGGGCGTGATGGCCGCCGACGCCCTGGCCTCGTCATCGCTGCACCTCATGCCGCTGCCCGGCGACCTCCGGGCGGCGATCGACACGAAGCTGCCGCCCCGCTGGAGCCGGGCGAATCCGATCGACATGGCCGGTGGCGAGGGCCGCGACACCGTGCCCGAAGTCCTGGAGCTGGTGGCCGCCCACCCGTCGGTCGACGCCGTGATCTTCCTCGGGCTCGGGATCCAGTCGAACAGCGCCAAGCTGCTGCGGGAGGGGCGCCTCTCCCCCGGCCAGGGGCTGGAACGCATCGTGGCCTTCCACGAGCGGCAGGACCGGCGCTTCGCCGAAGCGGCGGCGGCGGCGTCCGACGCCAGCGGCAAGCCGGTGCTGGTGGCCACGGAACTCGGCGTGACCGACCCGGCCAACCCCGGGCCGGCGGCCGTGCGGGACAGCGGCCGGTACTGCTACCCGTCGGCCAACCGGGCGGTCGCGGCCCTCGACCACGCCTGGGCCTACGCCCGCTTCCGCCGGCGGCGGGGCGGCTGAACCGGCGCGGCCGGGCTCCGGGGCGGGAGGGGCGCCCGGTCCCGGTCACGCCGGCGGGGTCAGCCGGCTCCAGGTGGCCCCGCCGTCGGCGGTGCTGTAGAGCTGGCGGTGGCCGGCGGGGCCGGCGGTGAGGACACCGTGATCGGCGTCGCTGAACTGCAGCGCCGGGCCGGCGCCGGTGTGGAGCACCGCCGTGAAGTGCAGGCCGTTGTCGGTGGTCCGCATGACGTCGCCGCTGTCGAGGCCGACGACGGCGCTGCTGCCGCCGACGGCCAGCGACGTGATCGCCGCCGGGAAGCTGAAGTGCCAGACGACGGCCCAGCTGGCGCCGCCGTCGGACGACGTCTGCAGCTCGGCCGGGCCGCCGGGGAGGGCCGGCAGGCAGGCGGCGACGAGCCCGTCGCCGCCGGTGATCGGCGCCACCATCGGCCGGGGGCAGGGAACCGTGCGCCGCTCCCACCGGCCGGCCGAGGTCCGGGCCAGCAGCACCTGGCCACCGTCTTCGCCGGTGGCGACGGCGTACACGTCGGGCCCGTTGACCACGAACGTGCCGCCGGCCGTGTCGGCGAGATTCACCCCCGGGCTCACGTAGCGCCATCGCCCGGTGCTGATCGTGCCCTCGGCCAGCCGTGGGGGCTCGGTGCAGTTCCCGGTGCCGAAACCGCAGGTCCCGACGAAGGCGTAGGCCCGGCTCCCGGCGACCGTCAGCCCGCTGACCGGGTTGCCGAGGTCGACGCGCTGCCAGCGTTCGCCGCCGTTGAAGGTGGCGAAGAGGCTCCGGTCGTAGGCGAAGCCGTGGCGGGCGTCGGCGAACCGGACGGCGCTGACGAAGTCCGGCCCGGCGGCGCCGCTGGCCGGGACGTCGAGGACGTTGAGGCGTGACCACGACCCGCCGCCGTCGGTCGTCTTCCAGACGACGGCGCAGCGGGCGTCGGCGGCGCCGGGCCGGCCGCAGGGTTGCTCGGTCAGCGCCCAGCCGTCCTCGTCGCTGTCGAAGGAGGCGTCGAAGAGATCCGACGGCGGCGGCATCGTGCTGGCCGGGGTGGCCGTGGTGGCGGTGGATCCGCCCGTCCGGCTGGTGGGCGGCGCCGACCGGTTCGACGAGTGGTGGTCGCAGCCCGCCAGCAGGGCGCAGAGCACCACGGGGACCAGAAGGTGTCGCCGCACGGCGCCCATTACAGCCCGATTTGGGGGGCCCGGCGCGCCGTCGGCCTCAGGCGCCGTCGAACAGGGGGTGATCGACGCCCGCGTCGTAGACCAGGTGATCCCCCTCCCGGCGGGCCTCGGGCGTGACGGGGTGGGCGGCGAGCCGTCCGTCGTGGAAGAGGTGCTGAACACATAGCCCCTCGACCAGCACGAGATGATCGGCCAGCAGCCGCCGGTGGCAGTGCCACCACAGGCCCTCGGCGCACATCACCGCCGACGTCCGCCGGGCGGCCAGCGTCCGCAACTCGGCGGCGGCGGCGGCGAACTCGGGGGTGGCCATGTGGTCGGCATAGGCCCGGAACTGCTCGTTGCGCAGGCCGACGTTGGGGGAGCCCTCCACCGGCCGGCGCCGGCCGCCGAGCGCCGGGCACCAGCGGTAGAGGACGCCGAAGTCGGCCGCCAGCCAGTCCGCCATGGCCTCGGAGCCGAAGTGGGGGTGGCGGCGGCTGCCGGGGTAGCGGCGGACGTCGACGACGACCTCGACGCCGGCGTCGCGCACCAGGGCGCCGAAGGCGCCCGGCTCGAGGGCGCCGTGACCCACCGTCCGCAGCGCGGCTGACACCCCGGCGCCCCCGGTGCTCTTGACTCGAATGGTTTTCCTGCTCACGGTGAGGGTACGCGGCTTCGTGAGAGGCACCGGAGAACGACCGGGGCGAGAGGAGCGGAGACAGCATGGCCAACGAGATCGCGCCACCGAAGACCGACGACATCGTCCTCGTCCTCAGCGCCCAGCACGAGCGGATCCGGGCCCTCCTGGCCGAGTTGCACGAGACGGTGGCGGCCGTGGCCGACATCACGTCCGACATGGCCGAGCCGTTCCAGGAACTCGTCCGGCTGCTGGTGGCCCACGAGGCGGCGGAGGAGCTCGTCGTCTACCCGACGCTGCGGAGCGGCCTCGAGGAGGGCCGCCTGGCCGGGCAGCGCATGGCCGAGGAGGACGAGGCCAAGCACCTCCTGGCCAAGCTGGAGAAGCTGGCGCCCGCCTTCTTCGAGTTCCCGGCCGCCCTCGCCGAACTGGAGCAGAAGGTGCTGGCCCACGCCGAGCAGGAGGAGCACACCGTGTTCCCGCTGCTCGAACGGCGCCTCTCGGCCGACGACCGGCAGCGGATGGCGGGCGACTTCCACTACATGGTGGCCCGGGCGCCCACCCACGCCCATGCCCACAGCCCCGAGAGCGCCGTGGGCAACGCCGTCCTCGGCCCGGTGCTGGCCACCATCGACCGCGTCCGCGACGCCGCCCGCCGCTAGCCCGAGAAGGCCTGCAGCAGCTGGGCGACGTCGTCCTCCACCTGGCGGGCGATGGCCAGGGCCTCGGTGACGTCGATGCCGAGGGCCCGGAGGCCGGCGTTCGGCCCGTGTTCGAGTTCGGCCCCCGACCGGGTGATCCGGGCGGCCACCGCCTCCGCCGCCACCAGCAGCAGGGCGTGGGGCTCGCTCAGGGTGGCCGGATGGGCGTGGTGGTCGGCCACCGCCTCGATGAACGTCTCGGGGAAGCGCCAGGCGGAGAAGACCCGGGCCGCGGCCTCGTCGTGGGCCATCCCGTAGGCGGCCTTCTCCGCCGCCCGCAGCGACCGGCTGCCGCCGGCCTCCGCCTGCACCGCCCGGAAGCGCTCGGGATCGGCCCGGAACAGCAACGCACTGCCGAGGTCGTGGAGGAGCCCGAGCGGGAAGGCCTGGTTGGGCCGCACCCCGGCCCGGGGCGCCAGCACCGAGCACAGCGTGGCGGTGGCCACGGAGTGCTCCCAGTACCCGTCGGGGACCGCGTGCTCCCCGGGCTCGAACAGCCCGCTGGCGTGGACGGCGGCCATGGCCCGCACCGTCGGGAAGCCGACCACGGTGACGGCGAAGGCGACGTCGGCCACCCGCCGGGACAGGCCGTAGTAGGCGGAGTTGGCCAGCCGCAGCACCCGGGCGGTGAGCGACGGGTCGGCGGTGAGGGCGGCGGCCAGGTCCTTGGCCGAGGAGTGCGGCTGGTCGGCCACCCAGACCGTCCGCACGGCCACCGACGGCTGGGCCGGGAGCCGTTCCAGCTCCTCGATGAGGACGTCGACCAGCGCCCCCCGTTCGGCTTCCGCCTCCTCCTCGACCTGCGCCGGGTCGCTCATCGTCGCACCTCCGTCGGCGGCCCCCCGGGAAGCTCGGAGCCGACGACGGGCCCCCGGAGCCAGGCGGTCGCCTCCCCGGCGGGCAGCGGCCGGGCGTAGAGATAGCCCTGGGCGAAGCGGCAGCCGAGCGCCTGCAGGAGGCGGGCGTCCTCTTCGGTCTCGACCCCCTCGGCCACCGGCGAGAGCCCGAGGGCCTCCGACAGCGACACCACGGCGGCCACGATGGCGGGGGACGTCGGGTCGGTCCGCAGCCCGGCCACGAACGACCGGTCGATCTTCAGGAACTCGCCGGGGAAGCGGCGCAGCGACGAGAGCGACGAGTAGCCCGTCCCGAAGTCGTCCATGGCCAGGCGGACGCCGAGCGAGCACAGGTCCCGCAGCTGGCCGAGCGCGCCCTCGATCTGGTCCATGAACACGCTCTCCGTCAGTTCCAGGCACAGCCGCCGCGCCGCCAGCCCGGTCGACTCCAGCGCCTGCATGACGGTCTCGACCAGGCCGGGCCCCGCCAGCTGGCGGGCCGAGAGGTTGACGCTGAGATAGGACGGCGCCCGCTCGCCGAGGTCGGCCTGCCACCGGGCGAACTGCCGGCAGGCGCGCCACAGCACCCAGCGCCCGAGCCGGTCGATGATGCCCATCTCCTCGGCTAGGGCCACGAACACCGTCGGCGACACCGTGCCGAACTCGGTGTCGTCCCAGCGCAGCAGCGCCTCCACGCCCACCGCCCGGCCGGTCACCTGGTCGACGATCGGCTGGTAGTAGACCTCGAGCTGGTCGTGCTCGATGGCCCGCCGGAGCCCGTTGGCCATGGCCAGCCGGGTGGTGACACCCTGGCGGACCCGCTCGTCGAAGAGCGCCCAGCGGGCCTTGCCCGACGCCTTGGCCTGGTAGAGGGCGGTGTCGGCGTCGCGCAGGACGGTCTCGGGGTTGAGGCCGGGCTCGGTCGAGAGCACCAGGCCCATGCTGGCCGACACGCCGACCTCCCGGCCGGCGATGGTGAAGGCCGGGGCCAGGGCGTCGACGAGGCGGCCGGCGATCCGTTCCGCCTGGCCGGCGTCGCGGACGTCGGTGCAGACCACGACGAACTCGTCCCCGCCGAAGCGGGTCACGAGGTCGTGGGGCCGGACGGCGTCGGTCAGCCGCTCGGCCACGGCCAGGAGCAGCTGGTCCCCCGTCTCGTGGCCGAAGGAGTCGTTCACCAGCTTGAAGTCGTCGAGGTCGACGAAGAGCACCGCCACGGACGGCTCGGGGCGGGCCAGCTGCTCGCGGAGCGCTTCCCACAGCAGGCTGCGGTTGGGCAGGCCGGTGAGGCGGTCGTGGGTGGCGTCGTGGGAGAGAGCCTGCTCGAGGAGGCGGCGCTCGGTGACGTCCTCCACGGAACCGACGAAGCCGCCGGCCCGCTGGCGGCTGAGGACGGGCGCCACCCGGATCGACACCCATCGGGCCGACCCGTCGGGCCGTTCCACCTTGACCTGGTCGAGCTCGACCTCGGCGCCCTCCAGCACGCTCTCGAGGGCGGAGACCACCCGGGCCCGGTCGGACGGGGCCAGCGTGTCGAGCCAGCGGCTGCCGTGCAGCCCGGCGTCGTCGACGCCCAGGATCTCGACGCAGCGGGCGTTGGCGTAGCCGAGCCGCAGGCCGACGTCGGAGCGGAAGATCCCGATCGGCGCCTGCTCGGCCAGGACCCGGAACTGCTCTTCGGAGACCCGCAGGTGCTCCTCGGCCCGCAGCTCCTCGGACCGTTCCCGGACAACGACGACCGAGCGGCGGGCGCCCGCCGGCGGCGGGCTTTCGTGGGCGGAGCCGAGAGGGTGGACGATGATGCGCACGGCCAGGCTGGCGCCGTCGCGGCAGGCGGCGAAGGAGTCGGCGGTACCCGGCACCCCGGTGTCGAGCAGGTTGCAGATGACCTCGCCGGCGGCTCCGAGGCCGAGCTCGGTGACGTCGGCGCCGGCGTGGGGAATGGTGGCGAAGGCGGAAAAGGCCCGGGTCGCCCACTGCAGGCGGTGCTGCATCCGGCCGCGCCGAACCGCCGACTCGACGAGCGCCACCGGGTCCGGCAGGGCCCGCAACACGAGGTCGACGACAGCGGGTTCGATCACGGCGTCCAAGCCAAGCTCCTTCACGAAGGAGACCCATTCCGTGGGTCAACCCGAAGGATCGGCCGCCGGTGGCTTCGGCTGAGGGTTTGCGGGCAAGCCGGGGCGCCGCCGTCTTCAGCCGGGGCGCGCCGTCTTGGGGAGGGGAGGACGGGGTGATCCCAGCCTCAGCCCGTCCTCCCCTCCGGGTTCCCGGCGAGGAGCTGCCCCCCCGAGATCAGGCGGGCAGGTAGCGGCTCGAGCGGTGGTACCAGGCCCAGCCCCCGATGAAGAGGACGAGGCCGCCGAGGGCGACACCGGCCAGCAGGAGCAGGATCGCCGACCCGTCGTCGGCGGGCTTGTCCGGCTTGGCGGCGGCCAGGTTGTCGAGGATCGACTGGTCGATGGGCACCACCGGCGGGGGCGCCGTCGCCGGCTGGGCGGCGTCGGCCGGCGGGGGGTTGGCGGCGGCGGCCGCCGCCGCGGCGGCGTCGGCCGTCGCCGGGTCGGGCGCCGGGGGAGGGGCGGCGGCGTTGGTCGTCGGCGGTGTGGATTCGGCGGCCTGGGCGGCGGCGTTGCCCGGGCCGGTGGCCGGCCGGGCCTGGGCGGCCCGGTCCTTCCCGCCCTGGGCGGCCGGGGGGCGGGCCGGCGCCGGCGGGGCCGAGGGCGGAGGGGCGGTCGGCGCCGGCGAGGGGACCAGCACCCAGCCGGCCGACGAGCTCGGGGGCGGCGACTGGGGCGCCGTCTGCGGCGGCGACTGCGGCGGCGGCGACTGCGGCGGCGGCGACTGGGGCGGCGGCGACTGGGGCGGCGGCGGCGGCGGGGGCGGCGGCTGGGTGGTGGTCGTCGTCTTCGGCGGCTTCGGCGGCTTCGTGGTCGTGGTGGTCGTCGACTTGGGCGGCTTGGTCGTCGTGGTCGTCGGCGGGCCGGTGGTGGTGGTCGGTGGGACGGTGGTGGTCGTGGTGGCTCGGGGCGCCGTCGTCGTGGTGGTCTGCCCCGGCGGCGGGGGCGGCGGGGGTGGCGGGGGCGGCGGGGGCGGCGGCGACGAGGCGGCCTCGACCATGATCACGCCCGACATGCCGCCTCCGCCGGGGGAGCCGTAGTACTTGTCGTGGTAGGGGTACGTCCCCGGCTGGACGAACCGGAGGCCGGCGTACTGCTGGTTGGTCAGGTCGGCGTCGAAGAGGCCGCTGTCGGAGGTGACCGAGTGCTGGAGCTTGGCGTCCTGGGCCCGGGCGAAGATCACGGTGTCGCCGGCCTGGATCGTCAGCCGGTTGGGGCTGAAGAAGGAGTCGTGGGCGACGACGCCGGCCATGTTCGACGTGTTGGGCGGGGGCGAGCTGGCCGCACCGGCCTCGCCGGCGGGGGCGACCACCAGCGCCGCCGCCGCCGCCACCGCCAACGTCAGCGGCAGAAGTGCGCGTCGAACCATCAGACCTCCCTCCCGCTCCGCATCGGGGGGGCCGGAGCCGGGACGCCACACGCCGGCGACGGGGGCCGCCGGTCATGGTTCTCGGATTCGTGGGCGAACCGGCCGATTCCTGTTGCAACCGGGTTACAAGGTGCGGATCGCCCGATTTGCCCAAATGGGGCCGGGGCGGGGCCGGTGCTACCGTCCGCGCCGTGCCCTATTACCAGTTCCACGTCCCGGCGGGAAGCCCGAGTGCCGGGCTGAAGGCGGAGATCGCCGCCGCCGTCGCCAAGGTCCACACCTCGGTCACCGGAGCGCCCGCCCGCTACGTCAACGTCGCCTTCTTTGAGCTTCCGCCCGGGAATCTCTTCGTGGCCGACGAACCCGTCCACCAGGGCCGGATGGTGGGGCTCATCCGCAGCGGCCGCACGGCGGAGGTCAAGCGCGAGCTCATCGCCGGCCTGGCCGACGCCTGGAGCGAGGTCACCGGCGAGCCCCGGGAGGGCTTCGCCCTCTTCCTCCAGGAGGTGCCCGGGGCGATGGTCATGGAATACGGCGAGACCCTCCCCGAGGCGGAGTTCGACTAGCAGCCGTCCTCGCTGTCCCGGCCCTTGTCCGGGCCCGGCCTTTTGGGGTACGGTCCCGTACCATGATCAAGCGACTGGGGTGGATGCTGGGGATCGTGCTCGTGCTGCCGGCCACCGTCGTCGTCCACCATCCGGCTCCGGCGGGCGCCGGCCCGGCCGGCGTCGAGGTGACGACCGTGAAGTACGGGCCGTTCGTCCTGCCGCCGGCGGGGAAGGGCGGCGACGTCGACCACGCCAACGTGTTCGTCCCCGACGTGGCCAAGCCGTGCGAGAACTGCTTCATCCTCCGGGCCGAGCCCGACCTGGTCTACGACGACGGCTCGTCGGCCAACCTCGACACCGGGCTCATGCTCCACCATGCCGTCTTGTTCAACACCGGCCGGTCCGACGCCACCTGTGGGAAGGACACGTTCTTCGGCCGCCTCGGGGAGCGCTTCCTGGCCTCGGGCAACGAGCGCACGGTCAAGCGCTACCCCGACGGCTACGGCTACCACCTGGGCCACGACCCGGTGACCGGCGTCTTCCACATCATGAACCACTCCGACGCCACCAAGCGGGTGTGGTTCACCTTCAAGGTCACCTGGCTGCCCGACTCCACACCGGGAATCAAGGCCGTGACACCGCTGTGGCTGGACGAGAACAATTGCCGCAGCTCCGAATACGACGTCCCGGCGGGGCCGTCGGCCAAGCACTGGACGTGGACGTCGACGCGCACCGGGCGCATCGTCTCCGGCGGGGGGCACGTCCACACCGGCGGGATCCGCACCGTGCTCACGAACGTCACCACCGGCCGGCACATCTGCACGTCGTGGGCCGGCTACGGCCACAAGCCCGCCTACATGGGCCAGATCGAGTCGATGAGCTACTGCGCCTGGGACACGCTCGGCGTCGTGCGGGCCGGCGACACCCTCGACCTCGAGGCCGACTACGACTCGGCGGTGCCCGTCCCCGAGGCGATGGGAATCATGGTCATGGGCCTCTACGAGACCGACGACCTGACGGCCGGCACGCCGGCGCCGGCCGAGGCCAGCGGCGCCAAGGCGCCGCCCTCGGCCGGGTCACCGCCGCCGGCCGGCGACACGCACGGCGGCATGCACGACGGCATGCACGGCGGCCACCACCACTGAGCCGGCGTCTCAGGCGGGGACGATCGCCGTCAGGTACTGCTCGCAGGTGATCGGCTCCAGCCCGTCGGCCCGGCCGGCGAAGTACCGGGCGTGGACGTCGGCCCGGGTCGGATGGTCGACGACCTCGAGCCCGCACCGGCGGACCAGCGCCTCTGCCTGCTCGGGGCGGAGTTCGGTCACGAACGGCTCGCCGTGGCGGGACGCCAGCCGGGCGAAGCGGTCGATGAAGTCCCGGCCGACGTCCTCCATCAGGGTCCGGTCGATGAGGTAGCTGAGGACGATCTCCGACCCCGGGGCGCACTTGCCGATGGCCCGCAGCGAGGCCTCGGCGGCCGGGACGGTGAGGTAGGGCAGCACCCCCACCCAGCAGAACAGCGTGCGGGCCGACCAGTCGAAGCCGGCCCGGTCGAGGCCGGCGGCGAACGTGTCGGTCTCGAAGTCGACGGCCACGAACACGTGGCGCTCGTGCACCGGCAGTCCGAGCTCGGCCATCCGGGCCCGCTTCCAGCCCTGGCTGGCCGGGTGGTCGACCTCGAAGACCCGCAGGCCGCCGGCCAGGGCGTCGGGCCGCCGCCAGGCGAACGTGTCGAGGCCGGCGCCGAGGAGCACGTACTGGTCGAAGCGGCCGGCGGCCAGCCGCTCCTCGGTGTAGCGGCCCCGGGCGACCACGATGACGCCGGTCATGCGCAGAAGCGGCTCGGTGAGGGCCTCGACGAGCTCGTCCCGCACGGCCTGCCAGGCCGGTCCTTGCAGCACCAGGGCGTACGGGTCGTCGAAGATCCACGGCTGGGCCTCGTGGCGGTGCAGGCCCCGGGCGGTGGCCGCCATCATCGCCGTCCGGCTGGGTTGGTCTTTTTCCATGGGCCGGCAGTCTTACCAGGCGGGCCCGGTCAGCGTCGCCTGGAGCAACGGGACGTCGTCGGGATGGGTGACGCCCTGGCACCGGCCGTCGCTCACGAGGACCGTGACGTCGAGCTCGTCGAGGTGCTCGCCCACCACGTTAGGCAGGAGCAGCTCCTCGCCGGCCGGGATCCCGCCTCCGGCCCCGAAGGCGGCGAAGGCGTCCCGCAGGACGGGCAGGATGCCCGGCGTGAACCCGAACAGGTTCATCGAGACCGGCTCGTCGCCGGTCATGGCCCGGGCCTCCGCCTCCGGCGCATCGATCGGCCGCCAGGAGAGCCGGCCGCCGGGCCCGATGCCGACCGCGCCCTCGACGACGCCGGTCAGGCGCCCGTCGTCGCCGATCCGGCACAGGGCCCGGTTGACCGGCCGGTCGCCGAGCAGCGTGTTGGCCAGGCGGTAGGCGACGAGGGCGTGGCCGCCGCCGGCGGCGAGGTGACGGGCCAGGGCGCCGAAGGCCGAGGGGCCGTAGAGATCGTCGGCGTTCGCCACCCCGAACGGGCCGCCGCCGAGCAGGGGAGCGGCGGCCACGAGGGCGTGGGCCGTCCCGAGCGGCTTGGCCCGCCCGGCGGCCACCGCCGCCTGGGCCGCCGGCTCGAGGTCCTGGCGGACGTACTCGGGCCGGAGCCGGGCCGGCCAGTGCCGCTCGACGTGCTCCCGCATCGCGCCCTCGATCTCGCCCCGGATGATCAACACGAGCCGCCCGAACCCGGCGGCTTCGGCGTCGCGGGCGGCGTAGTCGATGAGGGCCGAGCCGCCCGGCCCGATCGGGGCGATCTGCTTCGGCCCCCCGAAGCGGGACCCCATTCCCGCCGCCAGGAGCACCAGCGTCGGTGTCGTCACCGCCGGCCCACCTGGTCAGGAGACCCGGCGGAGCCAGTTCGGCCGTCGCCTGCGCTTCGGCGGATGGCGGTTCGGGGTCGTGTCCCCTGCCTCGCCCGCCGCCTCCGGCGCCGCGGCGCGGGCCTTGTCGCGTGCCTTCTTCCGGTCGGCGTTGATCGCCATCTGGACGTGGCGAAGCGGGTGGTTGGCCCGGGCCATGAACGTAAGGTCGGCGTCTCGCCCGCGGTCCTCGTCCCGCAGGGCCGTCACGATGAAGGCGCACCCGAGGCCGAGGAGCGCCAGGACGATCAGGATGGCCACCGCCCCGCCACCCCCGGTTTCGACCACGTGCCGGCTCCCGTTCCGTCCCTCGCCCGGAGATGGCGAGGAGTCTATTCATGGCCCGCTCCCTTACGCTGGGGCGCACAGAGGCGAGGAGGTGGGCGAGAGCGCATGGCCGAGGACAGGAAGCCGCCCAAGGTCGCCTGGGAGTCGTGGGTCGAGCGCAAGATCCGCGAGAGCATGGAGCGGGGGGAGTTCGACAACCTGCCGGGCCAGGGGCAGCCGCTCCCCGACCTCGCCCGTCCCTACGACGAGCTGTGGTGGCTGCGCAAGAAGCTGCGGCAGGAGAAGTTCTCGGTCGAGCCGCCGCTGCTCGAGCTGCGCCGGCAGCTCGACGAGACGCAGGCCCGCATCGCCGTCGCCGTCGACGAGGCCGAGGTGCGCCGGCTGGTGGCGGCCATCAACGAACGGATCATCTACGTGAACTCTCACACCACCCATGGGCCGGCGCCCGATCTCGTGCCGCTGCCGGTCGAGCGGGTGGTGGAGGCGTGGCGCCGCCGAAGTGCGGGGACTACGCCGGGGGCCGGGTCTGGGGCCTGATCCTCAAGGTGACGTCGAGCGCTTCGACGCTGACGGCGAACTGGCTGCGCCCGTCGGGCCCGATCGTGACCCGGCGGGTGGCGCGGTCGTAGGCCAGCCGTCCGAGCTCGAACCACCGGGTGCGGGCCGGGCCGTCGATGGAGAACTCTTCCACCCTGCGGACGACCAGCTCGCCGGCGGCCACCCGGGCCGATGGCGCCCGCCGGTCCACCTTTTCCAGCAACGGGACGTGGAGGGCGCCGGACTGGTCGTCGAGAGCCACGGCCCGCACATCGCACGTCCAGCCCCGGGCCCGGCGGACGATGGCCGAGAGCCCGCGGACGGTCCGCGCGTGGACGGCGCCCACCGCCCCCGGGGCGCGCCCGGCTTCGGTGAGTTCGATGTGTGTCCCCCGACCGTTCATCTCCTGGGTTCAATTCGGCGGCCGGGGCCCGGCGCCCTTGTGGAAGCCGCATGCGGCGCGATTCGGCCCATGCGCTCGGGCCCGGTCAGCCGCCGGGGATCGGAACGGGCAGCGGGCCCCCGGGCGGCCGGGGCGGCGGCCGGGACGGCGGGCGCGACGGCGGCGGCGACGTGGTGGTCGACGACGAGGACGGCGGCGCCTCTCGTCCCGGCGGCGGGGCCGCCGGCGGCCGGTTCGGCGACGGCCCGGCGGCGGTGGACGGCGGCGCCGGGGGGGCCGAGGCTCTCGGACGCGGCGCCGGCGTCCACCCCGGCCCGTCCGGCGGCAGGTCGTCGGGGGAGCGGGCCGGCCCGATGTCGAACCCCTGACGTTCCGAGCGGTGCTGCTCGGCGACGACCCGGGCCCGGGCCTCGAGCTGGGCCCGGCTCGGCAGCGGGGCCGCTTCGGTGAACGGGAGCGGGACGTCCTTCACCGCTTCGGCCATGAAGTCGTGCCAGATCATCGACGGCAGGCTGCCGCCGACCACGTGGTCGACGCCGTGGACGTGCGCCATCGAGACGTTGGCCCGGGGATAGCCCATCCACACCGCCGTCGACAACGTGGGCGTGTAGCCGACGAACCAGGCGTTCTCCCAGTTCTCCGACGTGCCGGTCTTGCCCGCCGCCGGGCGGCCGATGTCGGCCCGGCGTCCGGT
>Ga0070741_10004205_pt1 | contig 33956 bp, 31 predicted proteins | sample Coa_R1_4_FD_66440 | JGI IMG/M metagenome (GOLD analysis project Ga0070741, IMG submission 66440) | Surface soil microbial communities from Centralia Pennsylvania, which are recovering from an underground coalmine fire - Coalmine... | ecosystem: Environmental > Terrestrial > Soil > Unclassified ... | reverse complement strand
GTTCAACCCCAAACCGGTGATCGTGCGACTGTCCGATTTCAAATCGAATGAATACGCCAACTTGATCGGCGGAAGCCGCTACGAGCCGCACGAAGAGAACCCGATGCTCGGATTCCGCGGCGCGTCCCGCTACATCGCCGCGTCGTTTCGCGATTGTTTCGAGCTGGAGTGCCGGGCATTGCGCCGGGTACGCGAGGACATGGGGCTGACGAACATCGAGGTGATGGTGCCGTTCGTGCGCACCGTCGCCGAGGCACGCACGGTCGTTGAACTGCTTGCCGCCAATGGGCTGCGGCGGGGCGTCAACGGCCTCAAAGTCATTATGATGTGCGAGCTGCCCTCTAACGCCCTGCTCGCCGAGAGCTTTCTCGAACACTTCGACGGGTTTTCGATCGGCTCGAATGACTTGACACAGCTCACGCTCGGATTGGATCGTGATTCGGGCGCCATCGCCGCCTCGTTCGACGAACGCGATCCCGCCGTGAAGTCCTTGTTACAGCGCGCCATCGGCGCCTGCCGCAACGCCGGCAAATACATCGGTATCTGCGGACAAGGACCATCTGATCATCCCGACCTTGCCGACTGGCTGGTGCAGCAAGGCATCGAGAGCGTGTCGCTCAATCCCGATGCCGTTGTCGACACCTGGCTTTATCTGGCCAACCGCCGCTAGTTCGTCACACTGTAAACGATTCGCGCGCGCCCGCGCTCCGCCCAAGAGGCGGGCGACGACCTGATACGCGTTGATAAATATCGCTGATAAATCCGCGCCTAATCTCGCTGACGTTTTTCGTCACTCACGGGTGAATGGCGACAAGCCGGCACTGGGGCCTTTGCTATAGTTACTCCAGACTCTCGCAAATGACGACGATGCTTTCCAATACCGCTGACCGTTTGAAAGATGTGCTCGAGCGTCCCGAGGACGATATCAACCTCGCGGAGGCGGCCTTGTTAATGGCCGCCGACGAGTATCCGAGCCTCGACGTCAGCACCTATTTACAGCGTTTGGATGAACTCGCGGCGGGCGTGCGCGGGCGGCTGCCGGCGGACGCGACGTTCGAGGACACGGTCGTGGCGCTGAACGAATTCCTGTTCGAGGAACAGGGATTCACCGGAAACACCGACGACTATTACGATCCTCGCAACAGCTTCTTGAACGAGGTGCTGGACCGCAAGCTCGGTATCCCGATCACCTTGTCCATTCTTTACATCGAGATCGGCCGGCGCATCGGGCTGACTTTCCAAGGCATCTCGTTCCCGGGCCATTTCCTCGTCAAGTCGGAAACCGATGTCGGCGACATCGTGCTCGACCCGTTCTCCGGCGGCGTGGCCTTAAGCGAGGAAGATCTGGTACAGAGGCTGCGCGAACGCTTCGGCGAGGAAAATGCGCCGTCGGCGCCGCTTGCGCCGCTCTTGCAGGCGGCGGGCAAGAAGGAAATTCTGCTGCGCATGCTCCGCAACTTGAAAGCGATCTACGTCAACAACGAGGATCACGCGAAAGCGCTCACCGTGATCGATCGCATTCTGATCATCGAGCCCGATCTCGCCGACGAGCTTCGAGATCGCGGGCAGCTTTACGAGCGCCTCGAGTGCTTTCGACCGGCGCTTGCCGACCTTCGACGCTATCTGTCACTCAACCCCACGGACCCCGACGGAGGCGAGCTGCACCAGCGCATAGTCGAATTGGAGCGCATTGTCTCGCGTCTGAATTAAACCGGTATGCGGGCGCATACGCACGCCATGGATGGGGTAACTGCTGCGCCGATCCTTTCTTCCGTCCTTTTTCCCTGAAGCGCCCGCCGATGTCCTCGCCCTCCAACCCCGTACCCGGCGGGACCGACGGTCCCTGGTTCTTATATATGGTCGAGTGCCGCGACGGCTCGCTTTACACCGGCATTACCAACGACATCGAACGTCGTATCGGCCAGCACAATGACGGTACCGGGGCGCGCTACACCCGCAGCCGCCGTCCCGTTCGCATCCGCTACCAAGAGCTCTGCGAGAGTCGTTCCGCGGCGCTCATGCGGGAATGTGCCGTGCGGCTGATGTCTCCCAAAGAAAAATGGGCGCTCATTTCGGCTTACGATAGCGACGCGGTAAAGTAAAAGACCGGACGACTATCCCACATCGGCATTGGGGGTATAGCCGTAATCCGGCTAAGGTCTTTCCCGTAGGCTTTTAGGTTGTGCTGATTCTTCCCCCTAGGTAAGTTTCCTCACCCCTGCGAACGCGAATGCGCAATTTCATTCGGGCTTAAGGCCGCGTATTTGCGTCGTGGAAGGCGTTCGCTCTGGGACGCGGAGAAGAAAAAAATAACAAGCCAATTTACCGGCTCTGCGCTTTATCAGCGCCTCTCCGCCGTGCGCTCGGCAACCAAGAATCACCTCGAGGGAAGAGAACCATGGAAACCCAAGAGAACGCCGCCGTCGGCGTTCGGCCCGATTACCTGACCCCCGCCGCTCTTGATGCGAATGAGTTGCTGCGGGCGCTCCAGGCCGTGCGCAACGGCGACTTCTCCGCACGACTGCCGGGCGAATGGACCGGCGTCGCCGGCAAGATCGCCGACACGTTCAACGACATCGTAACCGCCAAGGCCCGCCTCGCGAGCGAGCTCGAGCGCGTCGGCAAGGCCGTGGGCAAGCAGGGCCGGACCAGTCAGCGCGTGCGCTGCGAACGGCACACGGGCGCCTGGGGCGAGATGGAAGCGTCGGTCAATACATTGATCGATGACTTGCTCTGGCCGACCACCGAAGTGACGCGCTCCATCGCGGCGGTGGCAAAGGGCGATCTCTCCCAAACCATGCGCCTCGACGTCGAAGGACGTCCGCTCGAAGGCGAGTTCCTGCGCTCGGCAAAGATCGTCAACAAAATGATCGAGCAGATGAGCGTCTTCACCTCGGAAGTGACGCGCGTCGCGCGCGAAGTCGGCGCCGAAGGCAAACTCGGCGGTCAGGCCGTCGTAAAAGGCGTGTCGGGCGTGTGGAAAGACCTCACCGACAACGTGAATTCGATGGCGAACAATCTTACCGCCCAGGTCCGAAATATTTCGGAAGTAACCATCGCGGTCGCCAGCGGCGACTTGTCGCGCAAAATCACCGTCGACGTGCGCGGTGAAATTCTCCAGCTCAAAGAAGCCATCAATACGATGGTGGACCAGCTCCGTTCGTTTGCCTCGGAAGTGACGCGCGTCGCGCGCGAGGTCGGTACCGACGGCAAGCTCGGTGGACAGGCCATCGTGCCGGGTGTGGCGGGCACCTGGAAAGACTTAACCGACTCGGTCAACGCCATGGCGACGAACCTCACGAGCCAGGTGCGTAACATCGCCGAAGTGACCACGGCCGTGGCGCGCGGTGACCTCTCGCGCAAGATCACGGTGGACGTGAAGGGCGAAATCCTCGAGCTCAAGAACACCATCAACACGATGGTGGACCAGTTAAACGGCTTCGCCTCGGAAGTGACGCGCGTCGCGCGTGAAGTCGGTACCGAAGGCAAGCTCGGCGGCCAAGCGCAGGTGCCGGGCGTTGCCGGTACCTGGAAAGATCTCACCGACAACGTGAACTCGATGGCCGGTAACCTCACGGCGCAGGTGCGTAACATTGCGGAAGTAACGACGGCCGTAGCGCGCGGCGATCTTTCCCGCAAGATCACCGTGGACGTGAAGGGCGAAATCTTAGAGCTCAAGAACACCATTAATACGATGGTGGACCAGCTCAACTCCTTCGCCGCGGAAGTGACGCGCGTGGCGCGTGAAGTCGGCGCCGAAGGCAAGCTCGGCGGCCAGGCGGACGTGCCGGGTGTGGCGGGCACGTGGAAGGACCTTACCGACAACGTGAACTCGATGGCCGGTAACCTCACGGCGCAGGTGCGTAACATCGCCGAAGTGGCGACGGCCGTGGCGCGTGGCGATCTCTCGCGCAAAATCACCGTCGACGTGCGCGGTGAAATTCTCGAGCTCAAGAACACCATTAACACCATGGTGGACCAGCTCAACTCCTTCGCGGCGGAAGTCACGCGCGTCGCGCGCGAGGTCGGCACCGAAGGCAAGCTCGGCGGCCAGGCGCAGGTACCGGGCGTCGCGGGTACCTGGAAGGACCTCACCGACAACGTGAACTCCATGGCCGGCAATCTCACCGGCCAAGTGCGCAACATCGCGGAAGTAACGACGGCCGTGGCGCGCGGCGATCTTTCCCGCAAGATCACCGTGGACGTGAAGGGCGAAATTCTCGCGCTGAAAAATACCATCAACACCATGGTGGACCAGCTGAACGGCTTCGCCTCGGAAGTCACGCGCGTCGCGCGCGAAGTCGGCACCGAAGGCAAGCTCGGCGGCCAGGCGCAGGCGCCGGGCGTCGCGGGTACGTGGAAGGATTTGACCGACTCGGTCAACTCCATGGCCAACAACCTCACCAATCAAGTCCGCAACATCGCCGAAGTCACCACAGCGGTCGCGAACGGCGATCTTTCCCGCAAGATCACGGTCGACGTGCGCGGTGAGATTCTCCAGCTCAAAGAAACCATCAACACGATGGTCGATCAGCTCAACTCCTTCGCGGCGGAAGTGACGCGCGTCGCGCGCGAAGTCGGCACCGAGGGCAAGCTCGGCGGCCAGGCGCGCGTGCCGGGTGTCGCCGGTACTTGGAAGGATCTCACCGACAACGTGAACTGGATGGCCGGCAACCTCACGGCGCAGGTGCGTAACATCGCCGAAGTGGCGACCGCCATCGCGCGCGGCGATCTTTCCCGCAAGATCACGGTGAACGTGAAGGGCGAAATCCTCGAGCTCAAGAACACGCTCAACACCATGGTCGACCAATTGAACGCGTTCGCCGCCGAAGTGACGCGCGTCGCGCGCGAAGTCGGCACCGAGGGCAAGCTCGGCGGCCAGGCGGAAGTGAAAGGTGTGGCCGGCACCTGGAAGGACTTAACCGACAACGTGAACGTCATGGCGGCGAACCTCACGAACCAAGTGCGCGGTATCGTGAAGGTGGTAACGGCGGTGGCGAACGGCGATCTCGCGCAGAAGCTCACCGTGGAATCGAAGGGTGAGGTCGCGGCGCTAGCCGACACCATCAACAGCATGACCGACACGCTCGCGACTTTCGCCGACCAGGTCACGACGGTGGCGCGCGAGGTCGGCGTCGAAGGCCGCCTCGGCGGCCAAGCGAACGTGCCGGGCGCCGCCGGAACGTGGAAGCATCTCACGGCGAACGTCAACCTGCTCGCCGCCAACCTCACCACGCAGGTGCGCGCGATCGCCGAGGTGGCGACGGCCGTGACCAAGGGCGACCTGACGCGCTACATCCAGGTGGACGCCAAGGGCGAAGTGGCGGATCTCAAAAACTACATCAACGCCATGATCGGCAATCTGCGCAAGACCACCGATCAGAACACCGAGCAGGACTGGCTCAAGACCAACCTCGCCAAGTTCTCGCGCATGATGCAGGGCCAACGCGACCTTTTTACCGTCGCGCAGATGCTGCTGTCGGAGCTGGCGCCGCTCGTGGAGGCGCATCAGGGCGTCATGTACATGATGGGCGAAACCGAAAAGGGCTTGCGGCTGCGCCAACTCGCGGGCTACGCCAACATGGAGCCGGTCGAAGGCGCGCGCGAGTACGCCGTCGGCGAAGGTCTCGTCGGCCAGTGCGCCTACGAGCGCCACCGCCTGATGATCAGCGACATCCCGCCCGAGGCGGTGCGCATCGCCTCGGGCCTGATGACGGTGCCGCCGCGCACGGTGATCGTGCTGCCGGTGCTGTTCGAAGGCCAGGTCAAGGCGGTCATCGAGCTCGCCTCGCTCAAGGAATTCACGCCCTCGCACATCGCCTTCCTCGAGCAGCTGACCGATATCGTCGGCATCGTGCTCAACACCATCGAGGCGACGATGCGCACCGAGGGGTTGTTGAAGCAATCGCAACAGCTCGCGATCGAGCTACAGACGCAACAACGCGAGCTGCAGCAGACGAACGAAGAGTTGGCGCAGAAGGCACAGCTCCTCGCCGCGCAGAACGCCGAAGTCGAGCGCAAGAACCAGGAAATCGAGCAAGCACGCCGGGCGCTCGAAGAGAAAGCCGCGGAGCTCGCGCTCACCTCGCGCTACAAATCGGAATTTCTCGCCAACATGTCGCACGAGCTGCGCACGCCCCTCAACAGCATCCTGATCCTCGGGCAACAGCTTTCGGAAAACGCCGAAGGCAACTTGAACCCGCGCCAGATTGAATTCGCCAATACCATCCACGCGGCGGGCACCGACCTGCTCAACCTGATCAGCGACATTCTCGACTTGTCAAAGATCGAATCCGGTACGGTCACCGTGGAATGCGAGGACTTGCCGTTTACGACGCTCAAGGAAACCGTCGAGCGCGCGTTCCGTCATGAAGCCGAGGCGCGCAAGCTCGCGTTCAGCGCCGAGGTCAACCCGGAGCTTGGACGCAACCTCTATACCGACCCGAAGCGCCTGCTGCAGGTATTGAAGAACCTGCTGTCGAACGCCTTCAAGTTCACCGAGCACGGCGGCGTGCATCTGCGCGTCGGCGTCGCGACGGAAGGCTGGAGCCACGGCCATCCGGTGCTCGACGAGGCGCCGACGGTGGTGGCCTTTGCCGTCACCGATACCGGCATCGGCATACCGCCGGAAAAACAAAAGATCGTTTTCGAAGCGTTCCAGCAGGCGGATGCCGGGACGGCGCGCAAATACGGCGGCACCGGACTCGGGCTCGCCATTTCGCGCGAGCTCGCCCAGCTCCTCGGCGGCGAAATCCGCCTGGTCAGTGCGCCCGGCAACGGCAGCACCTTCACGCTTTACCTGCCGCTCAATTACGTCGGCTCCGTGGCGCGCGGTGCGGACGGCCGGCCGGCCGGCGTGCGCACCGAAACCACGTTCCAGCCGATACTGATTCCCGCCACCCAGCCGGAGCAAGTGCGCGACGACCGCGACGATATTGCGCCCGGCGACGCGGTGCTGCTGATCGTCGAAGACGACCCGCACTATGCCAAGGTGCTGCTGGATCTGTCGCGCTCCCATGGCTTCAAAGGGATCGTCGCGATGCGCGGCGCGGATGCGCTGACGCTCGCACGCAAGCACCTGCCGACCGCGATATCGCTCGATGTGTTCCTGCCCGACATGCTCGGCTGGACCGTGTTGAGCCAGCTGAAGCAGGACCCGGCGACGCGCCACATTCCGGTCCAGATCACGACCATCGAGGAAGAACGCCAGCACGGGCTGTCGCGCGGCGCGTTTGCCTACCTGAACAAACCGGCGACGACCGAGCTTCTGGATGACGCGTTCGAGCGCATCAAGGCGTTCACCGAGCCGCGCAAGCGCCGCCTGCTGATTATCGAAGATTCGCCGGCCGAGCAACTGAGCGTCAGCGAGCTCCTCGGCTACGACGACGTGGAGATCACCACGGTCGGCACCGGCGCCGAGGGGCTCACGGCGATGCGCGAAAGCGTCTACGACTGCGTCGTACTCGATTTGCGGCTACCCGACATATCCGGCTTCGATTTGCTCGCCGAGGTGCAGCGCGAACCGCGGCTGCGTGAAGTGCCGATCGTGGTGTTCACCGGCCGCGAGCTCTCCGAAGACGAGGAAGCGAACCTGCGCACCATGGCAAAGAGCATCGTGCTCAAGGGCGCGCAATCGCCCGAGCGGTTGCTCGATGAAACGGCGCTGTTCCTGCATCGCGTCGTCGGCAATCTACCCGAGGCCAAGCAACGCATGCTCGCGCGGCTCTACGAAAGCGACGAAGTGCTCGCGGGCAAGAAAGTGCTGGTGGTGGACGACGACGTGCGCAACATCTTCGCGTTATCGAGCGTGCTCGAGCGGCATAACATGCAGGTTCTCTCCGCGAGCACCGGGCGCGATGCGATCGAGCTGATCGAGCAGACACCCGACCTCTCGCTCGTGCTCATGGACATCATGATGCCGGAGATGGACGGCTACGAGACCATGCGCCAGATACGCAGCCACGCGCACTTGCGGCTGCTGCCGATCATCGCGCTCACGGCCAAAGCGATGAAAGGCGATCGCGAGAAGTGCCTGGAAGCCGGCGCTTCCGACTACATCGCGAAACCGGTCAACAACCAGCAGCTGCTGTCGCTGCTGCGCATGTGGCTGCACCGCTAAGAGCAAGACAACGATGAACGCCGACGACAAGGCCAATATCCTGCTGGTGGACGATCAGCCGGCTCGCCTCTTGAGTTACGAGGCGATTCTCACCGGACTCAAGCAAAACCTGGTGCGCGCCGAATCGGGCACCGAGGCGCTACAGCGCCTCATGGAGATGGAATTCGCCGCCATACTCCTCGACGTCAACATGCCGGGAATGGACGGCTTCGAAACCGCCGCCATGATTCGCGAACATCCGCGTTTCGAGAAAACGCCGATCATCTTCGTCACGGGCGTGCACGTGACGGATTTCGATCGCCTCAAGGGATACCAGATGGGAGCGGTCGATTACGTTTATGTCCCCGTCATCCCGGAGATATTACGCAGCAAAGTGCAGGTGCTGGTTCAGCTCTACTTGCAGCGGCGCGAGCTGGAGCGGCTGAACCAACGCCTGGCGGCGACGAATACCGAGCTCGCGCAGGCGCACGCGGCGTTAAAGGCGGAGAACACGCGCGAGCTGCAAAAACTGAACCGCACGCTGGAGCATGCCAACGCCGAGCTCGCGCAGGCGAACACGCAGTTGAAAGCCGAAATCGGCGAGCGCAAACGCGCGGAAACGGCCCTGCAGGAGGCATCGCGCCGCAAAGACGAGTTTCTCGCGATCCTCGCCCATGAGCTGCGCAATCCGTTGTCGGCCATACACAATGGCGTACAACTGCTGCACGCCCCCGGTCTTTCGGATCATCAATTCGCGTGGGCCCGCGAGCTGCTCGGACGGCAACTGAAGCATCTCACGCGCCTGATCGACGATTTGCTCGACGTCGCCCGCATCACGAGCGGGCGCATCACGTTGCAGCGCGAATCGCTCGAGCTCTCGACCGTGGTGGCGCACGCGGTGGAAACCGTCAAACCGTTGATCGAAGCGCGCCGTCATCGGCTGAGCGTCACCGTACCGCCGGAGCCGATGTATCTCGAAGGCGACTTGGTGCGGTTGACGCAAGTGATCGACAACCTGCTGACGAACGCCGTAAAGTACACCGATGACGGGGGCTCGATCGATCTCGCGGTCGAGATCGAAACGAGCCCGTCGCTGCAAGCTTGCCTGCGCGTGCGCGACAACGGCGTCGGCATACCGCCGGAGATGCTGGAAGGCGTGTTCGGGCTGTTCACGCAGGTCAATTCCTCGATGAACCGCACCCAAGGTGGGCTCGGCATCGGGCTCGCGCTGGTTCGCGGCCTGGTGGAGCTGCACGGCGGGAGCGTGCACGCCAGCAGCGACGGCGTGGGACGCGGCGCGGAATTCACCGTTCGCTTGCCGCTCACGGCGGCCCCGGCGGCGAGCGCGACCGACAAGACCGCGGCGAGCGGGGTGTCGCGGCAGCCCGGATTGCGCATCCTCATCGTGGATGACAACGTCGATTCGGCGCACGGCCTGGCGATGTGGCTCGAGATGGCCGGACACGAAGTGCGGCTCGCGCATGCCGGCGCGGTCGGCGTGGAAACCGCGCTGGAGTTCCGGCCGAACGCGGTGCTCCTCGACATCGGGCTGCCCGACATGAACGGTTACGACGTGGCGAAATGCCTGCGCGAGCACGCGCGCTTCCGCGATGTTCCGCTGATCGCCATCACGGGTTTCGGCGGCGAGTCCGACCGCATGCAGGCGATGGTGTCAGGCTTCGATTTTCATCTGGTGAAGCCGATCGACTACGAAGCGCTGACCAACTTGCTCGCGCGCGAAGCGCGAGCATCGGCGGCATAGGCGGGCCTGAAGCGCTTCAAGGAGTCCAAGGCAGCGGGCGCATTTACCCGCTTTCAGGGAAGGCGTTTAGATTCAGTAAGTCGATACAAAGGGGCGTTACATGTCAGTGTTATTGGTCATTTACGAGATAAGCGATCTGCAAAAACGCTCGAAAATCGTCGGCTCCCTGCGAAAACGTTATCGTATATCCGTAAAGCTCACCGAATCCGTGTATGCGATATATACCGATCTGCTTCCGGTGCGGATCTTCGATCACGTAAAACAATACCTGGACGGCGACGATCAACTGTATGTCGTTCCGATCACACGACCGTTTACCGGATACGGACCCCGCCACACCACGGAGTGGCTGAACGATTGCCTGACGACGGGTTGAGCCCGGCCGGCCGCGACGCGGTGATCGCCGGGGTGCGCGCTAGAACGCCGCGTCGAACCCGACCAAGAAGTAATTTTCCTTCGTCTCGTGACCGACGAAAGTCGGCATCGTCGTCCTTCTTCAGGAAATCCGCGTTGGCTTCGATGATCCCTTCGACATTGCGCAGAAATGTACGAGGCCCCGAGCCATGGCGATGCCTTCGTAAATCGTCCTCGAAGAAATACTTCCGTCACCCATCGGCGTGAACGGCCCGCTAGTTTGACGTCAAGGCAGGACTAGGACCCGACGGCCAAGGTACCGCGGCGTCTCTAACGGGCGGACGGTTCCATACGCCGGAACACAAGATCCCGCACCGGCCTGCCCTCCGCCTGTCCGCGCCGCTCGAAACGCGTCATAGGACGCGAGGCGGGACGCTCGGTGTAGCGGCCGGCCCCGGCGGCGTTCACGAAGCCCGGCGTTGCTTCCAGCACGGCGAGCATGTGCGCCGCGTACTCTTCCCAATCCGTCGCGCAATGCAGATAACCGCCGGGCGCGAGCACCTCACGCAGCCGCGCGGCGAACGCGGGTTGCAGCAATCGGCGCTTGTGGTGACGCTTCTTCGGCCATGGATCAGGGAAGAATAAGTGCACGCCTTGCAGCGTTCCCGGCGTGAGACGGGCGAGGACGTCGTTCGCGTCCGCGACGATCACGCGCACGTTTTCGATCCCCGCGTCGGCGAGCTTGAGCAGCAAACTGCCGACGCCCGGCCGGTGCACTTCGACGCCCAAAAAATCGTGATCGGGTTGAGAGGCCGCGGCTGCCACCAGCGCATCGCCGTTGCCGAAGCCGATTTCGAGTATCACCGGCGCGGCGCGCCGGAACAGCACGGCGGGAACCAGCGGAGCGTCGCCGAGCGCGACGCCGTAACGGGGCCAGAGTCGCGCGAGCGCGCGGCGTTGCGCCTCGGTCATGCGTCCCTGGCGCAGAACGTAACTGCGAACCGGTCTTCTCCCCTCCTCTCTCGCGGGGGAGGGGCGGGGGCGGAGGGGGGACAATGCTTTAATTTCCTCCGTCACTCTCTGCAGCGCAGCGAGGGTATTGCAGTTGCGGTTATGGGAAGAACGTTCCGCCGACCGGCGACGAAGGCGAACCGTACTGCTTGCGCGGCATGCGGCCCGCGAGATAGGCCTCCCGGCCCGCTTCCACCGCCTTCTTCATCGCGCCCGCCATCGCCACCGGATTCTGCGCCGCGGCGATCGCGGTGTTCATGAGCACGCCGTCGCAGCCGAGCTCCATGGCGATCGCGGCATCGCTCGCGGTGCCGACGCCGGCGTCCACCAGGATCGGCACTTTCGCCGCTTCCACGATGAAACGGATATTGTATGGATTGCGGATGCCGAGGCCGGAACCGATCGGCGCGGCGAGCGGCATGACCGCCACACAGCCGAGCTCCTCGAAGCGCCTGGCCATGATCGGGTCGTCGTTGGTGTAGACCATCACTTTGAATCCGTCCTTGACCAGGATCTGCGCCGCCTCGAGCGTCTGCGGGACGTCGGGATAAAGCGTCTTCTCGTCACCCAGCACTTCGAGCTTGACGAGGTCGTGCCCATTCAACAATTCGCGCGCCAGACGGCACGTGCGCACGGCGTCCTCCGCCGTATAGCAGCCGGCGGTATTGGGGAGATAAGTGTACCTCGTCGGCGGCAGCATATCGGTTAGGCTCGGCTCCTTCGGATTCTGCCCGATGTTGGTACGGCGAATCGCGACCGTCACGATCTCGGCCCCGCTCGCTTCGACGGCGCGGCGCGTTTCCTCGAGATCGCGATACTTGCCGGTACCGACGAGCAGTCGCGAGCGGTAACGCACGCCCGCGATGATCAGCGGGTCGCCGTCTGCACGCACGCTGACATCACTTGCGATTGCCGCCATTACCCGCCTCCCACGGCGAACACTACTTCCACGCGATCGCCTTCGCGTAATCGATGCTCGGCGTGCCGGCTGCGCGGCACGATCTCCTGATTGATCTCCACGGCGACCCGCCGCTCGGTGAGGCCGAGTTCGGAGAGCAGTTGCGTCACCGTGAACGCGGAGTCGCAGGTTTTGGCTTCGCCGTTGAGAAAAATTCGCATAGCCACGCAGGCACAGTGGATTGGACCCTGGTACGAGGTGGTATTTTATTGCGAACGCGGGACGAGCGCACGCGGGTCGGCGGCAACGGCAAACACAGCCGGCCGGGAACGACCCACCGCTAAAACAACTCGATATCGCCCTCGGCCACCGTCACCGGCTCGAGCTGGCGGTTGGCGATGAGCGTTTCGTAGCAGCACACCTGGTTGCGCCCGTTGTTCTTGGCGTAGTAGAGCGCCTTGTCGGCGCACATGATGACCTTGTCCGCGCCGAGCTCGACGCTCAACGCCGTGAAACCAATGCTCACCGTCTTCGGCTCCAGGCGGGGGAAGGCGTAACTCTCGACCGCGCGGCGGAAGCGCTCGAGCGTGTGCTCGGCGCTCTCGAGATCGACGTTCACCATCACGGCGGCGAACTCCTCCCCGCCGTAGCGAAACAGCAGATCTTCATGGCGAAACGAGCGCGTCATCAGGCGCGCCAGCAGCAACAGCACCTCATCGCCGTAAAGATGCCCGTAGCGGTCGTTCACCTCTTTAAAATGATCGATATCGAGCAACGCGAAGCAATGTCCCTTCGCTTTGACGCCGCCGTCCCCGGCGCGGCGCTGCGGCGTCGCGCGCTGCGCGACGCGGCGAATGCGTTCGTAAAACGATTGGCGGTTGTAGAGGCCGGTCAGCGGATCGAGCTGGCCGCGCGAGAGAACGAAGGATTGGTTGCTGTACACCCGTAGCAATTTGGTGAGGAGTTCCTGCGGCAGTGACTCGCCGCGCAAGTCTTCGATCACCAGCAGCGCGCACACTTGATGCGCTCCGAAAATCGGGAATATCACGCGGCGGCGGCCGTCGCCGTCGCGCGTGACCGGCGCCTGGCGCTGTACGCACGCGAGCAGATCCGCGTCCGTGGTGAGAAATGCCGGCTCGCCCGATTCGGTGTCGAGCAGGTCGTAAACGATCGCGTTCTCGATATTGCTTTCGCTGAACTCGGTATCGCGATTCTCGTTCGCGATCGCGAGCAGCCGCAAGTTCGCGGCATCGACGACGCCGCGCAGCGTCTCGAGTAGCGCGGTCGCGAGCTCCTGCGGGTCGCGGTAACGCGTCAACTCGACGATCGCTTCTAGATAGCGTCCAAGTTCGACCGTCGAAGCCATGTTCGTCCTCGAGCCTCCTCCGTGGCGATGCAGGGCGCATCCTGCTTGTTGTTGAAGGGTCCCAAGGTGCGATGCCGATCTATCGTTATTCGTTTAAACATAGGCCGCCATGCCGGGAGAGTTCAATGGCAGAACCCGAGCTTCCGGCCCCAGCGGCAAAAATTGGCTGCCTACCACCTGCGATCGCATACCGCTACTCATCGCTCCATTTTTCGGCCAGCCGGGCAGACATTGCTGAGCCGCTCCGTTACTCGGTACAGATAGGGATTGCAAGAAAGGGGCCAGCCTATCTTGCTCGGTTTTATCGGCTTTTCAGGCCGAAAAACGTTGTACGGGAGCCGGGGATTAGGCCCCGGGTGAGCTCGTTCGAGGCACGCTGCTACGGGACAGCCGGCCAGCCGCACCCTCGATCGGGCGCCGATCGGAAAATTAGCAGAAGGAATGCCTAACGCGGTCCAATCGACGGAGCGTTCTGTTGCACCGCGCGGGCAATGTGACGGACTGAGCGAGTCAAACCCGTGGGACATCCTGGTATAGCTGTTCGCCTGTTCCGATGACCGATCAGTGAGATCGCCGTCGGGTCGCGCGTCCCGCCGATGCGATTACCGCAGCAACACGTTAGTGTGTCCCCGGTGTTGTTTGGATCGAACAAGTTTCCGCGGAGGTGGCGTACGGGAAGGAGACGCGTTCGCAAGGTTCATCTTGGCCCGCGCCCTCAGCTGCCCGTATTCCAACAGAGCAGGGATAAAGACCTTGCCAACGGTAGGCGTTTTTCCGCTTTATACCCGTAGAGCGACCGCCCTTCCACCGTCGTCCCGGCTGTGCTGTTCTATTCTTAAAGGGCATCGCTCCCCGCTTTGAACCATGGACTTGGGCCCGGCATGACCGAAGACATCCCTGCTCCTCAACTCGACGTGCTCTTCGTCGAAGACTCGGAGGATGACGCGTTACTTCTGCGGCGGCAGCTGGAACACGCCGGATACCGCGTCAACCTCGAGCGCGTCGATACCCACGATGCGTTGGTGGATGCCCTCGGTCGCAAACACTGGGACGTGGTGTTCTCCGACTTTTCGATGCCTCAGTTCGACGGCGTGCAAGCGCTCGAAATAGTACGGGAACATGATCGCGACCTCCCGTTCATTGTCGTGTCCGGGACGATAGGCGAGGAACGCGCGGTACAACTGATGAAGCTCGGCGCGCAGGATTACGTCATCAAGGGAAACGCGCAGCGCCTGGTTCCCGCGATTGAACGCGAGTTGAGGGAGGCGAAACTACGCCGCGAACATCGGCTCGCCCAAGAGCACATTCGCCACCTCGCCTACTACGACGCCCTTACTCATCTGCCGAACCGTCACCGCCTGATCGAGGACCTGCACCACCAGCTCGGGCGAGGAGCGCCGATGGCGCTGCTCATCGTCAATCTGGTCAACTTGAGCGAGATCAACAGCACGCTCGGCTATAGCAAAGGAGATGAGCTCATCCGCGAGGCGGGATCGCGCCTGCAACAATTGACGGCGCATAACGGCGATCTCTACCATCTGCACCGAAAGGAATTCGCGATCGTGCTGACGACAGACGATAGAGCGCAAATAGAAAAAACAGCCAAGGACGCGCTCAAGGCGCTCGCGGCGCACTTTCCTATCGCCGGGCTGCGCATTCACGTGGGCGCACGCATCGGCATAGTAAGCACGGCAACACCGGCCGCGGAAGCGCATACGTTGCTGCAACAAGCCGACCTCGCGACAAAGCTCGCCAAACATGAGGGGCAAAATTACGCCTGGTACGAGCCGGAACGCGACCCGAGCAGCCCGGAACGGCTCGCGCTGCTCGCCGATTTGCACGACGCCTTGGGCACGGATCAGCTTTATCTCGTGTTCCAACCGAAGGTGCGCTGCGATACGGGCGCTATCACCGGCTGCGAAGCATTGTTGCGCTGGCGCCATCCCGAACACGGCTTGATCGCCCCCGAGGTGTTCGTCCGCATGGCGGAGCGCTCCGGCTTTATCGATGATTTGACCACGCATGTACTCACGCGCACGCTCGATCAAATTCACGCGTGGCGACGGCGCGGTCTGGTGGTCCCCGTCGCGATCAACCTCTCCGTGAGGAATTTGCTGAACCCGCAACTGATGAGCGACATCTTGAGCGCCGATCTGGTGGATAAGGACGGAAAGCGGCAAATCGAAATCGAAATTACCGAAACGGCGTTGATGCTCGACCCCGACAAAGCGATGACGGGCCTGCGCTCGCTTTATGAATCCGGCACCCGCATCTACGTCGATGATTTCGGCACCGGCTTTTCCTCGCTCGGCTATCTGAAGAAGCTGCCCATACACGCGATCAAGATCGACAAGTCATTCGTGCTGGACCTCAATCACAATGCGGACTCCGACACCATCGTGCGCTCCACGATCGGCCTCGCCCACAACTTAGGCTTACGAGTGGTAGCCGAGGGCGTGGAGAATCGCGACATTTGGCAGCGGCTCATCGCCTATAAATGCGACGAAGGTCAAGGTTATTACTTCGCCACGCCGCTTTCCGCGGAAAACCTCGCCGGCCACTTCACGGCCGGCAAGCCGTTGGGCGATGCCTTGGTTAAAGGGAACCGCTAATAAGTAGGGCGGGTTGAGCGCGGCGATGCTGCACAGGATGTGCCAATTTCGCTGGAGCACACGGATGTGCGGAGCGATACCCGCCGAACCATATGCTTTTGTCGGGTCCGCCGCTTGCGCGGCTTGACCAACCTGACTGAGAAGCAATTTTTAGAGGTTCCCTTAAGACCCGCGCGATTCCCTGAACATCAGGCGAGGCCGGCGCCGGGGCGCCCCCAGGCGAAAAACGCAGCCGCCGCGAGAACCGCGAGCGAGATCAGAAGGAAGCTCAGATTCCCGAGAAAACTGGCGGCGGCTTCCAGATCCGCGCCGACGGCGTAACCGAGCCCGAGATACGCCGACGTCCAAACGAAGCGGCCGATAATCGTGAACCCGAGAAATCCGCCCCACGCATAGCGGCCCGCGCCGGCGAGCAGATTCACCACCGAGCTCAGGTGCGAGACGAGCGTGCGCGTCAGGAATATCGTCACACCGCCCAGGCGCTCGAACAGCCGCTCCACACGTTGCCGCCGTGCCGGCGCGTAGCCGATCCAGCGCCCGTGCCGCTCGAGCGCATGCGCACTGAGCAGGCGACCGAGTCCATAGCCGACCGCATCGCCGAGAACCGAGGCGGCAACCGCAACAGTGGTGCTCCAAACCCAGCCCATGCTTCCGTTGCTTATCAGTGAACCGGCGACCGCGGTCGACAGTCCGGTCGGCACCGGTAGTCCGATAGCGCCGACCAGCAGAATCAGCGCCAGCACCGGATAGCCGTAGGCCAGCAACGCCGCCAGCGTTTCGTCACTGAGAGTGCTCAGCCATCCGGTTTTATTGCGGACATCGGAAGCCTCCGGCGCGATATCCGCGACGGCCCGTTGCACTTGCTGCACGTATCGGAACGGAGAAACTCCTCGTTCGTCGGCCAGCGCTTTCAAGCTCGTCGCGGGATCCACGTGCGGCGGCAGGCCGAGGCGTTCGTACAAGGCCGTTTGCGGCACATGATAGTGATCAACGACATAGCGCAGCGTCATCCATGCTCTGATGCTGCTGACCTCCGGGGCGCCTGCGGCGCGGGCGGATTGCAGCAGCGCAAACGTCTGGTAGGTTCGCAACGCGAAGAGCGCGCTCGCGAGCGCCGCGGCGACGACCAGCGCCAGCAAAGCCGCGCGCCGCCAACGGCGTGGAACTCGCGACGCATTCATCGGAAGCAGCGCCTTCGCATCAACTCAACTTTATGGAACCTCTGCCGACGTTACCAGCCTGACGTCGAGAATGGGCCGGAACTACAAGGGTTTGAATGATTCAGCTCAAGACGGGACCGGTTGATCTAAATCCCGCGCGGACAGAACGGCGGATGGGAGCTTCTCCGCAGGGCAGCCGGCTCGGGTGACGTCTGCGGATAAACGTCTTTAGACGTGGCGACTCTCTTCCGACGGTGCGGTTGGTTCGATCGGCCGATTAAAAGGGAGGCCTTCGGCCGGGGAGGATAACGCGGCGCCACCGATAGCGACAGTGTCCCGTCGAGCGCGTCGCGTATTTCCGGGAACGTTTCGGCGTCTCGCGTCATCTTATGGGCGGCACAGGAGACGAACGCCCATGGCACGCATCGTAAAACGAACCGCTACGGAACCCACCCGCGTCGTGATCGACGGCAAGGAACACTGGCTCTGCCGCTGCGGTTTGTCGCAGAACCAGCCGTTTTGCGACGGGTCGCACACCCTCACGCACGGCGAGGAGCCCGATAAGCTCTACTGGTACGATGGGGACGGCGAGCGCCGCGAGGTGGCAGCGCCCGTTCCCGGCATCCGCACGTTCTAGCCGCCAGCATGAATACGGCGGCAAAGCTTGTCCTGCACGACGTCCAATCCCAGCCGGACAACCGCAATCTGCGCATCGATGCGGTCGGCGTGGCGGGCCTGCGCTATCCCGTCGTCATCGCCTCCGGCACGAACGCCGTGCCGACGATTGCGACGTTCTCGATGACCGTGGGCCTCGGCGCCTCCGAGAAAGGAACGCACATGTCGCGTTTCGTGGAGCTGCTGGAAGCGCAAACGCAGCCGTTGAGCATGCGCCGATTCAAACGAATGGTCGTCGATATGCGGAATCGCCTCGCGGCGCCAAGCGGCGAGATCGCCATGCGCTTCTCCTACTTCGTGAATAAGGCGGCGCCGGTTTCCGGCGTCCGCAGTCTGCTCGACTACGAGGTTTGCTGGCGGAGCCGCGTATCCGACGACGGCGAGCATTCCTTCTGGATGCACGTGACCGTGCCCGTCACCAGCCTCTGCCCCTGCTCGAAACAAATCTCGAATTACGGCGCGCACAACCAGCGCTCGCACGTCGCCATTCGCGTTGAGTTGCTGGCCGATCTGCCGATCGAAGACTTGATCGGCATCGCCGAGCGCAACGCCTCTTGCGAGGTGTACGGGCTGCTCAAGCGCCCGGACGAGAAGTACGTGACGGAGCGCGCCTACGACAATCCCAAGTTCGTCGAGGATCTCGTGCGCGACGTGGCGCTATCGCTGAACGAGGACGCGCGCGTCGCACGCTACACGGTCGAAGCGGAGAATTTCGAGTCGATCCACAACCATTCGGCGTTTGCGCGGATCTCCCGTGGCGAGTTATGACGTCGCGCTGCAACGCCGCGAAGAGATCGCGCCAGGCACCTTCGCGTTCCACTTCGCAAGACCAACCGGTTTCGCTTTCAAGGCCGGCCAAGCCGTAAGCCTCGCGCTGCGCGAGCCGCCGGCCGCGGCGAACAGCACCCGCCGGACCTTTTCCTTAGTGAACGCGCCGTTCGAGCCGGAGCTGGTGGTCGCGACGCGCGTACGCGAGGCAAGCGCTTATAAGCGTGCGCTGACGGCGCTGCCCATCGGCGCGACCGTGAAACTTACCGGACCCCTCGGCCGCATGACTCTGCACGAGGACGGCGCCCGCGCCGCCGTGTTCGTCGCCGGCGGCATCGGCATCACGCCGTTCATGAGCATGCTGCGCCAGGCGATTCACGATCGACTGCGCCACCGCCTTTTTCTGCTGTACGCGAACCGCCGTGCCGAAAACGCGGCGTTTCTCGCCGAGCTGCAAGCGCTCGCGCGGGACGACGACAACTTCCGGCTGCACGCAACGATGACCGCCACGGATGGAAGGATCGACGAAGAAACGATAAGGAACTTCGCCGGCGACGCAGCCGCGCCCATCTACTACTTAGCCGGTCCGCCGGAGTTCGTGACCGCGGTCGGAGAAGCGCTGACGCGGCTCAGCGTGCCCAACGACGCGATCCAAAGCGAAATGTTTTACGGCTACTAGACCGGTTCGCGTCCATCAACCCGGGATCTCCGCCTCGACAAGCTGCGCGAGCAGCATGAGCGATTGCTGCCAGCCGAGGTAACAGGCCTCCGGCGGAATCACGTCCGGCACGCCTTCTTGCACGACGTGCAATTCCGTCCCGACGGAGACTTTCTTCAACGTGACGGTGACCTGCATCTCGCCGGGGAGGTTCGGGTCGTCGAACGTGTCGGTGTAGCGAATGCGTTCATGCGGGACCAGCTCGCGATAGGTTCCGCCGAAGGAATGGCTTTGCCCCGTGGTGAAGTTCGTGAACGACATCTTGTACGTGCCGCCGACCTTGGCGTCCAAGTGATGGACCTTCGCGGTAAATCCATGCGGCGGGAGCCATTTGACCTTTGCGTCGGCGTCGAGGAACGCGCGATACACTCTCTCGGGAGGCGCATGCAGGACGCGGTGCAGTCGGATGGTGTTTGGCATGATTCGATTTTCCTTTGCCGTGGGCCTGGTAAGAACAGACACAGTTTATTACTCCGCCCATGCCGTCCAAAGAATGAGCGCCGCACCTTACCGACGCCTTGCGTCAGGCGGCGCGGCCGAGCAGGCGTTTATTCTGCTGAAGCATGAGGAAACGATAATGCTGCCGCAGTAGGCCGAACAGAAACCGTGGCGTGAGCTAGCCCTGTCGCCCTTACGTCTCCTCCGCCGACACGGGCTGCCTCGGAGCGTTTTGACGCTATGACGTTACATCGCTATGATGCCATTTATTGGAGGCATCTCATGAGCGAACAAACGTCCAAGCGCGCTACTGTTTATTTCGAGCCTCGGCTGCATCGAGCCCTCCGGGTCAAGGCGGCGCATACCCACCGGTCTCTGTCGGAAATCGTGAACGACGCGGTGCGCTTAGCCTTGCGGGAGGATCAGGAGGACCTCGCGGCCTTCGAGGATCGCGTCGCGGAACCCGAAATTTCCTACGAAGCATTACTCAAAGACCTGAAGGCGCATGGCCAGCTATAAGCTGGTCTTCAAGAAGTCCGTCGCGAAAGATCTTCGGCCCTTACCGAAACAGGACGTAAAACGAATCCTGCAGCGCATCCGGTCGCTGGCGGACGATCCGCGACCGCCAGGCTGCGAAAAGTTGTCCGGTCAGGAACGCTATCGGGTCCGGCAGGGCGTCTATCGAATCATCTACGAAATCGAGGACGCTCGGCTCGTCGTGCTCGTCGTCAAAGTGGCGCATCGACGCGAAGCCTATCGAAGCGCCTAGCGCGGCATGTGCGCTGAGCACAGCGCCAGAAGCAGACGCTAAAGCATGGGGAAACGAATTCTCTTTAATTCTTTAATTAATCGTGTTCGGCAGGGCGAAAGCGCTCGCGGGCGGAAAACAGCAGCGCATAGGCCAGAAATAAAGGGGCGCGGCGCTCGAAGGTTCCGAGCCCCCAGAAACGATCCCTCGCTCCTTTAGATGGGCGCCTGCCCGAGGCAGGGCGTCACGCCGGCGTGTCTGACCAGCGTTTATCCTGCTCGGGGAACAAATGATCTTGCCGCGTTAGCCGGCGGACAACCTGGCTCCGCCGTTAAAACGGATACAACCAACGGGTAACCCAGCCGGCGGCGTAGAGGCCGAGGCCGAAAATCGCGTGCGTGACGAGACTTTGAACGCGAGCGGCGGCAGGGCGCGGCGTGCGGCTCGCGGCGATGCCGGCGCCCATCCCCGGCTGCATCACCAGGAAGGGCGCCGCGACGCTGCCGATCCCAACGATCAGCGCGGGGCCGAGCGTCGGGTGGCGAACCCAGTCGAGGCCCCAGACAGCGAGCAGCACCGCCGCGAACGCCATGCCGATCAGATAATGGGCGGTCCAGCCGATGAGGCGCTCGCGCCGCACGGGCGGCGCAGCGGCAATGGCATCGTGGCGAAAACGCCCGCGCGCCATATAAGCGAACCAGCGGCCGACCAGACCATAGTTCGGCAACGGAATGCCGAGCAGCGGCTTTCGGGCGATCGCCCAGAGGTCCATCACCGCCGTTGCGCCCGCGCCGACGAGAACCGCGCACATCAGATAATCCATGATCGTCTCCTTTACTTGCCTTCAAGAAGCGGAAGCTGCACTCTGCCACTTCAAGTCAACTTGAGGTCAAGTGTGGTGCGAGACTTGGACATCGCCGAGGTGGCGCAGCGCTCGGGCGTTCCCGCCTCGACGCTCCGGTTCTACGAGGAAAAGGGTCTGATCGCCGCTACCGGCCGGCGCGGCCTGCGTCGTCTCTTCGATCCCGATGTGCTGGAACGCTTGGCGCTGATCGCGCTCGGCGGTGCCGCCGGCTTTTCGCTCGATGAGATAGCGCGCATGTTCGCGCCCGACGGGCGCCCGCGCATAGACCGGCAAATGCTCACGGCGAAGGCGGAAGAACTCGACCGGACGATCCGCAAGCTCAGCGCCATGCGCGACGGCCTACGCCACGCCGCTGCCTGCCGCGCGCCGAGCCACATGGAATGCCCCACCTTCCGCCGCCTCCTGCGCGCCGCCGCGTCTGGAGCTATTGGAGCGCGAAGGAAGAAACAACCGCGGTCGAAGCCGCAGAGGAAAAGTAAAGAAGAAAGGGTTCGGAGTGATTAAAGAACAACACGACTTTGCGACATCGTGGCGGAGATAGAAGCGGCTCAGGGCCTTTTGGCGACTACCCTGCCCTTCTCCCAAACATAGATTGGCGTACCGTGCATCCGCGCGGTTTTTCTTGTCGTACGCGCCGCTTGACGTAGTGCGACACCAACCTCTTTAGCGAAGTCGCACCGAAACAACTTCACCAGCTGTCGAAGAGAATCTCGTTGAGCCGTTCGGGTGCATCGCCGTCTGAAGTTTCAACGTCGAGACGCGCTACATCCTTCAACGACGCCTCGAGCCGGCCACCTGGTACTAACGACGAAGCCCCGTTCGCCGTACTCAGCGTTCCTTCAAAGGTGGGAGTGCTACAACAGCGGCTCGCACCTTCTCGGTCGCTTCGATGAGATTGCGCAGCATCGTCGCATCAGCATCGAAATGCCCCTGGTACTCGGCAATATTGCGGACTTCGTGCGCCTTCGCGAGCACGCGCCATACAGCGGCGGGCGATTGCAGCGTGTGCGGCAACGCCTGAAATACCAAGTAACGGCTATCGGAACGGTAACCATGCCAGCGTAGCGCAGCGAGCGAGAAGGCGTGCGCGGCGTTGTAAGCTAGGTCGAATCGGCTCGACAATGCCAAGTGTTCGTTGCGCGCGTCCTTCAGTCTCTCGCCGCCGGAAGCCAGCAGCCCTTTGATCTCGCCGGCGGTAGCTGGCTCCTCGGCGAGCTTGCCGATACGCGCGAGATTCGTGAGCTCCTTTGGCTTCTCAGCCAAGATCGTCTTCTCCGCCAATCAAGAACACTTTCGGCTGCGCGGCAATTTTCGTCACAAAGGCGTTGCCTTCCTTTCGTTTCTTGCGCCAGTTCGCTGGCGTGTAAACCGTCGGATTCACCGTACGTCCGAGCTTTGCTTCCGCCGACTGCAACGCCTCGAACACATCCGGATAGTCGACGTTGTCGGATATGACGAGCACGTCGATATCGCTGGCTGCGGTATCGCTGCGTTTCGCCACCGAGCCGAAAACGAATGCTGCGGTAATGTCCTTGGCGAGCGGCGCGAGCGCCTCTCGCAATGGCTCCGCCAGCCCCACCGTTTTCTCCGCGATAGCGCAAAGCTCGGCAAAGATGGGCGACTTCGGATTAGCTTGATAATGTTTTTGCGTTCCGATGCGCGTAACCGTCACCAAGCCACTGTCTGCGAGTCGAGCCAGCTCGCGCTGCACGGCCCCGGACGCCCCGCCGGCAAGCTTTATCAGCTCCGTGGCGAAGAAGCTGCGGTGCGGCTGCCCGAATAAGCAAGCCAGAACCCGCTGCTGGACCTTGGAAAATAGTACATCGGCAAGCCCGGCGCGCGCGGGCGCCCTGGTAACTCTTCGCTTCGCTTTCATGCCCATATTAGGCATGTTAGTGCCCAAATTGGGCATATTCAAGCGGGTGCTATCGGATAGCGCGATGGCACCTGGTGGGCGGTGTTGAGTCATACCCCGGCCTGCTTTCCTTTTCGTCGTCCATGACACCTCGTTGCGGAATCGAACTACGAAAGGTCTGATTAATTCCGTTCGTCCTGAGCCTGTCGAAGGACGGTTCCTGTCATGGTTCGACAGGCTCACCACGAACGGTGGAATCAGACCTTCCCTAATAGCTGCGTACGGCCAAGCGCGATGCCGTTCACGTTTGGATCGTGCCGGCGTGTTTCAGTTGCAGCGGCGACAAAATCGTCAGCGCGTTTCAATTACCGCAAACGTGAACACCCCCTGGACCACGTTCCCCAGTCGCACGTAGTCGAGCGTATCGAACGTGTCCGTGCGCGCGTGATAGTGCGGATTTCGAAAAAATGCGGTGTCGGTCACCATCACGGCTGGAAAACCTTCGTTCCAGAAGCTTTGGTGGTCGGAGAGATCGAAGCCCGGGATCGCGACCAGGGTGTTGATCGAGTGCACGGGCAGCGGTGAGGCGCCGCGCATCGCGGCTTTGAGGCGGCGCGTCTCGCGCCACTCGTTGGTGCGTCCGACGATGGCAATGAAGTTTCCGTGGCTCGGGTAAACGAGCGACAGCCCCGGAAGCGGATACGTTTGGGATGACGGCTCATCGCTGAAGTATCCGATCATCTCGAGCGAGATCATCACTTCCACCGCGCGACCGGACGCGCGCAAGGCGCGCGCATGATGCGCGCTGCCCATGTGTTCCGTCTTGAAGTAAGGCATCTCCTCCAGCGAATAAGCCACGAGCTCCACCGCGCGCGTCGGCGGATGCTTCTGCAGCAGGCGCGCCAACTCGAGGAGTCCCGCGACACCGCTGGCGTTGTCATCCGCGCCCGGGGTGTCGCCGTCGGTATCGTAGTGGGCGCCGATCACAAGCAGCGGTCCATCGCTGGGTCCGTAGGCCGCGATCACGTTGCGAAACCGGCCGGCAGGCGCGGTGACGGCCTGCTCGCTGACCCTCGCCCCGGCCTGCACGAACTCGCCGCGGATATAGGCGGCCGCCGCATCGAGATTGCGTGCGTGCGCAACATTGCGCGGATGAAATTCCTGGGACAGCTTGATGACGTGTTGCTTTAGCCGGTCGGCATCGACGGGCAGAACGTAAGAGGATTCCATCGGCTTAACAGGCTGCACGACGACGGCGAAACAAGCCAGCAGGATGACACCGGCTAGCAAAAGCGAACTCGACCAGACAAGGCGACGTGCAATCATGTTCCGGCGGAGCGGCGACGGCTGGCCCACCTTTTGACTCACGTCGATGGTTCGCCTGCCCCGCCCGCGAGTTTAAACCGCGTCCCGGACGATGCGAGACGGGTTCCGCGCGGCGAAGACGCCTTCCGGGATGTCGCGTGTAACGACACTGCTCGCCCGATGTAGCTCGGCTCGTCACTCAGATAGCCGCGACAAAATTGTGCAAATTGGGCTATTCTTACCAACGTTAAGTAGAAGCAGCTTAACTTCAAAATGTAGAGGGAGTGCCCAATGAGAAAGATTTCCAAAGCCGTCCTTGTTGGCCTGGTCACCATCATCACCACGCTGACCGGATGCGCAACGGAATCCCATCGCGCGCTTGAAATTCAAAAAGTCGCCTCCGCCGGCACATCGTATTCCGGCCCGAGAAGCACCTTGGCGGTCGGCAAATTCGACAATCGCTCGAGCTACATGCGCGGACTATTTTCGGACGGCGTCGATCGGCTTGGCGGTCAGGCAAAGAGCATCCTGATCACCCATCTCAACCAAACCGGCCGCTTTAACGTCCTTGACCGGAGCAATATGGAAGAACTGGCGCACGAAGCGTCGCTTAAGAAGCAATCACAGACGCTCAAGGGCGCTGATTTCATCGTCACCGGCGACGTCGCCGAGTTCGGCCGAAAGGAAGTAGGCGACGCTCAGCTATTCGGAATCCTGGGTAGGGGCAAGAAGCAAATTGCCTATACCAAGGTCGTGCTGAACATCGTGGACGTACAGACTTCGGACATTGTGTATTCCGTGCAAGGGGCGGGCGAGTACGAATTGAGTAGCCGGGAAGTCGTCGGCTTTGGTGGTACCCAAGGGTATGACTCGACGCTGAATGGAAAAGTGCTCGATCTCGCCATGCGAGAGGCCGTCGACCGCTTGGTGGAAAGCGTAGAGCAGGGAAAATGGAAGCCGACCAAATGAAAAAAGTAACGGCAATAAGTTTTTCGCTCGTACTGTCGGTGCTAACAACCGCGTGCGCGACGCAACCGACCATTTATTCCTGGGGGCAGTACGAAAACATCGTATACGACACGTACAATAGTCCGGGGAAATCGGCGCCGGCGCAAGAAATCGAGCGAATGGAGCAGGATTACCAAAAGGCACGCGCGGAAAATAAACCCGTGCCCCCGGGTTTTCATGCGCATCTTGGATATCTTTACTACCAAGTCGGCAAAGCCGACGCGGCGCGTGAGCAGTTCCAGGCCGAAAAAGCGCAGTTCCCGGAATCGGCCGTGCTGATGAACAGACTATTGGCGAGACTCGGAAAATGAAGATAGCCTTCGCTAAATTGAAAGTGCAGGCCTCCCTCCTGCTTCTCGGCTTGGCACTTACCGGCTGCGCAACTACGCCATATGACTACGGCAACTATCGCGCACACTTTCCCCGCTCAATCCTAGTGCTCCCGCCCCTAAACGAAAGCACCGATATCAAAGGGAGCTACAGCTATCTTTCCACCGTCAGTTACCCGATCGCCGAAATGGGGTACTACGTATACCCCATCGTTGTGGTGGACCAAATGCTCAAGGAAAACGGTCTGCCCACCCCCGGTGAAATGCACCAAGCCTCGCTCAAGAAATTGAGAGAAGTGTTCGGCGCGGATGCCGTTCTTTACATCACGCTCAAGGAATACGGGACTAAATTCCAACTCCTCAGTAGCGTTACCCGGGTGATGGCACAAGCTAAACTCGTCGATGCGGTCGCCGGCACCGTGCTCTGGGAAGGAACGCTGGTTGCACAAGACGACGGCGGACAAAATAATTCGGGCGGAGGTATTTTGGGCGCTATCATCAATGCCGCGGTGAAGCAGGCCCTCAACAGCTCCGTGGACCACGCCCACGACGTTTCGCGTTTCGCCAATCGGCAGATGATGAACGAGAACGGGGGTCTGCTTTACGGCCCTTATCATCCCAAGCACAAGCTTTAGTCGTCGCGTTTCGAGACTCTTATTCCCTCTCCGGCGGAAGAAGGGTCTACTCGCTTCTCCTTTCGCGAGAAGGGATGGGTGGAGAGAAATTTTCTGGCGAGTTCGCCCCAGCCTACCGCCTTAAAAGCGATGAGTTGTGCCAAAAATCTCCCCCCGCTAGACTAAAACCCGTTTTTCTTCGGATATGCGGGTGTAGTTCAATGGTAGAACCTCAGCTTCCCAAGCTGATGACGTGGGTTCGATTCCCATCACCCGCTCCACGCCTCCGCTAAAGGAGTCGATTTGCGCAAAGCCCTCAAGATAGGGGCGATCCTGGTCGGGGTCGTCGTTGCCCTCCTCGTGATTCTTGTCATCGTCGCGACGGTCGTCATCGACCCGAACCGCTACCGAGACGACATTATTAAGGTGGTCAAAGACCAAACCGGCCGCGACCTGAAGATCGAGGGCAAGCTCGGCCTGTCGTTCTTCCCCTGGATCGGCCTCGAAACGGGCCGACTGCAATTGTCGAACGCGCCGGGTTTCGGCCCGGAGCCGTTCGCGCTGGTCGATTCCGCCGGCATCAAAGTGCAGCTGCTGCCGCTCTTTCGCAAGCAAGTGGTCGTCGACGCGGTGCGCCTGAACGGGCTCAAGCTCCATCTCGCCCGCGCCGCCGACGGCCGCACCAACTGGGCGGACCTCGCGAAGAGCGAAACCAAGCCTGCGCCGCAGCAGCCGCCGAGCCAGCCCACGGACGCGCGCGCGGCGGCCGCGATCTTCACGGTCAACCGCGTGGAGGTGCGTAACTCCGAGTTCACCTGGCGCGATCAAACTTCGGGTGCCGCCTACGCGGCCAAACGCGTGGAGCTCGCGAGCGGCAACATCCTCGGTTCCACCCCGGTGCCGCTGCGCCTCGCTTTTGATATCGAGAGTGCGAAACCCAAAATCACGCGGCGCGTCGAGCTCGACGCGAAGCTGAACGCCGACCTCGCCGGCGAAAAGCTGAATATTCCGGAGCTGCGCGCGAGCACCGGCGATCTTCAGCTGCGCGCGCAATTACAGGGTACCGAGGTGTTGCGCGATCCGAAGTTCCAGGGCCGCGTGGAACTGCCGCCGTTCAATCTGCGCGCCTTGCTGCAAGAGCTGCAAATTGCCTATGCGCCGACCGACGGCAACGCGCTGAAGAAGGTCGGCCTCGTGGCGCAACTCGGTTACAGCGCGCAGGCGATGTCGGTCTCCGATCTGCGGCTGACGCTTGATGATTCGGCGCTGACGGGGAAGCTCACGGCGCAACGCCAGCCGCGCGCGAGCTACCGTTTCGACTTCGCGCTCGACAACATCGACGTCGATCGTTATCTGCCGCCGAGCCAAAAATCATCGGGAGACGGCAAAGCGGCGGCCGGCAAAGGAAACGCGGAAGCCGTCGTCATTCCGCTCGCGCTATTGCGGGACGCCGAAGCGGACGGGCAATTTCGCGTGCAGAAGCTGAAGGCCTTCGGTATCCGCAGCGAGCAGGTCGTGCTGAAAGTCGCCGCCCACGGCGGGCGGATCGCGCTCGGCCCGAACGAGGCGCGCCTCTACGGCGGCGTGTACGCGGGACGGACCACCCTCGACGCATCGGGCAAAACGCCACAGTTGCGGCTCGAAGAGAAACTTACGGACGTACAGCTCGGTCCGTTTCTCAAGGACGCGCAGCTATTCGATAAATTCAGCGGCGCCGGCAACGTCACGCTGAACTTAACCGGGCAAGGTCTGGATGCGGATGCGATCAAGCGCACGTTGAACGGCTCGGTGGCCGTCGCCGTCAAGGACGGCGCGATCGAGGGCGTCGATCTCGGCAAGATCGAGGCAAAGATCAAGGAAGTGCGCGACCAACCGGGGGGCACGGCCCGGAACCTTTTGACGTCGTTACCCGCCTTCACCCCGTCCGCGGGAGACAAGACGCCGTTCACCAAGCTCCAAGCGAGCGCTGCGGTGAATAACGGCGTCGTGAGTAACAAGGACTTGGCAATACAGGCGTCGCGGCTGAACGTCACCGGCAGCGGCAACATCAATCTCGTGACCGACATGTACGAGAACTACATCTTGCGCGTGAACAATTTTCCGCTGGTGGTGTCGGGGAAGCTGGCGGAGCCGAAGATCAGCCCGGACTGGAACGCGATTGTTAAAGGGCAAACCGAGCAGAAAATCGAGCAAAAGAAAGAAGAAGTCCGCGATATTCTGCGCGAACGCCTGCGCGAGAAATTCAAGCGGTGAGAGCATTCGCGGCGGCGTTGTTGCTGGCCGCCGTCGCCGCAGCGAGCGCCGGCGAGATTCTCGAGACGACGGTGATTCACGAAGACGGCAGATACACCGTGCGTTTCGACGTGCGCCTCGCCGCGCCCCCCGATCGTCTCAAGCACTACCTCACCGACTATGAGCGCTACGCCTCGTACTTCGAATCGGTCAAGGAGAGCCAAGTCCTCGGGCGAACGCCGGAGGGCGAACTGCGCGTACGGCTGCGCCTGCGCGCGTGCGTGCTGTTCTTTTGCCGTACCGTGACCGTGGTTCGCAGCATCAGCGAGCGGCCGGACGGCACCATCGTCGCCCGCATCGACCCGGCGCTGAGCGATTTCCGCGAGGCGACCGAGCAATGGCGCATCGCCGCGGATCAGGGGGAGACGCGTTTGCAATACCGCGCGGAGCTGGTGCCGACGTTCTACGTGCCGCCCCTGATCGGCCCGTGGCTGGTGAAGAACCAGATTCGCAACGCGCTGGAGGCGGGCGCGGACAAGCTCGAAGCGCTCGCGCATGAATAGCGCTCGGATCGGTCCACGGCTGCTGCGCTGGTACGACCGCCACGGCCGCAAGGATTTGCCGTGGAAGAGCGGCGATCCGTACCACGCGTGGCTGTCGGAAGTCATGCTGCAGCAGACGCAGGTCGCGACCGTCATTCCCTACTTCGCGCGCTTCATTAAACGCTTTCCCACGATAAAACGGCTTGCGCGCGCCGACATCGACGACGTGCTGCATTTGTGGGCGGGGCTCGGTTACTACGCGCGCGCCCGTAATTTGCATCGCGCCGCGCAGATACTCGTGGAGGAACACGGCGGCGCGATGCCGCACGATTTCGGCGCGGTCGCGGCGCTGCCCGGCATCGGGCGCTCGACGGCCGGCGCGATCCTCGCGCTCTCCTACGGCAGCCGTCATCCGATTCTCGACGGCAATGTTAAGCGGGTATTGGCGCGCTATCACGCGATCGACGCGCCGCTCAAGGGAAGCGCGATCGAGCAGCAACTTTGGGCGCTCGCCGACCACCACACGCCGCGCGCGCGCGTCGCGGATTACACGCAAGCGATCATGGATCTCGGCGCCACGCTCTGCCGCCGCGGCGAACCCGATTGCCCGCGTTGTCCGTTGCGCGCCGATTGCGCCGCGCGCGCCGCGGGCAATCCCGAAGACTATCCGCGCACGACCGCACGCAAGACCCTGCCGACCCGCGCGGTACAGATGCTCCTGATCCAGGACGCGAAGGGTCGCGTGCTGCTGCAACGTCGTCCGCCCACCGGCATTTGGGGCGGCCTGTGGAGCTTGCCCGAATGCCGTGCGCGCGACATCCGCGCGTGGAGCCGCTCGACGCTCGGGCTCGAGATCGCCCCCGAGCGAAGCTGGGCTCCGCTGCGCCACACGTTCAGTCATTTTCACCTCGATATACACCCGGTGCCGGCGCGACTTCTCTCCGCGACAGCGGCCATGGAGAGCGCCGATACAGTCTGGTATAACTGCCAACGACCGGACGCGCGAGGTGTCGCTGCTCCGGTGAAACGTCTGCTCGATCAGTTGCGAATGAACCCGGGCGACGTGCAAAAGCTGAAGAGCCGTATCCACACGGCCGACACATGATTCATTGGGAAACTGTCTAATGGCGCGCATGGTGAAGTGCGTAAAACTCGGCCGCGAAGCGGAAGGCCTCGACTATCCGACTTACCCGGGCGAGCTGGGGAAACGGATTTGGGAAAACGTTTCCAAAGAGGCGTGGAAGCTCTGGCTGAATCATCAGACCATGCTGATGAACGAATATCGCTTGAATCCGCTCGATCCCAAGGCACGCAAGTTCATCGAGACGGAGATGGAGAAGTTCTTCTTCGGCACGGGCGCGAAGCCGCCCGAAGGTTACGTTCCGCCTAAGCAGTAATTTCCCGTTGCACGAACGCGCGACGCGCTGCCGCGTTCGAAACTCGTACAACCGAATGCGCCGCTGTTTAACGACTGGGTGGTCGCCACGGCTTCCGCTATTATCTGCGCCAGCAAAAGTTCATGCGGGCGGGTCGTTCGAGATATGGCGTCGTTCATATGTGATCCGGCGAAGTTCGTGACCCACCTTATCTACCACCTATCCTTGTCGCCGCCCTGGCGCGGCCGCCGGCGCGGTGATCCCTAGCCATGGAATTCCTCGCACATCTGGAGCTCGGTCTCGAAACCGCCTTCACGGCCGCAAACCTTCTTTACTGCTTGCTCGGCGTTTTCCTCGGCACGCTGGTCGGCGTACTGCCGGGCATCGGCCCGACGGCCACCATCGCTATGCTGCTGCCGACGACGTTCGTGCTGTCGCCGGTGTCCGCGCTGATCATGCTCGCCGGTATTTATTATGGCGCGCAGTACGGCGGTTCGACGACGGCGATCTTGATCAAAGTCCCGGGCGAAGCGTCGTCGGTAGTGACCGTGATCGACGGACATCAAATGGCACGTCAGGGGCGCGCGGGTTCCGCGCTCGCGACGGCCGCTATCGGCTCCTTTTTCGCCGGCTCGCTCGCCACTTTGCTGCTCGCGCTTTTCGCGCCGCCGCTCGCGGCGGTCGGCAGGCAGTTCGGTTCGCCCGAGTATTTTTCCCTGATAGTGCTCGGCTTGGTCGCGACCGTGACGCTCGCGCACGGCTCGCTGCTGCACGCCCTCGGCATGGCGGTCCTGGGGCTGCTCCTCGGGCTCGTCGGCACCGACGTGAACTCCGGGGTGGCGCGCTATACCTTCGGCGTGCCGGCGCTGCGCGATGGCATCGGCTTCGTGGTGGTGGCGATGGGAATGTTCGGCCTCGGCGAGGTGATCGCCAATCTCGAGAACGAGAACGCGCCGGCGCTCGTGACGAAAAAAATCTCGAGCCTCATGCCGAGCAAGGAGGACTTCAAGCGCATGGTGGCGCCGATCCTCCGCGGTACCGCGATTGGCTCTGCACTCGGGGTACTGCCCGGTGGCGGCGCTATTCTGGCGTCATTCGCCGCTTACTCGATCGAGAAGAAATTTTCCAAGCATTCGCGCGAGTTGGGCAAGGGCGCGATCGAGGGTGTGGCCGCGCCGGAATCGGCGAACAACGCCGGCGCGCAAACCTCCTTCATCCCGATGTTGACGCTCGGCCTGCCGTCGAATTCGGTGATGGCGATGATGATGGCGGCGATGATGATTCAGGGCATCCAGACCGGGCCGGGGATCATTGCGCAGCAGCCGCAGCTCTTCTGGGGCGTGATCGTTTCGATGTGGATCGGGAACTTTTTCCTGCTCGTGCTCAACTTGCCGCTCATTGGTATATGGGTGCGCATGATCACGGTGCCGTATAACTTGCTGTATCCGGCGATCCTGGTGTTTTGCGGCATCGGCGTCTTCAGCCTGAACAACACCGAGGTCGACGTTTATTTGATGACATTGTTCGGCCTGCTCGGCTATGTGTTCACCAAGCTCGGCTGCGAACCCGCGCCGCTCCTGCTCGGGTTCATCCTCGGTCCGATGATGGAGGAGCATCTGCGCCGCGCCATGCTGCTGTCACGCGGAAACCCCTTGACCTTCCTCGAGCACCCCATCAGCGCGGTGATGCTGGCGATCGCCGCGGCCGCGCTTGCAATGGTCCTCGCACCCGCGGTGCGCCGCACGCGCGAAGAAGCGTTTCGCGAGTAGGAGAAAAGCACGAGCCGTCATTGCGGGGAACTTTTTGCGACGACGCAACCTCTTGCCGATTGCTTCGGCCGGCTTGCGCCGGCCTCGCAATGACAGCGTCAGTTCAGCTTGATACCCGCCTTCTTGATGAAGGCCTCGTTCGCCTTCAGCTCCTCTTTAATCAGCGCATCGAACGCCTCCGGCGCCATTGTCATCGGCTCGGCGCCGAGATTGGCGAACCGCTGCTTGACCTCCGGCGCGGCGAGGGCCTTCAGCGTCTCGTCGTGGAGCCGCTTTACGACATCGCGCGGCGTCTTCGCCGGCACCAGCAGGCCGACCCAGAACCGGTAGTCCGAGCCTGGCACACCGGCTTCGACCGTTGTCGGCACGTCGGGCAATTTCGAGGAGCGCTTCGCGTCACCGACGGCGAGGGCAAGCACGCGGCCGTCCTTTATAAAGGGAAGCGCACCGGTGCTGGGAGCGAAGAAATAATCGACGCGCCCCTCCGCGACTTCGTTAAGCGCTTCCGGCGTTCCCTTAAACGGTACGTGCTGCGCCTCGAAGCCGGCGGCAACTCGAAACTTCTCTGCATTCATGTGGGTCGCGCTGCCGGCCCCGGCCGACGCGTAATTGAGCTTTCCCGGATTCGCCTTCGCCTTGGCGACCAGCTCTTTCACCGACTTGATGCCCTTGGAGGGCGCGATCACCAGCACGTTGGGGAGAGTGGCGAGCGTCGTCACGCCGGCGAAGTCCTTGGCCGTGTCATACGGCAGCGACGAATAGATGAACGGATTGACGGTGTGCCCGGAAGACTGCAAGAGAAGCGTGTAGCCGTCCGGGGCGGCCGTGGCGACCACCGCCGCCCCGACGGTGCCGCCCGCGCCGGGCCGGTTTTCCACGATCACCGGTCGCCCGAGATCGCTCTGCAGCCGGTCGCCGATGGCGCGGGCCGCGGCGTCGGTGGCGCTGCCCGGGGTGAACGGCACGATGATTTTGATCGGCTTGGTCGGGTAGTCGGCGGCAAACGCCGCACCCGTCAGGAATGCCAGAGATAGTGCAACCGCCCCAAGGAAACTACTGCGAAAGCGTTTCATACAACCTCCTTATATACGTCGACTGTTCTCTACCGAGCTTCGTTCAACTCAAGCCGTCGCTCACCGGCACGTTTTCCGGTTTCAATTCGACGCCGGACAGCTTCGCCTGCTGGACTAATAGCGTTGCAAAATCTTGTTCGGTCATCCCCTGTCCCATCATCGCCTGGATCAAATCGCGCGTGATCGAAGCGAGCGGCATCGGCACCTGGAACTTGCGCCCGGCGTCGAGCCCAAGGTCCATGTCCTTGCGCAACAGATACGGCGTGAAGGTCACCTTGAAGTCGAGATTGACGAAGGCCGGCGTCTTGTAGCGCGAGAACGTCGAGCCCATCACGCTCTGGTTCATGAATTCGAGAAACGCGTGGCGCGGCACGCCCGCC
>Ga0070741_10004204_pt1 | contig 33967 bp, 32 predicted proteins | sample Coa_R1_4_FD_66440 | JGI IMG/M metagenome (GOLD analysis project Ga0070741, IMG submission 66440) | Surface soil microbial communities from Centralia Pennsylvania, which are recovering from an underground coalmine fire - Coalmine... | ecosystem: Environmental > Terrestrial > Soil > Unclassified ... | reverse complement strand
CATCGATTCGGATTTCTGCTGGGAGCGGCGCGACGAGGTCCTCGAATACGTGCGCGCAAGGTACGGCGCGGATCGGGTCGCGCAGATAATCACCTTCGGCACGATCAAGGGCAAGCAGGCAATTCGCGACGTCGGCCGCGTGCTCGGACTTTCGTTCGCCGACACCGACAAGATCGTCAAGCTCTATCCGGCGCCGAAGCAGGGCCGCGATTTCCCGCTCAAGGACGCCCTCGAGATGGAGCCGCGGCTCAAGGAGGAGCGGCGCAAGTATCCGGAGCTGTTCGACTACGCCTTCAAGCTCGAAGGCCTGCTCCGGCATACGTCGAAGCACGCGGCCGGAGTGGTGATCGCGGATGCGCCGCTGGATTCGATGGTGCCGCTGTACGTGGACAAGGAGACGGGCGAGGACGGCATCGCGATCACCCAGTACTCGATGAAGGGGGTCGAGGAGATCGGGCTGATAAAGTTCGACTTCCTTGCGCTGAAGAACCTCACCCTCATCAAGGACACCCTCGATCTAATCAGGGCGGGCGGAAAGGAGCCGCCCGATCTCAACCGGCTCAGGCTCGATGACGCCGAGACCTACAAGCTGCTTGCGCGCGGCGACACGGTTGGGGTTTTCCAGATGGAAGGGTCGGGGATGCGCCGGTTCCTTGCCGATTTGAAGCCGACCTGCTTCGAGGATATCGTCGCCGCCACTTCGCTGTTCCGTCCGGGTCCGCTCGACGCGATCCAGGACGGAAAGACGATGGTGCAGCACTACGTGGATCGCAAGCACGGCCGCGAAAAGGTCGAATACGACCATCCGCTGCTCGAACCGGTTCTGGCCGACACCTACGGCGTAATCGTGTACCAGGAGCAGGTGATGCGGGCGGCGCAGGCGCTGGCCGGATACACGCTGCAGCAAGCCGACATGCTGCGGGCGGCGATGGGCAAGAAGAACAAGGCGGTGATGGAGAAGGAGCGGGCGCGCTTTCTGGAGGGCGCTCAGAAGAACGGACTCACCGCGCAGCAGGCCCAATCGATCTTCGAGAAGATCGAGACGTTCGCGTCGTACGGATTCAACAAGTCGCACGCGGCGGCATACTCGCTTACCACCTACCGGACGGCGTACCTCAAGGCGCACTATCCGCATGAGTTCATGGCGGCGCTGATGTCGCTGGACATGGACGACGCCGACAAGACCTACAAGAACATCGCGGCGCTGCGCGAAATGCGCATCGCGATCCTTCCGCCCGACATCAACCACAGCCGCGTCAAGTTCGCGGTCTCCGAGGGCGCGATACGCTTCGGGCTCGGGGCGATCCGCGGTGTCGGCGCGCGAACGGCCGAGGCGATAATCGCGGAGCGGGAGAAGAACGGACCCTTCGACGGACTGGTCGATTTCTGCCTGCGGGTGGGGAGCCAACTGGTCAATCGCCGGGTGCTGGAAGCGCTGATCAAGTGCGGCGCCTTCGATTCGGTGGGGCTGTCGCGCGCCGCCCTGATGGCGCAGGTGGAGGATGCGCTCAAGCTCGCGCAGAAGGCGCAGAGTGATGCCGAACGAAATCAGATGGGGTTGTTCGGCGGTCCAGTGGCAAAGACGGCCGCGGCTCCACGCCGCGAGCCGGTGCAGGAATGGGACCAGAGGGAGATCCTCAAGTACGAGAAAGAGGCGCTCGGCTTCTACATCACCGCCCATCCGCTCGACAAATACGAAAGCGTGATCGCGCGCATCAGCCGCCTGACCACGGCCGACCTTTCCTCGGCGCCCGACGGAAGCCAGGTGCAGCTTGCCGGAGTAATCCAGGCCGTCAAGCTCAAGAACAACAAGGCGGGCAAGCGCTACGCGACTTTTTCGCTGGAGGATCGCAACGGTATCGTCGAGGCGATCGCATGGCCCGAGACCTATCAGAAGTACGAGGCGCTCATTTCCGGCGAGGAGCCGGTGGTCGCGCGCGGCAAGCTCGACGTGGATGAGGAGCGCGCGCAGATCATCGTCGATGAGCTCAGGCCGCTGAACAGCGCGCTGCTGGATTCATATCGCGAGGTCCGGCTCCATGCGCCCCGCAGCCGCCTCGAGAACGGCGGGCTGGAGGCGCTAAAGGCGGCGATCGCCCGCTATCGCGGCAAATCCGTCACTTACCTCCATCTTGGTCTCGACGACGGCCGCGAAGCGGTGCTGCTGCTGGGCGACGATTTTCGCGTCACGCCGAGCGAGGCCTTCGTCGCGGAAATCGAACAGCTCATCGCGCCCGGCGCGGTCGAGCTTCGCTGAGCCGGGTTTCTGAATTTTGACCATACCTTGGGGTTTGATACGCTGAAATCAGGAGCGGCGCGATGTCGCGCCGCGGGGGTTTCGGAGCGGATTGCACAGCGTAGCGGGCGAAAATCGCGATCGCGCCGTCCTGGTCGGAATCGACCTGGGCAGGCACGAAGGCATTTCCAGCGAAGAGTCTCTTGCCGAATTGAAGGCGCTCGCCGAAAGCGCGGGTGCCACCGTCGAAGCCACAGTCAGCCAGCGTCTGAAGGGGCCCGATCCGCGCACGTTCGTGGGAAAGGGCAAGACCGCCGAGATCGGCGAAGTCTCCAGGATGACCGATGCGACAGTGGCGATCTTCGACGATTCCCTTTCGCCGGCGCAGGCCCGCAACCTGGAGAAGGAACTCAAGCTCAGGGTTATCGACCGAAGCCAGCTTATCCTCGATATCTTCGCACAGCGCGCGCGCACGCTCGAAGGCAAGCTGCAGGTCGAGATCGCGCAGCTTTCCTACCTGCAGCCGCGCCTGACCCGCCAGTGGTCGCATCTGTCGCGCGTGCGCGGCGGAGGCGCGAGCGCGGGAGGGGTCGGCACGCGCGGCCCCGGAGAAACCCAGCTCGAAGTGGACCGCCGCCGGCTTCGCGAACGCCTCACCCATCTGCGGATGCGGCTTAAGGAGGTTGAGCGGACGCGCTCGATCCAGCGGCGGCGCCGCCTTGAGGTTCCCTATCCGACGGTGGCGCTGGTTGGGTACACGAACTCGGGCAAATCCACGCTGCTCAACGTTCTGACCGGAGCGGAAGTCGAAGCCGCCAATCGTCCGTTTTCCACTCTCGATCCGACCATCCGCCGCCTGCGGCTTCCGAACCGGATGACGGTGATGCTGGCGGACACCGTCGGATTCATCCATCGCCTGCCGCACATGCTGATCGACGCCTTCAAGGCGACGCTGGAGGAAGTCCGCACGGCGGATCTCCTGTTGCACGTGGTCGATGCCGGCTCGGAGCTGGCGGCCGAGAGGATGGCGGTGGTGGACGGTGTGCTGGAGGAGATCGGGGCGGGCGCGACCGAGCGGATCGTGGTGATGAACAAGGTCGATCTCGTCGAGCATCCGCCGCGAATCCCCGGGATGGTATCGATTTCGGCGCTGCGCGGAATCGGACTGGAGCGACTGCTCGAGGAAATCGGGCGGAGGCTCGAGGTCATGCGGGAGGAGGTTTCGGTCACGCTGGCGGCGAATCGCGGCGACCTGATAGCTATGGCGCGGCGGGACGGCGAAGTGCTAAGCGAGGAGTATCGCGACGGGGTGGTCGCGATGCGCGCGCGGGTGAGCGCGCCGGTTGCCGGCCGGCTGCGCAAGGCCGCACTTGCCGGAGCCTGAGGAGCCGAGATGGCCGTAGCCTCGCCCCACAAGCCTGCCAGCACCGTTCGTCCGCGCGGCGTGCCCTCGCTGGGCAGCCTGCTGAATCTTCCCAATTTCCTGACCCTGTGCCGGCTCGGTTCGATCCCGATCTTCCTGACCTTCTTGAGCCGCCATCAGTACAACGAGGCGCTCTACGTGTTCGCCGCCGCGGCGGTGACCGACGGGCTCGACGGGACGGTGGCGCGATGGTTCGATTCGCGAACCGAGCTGGGCGCGTTCCTCGACCCGTTCGCGGACAAGCTGATGCTGCTTTCGGCGTTCGTGGTGATGACGGTGGAGCAGGATTTTCCGGGATGGCTGCTCAGCGTGGTGATAATCCGCGACATCGTGATCGTGGGCGGATACCTGATGATTGCCTTCTTCACGACGGAGCGGATGCCGGTGCGGCCGAGTTACCTGGGCAAGCTCAGCACGTTCCTTCAGCTCGCCTGCGTAATCGCGACGCTGCTGCGGTTCGGCACGATCTATCCGAACTATTGGTACATGCTGCTCTACATAACCGTCGTGGTCACTGCGCTTTCGGGCGTTCATTACGTATATCGCGGTCTGGTATGGCTCGGCTCGCGGGAACCTGAAATGTTTTCGTGACGGACGGCGCGTCCGTCTGCGATGCGGGCGTCACGGGGAGTTCGGCGTGACGCTCGTTCTCTCCAGTGAATTCCCCTTCGAAGTCGCGGTTCGCATCGCCGCGTTCCTGGCGGTGCTGGTGGCGATGGCGGCGGCGGAGGCGGTGTCGCCGCGCCGACAGCGCCGATTCCCGCGGGGGAGTCGATGGCCGGGGAATGCGGCGCTTGCCGCGCTCAACAGCGTGCTGGTGCGCGTCCTGCTCCCGATCACCGCGGTGGGCGCGGCGATTGTCGCGGAGCATCGCGGCTTCGGGATGCTGAATCAAATCGCGATACCGGGTGCGGTCGCGTTCGCGGCGGCGGTCGCGATGCTCGATCTGACCATCTACCTTCAGCACGTGCTGTTTCACGCGGTGCCCGCCCTATGGCGCATCCATCGCGTCCATCACGCCGACCTCGACTTCGATGTCACCACCGGGTTGCGGTTTCATCCCGTGGAGATCGTCCTGTCGATGGTGATCAAGGTCGGGGCGGCGGGAGCGATCGGCGCGCCGCCGCTTGCGGTGCTTGTCTTCGAGGTGCTGCTCAACGCCACCTCGATGTTCAATCATGGGAATCTTGCGATCGGAGAGCGGACGGACCGATGGCTTCGATGGATGGTGGTAACGCCCGATATGCATCGGGTGCATCATTCGATCTTCGCCGAGGAGACCAACAGCAACTTCGGATTCAACCTGCCCTGGTGGGATTGGATCCTGGGCACTTATCGGGACCAGCCGGCGGAGGGGCATCTCGCGATGACCATCGGTATAGAGCAGTTCCGGTCGGCGGATGAACTTGGGTTTTTGAAGATGCTCACCCAACCGCTGCGCGCCGGCGCGGGCGGCTATCCTCTCGGAGCGGCCGGCGCGAGGAGCGCGAGCGGGCGCCGGAACTGATTCGGCCCGGCTGCGGCGGAGTGCCGATTCAGGAGCCGGTCGTGGGCGGCGGCACCTTCATTCCATAGGCGACCTTCAGATCATCACCGCTGAACGGATAGACGTGAACCATCCATCCGAAAGCCAGCGGGAGGAAACTCCCGCCCGCGGCTTCACACGCATCGCGATCGTGAATTTTTCCCTCGAAGCCAAAGCGGCCATCGGCCATGAAGCCGAGGCGATCGTCGAGATCGAGGGCGGCGGGATTGGCGGCTACCGGGATGGTGCCGGGCAGGTCGGTCCGGCCGGCGCCGATCTTTCCCTGCAACAGGTCGAGCAGGGTGAGCTGGCGGGGAAGGCATATGTTGACGTGCTGATGCCATCGCGCGACGCTCAGTGGAACCATCCCGTCGAGTTCGTCGGGCGTGTAGTAAGGCGGCGCGCTGTACATCGCGCCCACCAGCACGTAGTCATCCTCGCCCCGCTTCACGTACAGGAGCGAGCCCGGATGATCGGGGTCGAAATGCCCCCGGTACTCCTCTCCGGAAGCCTTGAAGTCGGTGAAGTGATAGACGTCCTGGGGCACGGTCGGGAGAAAGATCCTGAAGCCCTCGGCGAGCGCGACCCGGTAGTCCCTGTATGGGCCGAGTGCGCGGCGCAGGCGCGCAAGCAGCTCCCGGGCGCGATCCTCGTCGCCGGAGGACGAGGGGCGCGGGTCGGTCAGCTTCATGTGCTCGCTCATGTGGGCGTGCGCGCCCATCGCATCGGCCGCTCCCGATCCGTTGCTCATCGCGCTCATGTCATGGGCGATTCCGCGATGGGGCAGGGCGGCCGAAAGCAGCGCGATCGCGACCGCGGCCGAAAGCTTTCTCATCGTGCTGCCCTCCATGCCGGTTCTCATTGGGGACGGCGCGGCGCGCGCAGGCGCGCGTGAGCAAGCGCGGGAAGCTCGCGCCGCACCCGCGCCTGGTAGTCAAGGTCGATCGTGGCGACCACCACGCCTTCCTGGTCGGCGGCGCGCGCGAGCACCCGTCCCCACGGATCGATGATCATCGAGTTGCCGTAGTCGCTGAAGCCGTGGACGTTGGGCCCGAACTGAGCGGGCGCGATGACGTAGACCTGGTTCTCGATCGCGCGCGCCCGCAGGAGCGGCTCCCAGTGCGCCTCTCCGGTGGGAAAGGTGAACGCGCTGGGCACGGTCACGATCCGGGCGCCCGCGAACACAAGTTCGCGGTACAGCTCGGGAAAGCGCAGGTCGTAGCATACGGTCAGCCCGATCGCGCCGAGAGCGGTGGGAACGCAGACGACCTCCGCACCCGGCATCTTCGCGTCCGATTCGCGAATCGTCACCCGCCCGGGAAGATCGACGTCGAACAGATGGATTTTCCGATAGACGGCGAGCCGCCCGCCGTCGGGTCCGAGCAGCACGGAAGTGTTGAAGTTGCGCCGGCGGCCGTCGGCGAGCTCGGTTATCGAACCGGCGAGGAGATGGATTGAAAGTTCGCGCGCAATCGCGCTCATCCGGGCAAGCGTGTCGCCATCGAGCGTCTCGGCGGCGGCGGGTTCGTCTGCGCGGGGGCCGCGCCAGTTGAAGACCTCGGGAAGCGCAACCAGGTTCGCCCCGCGCGCCGCGGCGAGGCGAATGAGCCGTTCGGCGCGGTCGAGGTTCGCGGCCTTGTCGGCGCCGGCCGCCATCTGAATTGCGGCTGCAAGGAAGGTCATGACGATGCTTCGGAATGGTCGGACGACCGTTTCATGGCGAATTCTTCAATAGCGCGGCGTGGCCGGTTCCGCCTCGATCGCCCACGCATCGATACCCCCGGCCAGGTTCAGGACGCGCTCGAACCCCATCTGGCCGAGGTAGAGAGCGACCTGCGCGCTTCGGATTCCATGATGGCATACGACGACGGTTTCGCGGTCGGGATCGAGTTCGGCAAGCCGCGAGGGAATCTCGCCCATCGGGATGTTCACGGCATCGGGGAACGCCGCAATCGCAATCTCTTCGGGCTCGCGCACGTCGAGCACAAGGAGATTGTCGCCGCGACCCAGGCGCGCCTTGAGTTCGAGAGGAGAAATTTCGCGAATCCGGCCCATGCGCCGATGATTACATCGGGCGCCATTGCCGCGCTACCGGGTGATGGCGTCGGAATACAGTTCGACCTTCGCAAAGCGCGGCAGCACGGGGGTCGGAATCGAGAAGGAAAAATCGTCGGTCGCCCCGGGAGGAAGCGGCTCGAAATGCGGCTTCTCGTTGAGCAGCCGGCTCACTTCCTCATCGTCGCCGAGGCTTGCAGCCTTGCTGTTGTAAACCGTCTCGGCGTGAACGACTTTGCCGTCCGCATCCTCGAAGCTGAAGATCATCTTCACGTAGTTCAGCGGATGAGCGCTGATGTTGGTGATCCTGCCGGCGACCACGAGGTTCGGAGGCATGCAGCACGAATGCATGATGGAATCGGTCTTGATTTCGACCTTGACGTCGTGTGAGGGGATGACCTGGGTGAAGGGATGGTCGTAGCGGGCCTTGCGCGCCGCTTCCTGCGCCTCCGATTGGGAGTCCTTGAGCTGCACCCGCGCTCCCGCCATCGCAACGGTCGCGATCCCCAAAGCGAGAGTCAGCACCACAAGACCGATGAGTTTCGTCATGTTTGCGCCCTCTCAGCCGAATCTTGGTAGGCGTTCCCGCCAATGTCAACGTGATATTAGATGAGGGATAAAGGTGAGCATGAACGCCAGCCAGGACCGGGATTTCATGGCGCACGCGCTCGAACTGGCGCGCAGGGGCGCGCTTGAGGGCGAAGTGCCGGTGGGCGCGGTCGCGGTCGCCGGCGGACGCATCGTCGCCGCCGGCTGCAACCGGCCTATCGCTCTCGCCGATCCGACCGCGCACGCCGAAATCATCGCAATCCGCGAGGCCGCCCGGGTCCTCAACAGCTATCGGCTTACCGAGGTGACCCTGTATGTCACCCTGGAGCCGTGCGCGATGTGCGCGGGGGCGATGGTGAATGCGCGGGTGGCGCGGCTCGTGTACGGAGCCCGCGACGGGAAGGCGGGCGCGCTCGGCTCCGTCTATGACATCGGCCGCGACGGCATCCTCAACCATCGTATCGAGGTGACCGGGGGCGTGATGGAGGCGGAATGTGCGGAGTTGATGCGGGAGTTTTTCCGGGCGAGGAGGAGGGCTTTCGCTTGACCGCCGACCGCGTTCGCCTGTCTAATGAGTGTTAGATTGAGGTGCCCTGCCGATGGAGCCGAATGCCGAATTCGTGGTGGATTGCGACTCGCACGTGATGGAGCCGCCGGACCTGTGGGAGACCTATATCGAGCCGCGCTTTCGCGATCGCGCAATCAGGATCACGATCGACCCCGCCGACGGACTCGAGGTTCTGAGCATCGACAATCGCCCGCTTCTCAAGGGAATTCTCGCGGGTTTGGGCGGAGCGAATCTTCCGCGCCAGTCGCTGTTCGTCCCCGGCCGCCTGAAGTACATGGACGGATGCCCGCCGGCGAGCTATCGCCCCGAGGAGCGCATCCGCCTGCTCGATGAATGGGGAGTGACGGCGGGAGTGCTGTTCCCTACGGTCGGGATTCTGTGGGAGGTGGAGGACAACGAACTTGCGACCGCGTACGCGCGCGCCTACAACAACTGGATCAGGGATTTTTGTGCCGCGGCGCCGGGCCGCGCCATCCCGATCGCGCATCTGGCGCTCCAGGATCCCGCCTCAGCGCTCGAGGAGCTTCGGCGATGCCTCAAGCTCGGCTTCAAGGGAGTCTTCCTTGCGCCGGAGCCGATCACGGGACGCCGATTTTCCCATCCCGATTTCGACCCGATATGGCGCGAGTGCGAGGAGGCCGGAATTCCCCTGTGCCTGCACGTGATCGTGCGCTTCAACCGCGCGCCCGGCCTGCTCGGCAACTTCTATCAGCCGGGCGACTTCCGCGCGGTTTACGGCTTCGCGCTGGGCGGCTTCGCGCAGATCGTTCCTGCGGCGATGACGATGGTGGCGGACGGGCTGTTCGATCGCTTTCCCGGTCTCAAGGTCCTGTGCGTCGAGGCGGGATGCGGATGGGCACCGTACATCATGGACCGGATGGACGAGAAGTACGAGCATCTCGGATGGACCTATCCGACCAGGATGAAGCCGTCGGACTACTTCCGCCGCAATATATGGGTGGTCGCCGAACCCGAGGAAAGGACCATCGCAACCGTGATGGATTTGATGGGGGAGGACCGGGTCTTGTGGGGTTCGGACTATCCTCATATTGATTCAACCTTGGAAGCGCCGCGGCTGATACGCGAGAGCGCCGCGCCGCTGACCGAGGCGCGCCGGCGCAAGCTGATGGGCGAGAACGCGCGCGCCGTGTTTCCGATGTGAGCCCCGCTTCGACGCAATCGGAAAGGATGCCTGCGCGATGCCGAGCGAAAAGGCCAAGGACAACAAGGCTCTTACCGCGACCTGTGCCGCATGCAACAAGACCGTCTCGACCGAGACCGCAGTGGGCCTGAGCGGCTTCGAGAACGGCCTTCCGCGGGTCTTTGCCGTATGCGTTCCATGCGCGAACAAGGGATGGCGCCCGCCCGGGTTCAAAGGCATCTACGTCCCGCGTTCCGTCTAGTCAGGGGCGCGACAATCCGAGGGATCGTTCGAAGCGAAAGACGGACCTTTCGCGCGGAGGGCTAGAAGTTGTAGAAGCGGCGGGCCTCGGCGCGCAGCTCGGAGCGGAAATCCGGATGCGCGATCGCGATCAGCTCGTTGACGCGTTCGCGGATGGTCTTGCCCTTCAGATTCGCGATTCCGTACTCGGTCGCCACGTGATGTACGAACGCGCGCGGCGCGGTGACCACGCTGCCCGGCGGAAGCCCGGCGACGATTCGAGACACCCGCTGCCCGTTCACCATTGAACTCGAAGGCGTGACCAGGATCGTCTTGCCGCCGCCGAGGCTTGCTCCGACCACGAAGGCGGTCTGCCCGCCGGTTCCCGTGTACATCACGGGACCGAGCGATTCGCTGTCGGCCTGTCCGGTAAGGTCGACCGAAAGGGCGTTGTTGATCGCGATCAATCCCTCTTCGCGCGCGATCAGGCGGATGTCGTCGGTGAAGTTGAAGTCGTAGAGATGAAACCTGGGATTGCCGTCGACGTATTCGAGCTCCTCGCGCGGAGTCAGGGGGGCGAAACCGCTTCCCACCACCACCCCCGGAAACAGCTTCTTGTACTTGCCGGTGATAACCCCGTCGCGGACCAGGGGCGCGGTGTAATGAGGCACGATCTCGGTCTGCATCCCGAGGTCATGATGGTTCCTTAGATGCGGCATGATCGCGCCCGACATCGAGCCCACCCCGATCTGGATCGTGGCGCGGTCCGGCACCAGCTCCTTCGCCACCATCGCGCAGACGGTGTCGATTACGCGGCGTTCCTCCTCGCTCGGCTCGGGCAGCTTGACCTCGGGCAGGTCCAGGTTTCGCTCGACGAACCAGTCCACCTCGGAGACGTGGATCTGGTTGTCGCCGCCGACCCGGATCGAGTTGGGATCGATCTCGGCGATAACGAGGTCCGAGTTGCGCGCGAGCAGCTTGGACATGATCTGCACGTCGCCGAAGTTCAGGTAACCGTCCGCATCCGGCGGCGAGACGGTCACGATGTACACGTCGAAGTGTTCCATCGACGGAGGCAGATGCCCTTCGCGGTAGTAGGCGACCGGGGCGAAATCGGCTCGGCCCTCGCGGTACAGGTTGCGGTCGTAGGGCGACACGTAGTGCGAAGCGAGCCGGAAGCGCTCGCCGAGCCCGGGCAGGTTCCAGTCGAAGGCGGCGGCGCTGTGATAGACCGTGACGTCCTCGGTCTCCATCAGGCGCGCCGCGAGCGCCGCGCACATCGCGTACGGAGTCGCCTGCGCGATCGAAAGGCAGACGCGGTCGCCGGACTTGACGTGGGAGGCGGCTTCCTCGGGGCTTATCAGGCGCGAGCCTAGCCGCGCCCGCCAGTCGGAGGCGTTGATCCTCGGCGCCGTGGCCATCACGCGGTCTGGACGGACAGATTCGGGTCGATTCCGATCTCGCGCAGGAAGCCCGCAGTGCGATCGTTGAGCAGGCCGACCTTCTGCATGTTGGTCACGATGGTCTGATGCATCTCGCGGCGGAAGAGTTTTCGGAAGTAGGCCGCGTCGGCGGTCATCCCTCCGCGCGCGATTTCGCGCCGCGCCCGCTTGATCTCCTCGATCTCGTTCGCGTTCATCCCCACCGCCTCGTAGGCTTCCCTGGGGAACTGCCCGGTCAGCACGAGTTGAAGCGCCTCGCGCGTGAACTCCTCCAGTTCCTTGCGATCGGAGGGGCTCAGGCTTCGAATCGCGTCGGGAAGGCTCAGGACCGAAAAGCCCATATGGCGGGATTCATCGGCGAGGATACGCTTGCAGATCGAACGCAGCAGGGGATCGAGCGCCGTCTCCGAAAGCATCCGGAACAGCGCCACCGCGAAGGTCTCCGCGATGAGCTGGAGGCCCACCGTCTTAACGAACCATTTCCCGTGGCCGAGGATATAGTCAAACAGGGTGCGGACGTTTTTGGTAAGCGGATAGATCTTGCCGCCGCATTTCTCGTTCAGATAGCGGCTTAGGACCTCGGTGTGGCGCGCCTCGTCAATCACCTGGGTGGCCTGAAAGAACTTGGCGTCGTTGCTCGGCACCATGTCGACGAGCTGCCCGCAGGCAAGCATCGCGCCCTCCTCGCCGTGGAGGAGCTGGGAGATCCGCCAGCATGAGAATTCCACGTTGAGCTGGGCAAAGCGCCTGGGGTCGAGGCGGTTGAGCGTGTCGGTGCCGTGGCCGTCGACGAGTTCGTTTGCGAAGATGCCGCGGTCGAGATCGACGTCCTGGGACCAGTCGATGTCGCGCGCGGCGTTCCATTGATCGCGCTTGGCGTTTTCGTAGAGCCGGCGCAGGTCCGGCGCTTCAGTGGCGTAAGAACGCTGAAAGATGGTTTCGAGCGTGGTTGAAATTCGCTCCGCCGTCTCGCTCATCCTGGTACTCCCGGCCGCCCCGAGGGGGAAGATTCTTGGTCGAACCTAGCAGATTTCGGGCGGATCCGAAAACCTTCCGATCGGTCGGCGGCTCGGGAAGGCGGCTTCCGCCTTGACTGTCGATCGGTAAACATAAATGCTGACCGTTCGCGGAGAGGTTCGGGAGTCAGGTTTAACCGGCGTGACTCGAAATCACGTGAGCCCTCGTGGCTCCGGGGGTTCGAATCCCCCCCTCTCCGCCACTTCCCGAATCAGGCCGTTCAAGTCGCCGCGCCGACACGGAGCGCGGTCCTTATTCGGAGTTCGCGTCACGGAACTGTTTTCTTTGCTCGGGGATTGCAGCCTTGCAGCCAGCCGTCAGCATCGGGAGGGTCGCGATGGACAAGTTGATCGTGGCGCGATGGCGGGATTGGGCGGGCGAGAGCTTGGAGCATGCGGTCATTCGCGCTGGTGAGCGCGCGATCGTTGTGGACAGCGTGCTCGTGAGCGCCGGGGACTCGGAAAGGTTCGGCGTTCGCTATCATCTTGAATGCGACCCCGGCTGGATTCTCCGAAAAGCCGCCATCGAGGTGGTCGGCGCCGACAGCCGGATCGAACTGAACAGCGACGGCCGCGGACGCTGGACGGATTGCGCCGGAAAGCGGCTGTCTCATCTCGACGGCGCGGTCGACATCGATCTCTCGGTGACGCCGCTTACGAACACGCTTGCGATTCGAAGGATGGGGCTCGCGGTCGGCCGCGCTCGTGACATCCGCGCCGCCTACGTCCGATTCCCTGGGCTCGACGCAACGATCGATCCCCAGCGCTACACGTGCCTTGAGGGGATGCGGCGTTATCTCTACGAATCCCTGGACAGCGACTTCGTCCGCGAGATCGAAGTTGATTCCGACGGGCTGGTCGTCACCTATCCGGGACTGTTCAAGCGGATACTGTAGGTCCTTGCGGACTCGATTTGGGCCGCACGATCCACTAAACGGCGCCTTCGCTTGGGAAACCTGACCAGCGGAGAGCGGGAAGGTCTCGGATTTCGAGGTCCCCGATCCGCTCGCATCGTGCCCGGCATACAGGCTGCCGTCGGGATTGCCGATCACGGTGCAGCTCGGCTCCGGCCACCGCGGGCGGCTGGTCTCGTATTGGCTTAGGGGACCGTCGGGCGAGATCGAAGCGTGCGCTTTCGATTGGACGAGCTACCAGAACCCGGATGCCGCGGTGAGGGAGGATGCCCGGAAGATCCTGCGGATGCTCGGCGCAATCGTCATCGTGCCGCGCAGGCCGCCGGCGAATGATCACTACACGGCGTTCGTCGACACCGAGCGGCAGAAACTCGAATGGAGTTTCACGGTTGCGGAGCAGTCATCCACCGCGATGACTTCGGGGCGTGCGCGTTGAGCGCGGGATTCGAGGAGGATCAGGAGCGGCGGCGCGATGGGCGGTTCGCTGCGGAGGACGCGGGTTTTCGATCCGATGGGATGCGCGGGGCGAGCGCGCCGCGCAGGAACATCTGCGCCGCCGTGGTCGCGACCGTCTCGTCCGACAGCGGATGGAGATCCTTGCCGCCCATCAGTTCCTGCGACAACAGGAAGAACCACAGCATCCCGAACAGGCATTGCGCGGCCGCCAGGGGATCCTGCCGTCTCAACACCCCGCGTTCCATCCAGGTGTCAAGATAGTCGGCGAGCGAGCGGTAGGCGCGAAGCCCGACCTGCTCGGTGAAGAGCTTGGCGCGATGCGGATTGCTGTGGATCTCGCGCACGATCACGCTGGCGAGATCCTTGCGGGCGCGAAAGCGCCGCCATATCTCCGCGACCAGGGTCGGGATGCCGAGTTCGGGCGGAACCTCGCGCATCGATTCGACCATCTCGGGCAGTTCGGGCAGCAGCGAATAGCGACGGATAAGGCTCTGCAGCAGCGCTTCCTTGGTGGGGAAGTAGAGGTAGAGGGTGCCCTTGGAGAGTTCCGCGGCGGCGGCGATCTCGTCCATTTTGGCCTCCGCGAAGGAGGCTTGGGCGAAGATCCTGAGGGCGGCGTTGAGGATTACGTCGCGGCGCGCTTGAGCATACCGCTCGTGGTTGGCGGCGCTGACCCTGGGCACGCTTGAATCATAACTGACTCGTCAGTCATAATTCAATTACGATTAATGACCGACCGGTCGGTTATTCCGGATGGCCTCTTCTCCAAAATCCGTCGACCTCACCTCATCCGAGCCCTCCCTGCAAAAGACCCCATCCGCGGATGCTCCCGCGGCCGCGCAGGCGCACAGCCACAAGTGGCTCGTCGCGATAGCCGTGATGCTCGGCGCGACGCTCGAGGTGCTCGACACTTCGATCGTCAACGTATGCCTGCCGCACATGCAGGGGAGCTTTTCGGCCAGTGTCGATGAAGTCTCGTGGGTGCTGACGAGTTATATAGTCGCCAACGGGATCATGATCCCGCTTACCGGATGGATCTCGGCCCGCTTCGGCCGCAAGCGCTATTTCCTTGCTTCGGTGGTCGTGTTCGTAATCGCGTCGGGATTGTGCGGGATGGCGGGTTCGCTCACCGAGATGGTCATCTTCCGGCTGGTGCAGGGAGCGGCGGGCGCCGCGATGATCCCGTCCTCGCAGGCGATCCTGATGGAGACGTTTCCACCCGCGGAGCAGGGGCTTGCGATGGCGACGTGGGGAGTGGGGTTGATGGCGGCGCCGGTGCTGGGGCCGACGCTTGGGGGATGGATCACCGACAACTGGAACTGGCGCTGGAATTTCTACATCAACCTGCCCACGGGAATTCTCGCGGCGGTGATGGTCTATTGGTTCGTGCACGATCCCGACTATCTCAAGGCGGCGCGAAAGCGCGCGGGCCGGATCGACTATGCCGGAATAGCGGCGCTCGCGGCCGGGCTGGGCCTCCTGCAGATCGTGCTCGACCGCGGCCAGCGGGCGGACTGGTTCGCATCGACCTGGGTATGCGTATTCACGGCGGCGGCGGTGCTTGCGCTGATCGCGTTCGTGATCCACGAACTGCGCTTTCCCGATCCGATCCTCGACCTCACGATCCTCAGGATTCCGCAATTCGACATCTCGGTTACGATCATCATGGTGATGGTCCTCGTGGTGTACGGTGCGAACCTGCTCAATCCTCTCTTCCTGCAGGAGCTGCTCGGCTACACGGCGTGGAAGGCGGGGCTTGCGGTTGCGCCGCGCGGGCTTGGAACGCTGGTGGCGATGATCGTGATAGGGCAGTTATCGCGCCGGGGAATCGACACGCGGCCGCTGGTGGGCGCGGGCTTCCTGGTGCTGGCGGCGACGACCTGGACGATGGGCCATTGGCAGCTCCAGGTCGGGATGAGCAACATCTTCTGGCCGGTGATGCTCTCGGGGCTGGGGAGCGGGCTGGTGTTCCCGACGATATCGGCGACGACGCTTGCGTGCGTGGAGCGCGAGCGAATCGGATACGCCGCGAGCCTTTACAACATGGTGCGCAACACCGGGTCGGCAATCGGAATTTCGCTGGTAACCAACCTGATGAACAGCCGCCAGCAGCTCCATCAATCCTACCTGTCCCATCACATCACCGTGTTTGACGCATGGAGGATGGATGCGGCGGGAGCGAGGATGCCCGGCGCGCCGCATCCGGCGCTCATCCACGGCCTTGCGACCGGCCAGCTTCAGGGTTTCGGGATGCTGTACCATACCGTGCAGCAGCAGGCATCGCTGCTCGCCTACAACGACATCTACCGGCTGCTCGCGATGCTCTCGCTGGCGTTCGTTCCGGCCTTCATGCTTTTGCGCCGGCCGGCGGGCGGCGGCGCGCCCGCGCATTGAGAATCGCGCGGCGCGGATCGCGTTGCCGGGGATTGCACGGCCTGATTGACAAGGCGTAGATTTTTGCGTCAGGTCGTCATTTGACCTCAAAGTCCGCCGCCTTGACCCTTCAAGGGCGGTCGCGCCGGGGGGACACCGAATTGATGTTCGCATCACGAATGGCAAGGCCGGTCTCGCGGGCAGCGTCCATCTCCGCGTCCCCGCATCCGAGCTCCCGCGCCCATAGCCGCATCGCCGCCAACCCGACGGCATCGCGGTTTAACACCGATCCTTCGCGGGCCCGCGCCGCCGGCTCAGATGCGGACTCGATGGTTCGTGACGTGTTGCGAAGCGGAGGAGAGCCGCTCGATTCCGCATCGCGGGGTTTTTTCGAGCCGCGCTTCCGGGCCGATTTCTCCGGGGTGCGCGTTCATACGGATCGGCGGGCGGCGGAATCGGCCCGTGCGATCGACGCGGCCGCATACACGGTCGGCCGCGATATCGTGCTCGGCAGCGGCGCGGCGAAAGAAGCGCGGACGCCCGGCAGCAGGGTGATGGCGCACGAGCTTGCGCACGTGGTTCAGCAGGCGGGCAGCGAGCCCCGGGAGGCGAGCCGGCTCGCCATTACGGAACCCGGCGATCGCATCGAGCGCGAGGCCGAAGCGGTTTCGTCGGCCGTGCTCGCCGGCGGGATCGCGCCGCGCGCGAGCGCGCAAGCTGCTGCGATTGCGCGCCGGACGCCGGAGATGCCGGGCGGGCAGCAGCAGGCTCCCGTCGCCGCCGGGGCCGGTCCGGGTGCCAAGGCCCGTCCCGACAGTTCATCGTTCGCGACCGCCTACGCCAAAATCGGCTACAACGTCTGGAGAGGTGAGGAGGCGCGGCACAACGTCTGGGCGTTCGTCGGCGGAAGCGTCGGCAAGACCTTCGACAATCAGAACACGTGCGCCACGCGGGTGAGCTACGGGTTGAATTACGGCGGCGCCCCGATCGAGCACTTCAACAACAGCACGTCATACCACAACTATTCGAGCGTGGTGTTCGAGGGGAAGGCGGGCGACGACAAGAACTATATCGTCGGGGCGCCGGCGATGAACGCGTATCTTGCCAGGAACTACGGCCCTCCCGACGCGCATCTGACCACCGGGCAGGAAGGGCTCGATTTCGAGAAGACCCTGCCCGCGGGCAAGGCCGCCATCTTCGCCGGCGTTCATCACTCCGGCATGATCAAGGATTCGTCCGCGCGCGATCCCTACGTGATGTCGGATCCCGACGTGCTTCCGGTCGATGCGTGGAAGCTGGCCTAGGCGAAAAAGTCAGGCGGCAAACCCGTAGAGCCTTGCGGCGTTGCCGCAGACGATCTTGTGCCGCGTCGCGGGCGGCAGATGGCCGAGTTCGCGCGCGATGTATTCCTGCGAGTCGGGCCATATGCCGTCGGGATGGGGGAAATCGGATCCCCACATGATGTTATCCTCGCCGATTTCGTCGAGCAGGCGGATCCCGATGCGATCGCTCTGGTAGGTGGCATAGCACTGCCGCCGCCAGTATTCGCTGGGCCTGCGGGGGAGCAGATCCTTGAACTGGTCCTCCCATTCCAGGTCCATGTGATCGAGCGCATACGGAAGCCATCCGATGCCGCTTTCGCCGATGACCATCCTGAGTCCGGGATGCCGTTCGAGGACGCCGCCGAAGATTATCGCCATCAACGGCAGCGCCATGTACATCTGAAAGCTGCTGATCATCGTGGCGAACGCCGCCTTCGCAACCATCGGAGAAAGCTTGCTCAGGTCGGGCAGCGAGCCGCCGATGGTATGGAGATGGATCGGCAGTCCCGCCTCTTCCGCCGCCTTCCACAGCGGCTCCCACGATGGATCCCAGAAGGGCTGGAGATCGGGGCGATTGGCGATATCGAGGCCGCGCAGGATGCCGCGTTTCGCCACGCGTCTGACCTCATCCACCGCGGCATCGACGCTGTGGCTCGGAATCGCGGCGAGGCCGGCATAGCGATCGGGATGGGTGCGGCAGAAGTCGGCAAGCCACTCGTTGTAGATGCGCAGCGCTTCGACCGCGGCTTCGTCGTCGTTGAGCCTCATGCTGGCGCCGAGGATTCCGTAGAGGACTTCCGCCTGAACGCCGTCGCGCTCCTGGTCCTTGAGCCGCAGTTCCGGATCGGTGAGGCGGCGGATGCCCTTGCGGCCGTCGTCGTAGAGGCCGGTCGATGCCATCCGGTCGGAGCGATGGATCTGGCCGGGGACGTATTCGCGGCCCGCCGAGCCCATCCCGTTGACGAGCCCGAAGCGCGCGCCCTTCTTCGATACCCACATCCCGCCCTTGCTGGTTTCGACCACGTACGGCATCCGGTCCTTCAAATCGGCCCGCGCATTCGACGTGAACAGATCCGGCGGCAGCCAGATGAGGTCGATATGACAGTCAGCCGAGATGCATTGATAGTTCATTTGCGGACTCCTCGATCGGATCGGAAAACTGATCGATCGGGAATCTTGCTCCAGCAGCCCCGATCCGCGCAAACCCGCCGATGTCTCCATCGGCGTCACGCAGCACGGCGGATTTGCGAAACCCGGCGGGGCCGCGGGGCGATCAGGTATGCGCTTCGGTGGGGCGATTCGGATCGTTCCAGGCCGCCGCGCGGCTATGCAGCGCGGCGCGGCGCGAATAGAAGAACGCAAGCATCGCGGCCGCGGCGAGCAGGTTGCCTCCGACGATCGCGCCCCATCCGAGCTGATCGAGCAGCGCGCCGTTGAGGATCGAGGCGAACCCGACGAAGAACACCTGGAACAGAGCGAACATCAGGAGGAATCCAAGGTACAGGAGCGGTTCCTCGAGCGACGCGGCGAGGCTCGCGGCGACCACTCCGAAGGCGACGAAGACCGCGAAGTGCAGAACCGTGTACGCGATCACCACCGGGCTGCTGAACGCCGCCGCATTGCGCGACCCTTCGAGGATCGCTCCGCCGAGGACCGCGGGCGTATGGAGCGGGCTTGTGCCGGAAGCGATATCGCGGAAGAAAAACCACAGCACCACCATCGCGGCGCCGATGAAACCCGCGCTCGCCCCCTCCGCAAGCACGCCCATCCAGGGGCCGAAGAGACGGTAGGCGAGATGGGGATGCAACGCGAAGAAGTACGCCGCCATCACGGCCGTCGCCAGAAGATTGCCCACCATCACGCTCCACCATGAAAGCGATCCCTGGAACTCGCGCGCAAAGTACATCACGATTCCCACGAACAATCCCTCGAACATCGCGGTCATGATGACCAGTGCGGGCAGCAGCGAGGCGTGCCGCTCCGCCGCCTCGAGCAGGATCGCGATTCCGATGCCGAAGGCGATGAACGCGGCGAAGTGAAAGACGGTGTACTCGGCGACAAGCGCCGCAAGCGAGCCGGCGCTGCCGTGGAAAAGCACCGAGGCGAGCAGGGCGGGAGTCTCGAACGGGGCGCCCCGGGACAGGTCGAAAATCATGAACCACAGAGCGACGGTTGCGGCGCCCAGCGCACCGGCGATCGCTCCATCTCGGACGATCCGGGCCTTTGAGTTCATGACACCCTCCCCCGACGGCGCCGTGTTGGCGGCGCCGTACGATGTATGTTTGCGGCGAGGTATGAACCGGTGGCGAGGATCCTATCGATGCGCCGTGTTAACTCAAGCCGGGCGAACGGTGTCGGATTGGGCTCTGGGGGCATTTGCCGCGCCTGCGGGCGCGGTCGTCTCTACTCGTCCGCGGAATTCGCGTAATGTTCGGCTATTGCCGGTTGCGCCGCTGGGGGTGCGGCGAAACATTCATGGCGTCCGGTGCCGGGACGCAAGTATCATATTATTTCGACCTCGGTCCGAAATGCCGAAGTCCCGACCATGAACGGCGAGGAGACCATACCGTCCGAACGACCTGATATGCTGAATGCCAATTCGACCGAAAACCGCAACGCCCTCTTCACCCGCCTGATCGAGCACCATATCCGGTTCACCGTCGCCAAGCGGCGCATCGAAATGACCCATCATGACTGGTACCGGGTCACGGCGCTGGCCGTCCGCGACATGCTGGTCGAGAAGATGCTTGAGACACGGGCGCGCTTCGAGCGAACCGGCGCGAAGAAGCTGTTCTATCTGTCGGTGGAGTACCTGATCGGCCGCTCGCTGGAGAACAACCTGTTCAACCTCGGGATTATCGACGCGTGCCGCGAGTTTTTGGGCGAGAACGGGATCGATCTGACGCTGCTTTTCGACGAGGAGCCGGATGCGGGGCTGGGCAACGGAGGTCTTGGGCGGCTCGCCGCATGCTTTCTGGATTCGCTGGCGACGCTCGACATGCCGGGCTATGCGTACGGGATCAACTACGAATTCGGCCTGTTCCGCCAGGAGATTCGCGACGGGTTTCAGCATGAGCGGCCGGACAGTTGGAGGCGTGAGATGTCGCCGTGGCTAATCCCGCGTCCCGAGCAATCCTGCATCATCCCGGTTTACGGCAGGATCGAGCGGCGTTTCGACCGGCACGGCGAGTACAAGCCGAAATGGGTTGATTGGCGGGGAATCGTGGGGATTCCGTCGGACCTGCCGATTTCGGGCTATCACAGCCCGGCGGTGAATTTCGTGCGGCTGTTCGCCGCCGGCGCATCCGACGAATTCGACATGCAGATCTTCAATGCCGGCGACTACATGAAGGCGGTCGAGCAGAAGATCGTCTCCGAGACCATCTCGCGTGTGTTGTATCCCTCGGATGCTGACCAGGCGGGGCGGGAACTGCGCCTGTTGCAGGAGTATTTCTTTGTCGCGTGCGCGACCCGCGATATCGTGCGCGACTTCTTCGACCAGGGCGAGGATATCGGCGATTTTCCCTCCCGCGTCGCCATCCAGTTGAACGACACCCATCCTGCCCTCGCGGTGGCCGAGCTGATGCGCCTGTTCGTGGACCAATACGATATTCCGTGGGATGTGGCATGGGAGGCGACGCGCGGCGCCGTCGCGTACACGAATCACACCCTGATGCCGGAGGCGCTGGAGCGATGGCCGGTCAGCCTGCTGCAGCGCGTCGTGCCGCGCCATCTCGAGATAATCTACGAGATCAACCGCCGCTTCCTTGCCGAGGCGATCAATGTGCGCGGCAGCGATCCCGAGCTTAACGCGCGCGTCTCGATTATCGAGGAGGGCTTCGACCCGCAGGTGCGGATGGCGCATCTGGCGATCGTCGGAAGCCATTCGATAAACGGCGTCTCCAAGCTCCATTCCGAGCTGGTGAAAACCCGCCTCGTCCCGGATTTTCATCGGATGTGGCCCGAGCGGTTCAGCAACAAGACCAACGGCGTCACGCAGCGGCGATGGCTGCTGATGGCGAATCCGGGGCTCGCCGCGCTGCTCAACGAAACCATCGGCGAAGGATGGATCACCAACCTCGAGGAGGTGCGCGGGATCGAGCGCTACGCCGACGATGCGGAGTTTCAGTCGCGGTTTGCCGCGATCAAGCGCGCCAACAAGGAGCGGCTTGCCACCCTTGTCAAGCGCGTTTCCGACGTCGATACGGATCCGAGCTCGATCTTCGACGTCCAGGCCAAGCGCATCCACGAGTACAAGCGCCAGCTCCTGATGGTGCTCGGCATCATCCACGAATACCTGTCGCTGGTGGAGGACGGCGTGGAGCCGGTAATGCCGCGGACGTACCTGATGGCGGGCAAGGCCGCGCCCGGCTACTGGGCGGCGAAGATGATCATCAAGCTGATCAACAGCCTCGCCGCCGTGATCAACAAGGACGAGCGGACTCGCGGGCTTGTCAGGGTCGCCTTCCTGCCCGACTACCGGGTCTCGATGGCGGAGAAGATCATTCCGGCCGCGGATGTTTCCGAGCAGATATCGACCGCCGGGATGGAAGCTTCGGGAACCGGGAACATGAAGTTCGCAATGAACGGGGCGCTGACGGTCGGCACGCTTGACGGCGCGAACATCGAGATCCGCGAGGCGGTCGGCCCCGACAACATCTTCATCTTCGGGCTTACGGCCGAACAGATCGAAGAGCTGCGGGCGAGTGCGACTTACTCGCCGCGCAGGTATTACGAAAGCGACGAGCGGCTGCGAAGGGTGTTCGATGCGCTGATGTCGGATCGGTTCTGTCCGCGCGAGCCGGGGCTGTTTCGATCGATTCCCGACCGGCTGCTGATTCACGATCCGTATTTCGTGGTCGCGGATTTCGCGGCCTATATCGAAAAGCAGGCCGAGGTGTCGCGCGAGTACCTGCAGCGTGAACTATGGGTTCGCAAGGCGATCCTGAACGTGGCGCGGATGGGCCGGTTCTCGAGCGATCGGACCGTGGCCGAGTACGCACGCGAGATATGGAATCTCAACACCTTTCGCGACATTCCTGAGAGCGCGGTGGCGCAGGCCAGCCGCTAGATAAGGAAAGGCCGGGCTACCGTTGGGGGACCGCGGGTGGGGGGCCTACGGTTCAGTAGCCCGGCCGTGCTTGGGGACAGGCGCTGTTGGTTCTCGGGGGAGGAGATTGGCAGCGCTTGGCTGACTAGGAAGCAAGAGGTGTGCCCACTGGAAACACCAAGAAAATCAAAGGCGCCCTCTAGAGTCGGCTTCGCGATATGCGAGAACCGGCGCCCGGACGGCCTCTCGAATTGACAAAATCTCGTGCAATTTCAGGATTTTTCGCGATCCGCAATTCCCGCCCGCCATGCTCGCCTTCGATTGGCAATTCGCAATCTGCGCTGCCGCGATGAAACATCCCGGATGCATCGTCGCCGTTGCCCGCATCCCGGGTGTGGCACGATGGGCGTTGCATGCGCCACGATCGCGCGCCGTGGCGGCAGCGTGGAAGGGCCGTGCGCGCTCGGCGCCGCCACCGGCGATCGCGCTCACCCCATGGTTGACCTTCGCCGCAAGACCGGCGCGAGATTGACGGAAGGTGTGTTTTTGACTCCGCGGCCCGGTGAGTGCGAGAGCGCGGACAGAATCGCGGCGCGCTTCGGATCGCACATTCGGGCGCGGCAAAATTTTCGATACCGTGGATGCGCGCGTGCGAAAGAGAGCGGCGGCGCATCGCGCTTTTCGGCATCGCGGTTGAGCGGTGCGGGAGGCTGTGTTAACGCTTTACGGTTACGGGGCGTAGCGCAGCCTGGTAGCGCACCTGCCTTGGGAGCAGGGGGTCGGCCGTTCAAATCGGCTCGCCCCGATGGCGCCAGTAGCTCAGTTGGATAGAGCAACGGCCTTCTAAGCCGTGGGTCAGGGGTTCGAATCCCTTCTGGCGCGCCACACGAAAAAATACCGGCAGCGCTCGTCGCGTCCGGACTGAAGGTCAGGCTACGGGATGGTGAGTGTAGCTCAGCTGGCAGAGCACTGGATTGTGGCTCCAGTGGTCGAGGGTTCAAATCCCTTCACTCACCCCAGACATCCTGCTACGTAAAGCATCCGCGCACGGTGCGCCGTTAGCTCAGTTGGTAGAGCAGCTGACTCTTAATCAGCGGGTCCGGAGTTCGAGTCTCCGACGGCGCACCAAAAAAGCCTTGGGAAATGGCGGATTTTTCGATGTAAGAGGGAGCGGGAGAGGCGGCTGGAGGGCGGATTGGTGCCAAATTGGTGCCAGAACGTTGTTCGGATTCGTCCGAATCGAGGCGATCGACGAACGCGGCGGAGGCTTGGGGGAGCCAGCGGGCGTAGTATTGGAGGGTCGTGGTGGGTTTGGCGTGGCCAAGCTGGGCGGCGACGTAGGTAATGGGAGCGCCTTTGGCGAGCAGGGTGGTTGCGAAGGTATGGCGGAGATCGTAGAGGCGGTGACCGCTGATGGCGGCATGCCTCATGAGGCGAGAGAAGCGTTTGCGGACGCGGCTGATGTCGAGCGGGTTGGATGCGGCATTGACGAAGATGAGTTCGGGGACTTCGCCTGAGCCGGAGCGGAGGGCTTGGGCTTCGCGGGCGCGGTAGAGGGTGGAGAGGGCGAGGGCGAGTTCATGGGACATATCGACGGTGCGAATGGAGTCGGTCTTGGTGGAGCCGAGTTCGCCGTCGGCGAGGGCGCGTTCGATGAGAATGCGGCGGTTGGAGAAGTCGATATCAGGCCATTGGAGGGCGAGCGCTTCGCCCGGGCGCATGCCGGTACGGGCGAGAAGGAGGAAAAGCGGGTAAAGCTCGGGGTCGTGGGAGCGGGCGGCGGCGAGGAAGGCGGCGAGTTCGCGTTCGGTCAAGGGACGGATGGCCTTCTGGCGTTCGGAGGCGGAGAGGATGCCGTTGCCTTTGCGGCCGCGGCGGCGGATTGGGACGGCGGCGGGATTGCTGGGGATGAGTTCGTCATCGAGGGCGTCGGCGAGCATGGCGGAAAGCGCGGCGCGGATGAGGCGCAGCGTGTTCTTGGAAAGGGAGGCGCGCTCGCGTTTGGCGGCGAGAAATTCCTTGACGTGGGAGCGGCGAAGTTCGCGGAGACGGACGGGGCCGAGGGCGGGCGCGATATGGTGGCGGTACAGGTAGCTGTAGCTGCGGATGGTGCGCGCCTTAAGGTCGGACGATTCCAGGCGTCCGAGCCATGTCTCGGCGAATTGGGCGAGGGTCATGTTAGGGTCGCCGACGGGCGCGGAGGGCGAGCCCGCTTCGGCCAGCTTTTGGGCGCGGAGGCGATCGGCGGCTTCGCGGGTCGGGGCGGTGATGCGGCGGCGGCGGCCCAGGGCGTCGATGTAGTCCGCCATCCAGACGTGGCCGTGGGCGCGTTTTCGTTTCCAGATGGCCATCAGCGTTGATCTCCCTGCTTTGTCGCGGCCCAGATTTTGAGCAGCTCGGCCGTGGCCTTGGGGATGCGGATGACGCCTCGTTCCCATCGGCTGACGGTCATGGGATGCACCCCGAGGCGGCGGGCAAGCGCCACCTGGTCGAGTCCGAGCCGGGCGCGGAGTTTCTTAAGTTGCGGCGCGGTCATGCGTCCTGCTAAGCATATTGTTCATGGATCGGTCAAGTCTTCCGCGTCCCGCGTTGGCGCGGATGAAGTCATCGACGGCGGTTTTCGGGATGCGCCAGTATTTGCCGTGGTGAAGGGCGCGGATGTCGCCCCGGCGAACCAGTTCGTAGGTGTACCCCCGCGCGAAGCCGAGGATGCGGGCGACCTCGGGGATGGTCAACATCGTCTCGGCGGCGCAATCGGCGGGCTCGACCGACGGCGCGGCGGCGGAGATTTGAGCGCTCGCGACCCGGGCGGCAAGCACCGTCTGGACGGCGGCGCATTGCACCAGCAGCGCGGCGGCGGCCCCGGGCGGCAGCGTTGCCGCCCTGGCGGGGTCGCGCGCTAACTCATCAAGCGATGGAACCGGCGTCAGCATCATCTCCCCTTCGCGCGCGCACCATTCACTGCGGCACCTTGCAACTCGCGTTCGCGAGCAGGCTCAGATCGATCAACTCGTCCCACAGCGGCACCAAATCGCGCGCCTCGAGATTTTCGACCACGTCGAGAATCGACGGGGCATCGCCGCCGTAGCGGCGCACAAGCGCGGCCCGGATGACGGCGGCCGCGCAGACAAACGGCGCAAGCCCCTCGGGGTCGTCCTCGGCGCGGCGCATGTGTTCGAGCGCGGCTTGGTATTCATCGCGCGTCAGCAGCGGCACAACCAGCGTCTTCTCCCCGCCGCTCCACGCGATCTCGATCCCGTCGATGCTTTCGCTGACGATCATCCTTCACCCCCGCTTGCGCAGCAGTTCCGCGAGCCCTCGATGACCGTCCCGGATCGCGTCACTGACCGCGTCCCCGATCGCGTCTTTGATTTCACTCATTCGCCCCGCAAGGCTTCTTGCGTCGATCGCGGAGATGGAGACGTTAACGCTGACATCGCCCGCCCTGACTTCGCCTCCGCCCGCCGCCTGCGCGGCGGGACTCATCCGCTCGCGAACCTGCTCGACGCCCGGGATGCCGGGCGCGCCGGGTATGCGCAGCTCGGAGGCAAGCGGAAAGCCCCGCGTCACCCGCTCCCGCAGGTCGGCGGGCAGGACCATCTCGCGCGGATGCAGCAGCGCCAGCGTCTCCCGCTCCGTCACGCCGCCCTGCTCGAACATCAGCACGCCTTCGCTGACCAGCCCGGTCGGGAAAGGCCCGATTGCTCCCTCAGTGGACAGCTGAATCGGCTTGGGCACCGCCTGCAATGTCAGAAGCCCGGTCAGCGATGCGGTATGCATGACCAGTTGGGCCAATTGCAGCGGCAGGAAAATTATCGTCTGCGCTGTGTTCAGCGCCGCCTGAGCGGTGTTGCCGAGAATTCCGCGCAGCGAGGACGCCATGTAGCCAAGCGTGGTCTGAGCCTCGTTCAGAAACGTGACTCCGCTCTGCACCGGAGCCGGAGCACCCGCGATTGCCGCGCCGCCCGCCGCCGGAGCCGCGATTGCCGGAGCGCCGGCGGACGGAGCGGCCACGCCAGCGGCGGCCCCGCTCGCGGGCGATGTCCCGACGCTCTTGCCCAGCAAGGTCTGGTTCAGCTGGTTCAGCGCCTCTGTGTTGCGATCTCTCGACAATACTTCCTGACTCGTTCCCGCCCCGCCGAACAGCGCGTCCAGCCCGAGCAGATGAACCCCCGCCCCGACCAGCCCGCCGCCCTTGCCCTGCTCGCCGAAGATCCGCGACCAGAAGCTGTCCTCCGCTCCTCCCAGCAGCGCCGACCGCAGCCCCGACCCCGCGAACTCCAGCAGGATCGATTGCCCCATGTTCGCGAACGCCCGCGATACGCTCTGCGTCCCCTGTATGACGCCCCGAAACGAATCGATGAATGCATTGGCGACCGGCTCGAAGATCGAGCCGATCTGGCGCTGGAACCGCTCGCCCTCCGCCTGCATCTCCTTCAGATGCGCGTCCCAGTCGCGGACCGTCTGCGCAAGCGATTGCCGCCGATCCTCCTCCGCCTTCCGATCCCATTCGGCGACCGCCCGCGCCTCCTCCTGAGCGATCCTGACATGCTCGCGGAACCGTTCGCTGATGGTCCGCTCCAGATCCTGAATGCCCCGCTTTTCCGCCTCGGCCGCCTGTTTCGCCGCCGCCTCGCGCGCCTGGGCGACCTCGATGGTCGCCTGGAGAATCTGCTTGTGCAGATCCATGCCGACCTTCGCCGCGTCCTGCTCCCGCGACACAAGGTAGTCATGGACCCGCTGCGCCATCTCGATTCGCGCCTCGGCAGTGTTCCCCGCCGCGATTTGCTTCAGTCGCTCGGTCGCGACGAAGTCGTCGATCTCGCGTTGCAGGGCGTCCTTGGTCAGCGGGGCGGCCGTCGGCCCTTGCGCCGCCTGCGCGCGCCGACGCATCTCCGCGACCCATCCCTCCGCCGCTTCGTCGAATCGCGCTCGGCGCTCGACCAGCTCGGGCATCATGGCGGCCGCATGGCCCGCCCCGATCGGCAGCCGCGCCAGGACATCCGCAAGCGCCTTGACCGGCGCGGCGCTGAGCGTTGCAAGCGTATGCTTCAGACTCTCCCATTGGGCGCGAAGTCGGTTGACGCTTTCGTTAGCTTCATCGAGCGCGTTGACTTGCTCGACGCTCAGGATGTAATTCGTCCGCTCCGCTTCGCGGCCAAGTTCGCGAAGGTTCGTTATCGCGGGTAACAGTTCGCTGATGCCTCGTCCGCCGATTGTTACCAGCGCGCCCCGTTGCTCGAGGCTGAGATTCCCGATCTCGCGGACGCGGTCGCCGATTTTCTGGAGCGCGTCGTAGGCGTCCGCGAAGGTCGAGGGATCAAGACCCAGCGTCTGGAACGCGGCGCGAAGCTCGGGCGCGTCGTTATTCGCAAGCTCGAGCATCTGCTGCGACAGATGGTTGACGATGAATTGCAGGCGACCCAGATCCTGCCCGGAGATGGTCGCGGCGTACTGCAGCTTCTGAAGCTCGGTCGTCGTGATGCCCGTTGCGAGCGCCGTGTCGCGAAGCTCGTTGCCGAACTCGAACCCGCCCAGGGTGATCTCGGTCAGTTGGTCCTTGAGGCTTTCGAGCGCGCCCTCGATGCTCAGCCCGCCGAAGACCCCGAGCGCAACCTCCCCGACCGATCCGAGGTTTGATGAGACGCTTTCGCGGATGCGCTCGAAAAGCGATTCGATGCGCCCGGCTTGCTGCTCGATTGACCGCGCCCCGTCGCCGACCTTGGCCTGGGCCTCGTCGATTGCGCGGCGCAGCTCGTCGATCGTCGCGGTTATCTTGATTTCAAGTTCGCTCGGCATCGTTCGACCTTATGAAAACGGGGAGCGGGCGCTCTTTCGCGGGCGAGGCAATGTCAGCCCGCGTTTGCACGGAGGATGGGACCCGCGCCCGCTCCCAATGCTCGTTACTCCGGCAGGGTGAAGACGTGACGGCCCATCAAGTGCGCTTTCGTCAGCGGCGACATGGGCGGCGTCTTCGCGCCCTTCGCGATCGCGTTGCTCGGCTGGATCGGATGCGAGAAGACCATCGCCCGCTTCCCCGCCAGGCGCGCTTTCGCGAAGCTCGCGTGAGCGGCTTGCGCGATCGCTGATGGGGTCGCCCGGTCGACCAGCCGTACCTCGACGATCCCGCCGCTCTGACTGATGGTCACCAGCGCTTGACGCAGCGTCCCGCTATCAACGAGCGGCCGGGCCGCGTCGTCGGTCGCGACCGCGAACTCCCGCTCGCCCCTGACCCGCAGCTTCCCGACCTCGCGCCCGTCGGGGCCGACCACGACCCCGTCCTTCGCCGCGAACGCCTTGAGCGCGGCAGTCAGCGCATCGACATCGACCGCCTCGTTAACCGGCACTCCGCGCGCGGATTCCGGGTTCAGGATGATCGCGGGTTCGGTCGCCTCGGCGTAGGTCGGCGTCACTTGCAGGTTGATCGTGTATTGTTTCATTTTGTCAGACCTCCTCGGTCGCCGTCGCCATCTCGGCGCGGCGTTTTAGAAACTGGATAATCTCGTTCTTGCGGACTTCGATTCGGATGCGGTGCAGCATGGGCAGGCTCTTCGGCGCGAGCAGCTTGCCCTCGGGGTTAACGGCGAGTCCGAACCCTGCTTGCTCGATCTCGGCGATGATTCGGTCAATGGGCAGCGCGGCGGCCTCGGCGCGCATCTGCGCATCGCGCATCGCGGCCTGACGCGCCTCCTCGGCGCGGCGGCGGGCCTCGGCCGCTTCTCGACGCGTCTTCGCGGCCTCGCGGACCCGCTCGGCGAACGCGGCGAGATGCTTCCTGCCGGTCGCGGACCCGAGCAGCGCGAGCAGCATTCGCGCGAATTCGCGATGCTCATCGGCGCGGACGGCCGGATCGCGCTCGGCCTCCGGCGCAAGCTGCGCCGCGACCTCGACGATGGCCCGGACCGCGCCCGACGCGGCGCGCAGCTCGTCGTCGGTCAAGTCGGTGTCGGCGCGCTTGGATAGCTCGACGGCAAGTTGATGGATCGAGAAATAGGGCGGGCGAACCCATGTCACCCCAACCAAATTTCTTAGTTGATTGAGATTCTCAGCGCTCATCGTTGACCTCGCATCGCGGCGATAATCATTATCGCGCAAACAAGACTGGGAAGAAGGCACAATGTGTTAATCAGCATCTGACTCTCCTTTTTTCTCAGAAGGGAATATCGTCATCGTCATCGCGGCGCTGGTCCTCGACGCGGGTCGCGGCGAGGGACAGGAACTTTCTGCCCTGCTTCGACTCGCGCACCCATCCGGCGAGCCGGTACTCGACGCCCTCGATGTCGATCGTCCCCGTGTAGTCGGGATGCTTTTCGGTCTTGCGCTGTTCGTTGCGGAACAGCGCGCCTCGGTTCGTGTTGTCGTATTCGCGAGCCATCCACCTATCCTCCTCCACAGTTTGTTTCATTCACCTAGTCCCTGGTCGGGCATGGGGTTTCGTAGGAATGCGGCGTGCCGCACAGCAGGCAGTCGGACGGCGCGGCCTTCATTCCCGCCCATCGCCGCTCGGCTTCTCGAAGTTGCGTCGGAGTCAACATGTAGGGCAGAAGCGAGAGGATTTCGCGTCGGTAGGTCCGCAGTTCGCCGCGTTGTGTCGGGGTTAACAGGGATGACGGTTTGGCGAAGACCTCGCCGGCTCGCTCGAAGACCTCCACCCCGGCAAGGCGTAGCTCGCACAGCAGCGAGTAGCCCCGCCCGACGGGGAACAGGTCGCGGGTCCCGGGCCGCGCGCGCCTAGAATAGGCCGCCCTGGTCATCGTCTTCCTCCACCCGCCACTCATCCGCGTCCGCCGCCGCCAGTCGGTCGATTTCCGCCTCGCGGATGTCGGCGACTGAGTTACTGAGTGATACTGAGTTATTTCTACCGCTATTTCTTATAGAATGTTCATTTTCCCCACGCGTATGGGGGGGAAATAACTCAGTATGACTCAGTAACTCAGTTCGTCTCTTTTCGGTACGGAAAGAAACTGACTCAGTTGACTCAGTTGACTCAGTCTTAAGGCATCGGACTACCCACTGTTCGCCGCCGGTGTCGGCGCTCTTCAAGCCGGTTTTGACAAGACAGAGTCCGGATGCTACCCGATCCTTGTGGCGCCGGAGCCACCAGCCCAGCCGGCGCGGCGATATCCCCGCCTTGGCGTCGGCCGCCGTTTCCAGCAGGGCATCTTTGAGCGCCGGATTGTCGTCGCCGGCCTTGATCACCGCCGCCACGGAAAATTTCGTCTCTTGGAACGCGTCGTGAAGCAGCGACAGCAGCCTCCCGGCCGCTCCTCGATCTGGATCGTCGGCACTCACCCTGCATCGCGTCAGGCACGGGTCGGCCAGGCCCGCCCAGACGACCGCCGCTCGGATATCGCGGCTCCATTTCTCGAATCCGCCGAAGGGGCGCTCCACGACCTCGCCCGGCTGCGGCCGGCCAGCCGCGATATGCCCCCTCAGGATCGTCAGGGCGGCGCTCACCAGCTCGACGCGGCGCTCCCGCAGATGCTCGCGCAGATCCGCGATCGCGAACCGCCGCGCCTCGGGGTCTTCCCGTCGTGGGTCGATGCGACAGACTAGGACGCGGCGGGGGATGTCCCCGGCGAACTCCATGTTATTTCCCGTCGAGAGAAACATGACGTTGGTCAGTAGGTTGACCGTGCGGTCGGTGTACCCGAGCAGTCGGTCCGCATGGCTGGGCTGGGTCAGGACCTTCGCGAGAGTCGCGGACCGCAGGACATGCACCACATTGTCGATTTGGATGATCGGGTCGCCAGCCAGGAGCAGACTAGTCAGCAGCTTGCGCCACTCGACCTCATCCGTGGGGTCGGATACGCAGGTCGGGGCCCGGCCACTCGCGAGAATCGCAACACAATCAGACAACAGGGACTTGCCGCTCCCCTGGACCGGGGCGTCGAAAGCGTGCAAGGGGGCGCTCGGCAGCAGTCTGCGTTGCAGCGCGGTCAGGATCGCGCTGACCACGACCGCGCGATCGGCATCGCCACAAAATGGGAACTCGGCGAACGGCGTCAGCAGGGTCTTGACGGCGTCGGCGACCTCGGCGCGGCTCGGCGCATCGGGGATCGCGAGCGAGGACCACCGCTCGCGGTCGGTCAGGTATAGCTGCGTTCCGGGGTCGTAGCCCGGCGCGGCGAGCAGGGAGCCATCGTCGCGCACCAGCGGCGCCTCGATGACGCCGCGCAAGGTCGGCACCCTCCCGTCCCCCGCGCGTGATAGCAGCGTCTCCGCGACCGCGCGCGGGCAGTCGATGTCGCGCTCATGCTTGCCGCGCGCGTCGACCCAGCGGAACGCGCGAGTCAGCAGATCCGCCGCGCGCGTCACGTCGAGACGCCGCAGCACGACCGCGCGCGGGTCGCGGGCGATCCGTCGATCCTCGCGCGACCCGCACTCAACCGGTCGGACCAACATCCCAGCGTAGTCGTAGATCCGGTACGTCGCATGATCGCGCGCCAGCTCCGCCTCGACCGCATCGACAATCATATGCAGGTCCCCGCCCCGCACCTTGACTAGCGGTCGGTCGTCGGCCCTCGCGTCGTCGGTCGCGGTCGATGTCGTGTAGACGCGATCGACTTTCTCGAGCGCGCGCGCGGCTGGGAACGGCGGCCGGCAGCGCGCGGCGGCTCGCTCGACCAGTTCGCGCGCCGTGTCTATGGGGATCTGCGCGCGCCGCAGCCGGCACGCGAAATCGAACAGCGCGTTGTCGCGTTGCCCCTCATCGACGCCCTCCAGGATCTGCGCCGTCGATAGACCGACCCCTTGCGCCGTCGCGCCATTGCGCCGCGCGGCCGCAATTCGAGCCAGCGCCTCGGGGAGCGGAGCGACCTCGATCTCGCGCGGGCTGTATCCGACCTCGAAACGGTACTCACCCATCATGTGATTGCTGGGCGGCGCGAGCACGTACCCGCCGTCCGACTTACAGTCAACGCCCGGCCCGAACGCGTTGGTCGCGCTCGCGATGCCGCCGGGCGAACGAAACCACAGATGCGACCCGCCCGACGGCGTCAGCGTGGTCACAGTCGCGGGCAACGGCTCGGGCAGGCTCGCGACCAGCGCCGCCCAGGCGTCGTCCCCGCCGTGGCGAGGGTCGATATCGACGACTACCAGCCCGGACGGGCCGGTCGCGATCGCAATATTCGCGTGGGGGCTGGTGGTCCACCACTCGGTGATCCGCGCGGGGTCGGTCGTCGCATCGAGCAGACCGTGTTGAGTCCGGGGATGCTTGCCCGGGCTATCGCAGTCGGGGCGGCGACACGTGCATTCGCCGCGCTCGACTGAGTAGCACGGAAAAACGTGATAGCCCCGCGTCGCGTACCACAGCGCGGCGCGCCCAGCGCGGCTCAGACGCTGCGTCTCGCTCATCGCTCCCCCGCCGCCTCCCGTCGCCGCCGTCGCCGCGCCCGCTCGCGCCGCAGGCGCTCGATGTCCTCGCGCGCGTACAGTCTGCCGAGCGGCGTCTGGATGTACCGTATGTGACCGAGCGCGACGTGCCGCGCGACATTACCCGGGGCGATCCGCAGCGCGCGGGCGGCCTGACCGAGCGTCATCATCTGCTCCGTATCGATCATCATGCTCTCGAGTGTACACCGTCGCTGGTGCGAGTCACGTCTCATCTTGCGTTTTATTCATGACAGCAGTAACATCGCCTGCACAGCGTGTTTACTGCTGACATGACAAAGAGAAGCCGATGAAGATATTCGTCAGCGCGGAGGAAATGAGGACGCCCGAGGACGCCGCGCGCTGGCTTTTGACCTTCGCCAGAACCGATCTGACCGATCCCGCGTCAAGAGCCGCCGCCGCCCGCCGGCTAAGGACTTTTCTCGCCTCGGGCCACTTCAACCCGCTCACTCACATGATCGCGACTCAGGTCGCCGGACTGCCGGGGGTTTCCCTTGAAGAACGCGATGTCCTTAACCTCCAGCACCTCGCCCGCCGGGGTCTTGCGAAACTCAGAAACGGAAAGTCGTGGGAACTTCCCGCCCGCCTCCGCTACCGTCTCGCCGCGCAGCCGGGCCGAAATTTCAAGGGGTTAATCGCGTTTGAGCCGCTGGGTCCGCTCGCCGACCGCTTTAACGAACGATGCGCCGCCGTCCTCGCGGCGGTCGGGTCAAGAATCGCCCGGTGCGGTTGCGGGGAGTTTTTTTTGCCGGTAAAACGGCAGCGGTACTGTTCCGAAGCCTGCTTTGAATCGGCGCGGCGCGACTACAATCGCGAAGCGAAGCGCAGACAAAGAGAACGCGACCGCGCCAGGGTCCGCCGCCAGAACCGCGAAGCGTACGAAAGAGCCCGCCGCCGCAGCTTGCGGCTCGGGGCCAAATCCGCGGTCAAAGTCGGCCGCTTCCCGCCGTCGTCAGGACGGACGCCTCCTATCTGACCGTGGAGATCAGGCCGCCGCGGCCGCCGTGGGCGGCGGGTTTGATGCGGATCTCAACATCGCAACCCATCGCTCGGAGAAAATCGCACAGCTTTTCCATCGAGAACTTCTCAAGGCGTCCGCGAACCAGGTCCGAAACGCGGGGTTGGTCAATGCCCAGGATTGCCGCAGCCTGGCTTTGAGTCAGCCCGCGCCGCCTGAGCAGACGGCCGATGCTGATCGCCAGATGGGCCTTGATATTTAATTCTTCGGCATCGGGAAGGCCTAAATCCTCGAAGATGTTATCTCT
>Ga0070741_10004203_pt1 | contig 33968 bp, 33 predicted proteins | sample Coa_R1_4_FD_66440 | JGI IMG/M metagenome (GOLD analysis project Ga0070741, IMG submission 66440) | Surface soil microbial communities from Centralia Pennsylvania, which are recovering from an underground coalmine fire - Coalmine... | ecosystem: Environmental > Terrestrial > Soil > Unclassified ... | reverse complement strand
GTGTCATAGAGCCAGCCGTGGTAGGCGCAGGAGATCCCGCGCTCTTCCACGCGGCCGTAGAGCATGGACGCCCCGCGGTGGGCGCAGTGGTCCTGAATCAGGCCCACGTTGCCCGACTTGTCCCGAAACGCGACGAGATCCTCTCCCAGCAGGCGGACGAACTTCGTCGGATTGTCGGGCGTCAGCTCGGCCGCGACGCAGAAGGGGAACCAGTACCGCCGCAGCAGCTCCCCACCGGGCGTGCCGGGGCCAACGCGTGTGAGGACTGCATTCTCTTCGTGTGTGAGCACGCGACCTCCTTCGCGATCGCATCGCACCCGTTATTTGGGTCGATCAATGGCCGAAGGCGAATCCCAGCTCGTTGAACTGAATGAGCCCGGGCTCATTGACCAGACTTACGTAGTAGTCCCAGCCGAAGCCGCGCTCACCGTCGCTTTGGCCGCTCGCCGCCGCCACACGCTCGCGACGATCGAACTCGGCTTTGTCCTCGTCGGAGATCTCGGGCGCGTCGCCCTTGAGGGCAGCGAGGTAATTCAGCCGCGCCAGGTTCTCCAAGACGATGGACTTGTGGGTCGCCTCCTCGACCGTCTTGCCCACGACGAGGATGCCGTGGGCCCGCATGAGGCAGACGTCTTTCTCCCCCATGCACTCGAGCATAGGGTTCGTCTCATCGAGAGTATGCAGCGTGATGGACCGCTCCTAGAGCGGAAGTCCCTTATATGCCATGCGCATCCCCGGCGGCTCATAGCCCCCAAAGATCGGCCGGAGGGTCACCCCCGTCATCGTGCACAGCAGAACTCCCGGCGGGTGGGCGTGGACGACGGCGTTGACGTCGGGGCGCCGCCGATACACTTCGGTGTGGAGATAGATCTCGTTCACGCGGCGTACGCCCTTGGCGTCCCCGACGACCTTTCCGTCGAGATCCACCTCGATGATGCTGGCGGGCTCGGCATACCGAAGACCCCGGTCCGCAGCAGGTCGCCCGCGCACGAGCACGTTGGCCGACTCCGGATGCCGCGTGCTCACGTGCCCCGTCGATCCCTTGACGAGCCCATGCTGCGCCAGGATTCGGCACGAGAGCGCCACCTTCTCTTTCAGGCTCTCGACCGTCTCAACCGCGCCCTTCGCCTGCATGTCCATACCCCCCATTCCGTTTTTCGTGTCTACGGACGCCAGATGCCGAACGTTACCCCCTGTCCGGTGCCTACCGCGGAACGGTAACAGGGGATGTAGTCGACGAGTGTCATCGCCCTGGGCTCCATGGAACCTGCGCAGGCGATCCAATTCAGGATCTCGGGCGTCCCTGGGGCGCCATTGAGGCGCTCGCGAGACACCGAGCACAGTGCCTCAGAGTCTGAGCTGACGAGCGCGTCGATGACGCTGCGGTCCAGCGCCTCATCGATGATCTGGTGGCTGAGGCCGCCCGACGCCATGATGACCACACGACGGTCAACATCCCAGGCTTCGACAGCGCGCCGGAGGGCATTCCCGAGCTGATAACAGCGTCGCGGGGTCGCCTGGTTCGGCAAGTACCGACTGATAGCGAACGGCACGTAGGCCACCGACGCCGCCGGGTCATAGATGCGCTGGAGCAGCGTGAACGCCTCATCGAGGTTCGCGCCCGGGCGCGACTGAAACGCGCACGCGAGGTCGAAGCCGTCATCGACCAGGTATTGCATCAGGTGCCGGGCGAGGGAGCCATCGGTCGGATAGGGCGGCCCTTCTCGGCGCTCGGCGGGATCGCTAACGGTGAGAGCCCGCTGGCGCGGATAGCGCGTGGTGACGGGCGGGGGATCGTCCAGATAGATCCCGAACGTTGGCTGCATGCGGTCCTGGTCGACGCCGCCGTGCGGATTGCTGAGCACGATCACCGTGTCAGGCGCCGCGTCGCGCAGCGCCTGGGAAACCAAGCCGATGGCACGCTGGCATCGATCGTATCGCTCCTGCAGTCGCTCGGGCGCAAGCTCGTTCTCGATGGCCGGGCCCGGCTTTAGCGCTGTGAAATCGAAGCGCGGGTCTTGCCGGTCTTCGACACCAAGCCGCAACCAATGGTCCGGCTCGGTGTGCATCGTGGGACCATGAGAGCTGCCGACCCCCAACACGACCGTTGCCATTGCACCGTCCCCTCTTCACGTCAGACTGGTTTCCCGCCGCTTCCGGGATTCGGTTGAAACCGGGTTCGCTCCTAGCGCGAGCTTCGGGAGCTGGAGACGCCGCCCACAGGGATCCCCGCGCGCATGAAGGGCACGGTGTCCCCGTCGAGATTCGTGTCGATGATCGCGTGATCCGGATCTCGCACGATGCCCAGTGGGTCCCGCCCCTGCTGCACCAGCTCGATCTGTTCGCGCATCATCTCGCGCAGCATGACGATGCCGCGGTCCGAGGTCGCGAGTCGCTCGGACGTGCGGTCCGCATTTTGCCCCTGGGTCTCCCACGCCATGTAGTCCTGCGCCTGAACCCAGTCGCCTGAGCCGTAGCCGGCCACGTCGATGATGCGCATGAAGTAGTGGGCGGAGGGATACAGCGCAGACGGCGGGTCCTTGTACGGCAGCGTGTACTCGACCGGGATCTCGCCCTCGTCCTCGATCAGACTTCCATCCGGCGTCGGCTCGAACACCACGCGAAACACCATCGTTCGGGAGTCGTCGACCGGTGTGCGGATCTGGATGGTGTTCCCGACCCGCAGCCCGTTGGGGAAGATGAGCGGGTGCTCATTGCCCGTTCCGTCCCGGTGCACGCGCTTCTTCATCAGTCCGTAGGGCACGCGATAGAACGTGTATGACTGGATATCGTCCACATTGCCGCGTGTCGAATTGGTGATGCGGACGCCACGCTGCTGGTGTGGCTCGTAGTGGAGCACATCGGCGTGCACGGGATCCGCCGCGTTCTCCATCGTTTGAAACCAGTTGCAGTCCAGGGTCGGCTGCACGACGATTCGACGCCGCCCATCCTTCCGCATGAAGACGTCGTAGCGAGGGATCACGGGGGTCGGCGCAGGGCCGAGATATGCCCAGAGCAGTCCCGAGAACTCCTGCACAGGATAGGCCGTCTGCTTCACCGTCATGTGGAAGCGGCTGCCCGCCGGCTCGGCCGGACATTCGAGGCAGTTTCCGCTCGTGTCATAGAGCCAGCCGTGGTACGCGCACGCAATTCCACGCTCTTCGACTCGTCCATAGAGAAGCGAGGCGCCGCGGTGCGCGCAATGGTCCGCCAGCAGGCCGACCCGTCCGCGTCCATCCCGAAAGAGCACGAGATCCTCGCCAAGGACCCGGACAAATTTCGTGGGCGAAGCCGGCGTCAATTCGGCGGCTGCACCGATGGGCATCCAATATCGGCGCAACAGATCCCCGGCCGGAGTGCCCGGCCCGACGAGCGTGAGTGCCTGATTCTCTTCCGGTGAAAGCACCCCTTCCTCCGCGCAGAGAGACTTCTTTTGGGATCCGGGTGATTGGGAGGAGTTGACGCGATGGCTCGTCCGAGTATAACGCGCTCGAATCGAGGTGATAGAGCAGAACGAGGCTCAGCGCGGCCACCGCCGCTCCGTATAATCGCGCGCATGCGATGCCTCCATACCATGCTCGGCTCGCGAACAGGTGCCGCGGTCCTATTGATCACCATCCTCACGTGGACCGATGCGTGCGCTGCCCTGGGCGCCGGAGGGACCGGTCCGCGGGGAGACGGCCCCGGCTCCAACTCCGCTCCGAAACGTATTCTCGCGGCCGTCATGAGCGATCCACCCCTCCTGAGCTTCAAGCTCAACCCCGTGTCGAACGTTCCCGGCGTTGACGCCATCGACGATCTGGTCAACGTCGGACTCACGACGATGGACGACACCAGCACAATGCAGGCACGGCTGGCGGAGGCGGTTCCCGCGCTGGAAAACGGCCTGTGGACGTTCCTACCGGACGGTCGGATGCAGACGACGTGGCGGATCAGGCCCGACGTCACCTGGCACGACGGAGAGCCCTTCACCTCGGCGGACCTCGTCTTTACGACAACCATCGATCAGGATCGGGACCTGCCCACCTCGCGCGACTTCGCCTACGACCTGATCGAATCGGTGGACGCGCGCGACCCTTTGACAATTACGGTCACCTGGAAAAAGCCCTTCATCGAAGCCGACACCATGTTCTCTCAGCTTCGAGGATTTCCCCTGCCGAAGCACATTCTCGAGAGCGCGTACGCGGCAGACGAGTCGACGTTTCTCGAGGTTCCCTACTGGAGCACCGAGTTCGTTGGCACCGGGCCGTACCGAATGAAGGAATGGATTCGGGGCGGCTCAATGCAGCTCGAGGCGAACGACGCGTACGTCCTCGGAAGGCCGAAGGTCGATGTGATCGAGATCAAGTTCATCCCCGACTCGAATGCGCTCGTGGCGAACATCCTCGCGGGCGCAGTGGAGCTGACGTTGGGGCGGAGCCTTTCGGTGGAGCAGGCGGTCCAGGTGCGCGACCAATGGCCGGCGGGACGTATTGGCGTGGGCATCCGCGACTGGATCGCAGTCTATCCCCAGATGCTCAACCCGACACCGGACCTCATTACCGACGTTCAATTCCGCCGAGCGCTCATGTACGCCCTCGATCGTCAGGAGATGGCCGACACCCTCGAGCTGGGACTGGCACCGGTCGCGCACGCATACGTGAGCCCGAACGACGCGGAGTATCCAAGCATCGAGGCGAGCATCGTTCGCTACGAACATGATCCCCGGCGCGCCACCGAGATGCTCGTCTCGATGGGGCTGACGCGAGGTCCGGACGGGATGTTCGTGACCCCGAGCGGCGGCAGGCTCGCCATCGAAGTGCGCACCACCGCCGGCGACGACCTCCAGGAGAAGGCAGCGCTGGCAACGGCGGGCTACTGGCAGCGGGTGGGCATTCCATCCGATCCGCTCCTCAGCCCACGTCAGCGCGCCCGAGATCTCGAGTATCGCGCCAACTTTCCGGGGTTCGAACTGGTGCGACAGCCGACAGCCCTGACATACGATTCGCTGACTCGGTTCCATGGTAAGCAGTCGCCCCTGCCGGAGACCAACTACGTCGGTCGGAACCGCATGCGCTACCAGAACGCGGAGTTCGACGGCCTCATCGACACGTTTCTCACCACAATCTCGCGGACGGATCGTGTCGCGATACTGGGCCAGATCGTGCACCACATGACGGACCAGGTCATCCCCCTCGCCCTTTTCCACAACGCTCAGCCGACGATCATCGCGAACCGCCTCGTCAATCTTCGGGGGCAGGGATCAGAGGGAACATATGCCTGGAACGCCGAGCAATGGGACGTGAGCGGCCCGTAATGCGTCAGGGTTGCGCGCCCACTGGGCGAGATTCCGCATGATCGAGCCGGGAGAATACTCGGATACGCTTCGCGCCCTCGGTCACTTCCTCGATCGGACCGGCGCGTCCAGCATCGAAATCGTCGATCGCGGCGATCACTGGCTCGTCGCCTCCACGCTGGGGAGCGAAACCCTCTTCGAAACCTATCACCTCGCTGACCTTCGGAACGAAGGACGCTTGCGGCGCGGCGACCCGGACAACAGACCGGACTCAGGTCTCTCCTGGATGCTGCGGACCCTGGGCCACGTCCTCGATACGCTGCGAGCAACCAGCTTCGGGATCTTCCAGGTCGAGGAAGGCTTTCGCCTTACGGCGACGAACAGCGCCGAAGAGATTGACCGAACCTACACGCTAGCGGAGATCCGCGCGCTCAACGAAGAACGGCGGCGCGATCGACGAGCGCTGGAGGCGTAGGCGCACATCGGCGGAGATCCTATCGCACCACCGCCTGCGCCGCCGTCGGCCCAAGGCTCCGGTGGAGCAGGACGACACGGTGGGAGCCTGATCGGTTGCAGCCCGGGCCGTGGAGCGCCTGCTCCGACACCGCCCAGTCTGTGGGCGAGGGTCGAATCTACTGGACGAGATCCGAAACCCACACCTCACAGAGCAGGGCCTTGAGCCGGGCGAACTTCGCGTCTCCCAACCGGTCACGCCATTCGGCTTCGATGTCCCGAAGGATCTCGTAGACCTTGGCCCACGCCGCGGCGCCGCGCTCGGTGAAGTGGACGATGCGCGCCCGGCCGTCGGCCTCGGCGCCGCTTCGCCGAAGGTAGCCGAGCCGCTCCAGACTACGCAGGAGCTGATTCATGGCCTGTTTGCTCATTCCGGCGCGCTCCGCCAGCTCAGTTGGACGGTAGCCGTCCGGGCCGGGGTACTGGAACACACTCATGTGCGGGAGGCGCAGATCATCGAAGCCGGCACTGTTCAAGCCGGCGATGATCCGGCGATGAATGGCGTGGGCGGGGAGTCGCAGCAGGGCGCCAATCAGCGGGTCCTCGGGCAATTCGAGTCTTGACATCGACAGTAAACTCCGTGTACTCTAATCAAGTCAATCCAATTTACTTTACACGGGAGGAGTCATGGCAGCCCAGCCCACAGTCAACGCGTCGGAAGAGACCATCCGCGTCGGCCCAATCGACATTCGTTTCCTCCTTACGGGCGAAGACACCAATGGAAGCGTGTCCGTCTTCGAGATGACGGTGCCCGCCGGGCAGAAAATCCCTGCGCCAGCGCATATGAACGACGCCTACGAAGAGACGCTGTATGGAATCGAAGGTGTGCTCACCTGGACCATCGACGGTCGGGCGATTGCGGTGGGCCCGGGCCAGGCCGTGTGCATCCCGCGGGGCGCTGTGCATCGATTCGACAATGGCGGCGCGGTGGCCGCCCGGCAGCTCGTCATGGTCACACCGGCGATCATGGGACCGGCCTACTTCCGCGAGGCCGTCGAGATCGTGCGTGCCGCGGCAGGCGGCCCGCCGGATGTGGCCAAGATGACGGACGTCTTCCGTCGCCACGGCATGACCCTCGCCGCTCCGCCTTCGGCCACGGCGCACTACAGCGGGTCACAGCCATGACCGGAGCGCAGGGAGCGCGGACCGGTCGGGCGGGGGTTTAATCTTGCCGCCACGTTCCCGAGGGCTGCCGTCGGACTAACTCCACTTCAACCGGCCCCGGCGCGGGCTGCGCTCGTTTTAACGCAGCCCGCGCCGCTCGATCAGCGGCGTGACGAGGGCGTCGAACCGCTCGAGCCCGTCGATGAAGTCCGGAAACGAGAAGAGCATGCCGTCGAAGTGTCCGTTCACGGCCATGTCTTCGATGAAGTCCGCGACGAGCTCCGGCCCGCCAATTAGAGGATGGGCATGGTAGATGAGCGTCCGCGGGAAGCCCTTCTCAAGGATCTCCCGGCCTCGGGCGACGCGATCGCCCTGGTAACCTTGGTCGTACACGTTGGCGATTGCCTCGTAGTCCGCCCCCGCGCGGAGATGATCGAGGATCCGCTGGGCGTCCGCGTTCGTCTCGCCGAGGACGAGCGTGACGTGCGCTTGCGTCTTGATCGTGCGGCCACGCTCGGCCGCCATCGCCTTCAACCGCTGGCTGACGTCGTTCTTCTGCGGACCCGCCTGGACGAAGGCCTCGTCGCACTGCTCGGCGACGAAGCGGAACCCGCCCTCGGACGACGTGGCGTAGAGGATCGGGGGCCAGGGCCGCTGGACCGGGCGCGGGTTCGAAGCATAGCCGTCGATGCGGAAGAATCTGCCCGCGAAGTCAACGGGCTCCCCGCTCCACAGCGCCTTCACGACGCGGAGCCATTCGTCGATGTAGGCGTGGCGGTAGGACTCGAATTCGTCCGGGTAGAGGCCCATCCGCGTGTATTCTGTGTCGGAGCTGACAATGTTGATGCCGATGCGGCCTGCGGAGATGTCGTCCAGGGTGGCCACCATCTTGGCGACGATCGCCGGGTGGATCAGGATCGGGGCGATCGACGCCACAAGCCGCAGCCGAGTGGTCGCCACGGCGAGCGCTGCCATGAGCGTGAAGGACTCGATCGAGAAGTCCCAGAAGCGCGTCTCTCCACCATAGCCGCTCCATTTCGCCATCGAGAACACGTAGTCGAACCCGATCCGTTCGGCCAGCTGCGCGATGTCCCGGTTGAGCTGGTAGGTCGGGAGGTACTGCGGGGCGGTCTTGGTCAACATCCACCCGTTGTTCCCCACCGGCATGAAGACGCCGAGTCGAAAATGCTTTCGTTGCGCGCTCACATGCTGCTCCGTCGCGCGGCGGTCATCTCGGCCGCGTCACTGCCCCGACCCCGGGAGATGGCGGGCCCCAGCCACGACCCGCGAGCTGGCGGGTCATGTACACGAGATCCCTGCCCAACGCCTCGGCTTGCTCGCGCAGCGCATCGTTGATCGCGCGCTCGGGCAGGAACTGCTCCCGCGAGCCGTAGAGCACGCCGGGTACCGTGTGCATGTTGAAGAAGGTCATGATGGGACGGAAGGCGATGTCGAGCGCCAGGAAATGGTGGAACGACGCCCCGGTGGCGACGAGCGCCGCCGCTTTGCCCAGCAGCGCCTCGACCGGCATCAGGTCGAAGAAGTTCTTGAACGCGCCGGTATAGGTGGCGCGATAGATCGGCGAGCCGAACACGAAGCCCTCAGCGTGGCCGGCCAACTCCAGCGCCCGCCGCGTGGCGGCGGAGTACTCCTCGGCCGGTCGGTTGGCCGCGAAATCGATCGGCGTCTCGCTCAGGTCGAGCAGCGCGGTGTCCACCTGCTCATCGGCCGACGCGCTGAGCACCGTCTCGACGAGCAGCCGCGTATGCCAGCTCTGACCGATCCCTCCGACTACACCGAGCAGGAACGTGGCTCTCTCTCCTCGCGCTCCCATTCATCACGCGGTGACCGGCGGATGGCTACGTAGATAAGAGCTCTGGGAAACCGTAGGCCCCGGCGCCGATCGCACTCCTGTGTTCCAATTGTTCGCCGCAACTGGAAGCCGTCCTGGCGACGCCGAGTCAGCCCTTCGCCATGTCCCCGCCGGTGCCGCGCGACGGTCGCAGCCAACGCCAATCCCCATCCGGCTGCCCGATAGATCGCTGGACGATACCGAGGTCGGGGGATTGGCTTCTTTGCCTCAGTCGCCTGAACAGCCGGTGTCGATTCACGGCCAGACTGTACCACGACTTATGGTCGAGATTGTGGTCAAAACGGGCGCCGGTTCGAACTGGGAACGAAAAAGAGCGGCCATCCGTGCCTGGATGACCGCCGTTGCTGGAGGCGACGGGCGGATTCGAACCGCCGAATAGGGGTTTTGCAGACCCCCGCCTTAACCACTTGGCTACGTCGCCATAACGATGCGTGGCGCAGCGCACCAATTATATCCGGGCGTTTCCGCCACCGGTCGGCGCGACCACCCCGACGCGGCGGAGGCGCGGCCACTGCAGAACCGTGGCGATCAGCCCCACGACCAGCGCACCGGCCGCGCTCAGATACATGGCGCCGAACCCGAGCGCCTGGATGACCATGCCAAACACAGGCGCGCCGACCGCCGCCCCGAGCTGGTAGGAGACCGAGTAGGTGGCCATGCCCGCGCCCGGTCGGTTGGGATCGGCAAGGTCCATGGCGACAACCAGGAGCATGGTATTGAGCAGCGTGCTCCCGAGGGCGTTGATCACGGCGGCGATCAGGACCACCTCGAGCCCGCGCGCCGCGTACAGGATCAGCATACTGACGATCATGGTGGCGAACCCAGCCACGACCCAGCCGCCGCGTCCGCCCCGGTCCAGAAACCGACCGCATAGCAGCTGGCTGATAATGCCCACCACGCCGGTCACGACGTAGAAGCTGCCGATCCCCTCGATCCCGACGGCCCGGGCGTAGAGCGGCAAGTAGGCCGTCGTCGAGACCTGCGTGACCGTCATGCACAGGAGCAGCCCCGCGGCGAGGAACACGCGCCGATCGACGAACCCGCCGATGACGCTCGAGACGGTTACCGCGCCATCCCGGGGTGATCGCATCTGCGTCTGCGGCGCCAGCGCCTGAGCGCCCCACATGCCCAGCGTGGCCGCCGCCGCCAGCAGCGCAGCGAAGAGAAAGACGCTCGGGTAGCCCATGGACGGGACGCCCAGTAGCCACAGGGCGACAGCCGGCGCGCCTGCGATGGGAATCGACGTCGCCAAGTTGTAGTACCCGGACGCTTCGCCCCTCCGGGCGCGGGGCGCCGTGTGAGCCAGGTCCGTGTATCCGCCGGTGTTGAGCCCGGCCCACCCGATTCCCCGAACGGCGTTCACCACTGCCATGACGGCAAGGTGGGGTACGAAGAACCCGAAGCTGGTCAGCGAGAGAATCAGGGTCCCGATCCCGAGAATGCCGCGCGCGCTCCACGCGTCGGTTAGGTATCCCACGACCGGCCGCATCGGGAAGCTGGTGATGCTGAACGCCGCGAGAATAAAGCCCGCCTCTACCGGCGTCCCGCCGAGCTTGGTCACGTACAGCGGCAGGATGGGCAGGATGAGCTGCTGCCCCGAGTAGCCGAGGAAGACCACGGTCAGGAGCAGCAAGAACCCGCGCGTCCACAGTTTGGGCCGGACGCGTCCGGTCTCGCTGGATGGGATGGCGCTGACGTCTGTCATCGCTTCCGAGACGGTCCTCCGTCGACGTCTCGCGGAGAAGCGGCAGGCGGCGCGGAAATCGCCGTCTGCCGACCCGCGCCCGCGAGCCAAGCCGCTGAGCTGACCCGCTGGCGCGGCAATCTTGGTGTGGCATCGAACGCCGCGCGCCTCGTCAGCTGGAGAGAACCCGGATGCCTGCCTCGGCCACTTGCTGGTCCTGCTCCGGCGCCGCCCCGCTGACGCCCACGGCGCCCATCATCTGGCCATTGAGCATGATTCGGCAGGCCCCGAGCGACGCGAAGAACTGGCCACCCGTCATCTCGACGAGCCCGGCCACAAACGCCGGGTTCTCGCCCATCTGCTGGAGCTGCGGTCCCTCCCGCCGGAAAGCCGCGCACGCGAACGCCTTCCCCAGCGCAATTCTCGGAGACACGAACGCCGCTCCGTCCATGCGCTGAATGGCCACGATGTGGCCGCCCTCGTCAACGACGGCGATGCTGAAGTTTCGCCCAATGGTCCGCCCTTCGGCGATACATGCCTCGACGATTCGATTGGCGGTCGCGAGATCGAGCGCCATCCCTTCTCTCCAATCCTGGCCTGCATTCCGCTCGGGGTGAGCCCGTCGAATCAGGCATCGCCACCGTACGCCACTGCGTCCACGCCCGCTTGGGCAATCTGGTGATCCTGCTCGCCGGATCCGCCGCTGACCCCCACGGCGCCCACCTCCTGACCGCCGACCACCACCCGAATCGAGCCCAGCGCTGCGAAGAAGCGACCGTGGCTAGCGGTCGCAAGGGCGCCGACGAAGGCGGGGGCGGTCTGGCCGAATTGTGCGACCTCGGGCCCCACGCGGTGGAAACCGATGCATCCGTGCGCCTTGCCGTAGGCGATCTCAACGGTCAGAAAGCGCGCCCCGTCCATTCGGGCCATTGCCATCATGTGCCCTCCCTCGTCCACGACAACCACACTCACCGCAATTCCCATGTCGTGGGCCTTGGCGAGGCTTGCGCCCAGCACGCGCTGGGCCACGTCAAGCCGCACGGTGCCATCCTCCCGTCATGCGCTCGGCGCGATGTCAATCGTCGGGATCAGCTCGAGGTCGAAGCGCGCCAGGCCTGCCGCTCCCCGCGCAACCAGGGCTGCGTGGGCGGCTTCAGCGTCCTCGACCAGCCGCGCGACCTGCACCCCTCGGCAAACTGGCGGCAGCGGGCGCAGCCGCGTGATGCCGCGTCGCAGACTCACGTGGGCGCCCCGGTAGTTCCCCCGCAGCAAGTGGTAGAAGGCTACGCCAATCTGCAGGATCCCTTGGTAGAGGTCGCGAACCGGAGCGCATTCGGCCAGCCAGAGCCGCTCCAGCGTCTCGTGGCAGGCGAAAAATTCGCGCCGATTGAATTGCCAAATGCCGGTGATGAGCTGCGGCGGCGGCGTCTCTGCGCACAGCGCGTACGAGTCCTCAGGGCGCGCTGACGCATCGCGCCGCACGGTCCAATCATCACGGGTCACGGGGCGACCGCCGCGGCGACGCCGCCGTCACGCCTCCACGACGCTCACTGCTCCGGTCGGGCATTGGCGCATGGCCAGCATCGCCTTGGCGCGCAGGCTCTCCGGCACCTCTTCCATCAAGACGTCGGAGTTGCCCTGATCGTCCACGGAGAAGACCTCGGGCGCGACTCGTGCGCACACGCCGTTTCCCTCGCACTTGTCCCAATCTATGCTCGCCTTGAGGGTCATGTTCATCTCCCCGATCGCGTTGTTCCGCGGACCGGGATTGTTCCATCGAGCACCCCGCGTGTCAACCCGCCGGCGAGCCGCTTCGCGTGTGGTATACTCGCCACGAAACAAGAAGTGGAGAAAACGTAGAGCGCATAGCGGCATGCCGATGCGTCGAAACACGCGTGGAGGGCGTCAGTGCCTTTAGCCCAGGCAGTAAAGGGCGAAATCATCGAGAAGTACCGTTTGCACCCGGACGACACCGGTTCGTCCGACGTCCAGATTGCGCTGCTCAGTCGGCGCATCCTGGACATGATCGAGCATCTCAAGGTGCATCCACACGACCACGCGTCTCGGCGCGGACTTCTCATGATGGTAGGCAAACGGCGCCGCCTCTTGAACTACCTGCGACGCGAGGATTTCGAGCGATACCGCCAGATCATCAGCTCTCTGGGTCTGCGGCGCTAACGCGATCCTTCACCGGTGCAGTCCTCAAACGGTAGACGGTCGGGCCCACCTCCCCGGGTCGCAACCTTCTCCCCCGCGGCTTCGCGATTCCGGCCTCCCGCTCTGCGGCGAAGGAGCGCCAAATGACCGAATCCCTGTCCATCGATTTCGCTGGACGCACCCTTACCCTTGAAAGCGGCCGCCTGGCGGGGCTTGCCGACGGCGCCGTGCTGGTGCGCTACGGCGACTCGGTGATCCTCGCAACGGCGGTGAGCTCGAACTCCCCGCGGGAAGGGATCGACTTCTTCCCTCTCACGGTGGATTACGAAGAGAAGATGTACGCCGCGGGCAAGATCCCGGGCGGCTTCTTCAAGCGCGAGGGTCGCGCAGGCGAGTCGGCGATTCTGGCCGCCCGGCTCACCGATCGACCGATTCGCCCGCTTTTCCCGAAAGACTACCGGAACGAAACGCAGATCATCATCACGGTCCTCTCGACCGACCAGCAGAACGACCCCTCGGAGCTGTCCATCCTCGGCGCTTCCGCCGCCCTGTGCATCTCCGATATCCCGTTCCACGGGCCCGTGTCCGGCGTGCGCGTCGGGTACATCGGCGACGAGTTCGTCATCAATCCCACCCTGTCCGAGCTGACCTACAGCAAGCTCGACCTCATGGTCGCGGGCACGGCGGACGCCGTGATGATGGTAGAGGCCGGCGCGCTCGAGCTTCCCGAAGAGACGATGCTCCAGGCCATTGAGTTCGGACATCGGGCGCTCCAGGAGCTGAACGAGCTGCAGAACCGGCTCGTCGCGCTCGTCGGAAAGCCCAAGCGCTCGTATCCCGGCGCCGAGGAGCATCCGGAGCTAGACGAAGACGTACGCGCCTGGCTCGGGCAGCAGCTCAGCGAGGCCGTCTTCAACCCCGACAAGGCCCAGCGCGAAGCGGCGGTGGACGCGGTTCGCTCGGCGATGATCGCGGAGTTCGTGAGCCGCGGGCACGATGAGAAGACGATTGGGAAGATCTTCGGATCGCTGGAGAAGGAGACTGTCCGGAACGCGATCCTGGACCGGGGCCTTCGGCCGGACGGACGCGCCCTCACCGAGATCCGCCCCATCAGTTGCGAGGTCGGCGTTCTCCCCCGGACCCATGGGTCAGGGCTGTTCACGCGCGGCCAAACGCAGGTGCTGAGCGTTGCCACCCTCGGGACCGCGAGTGACGAGCAGATCATCGACGGCATCGGCGTGGATGAGTCGAAGCGGTTCATGCACCATTACAACTTTCCGCCGTACAGCACGGGCGAGGCTCGCCGCATGACGGGCCCCTCGCGCCGCGACATCGGGCACGGCCATCTCGTTGAGCGGTCGCTCCAGGCCGTGCTGCCCGACGAGGCCGAGTTCCCCTACACCATCCGCCTCGTCGCCGAGGTCCTCTCTTCCAACGGATCGACCTCAATGGGCAGCGTGTGCGCTGGGACACTTGCCCTCATGGACGCCGGCGTGCCCATCCGCGAGCCCGTCTCGGGCATCGCGATGGGTCTGGTGACTCGGGACGATGGCACGTATCGCATCCTGACCGATATCCAGGGAGTCGAGGACTTCCTTGGCGACATGGATTTCAAAGTCGCCGGCACGGTCCACGGGGTCTGCGGTCTCCAGATGGACATCAAGGTGCGCGGCATCACGCCGACGATCATGCGCGAAGCCCTGGCGCAGGCGCACGAAGCGCGCATGTTCATCCTCGATAAAATGCGTCAAGCCATCCAGGTCACGCGGCCGGAGCTGTCGCCATACGCCCCGCGGATCACGAAGATCACCATCAACCCCGACCGCATTCGCGACATCATCGGCCCGGGTGGCAAGGTCATCCGGCGAATCACCGAAGAGACGAAGTGCACCATCGACATCGAAGACGACGGCACGGTGCTCATCGGCTCGACCAGCGCGGAGAACACGCAGAAGGCCATCGACATCATTCGAGGCCTCACCCGGGACGTTGAAGTTGGCACCATCTACACCGGCAAAGTGACTCGCATCATGGCGTTCGGAGCGTTCGTCGAGGTCCTTCCGGGTAAGGAGGGCCTCGTCCACATCTCCGAGCTAGCCGACTATCGCGTCCCCTCGGTCGAAGACGTCGTCAAGATCGGCGATGAGATCACGGTCCTGGTGACGGAGATCGACCGGCAGGGGCGGATCAATCTCTCGCGGCGCGCGCTGCTCGCTCCGACTCCCGAGGGCGAAGGCCCGGGTCGGCCGCCCATGCCGACGGGCGCCGGCGGGCGCGGACCCAACGGCCGCGAGAACGCAGGCCGACCGACCCAGGGGAACATCATCCGAGGTGGCGGTCGCGGCTTCGATCGACCGCGCGAGCCCTCGGGGGGCCCACGGCGTGAAGGAGGCCCGCCCGAGCGCCATCGTCCCCCTGCGCGACCCGGTGCGCCCGAGCGGCCACCGCGAGGACCGGCGCCGCTGCACGACCGCCCACCCGTGGCGCGCCCGAATCCCCGGTGGGATGAGGGCCTGCCGCACGAGGACTGATCGTGGCGACGGAGGGCGCCACGTCAGCTTCTACTCGACCCATTCGCGTCGCGATCTGCGGAGTCCTCGGCCGGATGGGCCAGGAGATGCGTGTCAGCCTCGCTGAGGACCCTGCGCTGGTCGTCGTCGGCGGGTGCGATCCTCGGCCTCCCATCGACGGATCGCCGCCGCCCGACATCCCCATCACGACATCCCTGTCGGATCTGCTCACGCTGGTCGAGGTCGACGCAGTCGTGGACTTCACCACGGCAGAGGCCGCGAGGGAGAACGCCGAGACGGCGCTCGGACGCGGCATCCCCATCGTGATCGGCACGACGGGCCTGGCGCCGAGCGATCTGAAAGAGATTGACTCCTTCGCGCGCACGTCGGGTGTCGCGGCGCTCGTCGCCCCCAACTTCGCCATCGGCGCCAATTTGCTGATGCAGTTCGCCCGTCTGGCGAGCAAATTCTTCGACAGCGCCGAGATCATCGAGACCCACCACGACGGAAAGATCGACGCGCCGTCCGGCACGGCACTGATGGTGGCCGAGGCGATGCGAGCCGCGCGCGACAGGCCGTTCAGCGGTGATCACGTCACCAAGCACACGATACCCGGCACGCGCGGCGGCATCGGCTCCGACGTTCACATCCACAGCCTGCGGATGCCCGGGTTCGTCGCCTCGCATCAGGTCGTGTTCGGCGGGCCGGGCCAGTCGCTCACCATCCGGCACGACTCGATCGGCCGGGACTCGTTCGTTCCGGGGGTCATCTACGCCCTCAAACATCTGCGGGGACGAGTCGGGCTCGTGTACGGGCTCGACCAGCTCATGGATCTCACGTAGTACGCTGGGGAGGAGTCCTTGAATCGTCATCTCACCGTCGCCGTCCTGGGTGCGACCGGCCTCGTCGGGCGCACCTTCCTTCGCGTGCTCGAAGAGCGCGGCTTCCCGGTCGCGGAGCTGCGCCCGCTCGCATCCGAGCGCTCGGAAGGCAAGACCGTGCGGTTCAAGGGCCAGGAGATCCCCGTCCACGCGGCCCGGGCCGACTCGTTCGACGGCGTAGATCTCGCGTTCTTCTCCGTCGACGAGGAGATCAGTCGCGAGATGGCCCCGATCGCAGCGCGCGCCGGCGCCGTCGTGATCGACGATAGCGCCGCGTGGCGGATGGACCCGGCGATCCCATTGGTCGTGCCCGAGGTCAATCCTGACGATGCGCATCGACACCGTGGCATCATCGCGGGTCCGAATTGCTCAACGATCCAGATGGTCGTGGCGCTGGCACCCATCCACCGCGCCAACCCGATCACCCGCGTCATCGTGGACTCGTATCAGGCCGTGTCGGGCACCGGCGCCGCCGCGGTCGAGGAGCTGCGGACCCAAACCCTGGCCGTGGTCGACGCGGCGCGCGCGCAGAACGGATCCGGAGCTTCGACGGCCCCGCTCTCGGCGCACGCGCCCGGCCTGGAAACGTCGGCGTATCCGCATCCCATCGTCCTCAACGTGCTCCCGCACATCGGATCTTTCCGAGACAACGGATACACCAGCGAAGAGATGAAGCTGGTCAACGAGACGCGGAAGATCATGCACGCGCCAGATATCGCCATCTCCGCCACGACCGTGAGGGTCCCGGTTGAGGTCGGCCACTCCGAAGCCGTCCACGTCGAGCTTTCGCACCCCATGACAGCGGGGGAGGCGCGCGCGATCTTGGCGTCCGCGCCGGGCATCGCCGTGGTGGACGAGCCCTTCGAATCGCGGTACCCTTTGCCTTTGCAGGCCGCCGGCCGCGACGAGGTGTTTGTCGGCAGAATCCGGAGCGACATCTCGCACCCGAACGGGATCGCGATGTGGATCGTCTCCGACAATCTGCGAAAGGGCGCCGCCCTGAACGCCGTGCAGGTGGCCGAGCTGCTTTTCGCCTGAGGTAGACGGATGCAACCGTTTGGCCGCCTCATTACCGCCATGGCCACGCCCTTTGCTGATGATGGCTCGGTGGACTATCCGCGCGCTCGCCAGCTCGCTGATGCGCTGCTCGCGTCGGGAACGCAGAGCCTCGTCATCGCGGGCACGACGGGCGAAGCGCCCACCATGACCCACCAGGAGAAGGCCCGGCTGTTTTCGGAGATCAAAGACGCCGTGGGCGATCGCGCGGCTGTCATCGCCGGGACGTGCGGGTACGACACGGCGGAGAGCGTGCGCTTCAGCCAGGAGGCCGAGCGCCTCGGGGTCGACGGTATTCTCGGGACGGTGCCCTGGTACAACAAGCCGCCCCAGGCCGGCCTCGAGCGGCATTTTCGCGCAATCGCCGACGCCGTCAGCATCCCGATCCTCCTCTACAACATTCCAAGCCGAACATCGACGAACATGCTTCCGGAGACGACGATCCGTCTGAGCCGCACTCCCAACATCGTCGGCGTGAAAGAGGCGAGCGGCAACATGGAGGCAATCGCCACCATCATTCGCGACGCCGAGCCGGGCTTCCGCGTGTGGAGCGGGGACGACGCCGTGACCCTCCCGATCCTGGCCCTCGGCGGCTACGGAGTCGTGAGCGTCGCGAGCCATCTGGTCGGGAGGCAGCTCGCTCGCATGATCGCATGCGCCGTCGAGGGCGTCCCGGAGGAGGCGGCACGGATCCACGCGTCGCTCTCACCCCTCTTTAGCGCCCTCTTTGCGACGACGAGTCCCATTCCGCTGAAGTACGCGCTGGCGCGCTGCGGCTTTTCGTGCGGCGGATTACGGCTGCCGCTGGTGGAGATCGACGAGCGGTCGGCGCAGGTCATGGATCGAGCGCTCGCCGGCATTACGGTCGACTTGCCCGCTCCCGCCCCCGCCTAACCCCGCGACGCGATCACCCGCCCATCCCCCTCGGAACGGGCGAGGGGTCCTGTCGCCGCAGGGCGCAGGCGTCGCGGTACGCCTCGACGTAGCGCGCCGCCGACGCGCCCCACGAGAAATCCTGGCGCATGCCGCGCTCCTGAATTCCGCGCCACCGCTCGGCGTCGCGATACACCTCCAGGGCGCGCCCAACCGCGAAGGTGAGCGCGGTCGCGTCATAGCGACGAAAGACAAAACCGGTCCCCCGCTGTGTCGACGGCTGGTAGTCCTGGACCGTGTCAGCCAGGCCTCCGGTGGCCCGCACGATCGGCACCGTCCCATACCGGAGCGCGATCATCTGCCCCAGTCCGCACGGCTCGAATCGAGACGGCATCAGGAACGCGTCGGCGCCGGCGTAGATCCGCTGAGCGAGCGCCTCGTCAAAGGTCAGGTTCACGGCTATGCGCGCCCGGTTGTGGGACGCAAGGACGCGAAAGAGGTCGTGATACCGTTGGTCTCCGGTACCCAGGACCACGACCTGAACATTCGCCTCGGCCGTGAGGGGCTCCAGCACCTCAGCGACGAGGTCGAATCCCTTCTGGTCGGCCAGTCGGCCGATCAGTGCGACCACCGGCGTGCGGGGGTTTACGTCGAACCCCATCTCGCGCTGCAACGCAGCTTTACACGCCGCCTTTCCCCGGACGTCGTCGGCTGAGTAGTTCATGGCAATGTGCGGATCCCGAGCAGGATCGAAGGTCTCGTAGTCGATCCCGTTCAGAATGCCCCGGAGCTGATTCTGCCGTGACGTCAGAAGCCCGTCGAGACCCTCGCCGAACTCGGGCGTCGTGATTTCGTGAGCGTATTGCTCACTCACGGTGCTGATGAGATCCGCGAACTGGATCCCCTGGCTCATGAGGTCGGCGCCGCCGTCTCCGCGCTTCCGAAGCGTGGCCGGATCGACCCACGGCGGTCCGAGCTTTCCCGGGTCGAAGGCCCCCTGATAGGCGAGGTTGTGGATCGTCAGCAGCGATGCCGACGCCCGCGCCCGTTGCGGAAGATCGCGTCGCGTTCGAAGCCAGTAGGGAATCACCGCCGTGTGCCAATCGTTGCAGTGGATGACCTCGGGCTCCCAATCCACAGCGTCCAACACCGAGAGCGCAGCCCAGCAGAAATACAGGAATCGTTCGGTGTCGTCCGGAAAGCCGTACACGCCGTCGCGGTCGAAGAAGCGGTTGCTGGCAATCAGGTACACCGTCACGGCGCCCATCTTCGATTCGTACAGCTCCGCCGGGGCGTCGCTGCCCGGAACCGCGATCGCGCTGGCGTTGGTTCGCCGCACGCCGCGCGCATTGCGATCGATTTGCCGATAGAGCGGCATAACGACGCGTACGTCGTGGCCCATGGCGCACAGCGCCTTCGGGAGTGCGCCCGCCACGTCCGCGAGACCTCCCACCTTGACGAAGGGAGCGACCTCGGCGGCGACGAACAGGACCTTGACGGGAGCGGTCGCGTTCCGCGGGCCCGCGCTCAACTGGCGGCCGACCGACGACGCGGCTGCGCGCTCGTCGAGCTTTGAAACGTTCGCCAGTCGATGTCGGCGAACGGATTATCACGATCGTATAGCTCGTCGGCCAGCGCCCTCGCCCGCGCGTCGACGGTTCCGCTCTCGAGCGCCGACGCCAGACGATCGAACCGTTCGACGTGCCCCTCGAATCGCTCGATGGCGTACTCCCGCGCCTGGCCCGTGGTCACGAGGAATGGCCAATCGCTGCTCTGGAGCAACAGCGCTTCGCGCGCGGCCTGCTTGAGCACCGCCGCCTCCAGATCGTTCGCGTGGGTGTGTCGGTCGGCGATACATTCGATCCTGCGTTCGCGTTCATGGATCACGGGCCACATCCACTCCGTGTCGACGTTCTTCCAGGTGAAGTCGCCCCCGCCCTGGCCCCAGGAGCTCTCGGGAAGGGTGATGTGGTGCTCTGGAGGATGCAGCTGGACGAACTCGCTTGCCGTTGTCAGGTCGACGACGTCGCTCGCGGCGAGAAGCCGTAGCACCTCGCGCAGCCAGTCGGTACCTTCGAACCACCAGTGGCCGAACAGCTCGGTGTCGTAGGCGCAGCTCACGATGCCATAGCGACCGGTCTGCGCGTGGTAGCCTGCGACCAGGTCCTCCACGAGCTGGGCAAAGTGGCGCGCATGGCTATTCATCGCATCGCGCGCCCGATCGAAATCGTATTCCGCCTTGTCCGCCAGGTCCACTCGACGTCCGGTAATGCGCCAGTACCGCATCCCGGATACCCCGTCACGCTTGTGGAACTCTCGGTACGCGTAGTCGCCGGGATAGCCGTGCTCGGCGGACCAGACCTGCATGCCTGTGCGATTGTTGCGCGCGATGACAGCAACGTGCGTCGAGCCGACATAGTACGGCTCAAATGTGGTGCCATGGTGGGGTGTAGCCGGGCTCGAAAGCGGGACGGAGTAGCGCCGCGGGACGTCGCCGTAGGGTCCAATCGTGTCGCCCGCGGCCTTGCCCACGGGCGTGCCGCCCTCCACCGTGTGCGTTTCGCTGAAAAAGACCTGCAAATCGTAGTCGGCGAGGACCTCCTCCAGGCCTGCCTGGCGGATCGGGACGCCGTCGATGGTCACCGTCCGCGCGGGGCGGTACGCGCACTCGGGCAGCCAGATCGCGGTCGGGCGCCGACCGAAGATTCGGCGGTACGCATCGAGTCCTACCGCCACCTGCGCCGCCACGGATGACTCGCGCTCGAAGAGGGGCAGGTACCCGTGCGTGGCGGCTGACGTCGCGATCTCGATATGGCCGGAGTCCTGCAGGCTCTTGAAGGCCCCAACGACGTCTCCACCAAGCCGGTCGAGGTAGGTTTGCAGCGTCTCCGCGTACAGGGACCGATAGCGCGACGCCAAGGCCGCAAGCCGCTCCGAACCGGCGCGCTGATGCCGCGCAACGTCACTCGACGCCGCGTCGATCAGCCCGCGAATGTATTGCTCGAGGTGCTCGTTGACCAGCGGGTCACGAAGCTGCTCCACGAGGATTGGAGTGAGACCGATCGTCGACTTGAACGCGACTCCCTCATCGCGCAGGTCCCACAGTCCCCGAAGGAGCGGCACGTAGCACTCCGTCGCTGCCTCGTGGATCCACTCTTCTCCGTGCGGCCATCTCCCCGCCTGCCGACAGTACGGTAGGTGGGAGTGCAGTACGAAGGTAAACGCGCCAAGCTTCATCGCCATCTCCCTGTGCGGCCATCAGCTCATTGTCCCACGGGTCGCGCACTGAGCGCTACGGGCTTCGGGCACGCCTGAGGAGCGGGGCGCCGACTAAGCGCGCGCAGCGGTCCGCCGCGCGGGAATCTGGGTTTCGGTAGATCGGGCGATGATGGATTCGCCGCTCGGAACGACGGCGGATCCGCCGTAATCGCTCAGTCGCGCGCGCGCATCGATCATGCAATTCCGTCCGATCCGCACGCCGACCGGGATCTCCGCGCGCTTCCCCACGATGGTGATGCCGGCGTTGAGACGCTGGGGCTCGAGGCGATTGATGACGTTGGCCTCGCCGAATCCGACGATTGCGCCGCGCTCGACCCGAACCTCCTTATCGATGATCGAGCGGTCCACCACGGCGCCGGTCCCCACCACGGTGTCGGTCATCACAATCGAGTCCCGCACAATGGCGCCTGGCTCGATGATGACCCCTGGGGACAGGACCGAATGTTCGACTTGCCCGTAGATCGTGCAGCCGTGGCTGATGAGGCTGCGACTCACCCGCGCCTCGGACAGCACCCGGGCTGGTGGCCGCTCTTCGCTCCGAGTGTGGATGACCCATTCAGGATCGTAGAGGTCAAACTCGGGCGGATCTTCGACCAGCTCCATGTTCGCATCCCAGTAGCTCTCGATGGTCCCCACGTCGCGCCAATAGCCCTGGAAGCGGTACGCATAGACGCGGTCGCGATTCACCATGGACGGGATGATGTCGCGGCCGAAGTCGTGCGCCGTGCGCGCGGCCGCATCCTCGGCCAAGCGCTCGGCAAGGATGTCCTTTTCGAAGATGTAGATGCCCATGGACACCAGGTTGCTGCGGGGGTTTTTGGGCTTCTCATCGAACGAGAGCACGCGGCCGCGCTCGTCGGCAAAGAGCGTGCCGTATCGGCCGGCATCCTCGATCGGCACTTCGAACACGCCCACCGTTACGTCGGCCCCCCGGTCCTCGTGGAATTCCAGCATCCGGCGGTAATCCATGCGGTACACGTGGTCACCGGAAAGGATGAGAACGACCTCGTCTCGGTGCGTGGTGATGAAGGTGAGGTTCTGATTCACGGCGTCGGCCGTGCCTCGGTACCAGTCGGAGTCCCGACGGCCCAGGAATGGCTGAAGCAGGCGCACGCCACGATGGGTTCGATCCAGGTCCCACGGCCGGCCGATCCCAATGTGATCATTGAGCGAGTGGGGTCGATACTGGGTGAGGATGGCGACGTCGTAGATACCGGAGTTCACACAGTTGCTCAGGGTGAAGTCGATGATGCGGTACTTGCCGCCGAAGGGAACGGCCGGCTTCGCGCGCTCGCGCGAGAGAACGGACAGTCGCTCACCCTGGCCGCCGGCTAGGATCAGCGCCACAACGCTCCGCACGCCTGGATCCCTTAGGGAGCGAGGGCCAGCCGCGCGGGCTCAGCGCCCGACCGCTCGACCTCGACACCGATCATCAGGGACCGGACGGCGAGCGCCCGGATGAACGGGTGCAGAGGCTGCAACGGACGGAGGTCCTCGATGGTGACCGCGGCGGCGACGGCGCGGCGCGCCTCGACTTCCCGCCCGGTCCGCTGAAAGATGTAGGCGGTTTCCTCGAGTCGACGCCGGAGCCCCTTCAAGACTTTCGGCGGATACAGCTCCTTGGCGGCCTCGCGGATGATCCGCTCCTGACGGTCTTGTGGACTTTCCGGGGTCAGGATCAGCCGCGTCGCGGTAGATTCGGTCAACTGGCGCACCCATCGGCGCGTCGCGCTGGGCGGATCAAACCACGGTTCGATCTCGGGCTGTTCGAAGAGCCGCGGGGACTCGTCGACCAGGGTCGGATGCAGGCGCACTTCGATCGCGCTGATCTCGCGGTAGATCAGCGCCTGGCCAAATGGCTCATCCGGGTTGTCAATCACGTCCGACCACATGACGAACGCCGGTGGAATCGGGCGATGCGCCTCCCGCGACACGGATGCCGCCTCCTGGACGAGCTGCTTGGCGTAGTCGTGGGGTAGCTCGACCCACGCCGTCGGATCCTGCGCGCGCCGCGACTCTTCCAGCTCCGCGAAACGTTTGCGGGTCGTGTCGCGCACCGTGACGTCCACGAGACCCTCGAGGTCGTTCAACATCACGGCGATGAGGTAGATGCCCCCCAGTGGTCGCTCCGCCCCGAACCAGATCGCGCGCGATCCGCTTCCGTCGTATGCGCTGGCGATCACGCGGTAGATCGTCGCTGCTCGGCTCCCAACCGTTGCTGTGGTGGTCTCCGCCACCTTCTCCGGCTTTATGCCCTGGCTGGCCAGACGGTACAGGGAGCGTCGGGCCGCCTTTTTCACGGCTCGATCTCCGGACGTGGAGGCGACGCGATCCAGCGCATTCGCGGCTTCGACGTGGCGCACCGTCCCGAGGAGATCGGCAGCCACGGAGGCGACCGGGGGTCGGGCCGAGAGCGCGACCCGTTCCAGGAAGGGGGCGGCGGACGGCGCTTCGGTCAAACCCGGCGCGCGGAGCTGGGCGATCGCCTCGGGGTCGGACAACGATTGAAGCGCGTCGGCGAGGTCTTCGGGGTCTCGACCGTCGCGCAAGTCAGTGGCGATCGAAGGGGCCAATGCCTCGTCTCGCCCCGCGCTGTGGTCGCGAGCGCCCGGCTCAGGCATTGACGCTCCCCAGGGATCTCTTTGCCGATTATACCATCGGCATTTTTGCGTCCCCCCTCAGGGTCGCGAGGGCTGAGCGGCATACTGCGTCGGGTCCGCCACACCGGCGGCTACGAAACCCTGGCGGCGCTCGGCGCACTTGTTGCAGCGCCCGCAATGGTTGCCGTCAACGGGATCGATGCACGAGAAGGTCAAACCGAGGGGGAGCGCTGCGCCAGCCCGCACGACGTCCGGCTTGTGCATGCCGGCCAGTGGGCGATCGACCTCGATCGAGTGCGACAGGCCTTCGGAGAGCGACGTAGCCAATAACGTGAAGAACGAATCGGTCGCGTCGGGGAACGGATTTCCTGCCAGCACCCCCAGGGCGATGCGATGCATCCCATTGAGGGCACAGTAGACGGCCGTCTTGGCGACGAGGATGACGTTGCGTCCGGGTAGATAGACGGCTTCGTCGGGCGTGTCCGCCGAGGGCACGTCGGCGCCTCGCATGCTCCAGTGGGCACCGTAGACGTCGCTCATAGGAAACCGGAGCACGTGGACCGGCCGGAGCCGCGGAGAATCCAGCGCCTTCAGGAACCGTTCGAGCCACCGGAATTCGACCGATTCCCAGGCCGTCCCCGTCTGCACGTACACCGGTTGGATGCTCGCCCCATCGTCCAGCATGCGACTCAGCATCACCGCGCTGTCCAGACCGCCGCTCACCAGCGCACAGTGGACATCGTCGGGCACGGTGCGCCTCCGAAACGGTGTGTGGGAACAGGCTACTTTACCGGTGCATTGACCATAGTGCAAGATTAGGCATTCCCTTCCGTACACGAGGTGGCACGTGGAGCTTCGAGACCGCACTGCGCTCGTCACGGGAAGCGCGCTCCGAATAGGACGGGAGATCTGTTTGGCGCTCGCGGGCCGCGGCGCAAACGTGGTCATCAACTACCGCACGTCGGCCGAAGCCGCGGGCAAGCTGGTCGACGAGATAGCCGCTCGCGGTGGCGCTGCCATCGCGCTCCAGGGCGACGTTTCGCGCGGCGATGACGTACGACGGATTCGGGACCATGCCGCCCATCGGTTCGGACGAATCGACGCGCTGGTCAACAACGCATCGATCTACCCCAAAACGCCACTCGCGACGCTCACCGAGGAGCAGTGGGACGAGTCGATCGCCGTCAATCTCAAGGGGCCCTTTCTTTGCTGCCTCGAGATCGGACGCCACATGATCGCAAGTGGGGGCGGCGCCATCGTCAATCTCGCCGACTGGGCTGCGTATCGGCCCTATGCGGATTACCTGCCCTACCTCACCGCGAAAGGCGGGATAATCACGATGACGATGGCCTTCGCCCGCGAGCTGGCGCCAACCGTTCGCGTGAACGCCATAGCTCCGGGCCCCATCGCGCCGCCACTTGATCTTTCCGCTGCCGAGACGGAGGAAGCCCGAGCCGGCACGCTTTTGGGCCGCTGGGGATCGCCGCGCGACATCGCGGCGGCGACGCTCTTCCTGATCGAGGGGTCGGACTTCATCACCGGCGCCATCTTGCCCGTCGATGGCGGGCGCCTCGTGGCGTGAGAGGGGCGATCGTGTATCGAGTCACAACCGAGATCCACTTCGCATACGGTCATCGACTCATGAACTACGACGGCAAATGCGCCCATCCCCACGGGCACAATGCCCGGGTGGAGGTGGAGCTGGCGACGGAAGAACTGGACGCGGCCGATATCGCCACCGACTTCACGGTCCTCAAGCACGCCATTCAGGACTGGATCGACGAACACGTCGACCACAAGATGGTGCTCCGACGGGATGACCCGCTCTTGCCCGTCCTGATCGAGATGAACGAGCCCGTGTACGTGATGGACCGGAACCCCACCGCGGAATGCCTGGCCGAGCTGATCTACGACATCGCGGCCGAGCACCACTTCCCGGTCGCGGCCGTGCGCTTCTGGGAATCTCCAACGTCGTTCGCCACGTACACCCCAAGCCGCGCACCCTACACGGGTGCGCTGACGGAGGAAGATCAAGATGACTGAGCCATCGGACGTTCGGGCCGTGGCAAGTGAAGAGCAGCGCGCAGCCGAGGCTGAGGAAATCCCCAGCCGCATCTTGGTTGTCGCGGCCCACCCCGATGACGCCGAGTTCGGGTGTGGAGGAACTGTCGCCAAGTGGGTGCGGCAGGGCTCGACCGCCTTCTATCTGATCTGCACCAACGGTGACAAGGGGAGCGACGAGTTTGGCGTGGACCCAGAAGAGCTGGCGGCCCGACGCGAGCGCGAGCAGCGCGCGGCCGCCGCCGTGATCGGCGTCAGCGAGGTGGCATTCCTTCCCCGCCGCGACGGCGAACTGGTGTACGGAATCGACCTCCGGGGCGACGTCGTCCGCTGGATTCGAACGTGGAAGCCGGACGCCGTGTTCACCCACGATCCGTCCACCATCATCACCTCGACGGGCTATGTGAACCACGCCGACCACCGGGCGGCCGGACAGGCCGCGGTCGACGCCGTGTATCCCTTCTCCCGCAGTCCGCTGCAGTACCCGGAGCAGATCGCCGCCGGGCTGCAGCCGCATTCAGTCCCACAGCTCTACCTGTGGGGCGCCAATGATCCGAACTATTTCGTGGACGTGAGCGATTCCGTCTCGTGCAAGGTGGACGCGCTGCGTCATCACGAGAGTCAGTTCGGCGACTTCGATCGAGTGGCCGAATTCGCCAAGGAACGCCTGCGAAAGGCCGGGGAAGATCACGGGGTCGAATACGCCGAGACCTTCCGCCGGGTCCTCTTCCGCCGGTAACCGCGGACCGGAGTCGAGCGGCGTCGGGCGCGTGGCTCTATCCGCCGTAGAGGGCTCGGTACGTCGCGTAAATCTCGTAGATGGAGCGCACGTAGGTTCGCGTCTCCGGGTAATCGATGTTCGTCACGAAGTCGTCGGGATCGATGCCTGCATTCCCGTTGGTCCAGCGCCGCGCGTTGCCCGGCCCGGCGTTGTAGGCGGCGAGAGCAAGCAGGGGGCGGTCGTTGAATGAGCGCTGCTGTTGCCCGAGGTACCACGCGCCAAATGCCACGCTGATCGTCGGTCGATAGAGATCGGTTGGCCGAAAATCGGCTTTGCCGAGCCCGCGCGCGATGTCGGCGCCGGTCGGCTGGGTCACCTGACTCAATCCGTAGGCCGGCGATCCCGAGCGCGCCATCGGGTCGAACCAGCTCTCCTCCCGCAACAGCGCGAGCAGGACGTATGGATCGAGGCCGTTCTGCATCGATTGGTCCTGGACCAGGTCCGCAAAGGCCTGCGGATATGCGATGCGGCGGAGGCAATCGGGCGCGGACTCGAGCGAGCCCGCCGGACTCACACTGGCGAGACGATTTGCGGCGTAGATCGCCGGGGAGAACATGCCCGAATCGGTCAGCGCTCGCGCCAGCGCGAAGAGCGCGTGGGGCTGGCTCGCGGAGTCTCGGGCAGCGTCGAGCGCTTCGGACTCGGCGGCGGCGGACAGACCGACGGCGGAAAGCCGGCGGATCCGGTCGATGGCGGCGGGCTGACCCGCGGCCTCCTGCGCGTCAGATGCCCACGAGTCGAGCCAGCTCGCGCATGCGGAATCGTCTCCAGACTTCGGAGGCGGAGGAGAGAGCCGCGCCGCGCGCTGCGCGACAAGGGGCTCAGCTCCCAGGCCGCGCTTCACGACATCCGCGGCGCGCAAACCGTCGTATGACCATGGAGCGGCGCGCGCGGCGTCGGCGAGATCGGTGGCACCACCGTCGTCTCGATCCTGAAGTCGCGCCCGCCCCCGGGCGAACAGCGCCCGCGCACGGACCGTGCTCGACGAGGTGAGGTCCGCGATGCGCTTCCACGCCGCTTCTGCGCCGACCCGGTCGCCGCTCCCGAGCCGCAGCGCCGCCGCTCGGAACAGCGACGATGTCGCTTCGTCGCTCGCGGGAAACGCATCGGCAACGGATTCGTAGGCGGCAATCGCATTCTGCGCCGAATCAGTCGCCTCGACGATTTGGGCCGCTTGCTGGAGCGCCGTCGCTGCGAGGGGATGGCCGGGAAACTCGCGGGCCATCGAGCGAAGCTCCGCGCCCTCCTCGGTCGCGTCCCCGAGCGCCCCTTGCGCCAGGGCGGCATAGTACCGCGCCGGCGCCGCGTTCGGGCCGTCGGGTGCGACGGATGCGAACGCATCGATCGCATCGGACGGATTCCCGCTCGCCAGCAGCACGCGACCGCGCACGAAGTCGCTCACCAGGCCCGCAAATCCATCATCTTCCAGGGCAGACAGCGCGGACGACGATTCGCCGCTCGTCGGGTAGTCGCTGGCAATCTGCGCGTACACGCTTGCCGCGTCGCTGACGGCGCCTGCCGCGTCCTGCGCCCGGGCAAGCGTCAGTAGGACGGCCGGCCGGCGCGCCTCACTCCCCATGCGGACCAGCTCGCCATTGAACCAGATGGGCTCGTGGTTCGATTCGACCTGCGCCGCGATGTCCGCTGCCCGCTGCAACGACGAAACCGCGCCCGCGGGATCGCCAAGATCCAGCAATATCGACCCCATCCGAGCTGCAGCGGCTACCTGCCATAGGCGACTCATCGGCCGTGCGAGCGCCTGCGCATACGCGTCGACTGCGCCCTGCGCATCGCCCTCGGTTTGATAGATCTGGCCTTTGAGGAAACCGGCATACCCGTCCGCCGGGTTCAGCGCGAGGGTCGTGTCCAGGTCCGCCAGGGCTTGATTCGAATCGCCCAGCGCTTCATTCGCCCGCGCCCGCACGAGATACGCGTCTGCGGCATCGGATCGCCGCTGGATGGCAAACGTCGCGAGATCTATGGCCCCCCGGTAGTCACCCCCGTCGATCATCGCAGCGCTCCCCTCAATCGCCGATTGCACCGCGGAAGATGGCTGCGTTTGGATCGCCTGGTGATACGATGCCACGGCGTTTGCAAGCTCGCCATTGAGCCGCTGCTGCCGAGCGCGGAGGAGCGGGTCCGACACCGAGGGAGTTGGCGTGGCGCCCGACGGGATCAGCGTAGGGCGGCCCACGGTCGGCGTGGGCGCGTCGCGGACGGTGTCCGGATGCAGCAACACCGTCGGCAGGGTGATGTTCAGCGCCGGCAGCGCGATTGGACGCGACCCTTGCAGCAAAAACGATACGGCGATCGCCGCGCAGAGGAGGCTCGATGCGCCGGGGCGGGGATTGGGAGAGCTGTGCCGCGCCATAGGGGGATCGCCAGAGTGAAAGTCGCCGGGCCGGGCCTGCGGGCCCGCATCGCTGACCTGGCGGATGCGTCCGCAACCCGTTAGGGGGCCAGTATAGCAGGAGACGCCGTCCGCGGACTCCCTTGCGCGGCACGAGCGAGGGAGGCTATGAAGAGAATCACACCCTTGGGCGTCCAACAACGCGATGATTTTGCGAAGGGGGCTGGAATCCCATGATGTCACCATCCGAGCTGCCCGTTCCGCGGTTCTCTCTCGCCGAGCGGGACCGGCGATGGGCCGCAGTACGCAAGAGGATGGCGGAGCAGGGCGTGGACGCCCTCGTCTGCGTCTACCACACGGGACACCACAATCACTGGCAGGCGGACCTGCAGTACCTGTCGCAGATCGGCGGCAACAACGTCGACGCGTCGCTCGTGTTCCCGCTGGAGGGCGAGCCGACCGGCTTCGTCATCAATCCGTACTACGAGGGGCCCGCGGCGCGTGATTGGATGAGCGATTTTCGGGTCACGCGACGCGCGTGGGGAGACCTCATCGCGGAACGGATCAAGGAGCTGGGGCTCGAAAAGGGAACCATCGCCATCTCTGGGCTGCGGGACCACCTCCGCGCCCCCGAGGGGATCGTTCCTTCAGGGACGCTCGATCGCATTCGTGAGCTTGTCCCGAACGCGGCGATCGTCAACGGAACGTGGATCTGCCAGGAGCCCCGAATGGTGAAGAGCGCCGAGGAGATTCGGTTCCTGGAGAAATCGGTCGAGTTGATCGAGCGCTCCGTCGACGCAATGTACCGAACGGCGCGTCCCGGCGTACGGGAGAGCGAAGTGTATGCGTGGATGATTTGGGAACAGATCGCCAACGGCGGCGATATGCCCACGCTGCTGTCGTGGCTATCGGGCCCCTGGGGCCGCGTCTCCCAGCGGCTGCTCCAAGCCACGACGCGTCTGCTCCAAAAAGACGACATGATCTTCAACGAGATCGAGGCGAGATACGGCGGCTACTGTGCGCAGCAGGTCCAGCCGATGTGCGTGGGGCGCATCCCACCCGAAGTCGAGGAGCAATTCAAGTGGCAAGGCGAGGCGTTTGAAGCCGTGCGCGAGATCATGCGCCCGGGCACGACGTTCGACGAGCTGATTCACGCGGCCGAGATCGTGGGCCGAAAGTCCGATCGGTTCGAATCGAGCCTCACCCTGCATGGTCGCGGGCTCGGAGAGGATTGGCCGCTCCTCATGGGCCGGTATTCTCCCGAGGTCGGGCAGATGCAGCTTCAGGAGCGAATGGTGTTCATCATGAAGCCGACCGTTCGTCGCAAAAACGCCCAGCTGCGGGGCGAAGGCATCGTGTGGGGCGATACGATCGAGGTGACCTCATCGGGCGGCCGGCGCCTGGGAAAGCGCCCACGCGCGTTTCTCCAGATCGAGGACCTCTGAGCCACGCGTCGAGGAGGGCAGCCGGCAGGCGGCTGCCCTCCCACTGCACGTTCAGGCAGTTGTGAGCTGCACGCGCGAATCGAGCTGAATCCAGACCTGATTTGCGGGCGAGTCGCCCTCCCAGTAGGCGAGCGCCCAGCCTTCCTCTTGCTGCGTGACGCGGTACCACTCACCGGGCTGCGCCACCCATAACGGATCCATGTTGACCGAGAAGGCCTGGGTCGGGGCGAATACGACGAGCCAGAGCTGCTGGGCCGGTGGCCGCGCAGATGGAACGTGGGTCGGCGTCAGCTCGACCCGGGCGTCGAGCTGGATCCACACCGACCACTCCGGCGTGTCCCCCTCCCAGATGGCGAGCGCCCAGCCGCCTTCCTGGCGAACGACGTAGTACCACTCATCTGGCTGCGCGACCCATAACGGCGCGTTGGTCACCGAATACGCCTGCGTTGGAGCCAGTATGTGCAGCCACAGTGGGCCGGAGACGGGCGGCTGCGCAGGCGGGGGAGGAGGCGGCGCCGGGACCGCGGTCGGCGTCGGCAGGGCGGCCGGAGTCGCCGTTGGCTGCCCGGGAGCGGGCGGTTGCGGAGGCGGCGGCGGTGGCGGCAGGACCGGAACACCAACGAAATCCACGTTGTTGGTCTCGTCCGTCTCCGTGACCTGGTTCGCCGGATCGACGACCACGCCATTGGTGATAACGGGCGTGTCGCCCGTCGCCACGAGGCCGATGACCAGGGACGCGCTACCGCCCGCTGGGACACTGGGGACGGGACAGACGATTTCGACCAGCGTGACGCGGCACCCGGGCGGCACGAGTCCAGGGGCGGCGCCAGGTGGGATTACGTCGCTGAGCGTCGTCGCGGCTGATGGCGCAGCGCCCTCGTTGCTGATCGTCACGTTGAACAAGACCTGCGCTCCCGCTGGCACGGGAACCGGGGGCGCGGTCACCGCGACGGTCAGGTCGGGCAGCCCCGGCGGTGGATTGAGCACGGGGGTCGGCGTCGGCGTGGACGTCGGCGTATCGGTTAGCCCCGGCGTGAGCGTGATTGTGGGGGTCGGGGTCGGCGTGTCTGACGGCTGTTCCGCGACCGCGGAGTGGGCGAACGGGCCGAGGAGGAACGGGATCGATCCAAAAAGCAGAACGGAAAAGAGCACGCTTCGAAGCATCGTACATCTCCACATGCACATGAACCAAAGTCCCAGCTACGTATTCAAACGCATCAGCCGCAATTGAGTTACAGCTTTTAGGCAGAATAGTTATCTAACATCCCGTTCACACATGGTTCACGGTTTATGAATCGGCTGCACGCGACACGGTATTGACCAAGTAGCTGCCGTCACCCGCAACAATCGCGCGCCGAATTCCCGCGGCGACGACGCTCTTTGCGCCTGCGACGGCCGTCGGAAGATCGTCGCCGCGGGCGAGGCAGGCCGCGATGGCCGCGGAGAAGGCGCATCCGGTGCCGTGCACCGCCTGCACCGCGTATCGTGGCCCGCTGAACTCCCGAAAGCCGTGTCCGTCGAAGAGCACGTCGATGGCCGCGTCCGCGTCCCTCGCATGCCCCCCTTTCACCACGACCGCGCCCGGCCCGAGCGCGTGAAGGTGACGGGCCACATCGCGAATTGCGGTCGGCGTTCGAGCCGATCGCCCGGTCAGCGCTTCGGCCTCGTCGATGTTCGGCGTCACGACGGTGGCTAGGGGCAACAGCTGGGAGACGAGAGCCGATAGCCCGTCATGGTCGAGCAGCCGCCTCCCCGTCGTCGCGACGAGGACCGGATCGATCACGAGCGGCTGGAGCCCGTGCTCGCGCACCTTCGCGGCGACCATCTCGACGACGCCCCGTTCCGCGAGCATGCCCGTCTTCGTCGCGCCGATGCCGAAGTCCTGCGCCACGGCATCGATCTGTCCACCCACGAATTCGGGATGAACGGGCAGCACGTCGATGACGCCGCGGGGGTTCTGCGCGGTGAGCGCGGTGACTGCGCATACGCCATGGACACCGAGCAGGGCGAAGGTCCGCAAATCGGCTTGAACGCCGGCCCCACCGGACGAATCCGACCCGGCGATCGTGAGGGCGACCCCGGGGCGCTGGGGGTCGATCGGCTTCATGGGCTCGCCGCTGGCGACTGCGCGCGATCAGAGCTTGTAGAGCCGCGCGGCGTTGCCCCACAGCATCTGTTCGCGCTCGTCGTCGGGAACTCCAGCAAAACTTCGCTCGATCTGCGTCCGCGACTCGGGCCAGGTGGAGGTCTCGAGGGGGAAGTTCGTGGACCACATGATGTTGGCCGAGCCGATGAACCCGCGCGTAAGGATTCCGGCGCGGCCGTACCAGCCCGTGAGGTAACACTGCCGCTTGAACATCTCCGATGGCGTGAGGTCGTATCCCTCGAGGTGCAGCCCATCTTCTCGCGCCTGCTGGTCGGCAAACTCGAGCTGATAGGCGCCCCAGCCCAGGGAGCTCTCCGCGAAGACCACGCGGAGAGCGGGGTGGCGCAGCAGAATCCGCGAGACCAGAAGATTCACCACGATGGACACCGTGCTCGCCGACCGAGCGATTGACGTGAACGCGGCCGCGATTCGAGGCGGCATGTCCGACGCGGCAGGCACCTGGATCGACGCCGCGGAGCCAGAATGGAAGCACACGGGCACCCGCAATCGCTCGCACGCCGCCCACAACGGATCGTACTCGGGCCCGTTGATGTGAGGAACGTCGCGCAGCTCCATCGGTATCGCGGGATAGATCAAACCCCGATGGCCGCGATCCACCGCCCGATCCAGCTCCGCCACGGCGGCGGCGATGGGGTAGAGCGGAACGATGCACTGGGGAATGAACCGCTCGCTCGTCGAGGCCCACTCATCGATCACCCAATCGTTGTACGCCTGGACACAAGCAAGCTCGAGGGCCGGATCGGTGATCCGACCAAACGTCTCTCCCCCAACCCCCGCAACTGTCGGATACAGCACCGAGGCGTCGACGCCGTCAGCATCCATCGCCTTCAATCGCTCCACGGGGTCCCACGCGGCCCGAGGCACGTCTGACCAGCTCCGCGGCGCGGCGCGACGATCGGCACAAAGCGCCCCCGCGGATGCCACGCCGGAAATGGGGATCGGGACCCCATCGACCACCCACCTCTCGCGTCCGTCACGCGCGGCGATGTGGGGGACACGATCTCCCCAGGATCTCGAAAGGCGCTCCGTCCAGACTCGGGGGTGCTCCTGAACGTGGTCGTCGACGCTGATCAGGCCAAACTTCCGCACCATCGGTTGAAAAACCCCCAAAGCCCCTCGCTCGGGCTTCGATCAAGCGAGCCGATACAGCCGGAGCGCGTTTTCGTAGAGAAGCTTCTTGCGCTCGTCGTCGGGCACGCCGGCCACCACGCGCTCTACGTGCTCCCACGAATCGGGATAGGTGGACGTGATGTGTGGATAGTCGGATTCCCACATGATATTGTCGACCCCGATGAACTCCCGCAGCTCGATTCCCGACCGTTCGAACCAGAAGTCGACGTAGATCTGGCGCCGGAACGC
>Ga0070741_10004202_pt1 | contig 33977 bp, 33 predicted proteins | sample Coa_R1_4_FD_66440 | JGI IMG/M metagenome (GOLD analysis project Ga0070741, IMG submission 66440) | Surface soil microbial communities from Centralia Pennsylvania, which are recovering from an underground coalmine fire - Coalmine... | ecosystem: Environmental > Terrestrial > Soil > Unclassified ... | reverse complement strand
AAGCGCATCATCGCCGAGACCGGCGCGGGCCAGCACGGCGTCGCGACGGCGACCGTGGCGGCGCGATTCGGCTTCGAGTGCGTCGTTTACATGGGCGCGGTCGATATGGAGCGGCAGGCGCTCAACGTCGCGCGCATGAAATTTCTCGGCGCGAAAGTCGTTCCGGTCACGGCTGGACAGGCGACGCTCAAGGAAGCGATCAACGAAGCGATGCGCGACTGGGTCACGAATGTCCGCACGACTCATTACATTCTCGGCAGCGCCCTCGGCTCGCATCCCTACCCGATGATGGTGCGCGATTTTCACCGCGTCATCGGCGACGAGGCGCGCGCGCAGATTTTGCAAAAAGAAAACCGGCTGCCCGATTTGCTCGTCGCCTGCGTGGGCGGCGGCAGCAACGCCATCGGCCTCTTCTGGCCCTTCCTCAACGACGAGTCGGTCAAGATGATCGGCATCGAAGCTGGCGGCGAAGGCATCTCGCTCGGCAAACACGCCGCGCGTTTCCAGGGCGGCAAACTCGGCGTGCTGCAAGGCACCAAGACCTACCTGCTCGCCGATGAAAACGGCCAGATTCAGCTCACGCACTCCATTTCCGCCGGACTCGACTACGCCGCGATCGGCCCGGAACACGCCTACCTGCGCGACGCCGGGCGCATCGATTATGATTACGCCACCGACGACGAAGCGCTACACGCCTTCCGTTTCCTCTCGCAAATCGAAGGCATCATCCCCGCGCTCGAGTCCTCGCACGCCATCGCCGGCGTCATCAAGCTCGCGCCGAAAATGACGCGCGACCAGATCATCATCGCGAATCTCTCCGGCCGCGGCGACAAAGACGTCGCGCAAGCCGCCGAGCGCTTGCTGAAATAGTTGTTCCGCCAGATGCCGTGCGGCAGCTTCGAAATTTGCTTCGGGTCGCGTCTTAGGGATGCTAAGAAAATCCCTTATGTCGTCCGAGCCGTCTCGTTCAGCGCCGACTGATTCACCATCGCAAGCATCCGCTGCTCCGGTGGAAAAGCGACAGCAACCGCGCAATCGGAAACTCATCATCGCCATTGTCGTCGTCGCGGTGGTTCTCGTGATCGCGGTTCCGCGCGTGATCCATGGATTGCACACGGTTTCGACCGACGACGCCTACGTGAACAGCTACGTGACCTTCGTTGCGCCGCGCGTGGCGGGGCAGGTTGCGCGAGTGCTGGTCGATGACAACAACTCCGTGAAAAAAGGCGACGTGCTCGTGGAACTCGATCCCGAACCGTATCGCGTGCAGGTGGCGATCAAGCAGGCGACGGTCGAAGCGGCAAAGGCGGATCTTGTCGTCGCCGAGGCGACGATCCGCAGCCAGATCGGACTGCTGCGCAGCCTGCGCTTCAAGCTCGATCACGCCATCGAGGATGTGCACAACCAGATCGCGATTTTGCGCGCGCGCGTGGCGACGCTCGACCAGACGAAAGCGACGCTCGCGCTTGCGCAGACGGAGTTTGATCGCGCGAAAAAACTCGTCGCGACGAAAGTCGTGAGCAGCGAAGAGTTCGACCAAAAACGCGAGGCACTCGACGTGGCGCAGGCGCAGATGCAGCAGGCGGTTGAAAACGTAAACCAGCAGCGCGTCGAGCTCGGTCTTCCGCTCGAGCCGGAACCCGGCAAAGGTCTCGCGGATGTCCCGCCGGATCTGGATCAGAATTTTTCCAGCGTTCGCCAGGCGCTTGGCGAGCTGATGCAAGGCGCGGGGCAGCTCGGCGTTGTCGCCTCTTCGTATAATATGACGCCGAAGGAAGTGATCGCGGAATTTCACCGGCGCGATCCGAAGGACGACATCGACAAAATTTACAACGACATCGTGAAAGCCGCTCCCGCATTGAAACAGGCGCAGGCGAAGCTCGCGCAGGCGGAGCGCGATCTCGACCAGGCGCAGCTCGATTTGCGCTATTGCACGATTGTCGCGGAAATCGACGGCGTCGTCACCCGCCGCAACGTGAATCCCGGCAATCACGTGCTCGTCGGCCAGAGCCTCATGGCCGTGCGCTCGCTGCGCGATGTGTGGGTGGACGCCAATTTCAAGGAGACGCAACTTCGCGATCTGCGCATCGGTCAGCGCGTCGATTTGAAGGTGGATATGTATGGCGGCAAACATCAATTCGCAGGCCGCATCTCCGGCTTCACGATGGGCACGGGCTCGACACTCGCATTGCTCCCGCCGCAAAACGCGAGCGGCAATTTCGTCAAAGTCGTGCAGCGGGTTCCCGTGCGCATCGAAGTGCTGAATTACGACCCGGACAAGTTGCCGCTGTTCGTCGGCACGTCGGTGGAAACAGAAGTGGACGTTAAAAGCGCGCCGTCCGGCCTCGACGCCGGCAGGGTGTTGCAGGGATCGATTCAACCGGCGACTTCGGCGAAGCGGTGAACCCAGCCTCGCCAGCGATCGCAGCGCCGTTCGTTGCGGCAAAAGCGCGCGTCTTCAATCCCTGGATCGTCGCGCTGGCGGTGGTGATTCCTACGTTCATGGAGGTGCTCGACACGACGATTGCGAACGTCGCGCTGCGCTACATCGCGGGCGGACTTTCCGCGCCGGTGAGCGACAGCGAATGGGTCATCACGAGCTATCTCGCGGCCAACGCCATCATCCTGCCGATCTCCGGCTGGATCAGCGTGCGTCTCGGCAGGCGAAATTATTTCCTGCTCTCGATCGCCGTTTTCACGCTGGCATCGGCGCTGTGCGGAATGGCGACGAGCCTGAACATGCTCATCGCCGCACGCGTGCTGCAAGGCCTCGCCGGCGGCGGATTGCAGCCATCGAGCCAGGGCGTGTTGCTCGATGCTTTTCCAAAAGAAAAACAAGGCGCCGCGCAGACGATGTTCGGCATCGCCGCCCTGCTCGCACCGGTGGTCGGGCCGACCCTCGGCGGCTACATCACCGACCACTACGGCTGGCGCTGGATTTTTTACCTCAACCTCCCCGTCGGCCTGTTCGCGCTCTGGCTCTGCAACCTAGTCGTCTCCGATCCCGACTATCTCAAGAGCGAGCAGGCCGCGGCGCGCCAACGCCACGCGCCATTCGACACGCTCGGCCTTTGCCTGCTCAGCATCACCATGGTCTGCTGGGAAATTGCGCTCAGCAAAGGGCAGGAATGGGACTGGCTCGGCGATCCATTTTTCCGCGTGCAAACGCTGCTCCTGCTCTTCGCATTCTGCCTCGGCGCGCTCATCTGGCGCGAACTGCGCTTTGCCAATCCGCTTATCAATTTCCGCACACTGCGAGAGCCGAGCTTTCGCGCCTCCTGCATCGTGATCTTCTGCGCGTTCGGCGTGCTTTACTCGAACACCACCACGCTTCCCGCCCTGCTGCAATCGCTCTTCGGCTACGATGCGTTCACCTCCGGCCTCGTCCTTTCACCCGCCGGCATCGGCGCGGTGATCATGCTTTTCGTCATCGGGCTTTTAATCGGGCGCGGTGTCGATGCGCGCTGGCTCATCGGCGCCGGGGTGCTGACCATGGGTGCCGGCAGTTTCTGGATGTCGCGCCTCACGCTCGACATCAGCCCGTGGCAGGTCGTCTGGCCGCGCATCGTGATCATCATCGGCCTCTCCATGACGTTCGCCCCGCTCAACGTCGCCGCATTTCTCCACATCCCGAAAGAGCTCCGCGGAGCCGCCGTCGGCCTCCTCGCGCTGCTTCGCAATGAAGGCGGCAGCGTTGGCACCTCCGTCGCTCAAACGCTCCACGACCGGCGCGAGCAATTCCACCTGCTGCGCCTCGGCGAAAACCTCGACCCGCTCAACCCCGCCGTCACCGATTTCCTCACCCGGGGCCAGGCCGCCGTCCTCACCGCCAACGGCGACCCGAACGCCGCGCAACAAATCGCCCTCGCCACCCTCGACAACCTGCGCCAGGTGCAAGCCTCCTCGCTCGCCTACTTCGACACCTTCTTCATCTTCGGCGTCGTCTCCGCCGCCCTCGTCATCCTGGTCCTGCTCATGAAACGCTCCGTCGCCGAAAAAGGCGCGCACGTGGCGGCGGAATAGGGAAAAAGCCTTCCAAGCCGCAACTGTCGCAAAAAAGAACATCCGACCCGCGTCCGGTCCCTTTCGCCAATTGCAGGCCTCACCGCACCCACTCCCGACGCTGTCAGGGCAAAAACCCCGCCCGCGAGCTGGCTTCAGGACGTCGTCCGCACCCAAACCTGCCGGCGGGCAGCCCTCCGGACGCCGTCCGGACACGTGCCGCTGCAGAGGCGAGGCTCCGGACGCCGTCAGATCGCCTGCCTCTGCAGCGGCGGCCAATCTGCCCGCGTCAGATCCCGCGCCTGCCGTCAGGCGGCCAATCTGACGCCGTCAGATCACGCAACCCTGCTCAGGCGGGCGATCTGACGCCATTTTTGGACATTTCTTTAGCCAATCCTGTCCAAAAACTGTAAAAAACAGCCATTTTGTGCCGAACCGCCAAAAGCCCTCTTATTTCCAGCGAATGCACACGGTGAGGGCGGCGGCAATTCATAGCCGAAAAGCGAGGCGGTTGATGCAATTAACAGGACAAAGGCCGTTGAACTTCGGAATGAGGCAAGGGGTTGTCTGGTCATATGTAGGTTGATATGCAAAAAGAAGGGAGGGTCGCATTTGGGCGTCATTTGCCGGCTTCTACGGCTTTCTGCCGCGCAATGGTGTAGCTCTTGATCATGGGCGCGCGGCCGGTGCAATCAATTGATCCGGCCCGAGCGACTGCGTCGCCGCGACGTCATCCGCCGTGAACGCACCGTTGTAGATGCGGAATTCGTTCAGGTTGAAATCGAGATACTGATCGCCGCTGTAAAACGACCGCCCGATGTAGCTGAACAGGATTTTGATGGCGCTCAGCGGGGTTGTCACCGAAGTGCTTTGCGCCTTGAGCGCGCCATTGACGTAGAGCGCCATCTGGCTCTGCGCGGGGTTGAACACCGCCGTGACATGCAGGTTCGTCTGGTTGCTCCAGTTCCCGGAAGGATTCGGCGAGGTGTTCTGTTCTCCGGAATAATTCCCGGACGTGATCGCGATGCGGCCGCTCTTGGGCTGACACATGATGTAGCCGGATCCGGAAGTGCCGCTGATATTGCCAAAGCCAAAAAAACAGCAGTTGGTGGGCAGCGTCGATGGAAACGTCACCCACGCCTCGATGGTCACCGCCTTGGAGTTGCCCAGAATTCCGGCTGGCAAGTTGACGTATTGCGAGCCGGCCGCTTTCAATTGCACCTGCCCGCCGCCGAGCGTGCCGCCATTCGGCAGCGAGCCGTTCCAGGCCGAGCCACCCACGGAATCGGCCACGGTCGTGCCGCTGGTTTCGCTGAAGCTGTAGCGATGGGCCAACGTCACCACATTGACAAACGGCACCGCGGACACCGGCGCGGAATCGGGGCTTTCGGCTCCTCCCGAGGTCATCGAGACCACGTAGTAATACGTCGTGCCATTAGTCAATTTCGAATCGGTGAAGCTCGTCCCGGTGACATTGGCGACGGACACATAGGGCCCTCCGCTGGCGGATGCCCGTTTTAACTTGTAGGAAGTCGCGCCGGGAAACGCGTTCCATTGCAAAGCGACTTTCCCATCGCCGGGGGTCGCCGTGACGCTGCCGGGCGGAAGATGGAAGGCGTCGTCACGGATCACGGTCCCGTGTTTCACGATGCTCATGCCCGGCAAATAGATAAGCGGCGACCAATTGATAAGATCAGGACTGGTCATGTATTGTTGCACATCATACATGGGGTCCACTTGCATAAACCACGAGCCGTCGGCGAGCTGTGTGGCGCACGGACCCTCCAGATTCGCCCAATCGGGACGATCCGGCAGGTAGGTCCACGGGCCGGTGATGGACGGTGCGGTCGCGTGATGCAGCAACTTGCTTTTGGTGAAGCAATGCCAGGTGTCGCCGACCTTGAGCACCTGCGTGTCGAGATGCATCGCGCCGATGCCGATGTCTACCGGCCCGCTCCAACTCGTCAGGTCGCGGTTGGTCGCCGTGTAAAGATAGGGCCGCAAATCGCTGTCCGCGGACGAGCAGTTGACGATGAACTTGGGAACACCGCTGCCGTCCACCACCCACTCCGGTGCCCAGCTCACTTTCACTCCGGGGATGCCGGTCGTGGAAATGTTGGGCATCGTGTGCCACGTCTGCAGATCGGTGCTCCACGCAAGGCCGACGAAATTCTCGTAGGCGTAGGGTTTGTTGGGAGGTGGCGCGGTGAAGACAAGGTAATACCGGCCGTCCGTGTGCTTCATGATGCTCGGATCGCGCAACGCACCACTCGGACCGCCATAACCTGTGGTCGAATAGAGCGAGTAGTGGATGGCATCCAACGAGGTGTAGATGCGCAGCTTCATGTCCTCCGCGCCGTCGCCCGTAAACGTGGCGAAAATATACACGGGAGGTGTGGCGGCGGAAGCCACTTGCGCCACTTGAAGCGCCATCAGGGCAATGACCAACTTCAGGAAAGACGCACGAGTGAATTGGATTAGGTAGGCAATCATGAGGTGTCGCTTTTGAGATTCCGATCAGTGCTTCCACTCCACGCCAGCGGTCGTGGGGACCACTTCCTTGATTGAACCATCCGGGTTGTATTCGAGGTAATCTGCACAGACTTGCCTTTGCCACGTGAGCCCGGGGCCTTTGGCCGGGCGGTGATAGAAGACATACCACTTCAATCCGAGTTGGGCGATGGAGCCGTGAATATTGCCGCCACCATTGTCAAAAATGATTCGGCCCCGATACTCCCAAGGCCCCAAGGGATTGGTGGCAGTGCTGTAAACCATCACCTGATTTTTAGACGGCCCTTTGTATGCTCCGGCGGGGTAACTCAGATAGTAAATGCCGTTGCGTTTGTGAACCCAGGGACCTTCGCCGGGATCGTGAACGTCTAGCGCGATCAGATCGCCGTCCCGTGTGATCATATCCTCCTTAAGTTTCACGACGTGAAATTTTCCATTGCCAAAAAACAGATAAGCCTGGCCATCGTCATCGATGAAGACGTTTGGATCAATGGCCCTTCCCTCTTTCAACTCTGTCGCGCTGATGAGGGGCTTGCCGATCGGATCCACAAACGGCCCTTCAGGCTTATCTGATACGGCAACGCCGATCTTGCCGGCACCGCTAGGCACGGCGAAGTAGAGGTAATACTTACCGTTTCGTTTGATGCAGTCCGGAGCCCAGAGGCTTTTATCGCTCTCCCATTTCACGTCTGAACGCTGGAAGGCTATCCCGTGGTCTTTCCAGTGCAACAGATCGGACGAGGAATAGACGTGGAAATCATAGGTTGTCCAGGATCGGCCCGAGGCTTGATCGTGCGTGCAATAGAGATAAACCTTGCCGTCGAATTCACGAGCGCTGACATCTGCGGCAAGGTCAGGGAAGAGCGGGTTGGCAGCCTGGAGCGCGGCCGCCTGGAGCAGGAGAGTGGAAAAGATCGAAAGAAGTTTCATACGCGTAATGATTTGGAATGGGATCAGAGTGGATTTTGCCTCGCCGGCTCGGACGGGGCGGCGGTGCAGGTGTTGCCAACCGCGAAGGCGAGAGCAGCGAGGATTGCGCAGGCGGAGAGCAGGCGGATGACGGAAGAAACAGGGGATGTGATTGCGAGAAATGGATTCATAGGAAATTACTGGAAGTTAACGGATCGCGCCGTCGGTGTGCAAAAGACGTGCGGATCGGTGCGATGCGTTGCGATGGGTTCAAGGGTTGTTTTAATGAAAAAAACAGTCGTGAATGTCCAGCAGCAAGCGTTGCGCGGAAGGGGCGTGTTTATTGCAACAGCGCGCGGCCGATTGAGGTCAATTCGCCCTATCGGTGCCTTTGCGGTTGACTTGGGCGGGGGTGAGCTGGAGTTTGGGCGCATTCCGCAGTTCACCTCCGGCAACGCGGCGGCGATGGATGTGGGATACGCCTTTTCATGAGAATTTGCGCCGCGGTTTTTTCCCATGAATACCCATTTGCTGGTAATTGAACCGCTGGAGGCGCGCATCGCGCCGGCGACGATCATCGTGAATACCACGGGCGACACGAGTCACGTCTTCGGGAAGACGAGTCTGCGTGATGCGCTGGAGAGTGCCGATAATCATCCCGGTCCCGACACGATCATTTTTCATCTACAAGCTCCGCCTCCGCATGATGAGAACCGGATTATCCTCTCGAATGGCGAGCTAACCAGCAACGGAAACGTGACGATCAAAGGCCCCGGCAAGCTCATCATCGATGCGAATGGCACCCACCGCGCTTTTGATTTTAACGATGCGAATGATCCCACGCACAGCAGCGACAGCCCGGTGTCGATGAGCGGGCTGACGATCATCAATGGGAAGGCGGCTAACTATGGCGGCGCGATTTATTCGACCGAATCGCTGACGCTCAAAAACATGACGATTTCCGGCAACGACGCGTCGGGCGGCGGCGGTGTGGAGGTGTTTGGCAATGCGACGGCGGGGACGAAGGTGAGCATCAGCACTTCGCTGATCACCGGCAACACCTGCCAGAATTACGGCGCGGGATTAAACCTCTACCATCTCACCTCGCTGAAGATGACGAAGACGGTGGTGAGCGGCAACACGGCTGCGCATAACGCGGGTGGCGGGATGATCGCGGGGATCAACAGCACCGGCACCGGGATGGCGATCACGAACTGCACCTTTGCGGATAACCAAGCCGATCACGGCGGCGGATTGGTGGTGAATGATTACAACACGGCGACGACATCGAAGACGGTAATCAGCGGGACGAAGATCACCGGCAACTCGTGCTCGAGCAAGACGTATGGCGGCGGCGGGTTGATCGTCGATGCGGGGAATACGGTGATCACCAGCTCGACGATCAGCGATAACTCGGCGGTCTATGACGGCGGCGGGATCGAGGCGATTGGTTTTCTCTCACTAACGATTTCCTCCAGCACCATCGCGGACAATAAGACGACGAAAACAGGTTTGTCTGCGCATGGTGGCGGCGGCCTTTTCGTGATGGGCAACGGTTCCGCGACGCCGAAGCCGGTGAAGGTTGCCGGTTCGCACTTTACCGGAAACGAGAGCAAGCGGGACGGCGGAGGCATCATGGCAACGGAAGGCATCTCGCTGACGATCTCGGCGTCGACTTTTTCCGGCAATACGGCTGATGAGGGTGGTGGAGTGGGCACAGCCGGCACCGGCGTGAACCGTGTGGATCTCCATGTGAGCGGCTCCACATTTTCCGATAACGTCGCGGGCTACATCGTCGTCACCAGCGGTGGCGAAGGCGGCGTTGGTGAGGGCGGCGCGATCTATGCGACTGGCGGCGGTGCGGTGACGATTAGTTCATCGAAGGCTACCGGAAACTTCGCCGGCATTTCGGGTGGAGGCTTCTTTCTGAAGAGCACAGGATTGGTGACGGTCAAAAACGTGGTCGTGTCGAACAATGTCGCCAGCCCGCTGCTTGCAAATCGAACAGGTGGCGGCGGAATGGTGATCGATCATACGCCCGGCTTTCAGGTGACCGGCAGCACTTTTAAAAACAATACAGGAGGATACGGCGGCGGGATTTTTCTCTACGATTCCGGTGGCGGCGGCAGCAGCATCCTCAACACTACGATTTCCGGGAACACCGCGGGCCGCTTCGGCGGCGGCGTTTACAACCTCGATCCCGGCGCAACCGGGGTCGTCACGCTCCAGATCGCGAAAGTCACCGGTAACAGCGCGCCCACCGGCGCAGATGTGACCGACGATGCCGGCGATCTCAGCACGTTTAATTTCGTCTGAGCCGACGCGAATCGCGCCGTTGCTTAAGCTTCCCGGCCTTTCGCGGTTAGGCGCATGACGAGGATGTAGAGCGCGGTGAAGGCGACTGCGCCGAGGACGATCCAGAGCGACTGGTGCTTAATGAAGTGGACGAGTGCGTCGGGCTGGGTGATGAGGTCGGGTTCGACGCGGTAGGCTTTTTCGCCGAGCGCGGCGAGGACGTAGCACCAGATGGCGGAGCCGATGATGGTCATGGCGCTAAAGACGCCGAATGGCATGCGGATGATGCCTGCGGGGATGGAAATCAAATGGCGGATGACGGGCAGCAGACGCGCGAAGAAGACGCCGCCGGCTTCGTAGCGGTGGATCCATTGCTCGCCGCGGACGAGTTTTTCTTCGCTAATGAAAAAGAGCCTGCCCCATTTCACGATGATGACGCGGCCGACCCAGCGCGAAATCCAATAGGTGATCGCCGCGCCGAGCCATGAGCCGAACGTGCCGGCGGCGATGACGCCCCAGAAATTCATGTGTCCCTGCGCGGCCCAAAACGCGGCGGGCGGGATGACGACTTCGCTCGGCACGGGGAAGATCGAGCTTTCCATCGCCATGAGCGCGATGATGCCGAGGTAGCCGCCCTGTTGCACCCACGAGAACCAGACGAACAAAAGATGATGCATGCGGAGTGTCTAAACAGCACCCCAGTTCGTGGCTAGATTTAAAATGCAAAATACAAAATGCAGAATTTTGCAGCGCGGCGCGAGCGGAGGCTCAGCGCTGGATTAATTTCGGGACGATCGTTTTCGCCAAGGCGGTGAATGCGCCGACTGCGCTGTTCACATCCGAGTCGATGAGGCGCAGCAGGCCGATCTCGACGTCGAGGCTTTTGCCCTGGAGTCGAATCGCCTTTAGCTTCAAAGCCTCGCGTTCGCGCAATGTGATCGATGGCATCAACGCGGCGGCCTGCAGCGGCCCGAGCGAACGCAGGAGCACGCCGATCGCATTGATCTCGGCGACGGTGCGCGGCCGGACTTTGTGTTTGCGGCAGATTTCATCGGACATGCGGCGCATGACGAAACTGTCGGGCAACTGCAGCAGGCGTTGCTGGTGCAGCTCGGAGAGCTGGACGGTGCGGCGGCGCGCCCATGGATGCGACTCGGAAACGATCAGCGCGAACTGATCGGTGCAGAGTCGCTCGTAGTGCAGGTTCGGCGAGTGGCGCGTGAGGAAACCGAGGCCGACGTCCATCCGCCCTTCCTCGATCGCGGTCTCGATTTCCGTCGATGAGATTTCCTCAACCGTCAGGTTGATGCCGGGATGCGCGGCGGCGAACCGGCCGAGCAGCGGCGGCATGAGCGGGACATTGAGAATCGGCACGACGCCGAGATGCAGCGCGCCGCGCGAGCGGCCCGGTTCGCTCGCGAGTTCCTCGAGGAAATGCTCGAGCTGCCGCAAAATCGCGCGGGCGTGTTCCTGGAAAACCTGTCCGCTCGGCGTAAGCAGAATGCGTTTTCCGCGGCGCTGGAAAAGCGAGACGCGCAACTCCGCCTCGAGATCGCGCATCTGCTGCGAGACGCTCGGTTGCGAGATGCCGAGCCGATCCGCCGCGCGGCTGAAACTGCCGGCCTCGGCGACAGCGAGGAAGTAGCGGAGGTGCCGGATGTCGAGAGGATCGTGCATCGAATTTCGCGTAGGAAAGCGCAGCCCATCGCAACTGCGCATGCAAGCCAAATAGCGCTTTCATAACCAGAGACTATCATGGTATTTTCGTTTCCTTTATCACGAGCCCCTATGCTTTTCCCAAAATTCTGCTGCGCGATCGCGCTCACCGCCCTCATTTTTAGCGGGTGTAAAAAGAATGCCGAGCCCGCGACGCCGGGCGCAAACGGCCTGACGAAAGTGCGTGTCGGCTACATCGGCATCACGTGCGAGGCGCCGATTTTCTGCGCGGTGGAAAACGGATTTTTCAAGGAGGAAGGCCTCGAGCCGGAACTCGTGAAATGCGAGTGGTCGAAATACAAGGACGTGCTCGCGCTCGGCGGTTACGACATCACGCACCATCTCGTGATGTATTTTCTCAAGCCGATCGAGCAGGGGCTCGACGTGAAATTTACCGGCGGAATCCATCGCGGCTGCCTGCGCGTGCAGGCGTGGACGAAGGGCGACATTCACACGATCGAAGATTTGCGCGGCAAGAAGATCGGCGTGCCGGGCATGGGCACGCCGCCGTTTATTTTCACAAACCGGGTGCTCGGCTCGCACGGCATCGACCCGATGAAAGAAGTGCAGTGGCGCGTGTTTCCCGCGGGCGAACTCGGGCTCGCGCTCGAAAAGGGCGAAGTCGATGCGGTGGCTGATTCCGAGCCGATCGGCACGCTGCTGCTCGCGCAGGGAAGCGTGCGCACGGTCGCCGACCAGGCAAAGGACGCACCTTACAAAGACGAGTATTGCTGCGCGGTGATCGCGAACGGCAAATGGCTCGCCGCAAATCCGAAAATCGCCGCAGCCGCGACGCGCGCTTTGCTCAAGGGCGCGAAGTGGGTGCAGGCAAATCCGCGCGCCGCAGCGCAATTGTCCGTCGAGAAAAAATACCTCGCTTCAAACCCGGAGCTGAACACGACAGCGATCGGCAATTTGAGTTACATCCCGAGCGTGACCGGCGCGGAACAGGCGGTCATTTCCGCCGCGGCTGAAATGAAAAAGGCGGGCATGCTGAGCCCGACGACAGACGTGCAGGAACTCGCGAAAAAAGCGTTTGTGCATCTCGAAGGCGTCGACGATGCGTGGATCGCAAATTTGTCGGTGGCGAAAGTGGAAGACGGACAGGTGCCGCCGGATCAAGCGTTGCGGCTCGCGGCGGAACTCCAGGCCGACGCTCCGAAAGTCATCGCGACCTGCTGCGCGCCGAAATCAAAAGTCGCGCCGGCTTCCGAGCCGTCGAAGATCGCAACGACAAAGTAACGTGACACAGCAAGTGATTGCATCGGACACGCTAGCCGGGGTCGATAACCCGGAAAGTTTGCGCCCGCACCGCGCTTCCTGGCCGATGCTATTCGTAGTGCCGATTGCCACTGCAATTGCGCTCGGCGTCCACTTTGCTTTTTCAAAAAATGAGCCGGCGGCGGAGACGCGCTCTTACGCGATTTTTCTGGGTCTCGTGCTCGGCATTGCGTTACTCGGCGCGGTGGTGCAAATCGTCTGGCAGGGTTTGCGGCAATGGCTGCTCCATATGTCGCCGATTCTCGCGGCGGCGCTGATTTTTCTCACGATCCTCGAAGTCATCACCGCGGGCTTTCACTTGCTGCCGATGCCCTATTTTCCAAGCCCCGCGGGCATTTTGCAAAGTCTCATCAACGATCGCGCGATGATCCTCGACAGCATGTGGAACTCGCTGCAACTGCTGCTTGGCGGTTACGCACTCGGCGTGTTTGTCGGCGTGGTGACGGGCGTTTGCATCGGCTGGTTTGAACATGCGCGATACTGGGGAATGCCGGTGCTGAAAGTGGTCGGGCCGATTCCCGCGACGGCGTGGATTCCACTCGCGATGGTCGTTTCGCCAAATGCGTTTTTTTCGGCGCTCGGAATCATCGCGCTCGCGGTTTGGTTTCCCGTGACGATGCTCACCGCGTCGGGCATTTCAAACACGCGCGCATCGTATCTCGACGTCGCGCGCACGCTCGGCGCGGGACGCGCTTATCTGATTTTTCGCGTCGCGATTCCCGCGGCGATGCCGAACATTTTCATCGGGCTTTTCATGGGACTCGGCGCGTCATTTCTCACCCTCGTCGTCGCCGAGACCGTCGGCGTGAAAAGCGGCCTCGGCTGGTATGTGCAATGGGCGCAAGGCTGGGCCGAGTATGGAAAAGTTTACGCAGCGCTGCTCGTGATGGCGGCATTTTTTTCGACGATCATGACGCTGCTCTTTAAGCTGCGCGATCGCGTGCTCGTGTGGCAGAAAGGGATCATCAAATGGTGACCGCTCCCGCTGCGAACGCGGCTGCCGAAGGTTCGTCGCTGCGTGTGCGCGACGTGAGCAAACGCTTTGTGTCGCCGGACGGTGCGGAATTTCTCGCGCTTAAATCCGCGTCGCTCGAAGTCGGTGCCGGCGAGCTCGTCTCGCTCATCGGGCCGAGCGGTTGCGGCAAATCGACGCTGCTGCGTCTCATAGCGGGTCTCGACACGCCGAGCGCGGGTGAGCTTTACGTCGGCACGGAGCGCATCATTAGCCCGTCTGCGAGTCGCGGGCTTGTTTTCCAAGACCCGAATCTTTTTCCGTGGCTGACTGTCCGGCGCAATGTTCAGGCAGGGCTCGTGGCGCGCGGAGTTTTACACGAGAAACATCACGAGCCGGATGAATTCATCCGGCTCGTCGGCCTCGAAAGTTTCGCGAACACGTTTCCGCATCATCTTTCCGGCGGCATGGCGCAACGCGTCGCGCTCGCCCGCGCGCTGATCAATCATCCAAAAATCCTCCTGCTCGACGAACCGCTCGGCGCGCTCGACGCTTTCACGCGCATGAGGATGCAGGACGAAGTGCTGCGGCTCTGGCAGACGCGCCGCACGACGATGCTTCTCGTTACGCACGACATCGATGAAGCGATTTACATGAGCGACCGCATCGTAATCATGTCGCCGCGCCCCGGTCGCATCGAACGCATCATCGAGGTCGGCATCGAACGTCCGCGCGAACGAAGCAGCGCTGAATTTCTTAAGCTGCGCGGCGGGATTCTCGACATGCTTCATTTCGCCGGCGGCGAAACAGCGTAACGCGAGCTAGCGGCGCGCCATTTTTACGCCGAGCACGAAACCGCAAAATGCGAGGATGATTCCGAGCGCGAAATAGTTTTCCTGCATTCGCGGCGAGAAGATCAGGAAAAAACCGTGGCCTTTCACAAGCGCCGCAAAGCTCGAAACACAAAACGGCATCATGAAAAAACGCGCAGCCGGCCAGAAACCGATGCGCGAACTGCCATTCGTCGCTGCGTTTAACAACAGCGCGAAGCCGACAATCACTGCAATGCCGAGCGACGTGAGCCAGAGATTGCGGCTCGCATCAAAGTAACGCGTGACGAAAAACGCATACCAGATGAAATAACACCACAGGATGATCCGGCCTTTCGTCAGGTTCGCGAAATACTTCATCCGGCTCGTCTAGCGGCGAACCGGCCATCTCGTCAAACGACTAAAGCGTGACCCAGCGGAGCGCGAGCGCGAGGAGCAGCGCACCGGCGGCCAATTCGACACCGGTTGAAAAGTCGCTGCGCCCGCGATCAAATTTTTTAATGGCGACATGAATCCACTTCATTTCGCCTTATGCGTTAAGCATCGGGCGTGCCGCGGCGAAAGCGTGCCTTTTTAAAAAATGTCTGCGTTCTCGGATGAGAAACCGGAATCCTGTCGGATCGATTCGAGCCGGCGGCGAATGCCGCGGGCCGATTCAGGCCGGTTAAGGTGCTTGGTGAAAAAATCGAGAATCACCGGCAGCGTCGAAACGATGCCGAGCGACAACATCGCGATCGCGGTGTTGCGCTGTGCTTTCTCGCGCATTCTTCCGGCAAGCAGCAGTCCGATGCCGCAGCCGACCGCTGTCTGCGTGACCGCGACGATGCTGGTGACGGGCAGGTTTTCGATGTAATTTTGGCGGGGTAGCTGCATATCGGAATCTCGTTCAGGATAGATCGAAAATAAATCTCGAATCGCACCTTTTGTTTCTATTTAGTGACACGGACTTTTTTGCAAAGCAAGTTCCGCGCACATGCAACGACCAATTTACGTGCTCATCCTCGCCGGCGGCAGCGGCGAACGCTTCTGGCCGCTGAGCCGCCGTTCGCGCCCGAAGCAGCTGCTCTCGCTTTTTTCCGAAAGCACGTTGCTGCAGGATACGGTCGCGCGTCTCGACGGGCTGGTGCCGCGGGAAAACATTTTGATTCTCACAAATCGCGACCAGGAAAAAGCCGTGCGCGCGCTCGCACCGGATTTGCCGGAGGAAAATATCGTCGCCGAGCCCGCGAAACGCGACACAGCCGCGGCGATCGCACTCGGCGTCGCGTGGGTTTCGCTGCGCGATCCGTCCGCGACGATGATCGTGCTGCCCGCGGATCATCTCATTAAAAACAAAGACGCATTTCAGCGCACGCTGCGCACTGCGGCGGCGGCGGCGGAGCAAACAGGCGAACTCGTGACGATCGGCATCAAACCGACCTGGGCGTGCCCCGGCTTTGGCTACATCGAGGAAGGCAAGCCGATCGAGATCGACGCCGGGGCAAACGCGCCGCGCATTTTCGAAGTCGCGCGCTTTCGCGAAAAACCGAGCGCGGAACTGGCCGAGACATTTTTGCAGCAAGGTAACTTTCGCTGGAACGCGGGTATGTTCATCTGGCCGCTCGCCTCGATTTTAAGCGCGTTCGAACGCCACACGCCGGAGCTCGCGGAATTCGTCGCGCAGATTCACCAGACGAAAAATCTCGCAAAAGCGCTCGACGAAAAATTTCCACACTTGCCGAAAATCTCCATCGACTACGCGATCATGGAAAAAGCCGCGCGCGTGCTAATGGTCGAGGCGGCGTTCGACTGGGACGACGTGGGAAGCTGGACCGCCGTCGCGAAATATTTGCAGCAGCACGCCGATGGAAACATCAGTAATCACGACGCGCTGACGACGCTAAACGCAGCGAACAATATCGTTTTCACAAAAGAAAAGAAGCACGTCGCATTGATGGGCGTGCGCGATTTGATCGTCGTGCAAACCGACGACGCACTGCTCGTCTGCAGCCGCGAGGACGCGGAGAAAATCAAAAACCTCATCGGCTCGATCCCGCCGGAATTGCAATGAACCGCGCACTCGGCATCGATCTCGGCGAAGCGCGCATCGGCCTCGCGATTTCCGACGAGCTCGGCGTGCTCGCGCATCCGCTCGAGACGATCGTCGTAAATGAAATCCGCGACCCGCTCGCGCGCATCAGTGAAATTGTCGCGCGCGAAAAAATCGGCATGATTGTGCTCGGGATGCCGCGCAACATGAACGGCACTTACGGCCCTGCCGCGGAAAAAACGCGCGAATTTGCGAAGCAATTGCAGGAGCGCGTCACGTGCGAAATCAAATTTTGGGACGAGCGGCTAACCTCGGTCGCCGCACAAAAATCGCTGCACGCCGGTGGTAAAAACGTAAAGCAAAGTCGCGCGGTGATCGACCAGGTCGCTGCGCAAATGATTTTGCAAGGCTGGCTCGATTCGCAAGCGATGCTCGGTTGATGCCGCGCCTGAAGCTCACTATTGCATACGATGGCCGCCCGTTTCGCGGCTGGCAGAGCCAAGCTGGCGGCAACACCGTGCAGGATTTGCTGCAACATGCGTTGACTACCATTTGCGGCGAAAAAATTTCCGTCCAGGGCGCGGGCCGCACGGACGCAGGCGTTCACGCGCTCGCGCAGTGCGCTCATGCGGACGTGTCCGCGCGCGAGCTCGACTGGATCGCCGCGCTTAACGCGAATCTGCCGCGAGAAATTCGCGTGCTGAAATGCGTGCGCGCTCGCGCCGATTTTCATGCGCGCTTTTCGGCGACGGGAAAAATTTACACTTATCGCATTTGGAATGCGGCCGTGCTTTCGCCTTTCGAACTCGGCCGCGCGTGGCATGTCTCGGAAGAACTCGATCTCGACAAGCTGAATTTTGCCGCCGCACATCTAATCGGCACGCACGATTTCGCCGCATTCGCCGCGAACCGCGGAAACCCGGCGGAAAACACGGTGCGAACGATTCGTAAACTGCGTGTGCAAAAGCGCGGCGCCGTGATTGCCATCACGTTTGAAGGCGACGGGTTTCTCTACAAGATGGTGCGGCTGATGACCGGCGCGCTGGTGCGCGTGGCGCAAGGCCGCGCCGATTCGCGCATGATCGGAAATCTGCTCCACAGCAAAACCAAATGCACTTTCGTCGCCCCCGCCGCAGGGCTTTACCTCACGCGCGTGCTTTATTGAGCTGCCGACGGCGACGCCCCGCTCGCGGCTTCCGCGCCCGCTTTTTTAATCAAGATCGCATACCGCTCGATCGAGTATTTCGCGTTGTTGAGTTCGCACAAATAACGCAGCGCCTCCGTGAACGGCACATTCGAGAGATTCAGCGTCACTTTGTTATCGAGCGCTTCCTGCGGCAATTGTGTTACAAATGAAACTTGCGCCGATTGCTTCGCCGCCTGCTGTTTCAAATACTCGAGCGCGGTGCCGAATGTTGCGTCCTGAAATTTCACCGTCGGTAAAATCACCGTGCTCAATTTTTTCTCGAGCTGGACGCCGGCGCCCGATTTCTTCTCCTGGGTCTGGATGATGCGCAGGTAATTTCGCGCGACGACGTTTGTGGGATCGATCTGCAGCACCATCTGGAATTTCGCTTTCGCCGTCTCGGCATCGCCGCTGATGTAAGCCCGCTGCGCCTCGGATGCGAGTTGCGATGCGCTTTGCGCGAATGCGGAGAAGGCGCTGCCGACGAGCGCGAGAACGAGGAGGAACTTCATATGTCGAATGCTCCTCCAAGTTTGCCGCAAATTCAACGCTCCTGCCGAATCACCGCCGCTCCTTTGGCCGTTAGCGAGATCGCGCCGTCGCATGGCTTTTGCGCGAGCATTTCAAAGCCACGCAACTCTGCGCCGCGCAACTCGACCGGGTGTTCGAGATGATTTAACAAAAAGAAAAAGCGGCTCGTTCCGTTTTCGCGCATTGTCACTTCGACTCCCGCTGGCGCATCGAGCGGAGCCCGAACGCCGCTTTCGGCGGTCACGCGATCGATCAAATCGCTGTAAAACGCGAGCTCGGCTTGCATGCCGATGTAGTAAGCTTTGCCGGCGCTAAATTGATTGCACGTCACCGCCGGCCGGCCCGCGTAAAAATCATGCACAAAAGTCGCGAGCACGTCAGCGGTTTCGCTGCGGATGACGTCGCTCCAGAGCGTCGTTTCGTATTCTTTCCGCACGCCGCTCAGCTTTGAGCTGATGCAGTTCGTCGCGTTTTCCGGCAGCGGATCGAATTCCTCGACTTCGATGCCGAGCAACCGCCGCAACGGCGCGGGATAACCGCCGAGGTGAATGCGATCGCATTCGTCCACAATGCCGCTGAAAAACGAGACGACGAGCGTGCCGCCCCGCTCGACGAACAAAGCGAGTTTGTCCGCGACGCCCGGTTTGATCATGTAAAGCGCCGGCGCAATGATCAGTTTGTATTTTGAAAAGTCGCTGTCGCAGAAAGCAAAATCGACCGGAATGTTTCGTTCGAACAACGCGTTATGAAACGTCTCGATTTGCGCAATGTATTTCACGTCGCTATTCGGCTTCGAGGGCAGCTCGAGCGCCCACCAGTTTTCGTAATCAAAAATGATTGCCGTCTCAGCATTGATGCGGCTTCCGGCGATTTCGCGCAGATTTTGCAATTCCGCGCCGAGCTGCGTCACTTCAGCAAACGCGCGATTCTTTTCCGGATCGCCATGCGGTAGCATCGCGCCGTGAAATTTTTCCGCGCCGGCGCGCGATTGCCGCCATTGAAAAAAGAGCACGCCATCACCGCCACGCGCGAGCGTTTGCAAACTCCAGAGCCGCATCACGCCCGGGCGCTTCAGCGGATTGCGCTGACGCCAGTTCACCTGCGTCGTCACCTGCTCCATTAACACGAACGGCGTGCCATCTTTGAGCGAGCGCATCAAATCGTGATTCGCTGCCGCGAATGTGGGCGGGCCGAGCGGCTCCGGATACGCGTCCCAGCAGGTAAAATCGAGATACTGCGCCCATTTGCGGTAATCGAGAAACGGATGCCAGCCGAGAAAGTTCGTCGTCACCGGAATGTCCGGTGTGACCTCGCTGAGGATGCGTTTTTCATTCAAGTAACACTCGAGCAGCGAGTCGCTGGAGAAGCGCTTGAAATCAAGTGTCTGGCCCGGATTCGGAAAAGTTGGCGCTTGTCGCGGTGGAAAAATTTCGGACCAATCGTAATAATGCTGGCTCCAAAAAGCTGTCCCCCAGGCATTGTTGAGTCCATCCACTGTCCGGTAACGCCGTTTTAACCAATCGCGAAAAGCCTCCGCTGTTTCATCCGAGTAATCTTCGGAAACATGGCACGCGTATTCGTTATTGATGTGCCAGACCGCGAGCGCCGCATGATCCTTGTAACGCGTTGCCAGCGCTCGAACGAGTCGCGCACAAGCCTCGCGATACGCACGACTCGATGGATTGTAATGCTGGCGCGCACCCGGCCAGAGCCGCGTGCCGTCTGCTTTCGTCGGTAAAATTTCCGGATGCATTTTAACAAGCCACGCCGGCGGCGAAGCGGTCGCGGTCGCGAGATCCGCGAAAATTCCATTTGCCGCGAGCAGATCCATCAACCGGTCGAGCCACTCGAAATGAAACACGCCCGGAGCCGACTCGAGTTTCGCCCATGCAAAAATGGCGATGCTGACGAGGTTCACTCCGGCGCGTTTCATCAGTCGCATGTCGTCGAGCCAGACTTCCTCGGGCCATTGCTCGGGATTGTAGTCGCCGCCGTAAAAAATTTGAGGAAGCTTCGCGCTGATCATACAGTGCGTCATTGATAGCTGACCGCAGCGCAACATCACGCAGAAATGGATGAGATCACTCGCGCTCTAAAACGCATTCGACTGCGAATGCTGCGACAGATTTTTTTGCAAAAATTCGCGACGTGTCTGCTTGTCGCCGGCGCTTTTTTTGTTGTCGCGCTGTGTGTGCAGATTTTCCGTGAACGCAGTGCTGGCGCGGGTTTGCTGACTATCGAAGTTTTCACGGTCGCATTTTTTAGCGCGATGATTTGGACGCTGCTTCGCCGGCTTTCACTCGCGCACATCGCCGCGGAAATCGACACGCGCGCACAAACCCGTGATCGTTTTGTAACGGCGTTTGCATTTGGCCAGCTCGCTACGCGCACAGCATTGCAGGATTCGGCGTTGCGGGAATGCAGAGGCTACATTTCGCGATTCGATCCGCGGCCATTCACGCGTTTGCGGCTGCCGCGCGAAGTGCCGTGGCTCATCGTGCCGGTGATTGCGTCGATCCTGTTGCTCTGGCACGCGCAGCTCGCGATGCAAGCCCGCAAGCCCGATCCGCGCGCGTCGCAGGAGCTTGCCGAAAAGGCGAACGAGCTGGAAAAACTCGCGAAGCAAGTCGAAGCGGCGAATCAAACCGCGCAGTCGGATGAGCTGAAGAAAATTGCCGAGGAATTGCGCAAGAGCATTGCCGCGATGCACGAGCGTGCGCAGCAAAATGGCGACGCGTCGAAAGCTGCATTGAGCGAACTTTCCGCGCTCGAAGCCGCGCTGCAGAAAATGCGCGATCAAAATGCGAACGCACCGGAACTCGCCGCACTCGCGGAAGCTTTGCAAAAAGCAAATGCGACGCAGCAAGCCGCCGAGTCGCTGCGCAAAGGCGAACTCGATGCAGCCGCCGCGCAGCTCGAAGCGCCGCAAGCGCGTGAGCAGGCGGATCAAGTCGCGCAGGCGATGAAGGACACGAATCCGCAGACGAACGCGCAGAGCCAGATTTCGCAAGCGATGTCGCAGCTCGCAAAATCCGCCGAGTCGAAGCCGGATGCGCAACGCGCGTTGCAGCGGCTCGCGGAAGCGCTGCGGCAGAGCGCTCGTTCACAATCGAGCAGTGGCGCGGGCGGAAAAGCGTCTCAGCAGGTGTTAAACGCGTTACAGGATCTCAAATATGGCCGGCCCGGAAATTCGTCGAAACTTTCCGATCAGCTTTCAAAAACAGCAGCCGATGCGAAAGCGGGCACGCAGATTTTTGCCAATGGAAATAAAGATACGGAAGCGAACGTTTTCGATCCGTCCAATCCGAGCGGCCAGCCCGGCAGCGAACACGACATCGGCACCACCAACACGCCTTACGGCAAAGAAAACAAGCGGCTCAACACTGAACACACGGACGTTGATCTCGCCGGCTTGCTCGGCAAAGGCGAGTCACTGCAAAACTTAATCGCGACGCACGGCGATGAATCGAAAGCGACACAGAAATATCGCCAGCTTTACAACGCAATGACACCTGCGGCAGAGGACGCGATCATGCAGGAAAATATTCCGCTCGGTTCACGTTTTTTTGTGAAACGCTATTTTGAAAAAATCCGCCCGAAGGAGTAGCCGACGCAGTGCCGACGCGGCGCACGATGATTGAATAGAGACACCGATTGCGGTGTCGAAGTAACAAAGGAGATGAATTTGCATGAAAGCCATGAAGATTTGTTCAGCCGTCGCGGGAATCTCGCTCCTGCTGCCGTGCGCTGCCTTTGCCGTTAAGCACGATCAAGTCGTCGCGAGTGGCGGCGGTCGCGCGGCCTCAGTGCATGCCGGGCCGGCGATCCGGAGCAGTCCGAGTGTTCGATCGGGTCCAGTGACTCCGAGCAGTGGAGCGCCGGGCGCGAGCCTGAATCGTTCGCGGAGTTATGCGCCAGGAACGCAATTTATCCAGCAACGCTCGATCGCGCGTGTGCCGTCATCGTCGCACACATTTACGACGCGGAATTTTTCGAATTCACCGCGTTATACGAGCCATGACTGGAATCGCAATCGGGACCACCACCACGACAGCGATTGGTGGAAACATCACCACCACCACCACGACAACGTCGTGTTCATCAATGGCGGCTATTATTACTACGACAGTGGTTTCTGGTATCCGGATTACTACGATTACTACACGCCAAGCTACACTTACTACGACACGTCGGATTATTACACATCCGACAACGTCGTGTTTGATGTGCAGCGTGAGCTTCGTCGCGAGGGTTATTACCACGGGCCGATCGATGGCGTCATCGGCCCCGGCACGCGTGGAGCGATCGCCGCTTACCAGGAAAACAACGGTCTCGCGCCGACCGGCCGCATCAATCGCGCACTGCTCGAATCGTTGGGATTGGCGTAAAGCTCAGTGGAGCTTCACGCCTTCCTCTTCGAGAATGCGGAAGATTGATTCGAGCATGTCGCCGAAATGCTGACGGACGACTTCATCCGCGGCATTCGAGCGGAGCGCGATAAACTCGTCATATACTTCGCGCAGCTTCAGACCGAGAAGCGCGATGAGCTGGGCGCGCGGATCTTCGTTTGAGTGAATCGCGGCCGCGCGGTCTTCGTGATCGGATGTCAAATCCGCGATCCGCTGCTGCAGGTCGGCGATCGTTTCCTGAAGCTGCTCGTTGTGGCGCTGGAGTGACTCGACATCGGTGCTCTGACCGGCAGCCGGCTCGCGGCGCGATCTTCCGCGACCGGTTTCCTGCTGGCGCAAAGCGGTGCGCGCTTCGTGCAATTCTCTGCGCAGCGAAGAAACGTGCGACTCGATTTGGCGTAGCGCGGTGGAGACGTCGAACGCGCCGGCAGGTTGTGCAGCGGCGCGCAATGGTTCTTCCGCTTTTGTTTCCGGTTCCGGCTCGTCCGTGAGCGCATCGGCGAGAACTTGCGGCAGTTCGGGCACTTCTTTTTTCAGCTCTTTTTGATAACGCGGGTTCCAGCGCTTCACGGTTTTGGCAATGGCCTCGAGCGCCACTTCGTCGAGTTTTTCGAGGTGCTTGATTTCCGACAACCAGCGGATGAGCAGGATTTGCGTGAACGGCGCGCACTGCGCGTTGAAGCACGAATCAATCGCACACGCGATCAACGGCTCGGGATTTTTCCAGTCGGAAATCGGCAGGTGCAGCAACCACGGCCGGCCTTTGCCAATGAAGACATTCGCAAAATTCTGCCGGTCTCTCGGCGCCATGCCGATGGTGCGCATTTCTTCGCACACATTGGTGACGATCGTTTGCGTCGCCTCGGGATCGATTGGGAAAAGTCCGCGCGCGACACTGAGGCGAAGACGTTTGCCGGCGTCGGACGATTTTGTGGAGAGCGACTCGAGCAATCGCGTGCGCGACTCCGGTTTCAACTCGGGCCATGTCGCGGTGACGGCGTTGACGCCAATATTCCAGGACAAATTAACGAGCGCCTCGACGGCGGTCGGAATGCTGTCGTCGCCGGCGAGGATGAGTTGCTTGGCGAGCGCGGCTGCTTCCTCCTCCTGTTCGTTTGTTAAACGCGAAGACTTGGTGTTTTCGTCGAAGGAACGTTCACGATTTTCGCGCGGTTTTCTCTTTTTCGGTTTGGAAGGCATGATGATTCGAAATTTTGATTTGGCTCACGAAACGCGGCAATCATTGCGCGCGCCGATGCGTGGCACCGCTGATGCTTTTACTAAAACGTGCATGAATGAAATGAAAAACAACATGCGCGATCTCCCCCCGCACCAGGCACGCGCATTAAAAAAACGGCTGCGCAAGCTCGGATGGGAGCCGGACGCAGTGATGCGCGAACTCGAGTTGATCCGCCGTTTGCGCGAACTCGCGCCCGATCGCAACCACTAGCGCGCGTGCGAACGCGGCGTCGCGACTTTCCAGTAGTCGTAGCGCCCGCGGATTTGCTCCTGGAAAAAGCGGCCTTTGGAATCTGCGGCGAGAAATGCATTGAAAACGGCGGGCGGCACGTTCGCGTAACGGTAAGTGTCACCCGAGTGAAATTGGACCTCCATGGTTTTGGTTTTGTGATGATAGCCAATCGATCGGATCGCCTCCGACTCCACACGAATGCGCCGCAGCCGGTAAATCGCCGGCCATTCGGCATCGCTCGCTGGCGGAAGCGCCAACAATAAAAACGCAGCGAGCGTGAGACTTAGCCGTGTGTTCCACCGGTTCATTTTTGAAAAAGTTCGGCGATGCTTTTGCCCGTATTTCTACGCAATCGCAAGATTTCAGTTTGAGAAGGCAAAACTTGTGCTACTTTCCGCGCTTAAATCGGCATGAAGCTCCCCCAAATTTTCATCGCAGTTTTGTTCGTTTTCATCGGTGCGACTTTCGTCCGCGCCAGCGATTCCCTTTTCGATCCGACCAAAGCGCAAAAGCTCAAACCGGAATTGCAGGCGCGTTTCGGCCCGAACTCGGCCGGCCTGCATTATGACGAACGAATGATCCGCGCAGCGGAGATCGCGCAGAAACGCGCACAGCCGCACATGACGTGGTATTGCTGGCGTTACGTAAAAAACGCGCTGCTCGAAGCAGGCGTGATTTCGTCGCGGCCGAACTCACCGTGGGCAAAGCTGGCCGGTGACGAGCTCGTGCAGAAATATGGTTTCGTGAAATTGCGCAGCGTCCGCAGTCCTCTGGAAGCGCCGGTTGGCGCAGTGCTCGTTTACGGCGGAGCCGATGCGGGTCACGTGGAAATTCGCACGCCATCCGGCTTCGCGAGCGACTTCACTTCGCGCACGCCGTATCCGCGGCCGTTCCTCGGCGCTTACGTGAAACCTTCGTAAGCTTGCGTATTTCGTAGCGAAATTTGTTGTTTTTAACGGGCTTTTTTGGTTGACGTAGGGAACCGGGGCGATATTTTCCGCCGCGTCCGGAATGAAAAGCCCATTTCTCCCAGCTTTATTTTTTGCCGGTGTGGTGCTGAGTGCGCCACTCGCCGCACAGGCGGATTCTCTCTTCGACGCGCGCACCGCGCAGACGCCGGATCTGGATCTGCAAAGAATCCTCGGCCCGAAATCCGCCGGCATTCGTTACGACAAACGCATGCTGCGCGCCGCGCAAATCGCCGCGGCCCGCGCGCGCAAACACTCGACCAGCCGTTGCTGGCGCTGGGTCAAAAACGCGCTTGTCGATGCCGGTGTCGTTTCGAGCCGTCCGACCTCCGAATACGCGAAGCAGGCCGGCACGGAGCTGCAGAGCAAATACGGGTTCACCAAACTCAATATCCGCGATCCCTTTGCCGCGCCGGTTGGCTCGGTGCTCGTTTACGGCGGACACGGCGCGGGACATGTCGAGTTCCGCACGGCGCAAGGTTTCGTCAGCGATTTCATGTCGCCGACGCCGTCGCCGCGCCCGTTGATCGGCGTTTACGTCAAACGCTCGTAAGCCGCCGCGGCGGCGCGGGATTCCCGGCGATTTCCTGTCTTGCGCAGGCGGCGCTTCACCCTAAAGTTTCAGACCCACGATGCGCATTCTCGACCGTTACGTCCTCAAAAATTTCCTCGTGCCGTTCGTGCTCTGCTTTCTCGGCTTTCTCGCGATCTGGCTCGTGTTCGACTTGAGCGACAATGGCCCGGACTTCATCGAAAACCACATCTCGCCAAAGTGGGTCGCCTATTTTTACGCGACGCAACTGCCGCAAATCATCGTGATCTGTCTGCCGGTCGGCCTTCTGCTCGCGCTGCTTTATTCGCTCAGCCGCATGTCGCGCGCGAATGAAATCATCTCGATGCTCACCGCGGGCCAGAGCGTGACCCGCGTGTTGCTACCGCTGATGTTCATGGGGCTCCTCGCGACCGCCGGCTGCCTCGCGCTCAATTACAAACTCGCGCCGCATTCCGAGGAGATGAAAAAATTGCTGCTCGAGAAATTCAACAAAGGCACCGACCGGCGCTCGGCTCTCGAAGCGCAACTCTTCCGCAATCGCGCCGACAACCGCACGTGGTATGTGCAGACGATGCGCAAAAACGCGAACGATTTGCACGGCATCATGATCATCCAGCAGGACGACGAGAGCGACATCACGACGAAGTGGTATGCGCGCCGCGCGGTCTTCGACGACGCGACGAAAACGTGGAGCTTCGAGCGCGGCAAAACCGTTTATTTCGACAAGGAAGGCAACATCGCGAAAGAAGATCTCTGGCTCGAGGACGCGCGCAAAATCAGCGGCTGGTCGGAAACGCCGTGGCGCATCGCCAGCTCGAATCTCGAAGCGCAAAGCCTCAGCGTGCCGGAGCTGCAGGACTACGTAAAATTCAACGCCGACTTCCCCGACGCGCAGCTCGCGCCATATCGCACGCACCTGCAATATCGCTGGGCGCTGCCGTGGTCGTGCTTTGTTGTGGTGTTCATCGCCGCGCCGCTTGGCATCGTCTTTTCGCGCCGCGGCGTGCTCGCAGGCGTCGCCAGCTCGATCTTTATTTTCTTCGGAATGATTTTCCTCACGAACCTTTTCCTCGCGCTCGGCAAGGGTGCGCGCATTTCGCCTGCCGCCGCCGCATGGACGCCGAATCTCTTTTTTGCCGCGATCGGATTTTTCCTGCTCTATCTCCGATCGTCGAATCGCGAAATGCCGAAGCTCTCTTTCAAACTCAAACGGAAATAATGCAAAGCGACTGGACGATCCAAAGCCGTGGCGACCGGTGCGCCGTCACCGGCCACGAATTTCAAGACGGCGAATATTTCTACACGCTTCTTTTTCATGACCGCGACGGGTTCCGCCGCCAGGATTTGTGCGAAGAAGCATGGCAGCAGCGCAACGACAACATCGCGCCGTTTTCATTTTGGCGGAGCAAATTCGAGCCACCACCACCACCCGCACCCGAGGCGCTCGCAAAAGGAACCGCCGAGGACCTGCTGCGCCGCTACATGCAGGAAAATAACAACCAGCACGCCAACGCGCGCTACATCCTTGCGCTCATGCTCGAGCGCAAACGGCTGCTGAAGCAGATCGAGGTGAAGCAAACCGACGAAGGCCGCACGCTGATTTACGAGCATGTAAAAACAGGAGAGGTCTTCGTCATTCCCGATCCGCAGTTGCACCTCGATCAGCTCGAAAACGTCCAAAACGAAGTCGCCGCGCAGCTCGGGTGAATGAGAATGGCTGGGCCATTCTCAAAAACCCGCAACGATGCCTTCACCTTGCTCCGCCGCTCATTCGACGCTAACTTCCGCGCCGATGCTTCCGTGGTTCCAAAACAAATTTCCGCTCTACCTCGCGCCGATGGCCGGGGTGACGGACACGGTTTTCCGCCGGCTCTGCAAGGAGCAGGGCGCGGACGTCGTCGTCACGGAATTCGTTTCCGCCGAGGGCATCTTCCGGCGCAATCACCGCACGCAGTGTTACCTCGACTTTGACGAAAGCGAGCGCCCGCTCGGCGTCCAGCTCTTCGGCGGCGACCCCGCGCATCTCGGCGAGGCCGCGCGCATGGTGATCGATTGGAAGCAGCCCGATTTCATCGACATCAACTTCGGCTGCCCGGTCAACAAAGTCGTCTGCAAAAACGGCGGCTCCTCGCTGCTGCGCGACTGCCCGCTGTTGGAAAGCGTCGCGCGCGCCGTCGTGCAAGCCGCCGCGCCCGTTCCCGTCACCGCGAAAATTCGCATCGGCTGGAGTCACGACACGATCAACGCAACGACCACGGCCCGCATTTTGGAAAACGCCGGCGTGCAGGCGATCGCCGTTCATGGCCGCACGAAAGAGCAGGGCTACAGCGGCGAAGCCGATTGGGACGTCATCGCCGACGTGGTGCAAAGCGTGCAAATTCCGGTGATCGGCAATGGCGACCTTACCGGCGCGATGGATGTGAAACGCCGCACCGAATCCGGAGTGCGCGGCGTGATGATCGGACGCGGCGCGATGTCGTCGCCGTGGATTTTCCGCGAGATCAAAACATTCTTCGCCACAGGCAAAATCCCGCCCGCGCCTTCGCTCGAGGAGCAATGGGACTTCATCATCCGCCACTGCCGTCTCGCGGTCGAACACCCGCGCCGCGGCAGGGAAACGCCCACAATGCACGCGATGCGCGCCCGCCTCATGGCCTACTCGCGCGGCATGCCGGGCGCACGCGACCTGCGCGAGAAATTCTCGAGCGTTTCCTCGCTCACCGAACTCGAAGAGATCGCGGCGGAACATCTCAAAGCGTCATCCGCAGATTCCGCAGATTTATGCAGATTGCTCCCTGCTTAATCTGTGAAACCTGCGTAATCTGTGAATTCTTCTGATGCCTGACGAAATCAAATACAAAATCGGCAACGAAAAACTCGTGAAGCTGACCGAAAAAGCCGGCACGAAACTCTCGTCGCTGCTGACGAAACAAGGCCGGCCGCAAGGCGCGCTCCGCGTCGCCGTCATCGGCGGCGGCTGCTCCGGCCTGCAATACAAAATGGACCTCGTCGACGGGCCGGCGAACCGCGACATCATGGTCGAATCCCAAAATGTCCGCGTCGTCGTCGATCCCAAAAGCGCCCTTTTCGTCAGCGGCTCGCTGCTCGATTTCAGTGAAGACCTGCAAAAAGGCGGCTTCAAAGTGACCAATCCCAACGCCGTCGCCCACTGCTCCTGCGGCGAAAGCTTCGCGGCGTGACGCGGGAGCCGTTTTTCCACTTCTCGAATGTGGCCGTCGGCTCCGTGGGCGGCATTTTTGCCAAGTCGAAAAGTGTCTCCTCCCGCGTCGGGAGCACTTTTGACGGTCTAAAAACAGCCACCCACGCCAGCGGAAGAGGTTTTACCTGTCTAAAATGGAACACCCGCGCCGTCGGCGGCAATTTTGCCGATGCCAAAACAGCCTCCGCTCCGGTCGGACGCACTTTTGCCTGTCTAAAAATAAACACCGACGCGATCGGACGCTCTTTTCACTGTCTGGAATTCATCACCGACGGCGTCGGCAACGGTTTTGCCGTCCCGAAAAGTGCCTTCAACAGAGTAAAATGACCGATTACTTCCATCTTTTTGGTGTTCCCCGCGGGCCGGCGCTCGATGCGGAAATGCTGAAGGAAAAATTCCACAAACTCACCGCCGAGCATCATCCGGATGTAGCGAAAACCGATGCGGACTTTGCCCTCATCAACGAGGCATATCGCACGCTGAGCGATCCGCTGCTGTGCTTGCGGCATTTTATCCAGCTCGAGTTTCCCAGCGCGCTCCGCGCCGAGCAAAACATGCCCGAGGATCTCGTCCAGTTGTTCATGCACATCGCAACGGTGCGGCGCGCGATCGACGCATTCGTCGCCCGCGAGACGCAAATCAGTTCGCCGCTGCTGCGCGCGCATCTCGCCTCCGAGCGGCTCGACATTCTCGATCAGCTCGACTCCTCGCTGGCATTTGTCACCGAGACGCACGACGCCTTGTTCGCGGATTTGCCGCATGTCGACTGGAAAAAGAATCGCGAAACCGTCGCGGAAGGGTTTGCAATGGCTCATCACATGCTCTCGTTTTTGAGCAAGTGGCGTCGGCAACTCATGGAAGACCGCGTGCGATTGCAGATGTGATCTGCGGATAACGCTGATTTTCGCAGATTTTCTTTGAATCCGCGTGAATCTGCGCAATCTGCGAATGCTTATGTCAGACATCGTCGGCATCGACCTCGGCACTACGAATTCGCTCATCGGCGCGATGGAAGCGGGCTTTCCGCTTTTGCTCGCGGATGCAGACGGCGAGCGGCTCACGCCGTCGGTCGTGCATTTTCCGGCAAATGGCGAAGCAATCGTGGGACGCGCCCCGAGCCGGATGCGCGCGCTCGATCCGCAAAACACGATCGCGTCGATCAAGCGCCTGATGGGCACGCGCGAGAAAGTGCGGACGCGCGCGGGCGAGTTTTCGCCGGAGCAAATCTCGGCGCTGATTTTAAAAAAGCTGAAAGCCGACGCGGAGCGCGCGCTGGAACGGGAAGTCACGCGCGCGGTAATCACCGTGCCGGCGTATTTCAACGATGCGCAACGCAACGCGACCAAGGCCGCGGGCGAACTGGCCGGCTTCACGGTCGAACGCATCGTAAACGAACCGACCGCCGCCGCGCTCGCCTACGGCATGGATAAGCTCGGCGAGAAATCGAAGATCGCGGTTTACGATTTGGGCGGCGGGACGTTCGACATTTCGATTCTCGAATTGAACAAAGGCGTATTTCAGGTCATCGCGACCAATGGCAACACGCGGCTCGGCGGAGATGACATCGATGCGGCGCTGGTCGATTTTCTAGCGGATAAACTGCAAGTCAGCGATGCGCGGCTGCATGAAACCGCAATCGCGGCAAAGCACCGGCTTTCCGCTGAAACCGAAACGCAAATCGATCTCCCGTTTTTCGACGGCGAAAACAGTTTGTCGTTCACATTGACGCGCGCCGGGCTGGATCGTATCGCGCGTCCGATCGTCGAAAAAACGCGCGCACATTGCCTGCGCTCTCTCGCCGACGCGAAGCTCTCGCCTGCCGATCTCGACGCGGTGATTCTCGTCGGCGGCGTCACGCGGATGCCGCTCGTGCGCGATTTTGTGCGCGATCTTTTCCAGCGCGAACCGAACACTTCGCAAAATCCCGACGAAGCCGTCGCCCTCGGCGCAACGCTGCAAGCCGGCATCCTCAGCGGCGCGGTGCAAAACATGGTGCTGCTCGACGTGACGCCGCTTTCGCTCGGCATCGAGACGTTCGGCGGCCTGATGAACGTCATCATCCCGCGCAACTCGACCATTCCGCTCAAGGCCGGCGAGATGTTCACCAACGCGCTCGCAGGCCAGCGCGCAATGTCGATCAAGGTGCTGCAAGGCGAGCGCGAGATGGCGCGCGACAACTGGCCGCTCGGTGAGTTCGAGCTGGAGTTCGAGCCCGCGCCAAAAGGCCAGGCGCGCGTCGGCGTGCAATTCGAGATCGACGCCAACGGCATCCTGCACGTGCTCGCGCGCGACACGAAAACCGGCGTGGAAAAAATCGTGGAGATCAAAAGCGCGGTCGATGTCTCCGACGAAGCGGTCGAGCAAATGATCGCCGAATCGGTCGAGCATGCGTTCGACGACATGAGCGAGCGGGTTTTGACCGAGGCGAAATTGAAAGCGAACGAAATGCTCCCCGCCGTCCGCGACGCGCTGCAAAAAGTTGGCGAAGATTTAAGCAACGAAGAAAAATCGCGCGTCGCGGAATTGATGCGCGAAGTCGAAGCCGCGCTCGAATCGGGCGAAGTGCAGCGTTTGAAAAAAGCTAACGCCGCGTTGGACGAAGGCACCCAGCATCTCGCCGCGCTGCTGGTCGAGCGCGCGATGGACGAGGCGCTGCGGCGAAAGGGCGTGCTGTAAGATCAGCGTGCGACGGCAGCCGTCTTGCCCCATTTTCCGCTGAAAACGAATTCCGCGATTTGCTTGCGCTCGCGCGGGGCGAGTTCGCGTTCGCGCAGTTGCGGGTCGAGCGAATCGGTGTCGCCGGCGTAGCCGATTGCCCATGCCGCGGCGGGAAGGTGCGTGTCAGGAATGCCGTAAGTCTCGCGCGCTTTTTCCACGTCGAAGCCGGCCATGCCGTGCGCGAAGAGCCCGAGAGCGGTCGCCTGGATGACGAGATTTTCCGACGCGAGACCGACATCGTGCATCGCGTGGCGGTTGTCCTTGTTATTGTGCGCAAATTTCAAACTCGCGACGGAAATCATCAGCATCGGCGCGGCTTTCGCCCATCCCTGGTTGAACTCGACGAGGCAGCCGAGCAGGCGCTCGTATTCGGCGGAATCGTCCTTTGTGGCGACGATGAAACTCCAGGGTTGCTCGTTGAACGACGAGGGCGCCCAGCGCGCTGCTTCGAGCAGGCTGCGCAGTTTTTCCGGCTCGATGGCGCGGTCGGCAAACGCGCGCGGACTCCAGCGGCGGACGAGTAATTCGTGGATCGGGTGTTGTGTTTCGGCTGGCTTCTCCATACGGCGAAAATAGGCTTCCGCGCAGGATGCGAAAGAAAAATTCCGCTCCGGTTTTGGACGTAAAGCAACTGCGCATCGAGCGCGGCGGCACAGTGATCCTCGACGACATCACGTGGCGCGTGGAGCGCGGCGAGCATTGGGTGATTCTCGGCGCGAATGGCTCGGGAAAAACGTCGTTGCTCAGCGCATTAACCGCTTACAAATCGTCGACCGCCGGCGAAATCGAAGTGCTCGGCGAACGCTTCGGCGAAAGCGACTGGCGCGAGCTGCGCAAACGCATTGGCATCGTCAGTTCGTCGGTGCGGCAGTTGATGCACGATGAGGAACCGGCGCTCGATAGCGTCATCAGCGGCAAATACGCGATGATTGATTTGTGGGGACGCGCGACGAAAAGCGATCGCGCACAGGCTGCGAAAATTTTGCGGCAGATCGAATGCACCCATCTCGCGGAGCGCCCGTGGCGCGTGCTTTCGCAGGGCGAACGGCAGCGCATCCTGATCGGCCGCGCGCTGATGGCCGGACCGCGCGTGTTGATTCTCGACGAGCCGTGCGCGGGGCTCGATCCGGTCGCACGCGAAAACTTCCTGCGCTTTATCGACCGGCTCGGTGGACAAAAGAATGCGCCGACGCTCGTGCTCGTGACGCATCACGTCGAGGAGATCACACCGGTTTTTTCGCACGTGCTGCTTTTAAAAAGCGGCCGCGCGCTCGCCGCCGGCACGAAGACGAAAATGCTCACGTCGCGATTGCTCAGCGAGGCATTCGGCGCGGCGATGCGGATCCGGCTGGCGAAGGGCCGCTATGCGTTGCAAATTGCCGGTGAGACGCGATTCATTATTTGAGCGCGATGCTCGAATAATTTCGCGGCTACGCTGTCCTACATCGCAATGAAAGCTCTCCGCCTCCTCCTCGTCGTCGCCGTCATGCTGACCGCGTGCAAAAAAACACCGCAAGTCGACGACCAGGAAGTCGAGCGCCGCGTCCAGCAGCGCCTGGCCGAGGAAAAAGCGAAGGAACGCGAGCAACAGCTCACCGACCGCGAGCGCCAGCTCGATCAGCGCGAACAGGACCTCGCCGCGCAGCAACAACCCGCGCCGGTCGCCGCACAAACCGCCGAAGCTCCAGCCGCTCCCGAAGCTCCCGCCGAACCCGCACGCGTCGAAGTCGAAACGTATCAAGTTTTTTACGATGCACTCGCGCCCTACGGCGCATGGATCGAACTCGAAAACTACGGCTACGTCTGGCAGCCACGCGTCGCTTTACAAAACAATCGCTGGCGTCCATACACCGTCGGCCACTGGGCTTACACCGATTACGGCTGGACGTGGATGTCCGACGAGCCGTGGGGCTGGGCGACGTATCACTACGGACGTTGGGCGCGCCTGCGCCGGCTCGGCTGGGTGTGGGTGCCCGGCGACGAATGGGCGCCTGCGTGGGTTTCGTGGCGCTACAGCGACCGCTACATTGGCTGGGCGCCGCTTCCGCCCGGGGCGCGCTTCGACGGCGCGGGCGGCATCCGCGAATGGGCCGACGAGCAATTCGACATCGCGACCGACGATTACGTGTTCGTGCCCGGGAGCGAATTTGGCGATGACGACCTCGCCGATGTGACGATGCCGCCGGAGCAGAACGTGACCGTTTTCAGCGACACGGTGAACGTCACGAATATCTTTGAGAATAACGACGTCATCTTCGTGAATGGCCCAAACTACGTCGTCGTAAACGCCGTCTGCAAAAAGCCGATTGCGAAACTGAAAGTGGAACGCAAAAACGCGAGACGCGGCGGGGACAATAAAGCGGAAGTCAAAGGCCAGACGGTGCAAATCGCGGCAC